>Ga0209536_100007019_pt1 | contig 17115 bp, 13 predicted proteins | sample DeeMarSeWOR28_12_FD_187461 | JGI IMG/M metagenome (GOLD analysis project Ga0209536, IMG submission 187461) | Marine sediment microbial communities from White Oak River estuary, North Carolina - WOR-2-8_12 (SPAdes) (version 2) | ecosystem: Environmental > Aquatic > Marine > Intertidal zone >... | reverse complement strand
CCGTCCCGACGGCCCAGCGATTGCACCGCCCGGGCATTGCCCTGGTTCAACGCCTCGCGCACGGCGGCGGCCATCTGGGCCTGGGTGGCAGTCTTTGAGGTGCCATTCGTTTGCTGGTCGATCAGATCATCCAGCAGTTCCGCACTGCCGGCACAACCCGCCAGCGACAGAATGGCAATAAACAATAAAATGGCACGAATTTTTGTCATTGTTGTTCCCATAGCCAAAATTTTAGTATAGCTGTTGTATTATTCAGTTCCTCCTATGAATTTGAAAGCACACAGGCTGATTTGAATGGAAGTTAGCGGAAACCTGAGAAAAATGATCGTGACCCACTCGTCACCGGTCACCTATGAGCTGCCGATAGGCGAAGAGAAGGTCGAGCTCAACCCCTATATTGGCAAGCGCATCAGTTTGACCCATAGCGGCGATATTCACTGTATCGCTTGCGGCCGCAAGACCTCAAAGAGCTTCAGCCAGGGTTACTGCTTTCCGTGTATGCGATCCCTGGCGCGTTGCGACAGCTGCATTATCAAACCCGAGCAGTGCCACTACGATGAGGGTACCTGTCGCGAACCGGAATGGGGCGAGGCCAATTGTCTGCAACCGCACATTGTTTACCTGGCGAATTCTTCCGGTGCCAAAGTCGGGATTACCCGTGGCTCGCAAGTGCCCACGCGCTGGATGGATCAGGGCGCGGTGGCAGCGCTGCCCATATTAAAAGTATCCAGCCGGCTGATTGCCGGGCTGGCGGAAGTTGCTATCAAAAAAAATGTGAGTGATCGCACCGACTGGCGACGAATGCTGAAAGGAAGCCCCGACCCGATAGATTTTGTCGAACTGCGCGCTGCCCTGCTCCAGGCCAGCGAAAAGGAGTTACAGAAACTGGAAAAAAAATTTGGCGCCGGGGCAGTTGCGCCCATTGAAGAAGACACCGTGTTTAATTTTGACTACCCGGTCGACAGCTACCCGACCAAGGTGACTTCGTTCAATTTCGACAAGACGCCGGAAGTCAGCGGAATGCTGGAGGGAATAAAGGGCCAGTACCTGATTTTCGATGCCGGCGTGATCAACATCCGCAAGTTTGGTGGTTACCACGTTACGCTGAAAGCCGATTGACAGATTGGCGGCTACAGAGTTTCGCTGGTTACCCAGCGTACACCCTCATCTAGCTCGGTAAACAGGTTGAGGTTGACTCCGCGGTTATTGGCAACAGTCTTTACGAAATTATCCGGTTCCATGACCTCCGGCCGGTTGATGATGGCAAGCCGGTCAATAGTTCCAACAATGCGTCGCCCGTAAACCGCAACCTCAAATTTTTCAAAGAGCCCCATCTTGCCTGTCATCCCACGGCAATCGAGAACTACGCGTTGCTCGCCCGACTCACTGCTGGCATCGATCATTGTATCGACAACCTTTTTGCCGGACGTTCCACTGAATTCACCACTGAACGTCACCAGCAGATGGTCATCTTTCTTCTCTATGCGTAAATCATTCGTATCCACGTGACTACACCTGCCCCTGGAGCAGCATCGACCCTGCGGGTTCACAGTTTATATTGAAATGTGTCACTCCGGCACTGATCGAACAAGTAATAATTTGACCCTCAACAACGTAGTCGCACTGGCGGCGAAGCCACTAAGCGAAGTTACTTGATAGACATCGGTAGAACAGCAGCATGAGTAAAGGAACAGGGCTAGTCTAGCCGGAAAATAGTCTTGACCATCCCGACGGCCGTGTCGGCCAGATCCGGCACGTAATACAACAACGCGACCACGACCGATATCGCCAAACACACCAGTAGTAAAGCCGTTACGCCCGGTCGATGAGCGGCCGGCTTCCTGGCAGGTTTATCGCTATTTGGATTGATCAGCCTGTTAACCTGGACAATCACCTCGTCGAAATTCCGAAATCGATCTTTGGGTACCTGTGCCAGCATGCGCGTTACCATCGCCTGCACCGCGTCGGGTAACGCCTGAAACCTTGCATTACCCACCAGCAGCCCTCCCTTCCAGAGCGGAGCAGATGCTGTCAGCATCTCGTAAAGTATTGCGCCCGCCGCATAAACATCTCCCAGGGGGCCGGGCGCCTCGTTTGGATAGGCATACCAGTTAGCCGGGTTCTGTTTTTCGCTGTAGTGGTGCGCGAGACCGCAATCGGTGATCTTCACTTCGTTCGCCCCGAACAGCACGTTTGAAGGACGAAGGTTTCCATGCGCCAACTGATGTTTGTGAAGATACGCCACCCCCTGGCTAATCTGTTTGACGATCACCAGCGCATGGCGCCACTCCCAGGGCTTGACCAGCCGATCTTTCAGGCTGCCACCTCGCATATGCTCCATCACGATGACAAAGTCGTCGTCTACCTTCGATGCACTATATATATTGGTGACATTCGGATGGTTCAGATTGCACAAGGCGTTGGCCTCCTTGTATCCCTGCAAACTGCCGATGACCTTTTTTACAATCACCCGATTGTGATTCACCGTGTTTTCACATAGGTAGACAGTACCAAAGGGTGTCTGCCGAATAATGTCGAGCACAGCAAAACGGGTTTTGATGTCATCGACACCCTCAAGCACAGCCTTCTTTCTGGTCTCGTCGAGGTGGGCGCCCCACATGGCGTCGAGCAACTTTTCCCTGACGACGTCGGCGGAAGCAAATCGCTGGTCCGGTGCCGGATTCAGGCAGCCGGTAATGATCTTATCGACGTAATCCGGTATCGAGGGGTCGAAGTACGAGGGGAAGGCCAGCGGCTGTTGCGGCAAGTGGCCGGAAAACAACTGGTACAGCACAACGCCAAGGGAATACACATCGCCGCTGACAGAGATACGGGCGCCCGCTTTCTGCTCGGGCGACAGGTAGTGCGGATCGCCCATGACCGGTCCACCCTCGTTCGGCAGCGTATCGACTAGCCCCGCAAAACCAAAATCAGCCACGGCAACATTTCCCTGGCTACTAATCAGCACGTTGGCCGGCTTGAAGTCTCCATGAGCCACGCCATTTCTATGTGCGTAGCCAAGCGCCTTGCAGATATGCAAGGCAATACTGAGTTTTCGGCGGAGATCGAGCTTGCCCTGCGCGAGCAACGTCTTGAGAGAGCCGCCGTCGACGTACCTCATTACCAGGTACGGCAGTCCGCCAGTGACGCCGAGATCGACGAGCTGTACGACATTGGGGTGATTCAGCCGTGCCAGCGCCGGGGCATCACGCGTGAAACGATCGGCAATTTCCGGGTGGCGGGCCAATAATTGCTGTGACAATACCTTCACCGCCAAGGGCTGCTTGGTACTGGCCTGGCCACATTTGTAGACAGTCGCCAAAGCCCCTTCGGCGATCACGTCTTCAATATCGTAGCTGGCAAATAATCCCATCTTGAGGCGACCTTTTTTCTGAGCCCTGCGACGAATCAACGGTGACACATCAACTGCCATCATTCTAGGGAAATAGGCGGCTTGCGCCATCAGGCGCGAGGGCGGCCCCGTTTTCGGGTAACCCGGGATAATATTTCCGGTTGACAAATAACTGACCGGTCAGTTATTAATTGCGCATGGGAAAGCATCAATTATGCAGCGACGACGGTTGCCGCTGGCGCCGGCGTAAAGAGGCGCGCCCCGGCGAAATTCTCGACGCCGCGCTCGATCTGTTTACCGAGAAGGGCTTTGCCGCCACCAAGCTAACTGACGTGGCCGCACGTGCCGGCGTTTCCAAGGGCACGGTTTATCTGTATTTCGATAGCAAAGAGGCCCTGTTTCAGGAGATGGTCAAGGAAACACTCCTGCCACACCTGGAAGAGGCCGAGATACGTGTGGGCGGCCACGAGGGCTCGACTGCTGACCTGATGTATGGCCTGTGCGCGCACTGGCGCAACAATATTTTGAACAGCAAGGCGGCCGGCATTCCTAAACTGGTGATCGCGGAGTCCAGCAATTTCCCTGAAATGGCGCGCTTCTATATGGACAACGTGGTTAGCCGCGGCACCGCACTGGTTGAGCGCATCTTGCAGCGAGGCGTCGACAAGGGCGAATTTCGTCCGATGGACATCACTCACACGGCAAGGGCGGTGTTAGCGCCGATGATTTTCGCGGCAATTTATGATCACTCGCTGCGACCCCATGACAAAGGACCCTATGATGTTGAGAAGTATCTGGATTCACACCTCCAGATGATTCTGCATGGACTGAAAGTCGCCTGACACTGATATTGAATAATTATCCGAATAGATTTTGTAATGAAAGATAACCAGACTTATCGCGCGCATGATGCGGCCTAGAGGCGAATGGATATGAGAATACAAACAATAATTCTAGCGACATCACTATCCCTGCTTGCGATGCCAATGGCAGTACTGGCTGAAGCGTTTACCCTGCAACGAACCTTGCAACGGGTTATCGAGACGTATCCGTCGATCGAGATCGCGAGACTGCAGGTAGCGCGCGCCAGGCAGGAAACACTGAGGGCAGAAAGCTTGCTCGGGTGGAATCTCGGCGCACAGGCAGGTGCCAGCCATGATATTTCGCCGTTTTCCGGAACACCCTCGGACAGCGCCAACCTGAGCGCCAACCTCACCCGACCATTGGCGTCGGGCGGCACCATTGGCGTCGGCGGCAACTATAGCTACGAAGATAGTTCGTTTACGTTTGGCCCCAGCTTTCCCAATCCATCGCACTTTTCGCGGGTTGATGCCAACTACCGCATGCCGCTGGCCAGGGGCGCCGGCAATCCACAATACGAGGGAGCGATCATCAGCGCTGAAGCCGGTGCGCGCATTGCGCAGGCGAACCAGTACGCCACGCGCGACCAGCTGGCGGGCCAGACCATGGAATTGTTTTACGCGGCCGCCGCAACCAGGATCCAGATGGCGACCGCAAAGGACGCGATCGATCGGGCGCAGCGGTTGAAAAAATATATCAAGGACAATGCGCGACTTGGCCTGAGCGAGGAAAAAGATCTCTTGCAGGCAGAAGCGCAACTCCAGGCACGCATCTCCGACTACGATGCACTGGTGGTCTCATGGGAACAGCAACGCACCGCGATAAACCGGTTGCTTGATCGGCCGTATACCGCCGAGTTCGATCCGGTTTTGCTTGACAAGGACGAACTAAAAGATGATCCGGCGAAGATCATGGAACAGGCAGAAAACTATAGCCCGGATCTGAAGCGGCAACAGGCGCAGATTGAAATTGCCGAGGCAACCATCAATACGAGCAAGGACGAAGCCAAGTCACAGGTCGATCTCGTATTTGGTATTGGCTATGGCAACAAACAGGGGCCGGCAACACCGCCTGTCAATGAATCGGATTATGCCGCCAGTGTGCAGCTGGAATTCAGCAGGCCGCTCGATACTCGCGGAGTCGATGCCGCGGTTAACCAGGCGGTACTGGATCGTTCGATTGGCCTAAGGGAAATACAGCGTCTCTCCGATGACCTTAAATACAACGTAAATGGACTGGTCTCGGAGATAAGCAATTCACGCGCAGCACTGGCGAGTCATCGGCGTCGGGTCACAACCGAGCAGGCAAAATTCGATGAAGCACTCAAGCGCTATCGAACCGGCCGCGAAGATACGCGCAACCTGATTCAGTTTGAAAACGAACTGCAGATCAGCAGGCTGGCGCTGGAAAGGCAACGCATTGAACTCTCCCGTCGGCATGCCTCGCTCGAAATGTTGCGTGGAATACTGTTTGCCAATGAAGCAGGCGTAAAAGGAGAACAATAATGAAAGGGATGATCCGCTTTCTGGTCGAGCGCGACCTGCTCGTCAACCTGATATCCGTTTTCGTCATCCTGCTCGGGTTGTTCGCGATGTACGCGATCAACCGCGAGGCATTTCCCAATGTCACGCTTGATCGCATCCAGGTCAACGCCGGCTATCCGGGCGCGTCGCCAGAGGAAGTCGAGCGACTGGTGATTACACCGATAGAGCAGGAGCTGAAATCACTAGGCGGTATCGACAAAATGACGTCGATCGCCTTCCCGGGTTCCGCCCGAATCGAACTGGAGGTCGACCCCGACGCGTCCAATCGCGACCGCCTGGCCAGCGAGGTACAGCTTGCCGTCAGCCGCGCGATACTACCGAAAGATTTGCCGGCACAACCCTCGGTGCTGGAAATAGACGGTGCGGTATTTCCGATCATTCAGATGGCAATCTCGGCGCCTCGTACGGAGCTGGAGCTGAAGCGGCTGGGCGACAAAATCCGGGACGATATTCTTGAAGTCGATGGTGTCGGCCGCGTTATCGTACAGGGGAATCGCAAGGCTGAAATCCGCATTACAGTCGACCCGGACAAGGTCAGCTACCACCGACTCTCAATTGGCGAAATCTCCCAGGCGCTGACCAACTGGAACGTAAACGCGCCGGGTGGTGACCTGGAAACCAAGACCGGTCAGAAGGCAGTGAGAATTGCCGGCGAGTTTACCGGCGCCGAAGACGTTGCCAACCTGGTCCTGCGCGCCAACGAGCGTGGGCAAGGCATTCGCCTTGGTGATGTCGCCACCGTTAGTGAATCACTGGAAAAGGCGATGCTCTACAACGATGTGGAAGGCCAGAGCGCGGCAACAATTATCGTAATGAAAAAAGCGGATGCCGACATCATCACCATCGTCGACAAGCTCAGGGTGTACATGAAAGACATTCCACAGGTCTACGGTGAGGATGTTCGTGTTGATACGTTCCAGGATATGTCGAAGTTCGCGCGCATGCGCCTTGGCGTGCTTACCAACAATGGCATCGTCGGTATTATTCTGGTGTTCCTCACCCTGGCATTGTTCCTGCGTCCTTCGGTAGCGATCACCACGACCTGGGGACTGCCGATCGTGTTTTTCACCGGACTGTTCATGCTTTATATGGGCGGCATCACGCTCAACCTGATTTCGATGATGGGTTTCATCATGGTGCTCGGTATGATTGTTGACGACGCCATCATTATCGGTGAGAACATCACCTATCACATGGAACAGGGAATGGCGCCAAAAGAGGCCGCAGCCCAGGGCGCATTCGAGCTGCTCGGTCCGGTTACCGCGACAGTGATGACAACCATCGCTGCGTTCCTGCCGATGATGTTCATGGAGGGAATTATTGGCAAATTCATCATTGCCATTCCCATCGTGGTTTCGGCGCTACTGTTTTTTTCCTGGCTGGAGTCCTTCCTGATCCTGCCCAGCCACGTTGCCTTTCTGGCCAACCCGAAAAAACATCCGCGCGAGAAGAAATGGCTGGTCGCCCTGGAAGATGCCTATGGCCGGCTGCTGAACAAGGCGCTGGATTACCGCTACCTGACAGTCGCCCTGTCGCTGGCGATCTTGATCGGGAGCTTCATGCTGGCGAAATCTGCCTTGTCATTCCAGCTGTTCCCGCCGGTCGGTGTTGATCAATACATGGCGCGGGTGACGGCTCCCGCCGGTACCAGTCTCGATAAAATGCGGAACTACATGGTGGAAGTAGACCGCGAGGTTCGCAAGCGCATCGAACCAAAATACCTGGAAACAACGGTCTCCTCGGTGGGTCAGATTGCGCGCGACGGTGGCGACCCGCTAACACAACGTGGCGGTCGCTTTGCGCAACTAAATGTTGTCTATACGCCATCGGTATCCAGACCGGACCACGATGCCATGGAAGACATGCGCAAGATGGGCAAGGAAATTCCACCCCTGTTTCCGAAACTGGATGTTGCCTTTACCGAACTGGCACCCGGACCACCCGTGGGCCGCGCACTCGAGGCAGAAATATCGAGCAATGACAGCGAGGCGTCGGAGCGCGCAGCGAACCGCCTGATGGCAATCCTGAAAACGGTCAAGGGCATTACCTCGATCGAATCGGGGCTGCAACCGGGCGATGACGAGTTGCATGTGGTACTTGATCGCAAACTGGCTACCTACGCCGGAGTGGATTTGATGACAGCATCGAGCCACGTTCGAGCGGCAGTTGGCGGCCTGCGCGTATCCACCAGTCGACGCGGGACTGAAGAAATTGACATCACCATTCGCTATCCGAATTCCAGTAGCGACCAGATCGCCATGCTAAAAAACCTGAAACTTCCCAATCAGCGTGGTGGCCTGGTGCCGCTATCCCGCATTGCCAAACTGGAAGAGCATCCCGGGTATACCACGATTCGCCACCGCGCCGGCATTCGCACGGTAACGGTAATGGCGAACGTTGACCCGGAAGTGATTACCAGTGTCGAGTTAAATCGATTGGTAGCATCGAGGGAGCAGGAATGGCTGGGCGAGGATGCTGCGAAGATCAAGGTGCAGTATGGCGGTGAAGCCGAGAAGAATCAGGAGTCAGTGGTCGGACTGATGATTTCCTTTGCCTTCGCGTTGATCGCCATTTTCTTCATCCTTGCGATTCAGTTTAATAATCTCAGTTACCCGATCGTGGTGATGCTCGCCATTCCGTTCGGTGCGGTCGGTATTATTCTTAGTTTCTTCCTCCACGACCTGTTTTGGAAACCGATGCCGCTATCGTTCTTTTCGATGATGGGCATGGTCGCGCTTGCCGGTGTGGTGGTGAACAGCTCGCTTATATTGCTGGTGTTCGTGCAACGAGCTATGCAGAACGGCATGGATTGTCGCGAGGCTATTGTCCAGGCGGGACGGCGTCGACTGCGCGCAGTAATTCTGACGGCGACCACGACGGTTGTGGGACTGTTACCCACGGCATACGGATGGGGCGGCATGGATCCGTTTGTCTCGCCAATGGCGCTGGCGCTCTCCTGGGGCCTGATGTTTGCGACGGTCGTTACGCTGGTCACCATACCGGCGACACTGGCCGTCGGTATCGATACGAAGGCCGGCCTGAAAAAACTGTGGATAAGGATCGCGCCGGAAGGTGGCGTAAAGGCCGCGGTGCTGGCAAAAGTAAAACGCGGGTAACATCGTTTGCCGGGGCCGGGCCCCGGCACACAGCGGTCTGCAACCTGCAGGCAACACAACAACGCCAATAGATGCTAGTCTTTTCCAGGTCCAAACTGCATGCCCGCCGGGGAAGTTATGCCCGATATTCGAAGCCTGCTGATAACTTTCAGCCTCTTTTTGTTGCCAGCGTCCTCGTCGCTCGCGGCGCACCTCGACAAGCCACCCCTGCCCTACCCTGACGATGGATGCACCTGCTTCCCCGAGTCCAGATTTGATGACTGCTGTCGGGCACATGACAGGATCTACTACCAGGGCGGCACAGAAGAAGATCGCCTCAAGGCTGATCATGAGCTCCGCCAATGCATCCGTAACAAGGGATACTCAATAATGGATGATGTTTTGTACTTCAGTGTTCGTATCGGCGGCGTGCCGTGGGTACCGACACCATGGCGCTGGGGATTTGGTTATCCTTACAAAGAAGGACACAGGGGCTACGCCTCGCAACCCGGCACCCCGCTAGAATGAGCGAATCTCGCCTCGTAACGTTCAAGCGTGTTCGCATCGCCATTTTGCTCGGCATCCTCGCGACCGTGGCGGGTAGCACCTACTACCAGATGCACGCCATGGCCAACTGGTCGCGGCCGTTAACATTGACGATCTACCCCATCAACGGTTCGTCCACAGAATCGGTGGCGAAATATATCGGCGAGTTGCGCGTCGAGGATTTTGCGGGAATCGCTCGTTTTCTCGACGAGGAGGCAGATGCCTTCCGGGTGACGACAACACCGTTGGTCAATATCAGCCTGGGCCAGGAATTGCATTCTCTGCCACCTGAGCCGCCGTCTCGACAAGAAGGTATCTTTGCCATCGGTAAATGGAGCCTGGGTCTGCGCTACTGGTTGTACCAGAACCTGTCTACGTTTGGCCTGGAGACGCGCCATATTCGTATGCTCGTGATCTATCACGGCGAGAACGGCAACAAGCCATTGAAGCATTCGTTCGGACTGCGCAAGGGACTGGTCGGTGTGGTAAATGCCTTCGCGCTACCGGAACAGAATTCGCAGAACAACGTCGTGATTACGCACGAGCTGCTGCACACACTCGGCGCGACCGACAAGTATGATCGCGACGGAAACCCGCGCTTTCCCGGCGGTTATGGAGACCCGCAACAGGATCCCCTCCATCCACAGGAATTTGCCGAAATCATGGCCGGGCGCATTGCAGTCTCCAGAAACGAATCCGTGATCCCGGACTCACTGGATCAAACACTAATCGGCGAAGAGACCGCCGCTGAAATTCGCTGGTAGGAGTCAACCATGAATACTCAACACAATTGCCTGAAAACCGCCGCGCTGATACTGGCGCTATGTAGCACCCCTGTCGCCGTGGCGGCTGGCGATACGAAGCTCCCACCAATGGCAGACATTCATACTCACTACAACGGTGAGCAGGTTGGCGTGACTTCGCCCGAAGAGGCAGTAGCGGCGCTCAAGCGCAATAACATCACCCTGGCAGTCGTCATCGGCACGCCCCCGGAGCTGGCGCTTGATATCAAACGGGCCGGCGGCGACTGGATTGTGCCAATATTTAGCCCTTATCTCGATGCCAGCTACCGCAAGACCTGGTTTAACGATACTAATGTGCTGGTCGCCGCGGAAAAGGCGCTTAAAAGTGGGCAGTATCACGGAATCGGCGAGATCCACCTGCGTCACGTGCTGGGACCCCGCCGCGACAACCCGGTCATGCTTGGGTTGATCGAGCTTGGCATCAAGTACGATGTGCCACTGATGATCCATACCGAGGCGTCGAGCGAAAAATACTTTGAGCCAGTGTGCCTTAAATATCCGAAGGCACGTTTTCTCTGGGCCCACGCCGGTGGATTGCTGAAGGCAGACCAGGTCGGTCGACTGATGGAGAGCTGTCCGAATGTCTGGGTAGAATTTTCAGCCCGCGACCCGTGGCGCTATATTTATTCTCATATTGTCGACGACTCCGGAAAATTGCTGCCTGGATGGACTGCACTGATCAGGAAATATCCTTCGCGCTTTATGACCGGCTCTGATCCGGTCTGGCCGGTAGACAACCTGCACCGCTGGGATGAGCCGGATACCGGTTGGCAGGAAATTGATCGGTTTCTGGCATTTCACCGCAAATGGCTCAACCAGCTACCACCGGAGCTCGCGCAAAAAGTACGCCTGGAAAACGCTCAAACCCTCTTCCGGAATACCGGTCGATAGCCCCGGGCTACCGCTCCGAGGCGCCAGGCTTTATTATTGGCGCCCTTTCGACGTGATATAAAAAAATGCTGGCGCAACAAGACTCCAATCGGGCAATCGCAATCTGGCTGTTTGTGGTTGCGGCATTGATTTTTTCCATGGTGGTACTCGGCGGTGTGACCCGCCTTACCCGCTCCGGCCTGTCGATGGTGGAATGGGAACCGATTATGGGTGTGGTGCCGCCAATCACCGAGGCGCAATGGCAGGAGACGTTCGACAAGTACAAGCAGTTCCCCGAGTATCAGAAGATAAATAAGGGAATGAGCGTTCACGAATTCAAATCCATCTTCTGGTTTGAGTATTCGCACCGCCTTCTCGGTCGCGTCATCGGTCTCGCCTTTCTGATTCCTTTTATCTTCTTTGTGGTTCGCAAACAGATCAAAAAACAGGATGTGCCCAAGTACCTGTTCATGTTTGTTCTGGGCGGGCTTCAGGGGCTGCTTGGCTGGTACATGGTCAAGAGCGGCCTGGTAAACCGGCCGCATGTAAGCCAGTACCGACTGACGGCACACCTGGTTGCTGCCATTGGCATCTATAGCTACATCTTGTGGGTGGCCTGGGGTTTGATCGTGCCCAAACAGGATGCCGAGGCGACACGCCTGCGGTCGGTGCGAAATCTTGGCATTGTACTGGCTGGCCTGATCGTGCTGATGATCATTTCCGGCGGATTTGTTGCCGGCACCAAGGCAGGGCTTGCCTACAATACCTTCCCAACCATGAACGGTTACTGGATACCGGATGGAATGTATGCCCTGCAACCCTGGTGGCTTAACTGGTTTGAGAATGCAACGACCATTCAGTTTAACCATCGCATGATCGCCTGGGTCCTGATGCTGGCCGTACCGGCATTCTGGTTCCATGCAAGACGACAGGCACCTGATCAGGCAACGCAGATCGCTTTGCATTTGTTGCTGGTAATGTTCGTGATTCAGGCGACGCTCGGGATTACGACGCTGTTACATGCCGTCCCGGTCGGACTTGGTGCAGCGCATCAGGCAGGCGCCCTGCTGTTACTCTCGACGGTATTATATGTTGTAAGGCGCCTTACGAACTGACTTTCGACTCCTGTCTTGCGGCTAGAAAATTTGTACTGAATTCCGTGGCTGGCATCGGTTTGCCGTGGAGATAGCCCTGCAACATTTCGCATCCGGCATCGCGCAGAAATACTTCCTGCTTGACCGTCTCCACGCCCTCGGCGACAACGTCGATACGCAGACTCCGGGCCATCGCCAGTATTGCCTTGACGATTTCGGCATCCCCCTGGTCATCCGGTACATCTCGTACGAACGACCGATCGATCTTGATTGTGTTGATCGGGAAACGTTTTAGATAGCTCAGCGATGAATAGCCGGTACCGAAATCATCAAGCGCGATGCGAATCCCGTGTTGGCTAAACTGTTCCAGCACGTCAACCGTGTACTGGGCCTGCTGTAGCAACAGGCTTTCAGTTATCTCAAACTCAAGCAGTGACGGTTTCACGCCGGTTTCACGAAGGATTCCCAAAATCGAATCAAGAAAATCCAGCTCATCGAACTGACGGCCGGAGAGATTGATCGCGACCCGGCCTAGTTCCTTGCCTTCGGCCGTCCACGCGATCATCTGCCGACACACTTCGCGAACAACCCACTCGCCCACAGGCACAATCAGTCCGGTATCTTCCAGCAGCGGAATAAATTCACTGGGTGGAATCAACCCCAGCTCGGGATGACGCCAGCGTAGCAAAACCTCGGCGCCAACCACGGCCTGGTTTTTCATCTCGAATTGCGGTTGGTAGTAAAGCTCGAATTCACTGCGCTCCATGGCATGACGAAGGCCATTCTCCATGGTCAGGTGCTCGAGTGCACGAGCACCCATTTCAGCCGAATAAAACTGGAAATTATTTCGGCCATGTTCCTTGGCGCGATACATCGCGGCATCGGCATTCTTGAGCAGACTGCGAGGATCCCGGCCATCGCTCGGACACAAGCTGATTCCAATACTGCCAGAGGTGAAAAGCTCATGCTCATCGATTCGAAACGGAATCGTCAGCGACTTCAGTATCTTGCGTGCTATCGGTGCAATATCGTCTGCGCTATCGATATCTTCCAGCAAAACCGTAAACTCATCCCCGCCCAAACGAGCAACAGTGTCTCCGGCGCGCACCGACTCGCGTAAACGATCACCAACCGCTTGCAGCAACTTGTCCCCAACATCATGACCAAGGGTATCGTTAATAATCTTGAAACGATCCAGGTCGAGAAACAATACTGCACAGATCTGGTCACGTCGTAGCAAGCGGGTCGTAACATGCTTCAACCGGTCCAGAAACATGATGCGGTTGGGTAGTTCGGTCAGGGCATCGTGGTGCGCGAGGTAGTACAGTCTCTCCTGGGTTTCCATGCGCTCGGTAATGTCTTTGCCACTGGAGACAAAGTGCGTGATGTTTCCATTGCTGTCGAGCAACGGAGTAATGGTTTTTTCCTCGTAGTAAATATGTCCCTCCTTGGCACGGTTGACGAATACATCACGGAACACCTCGCCGTTCAGGATTGTTTTCCACAAATTTGAATAGAAATCCAGATCGTGCTTTCCCGATTTGACAATTCGAGGCGTATTGCCAATAGCCTCCGCCCGAGAAAATCCGGTCGCCGCCTCAAAAGCAGGATTCACGTATTCAATTATGCCGCGCCGGTCGGTGATGATTATCGCGTCGGCTGTCTGCTCCAGCGCATGTGCATGCTTGGCCATCTCGGCCTCGACTTTTTGTTTCTCGGTGATATCCGTTCCGATGGAAACAATATAGAGAACCTTACCTGACTCTTCCGTTATGACGCTGTTCGACCAATCAATCAGGTGTTGCTCGCCGTTTTTGCCAACCCAGGCGTTTTGATAGTTCCCGGAGAGCGCATCCTGACTCAGCGACTGAAACACCTTTTGCACTGGCTCCTGATCCTCCGGCAGTAACAGAAAATCCCAGACATACTTTCCCAGCACCTCGTCCGCCGAGTAACCGGTGATCAATTCACAGGTCGGGTTGAATCGGACGATCTTGCCCGCGCTATCCAGCACCACCATGAGTGAATTCGCTGATTCCATAATCGCGTTGGCGAAATTTCGTTCGTGCCGTAATGCTTCTTCCGCCGCGCGTATCTCGGAAACATCCTGTACGGTGCCGATTCGTTTGACCGGTTTTCCGTCCGCATCGAAGATTAAATCGCCCTCGCCATGCAGCACCCGCTCCTCACCATCTTCCCGGATAACGCGATAGGTGATAGAGATCGGCGCATTATTCTTTACCGCATCCTCGGTGACGGACCTCACACGATCGCGATCATCAGGATGCGTGAGCTGATCAATAACGCTCCAGGCATTGCCTTCAAATTTCTGCGGGTCTATACCGTAAATCCGGAACATCTCGTCCGACCAGGAGGTCTCGCCGGTTTCCAGGTCCCACGTCCAGCTGCCAATATGGGCAATAGCCTGTGCCTGCCTCAGGCTCTCTTCCCGCAAGCGGGCCAGTTCATTTGCATTTCTTTCCGCCGTAACATCGCTAAAGGTACCGACAACCTTAACCGCTTGCTCCTTGTCGCCTAATACCAGCCTGCCGCGACTCTTCAACCAAAGCGTTTCATTGTTCCCGGCCAAAAACCGGTGTGTCACGTCGTATTCCGATGCTCTTCCTTCCACCAGATCCTGCATCGACCCGGTGATGCTGGTGAGATCTCCGGCTGGTATACGTTCGGCCAGGGCACTGGGATCTGTCGCGTGATCGCTCTCGGCCAACCCGAGAATCGCCAGCGCCTTCGGTGACAGATGCAATTGCTGGCTGGCCAGCTCGTATTCCCAGACCCCTTCCTTGGCAGCGTCCACCGCAAGCTGGTAGCGCTCTTCGTTAACTTTTAGCTGATACTGGCGAATGGTCTCTATTTCGTCTCGATGACGCCGCGCGATCCAGATCGCGGTAGATAGAATCAGAAGGTATGCAGGAACCAGGGTGATATCACCGGCTGGTGCCCGCTCGGGATAGAGAAACAGAACAACTCCCGTTGCCCCAATGGCACTTGCTGCCGTGATCCAGATAGCGCTGGTTGAAAAAAATGTAGCAGCCAGAATCACTGCTGCCAGCGGATAAAGTAGCGCGCCATTTACGTTCGGATTTGCCAGCACAAGACCTACGCAGCCGAGAATGATGACCACGATTGACAGCTTGCCTGCGATCTCATATTTCCCCTGGCGCGCCAGATACCAGGCATAACCCAGCAGCAGCAGTATTGAGAGCGCGGAAGCGTAGGTGCGGGTATAGCCCGGAACCACATATAAATTAATAGAGGCGGTGAACAATCCAAGCACAACGAACCACACCAGAATACCGGCCAACAGACGTGAGGCACGCCGCCGCTCAGCACCGTCTACCGAACGAAACGGCTCGGTAAGCAGATTCCGGATCTTGTGTGGCAAATTGTTCGGCAAATTTGGCCTGCCTTATTCAATTAACTGGGATTTTCTGCGGCGCGAGGCTTTGCACGGCCGCACCGCCTTCTGTGACAATGTTCCAGACTGGCAGCTATATTAATAGTATGGCAGGTCTTTACCTGCAAGCGAGCACAACTGCCACGTTTTGTGGTCTCGCCAGATAAATCGAGAACAAGTTACCTCGTGTTTGCAACACTCCATGTCAGCTGTGCCAGCGTGACGTTCTGCTTGTTCTCGACAGGGGGATGATAGATGCGTCGGAGGCTGGTAGTGCTGCAGCAGTCGTTAATCTTACCTACCGTTTATATGCTCGGCGTCTGGTCCCGCTCGCTCTGGCGGTTCTCGAAGCGGGTCTGACAATCGATACACCGAGCTGCTGCCGGAGACGCTTCCAGCCGCTGGATAGCGATTGCTTCGCCACAGTCAATGCACTGGCCGTAACTGGTGCCGCGCAGGCGCAACAAGGCGAGCTCGATATCTTTTAATTCGGCGACCTCACTGGTGATAAGCGCGACATCCAGATCGGCCAACATGTCGGCGACGGACTCTTCAGCGCTATCGTGTACCTGGCCTGACAACTCGGTAAGGCTGGCGTGGCCCTCGTTCTTCAGTACGCCGGCTATATCATTCCACAGGAGCTCCTGGCGTTCGCGCAGCTGGGCCTCGAATTTCTGCAATTGTGCTTTGTCCAGATCGGTCATGGCTTCCTCATCTCGAATGGTTAACTGATGTCTGTCGATAACGGTAGCACGGACAGCTTGTCGCCGGCAGCAAAGCCTTCGATATCGTGCTCCAGCCGGATCAGCGCATTGGTCTCACGAAGGGTACCGAGCATATGCGAACCCTGACCGGGCAACGGCGTCACGGTCAACGATCCGTGGTCGCTTTCCAGTCGGGCGCGGAGAAATTCGGTGCGGCCGGCATGGCGTCGATAATCACTTGTTGCGCTCGCGCTCAGCACCAGCGGTGTTGTTGAGCCATGGTGCCAGGCGATCAGTGCGGGCCTGACAAAGAGAAAAAACGTGACCAGGCTCGATACCGGGTTTCCCGGCAAGCCGAAGAAATTGCAGTGCTGGCCCAGGCGACCAAAGGCGACCGGTTTACCCGGCTTGATGCGAACCTTCCAGAAATTGATATCGCCAATTTCTGCAAATACCTGCTTGACCAGATCATAGTCGCCGACCGAGACGCCACCGCTGGTAATAATAAAATCGTAATCCATGGAATTTTTCAGTACGTCCCGCACGGCGTCCGGATCATCGCGCACGGTACCCCCATCGATAGCGTCTGCGCCCAGATGCGAGGCCAACAACAGCGTTGCCTGACGGTTCGACTCATAAATCTGTCCTGGCTTCAGAATCGCGCCCGGCGGCGCCAACTCGTCGCCAGTGGCGATCACCAACACACGGGGCCGCCGATATACCGGCACCTCGGCAGCGCCCGCAGCGGCCAGCAAGGCGACATCGAACGCACTGACGCGCCGCCCGGGGCCGTACAGCAAATCACCGTGCCGGAAATCCTGGCCGAGTGCG
>Ga0209536_100007018_pt1 | contig 17117 bp, 16 predicted proteins | sample DeeMarSeWOR28_12_FD_187461 | JGI IMG/M metagenome (GOLD analysis project Ga0209536, IMG submission 187461) | Marine sediment microbial communities from White Oak River estuary, North Carolina - WOR-2-8_12 (SPAdes) (version 2) | ecosystem: Environmental > Aquatic > Marine > Intertidal zone >... | reverse complement strand
CTCGGCGCCTCCGTATTGCTCCTGGTAATCGCTGACAATGGTCACGATATAGGCGCGCAGGGAAGCGTAAACCACCCGGGTGGAACTTCTCAACTTGCAGGCCTCGATGGTTCGTTCTTCGATCAAGCGCCGAACCGTGCGGGTACTGCAGCTTAACAGGTCCGCCGCCTCAGGTATGGATATGAGCTGTTTTTTCATAAGGGCCATCCTTGTGCCATTTTCGGGGGTTTTCCCGTCTACTTGTGGCTCAGGCTCTTGTTCAAATGAATGTTGTAGATTCTGAACCGATCGCCGTTGGCCATCCTGAAATCGATGGTTCGCAGGGGCAGGCGCCTGATGATGGCCTTCAGTTCGGGGAAAAGCCGGAGGACATCTTTTTCGCTGCCGTGCTGCTTATACTGCATCCCGTCGTTCACCGACCCGTTGTAGCTTGCCATGTAGTATTGCATTGTGTCGCCCTCCCTGCGTTTTTTACAGAGAATAGAGCAACCGGCATGCCAACATTCGATTGGCAACCGGGCGCAGGGTGTTACCGGCGCCCAAAAATTCGAATCGCCCGGTATTTAGTTGTTTAATTTCAGTTAGTTGTGTTTTTCAAAGGATGAACTGAAAATGTTACGTTTGGTTGACAGGCGATGAGGGAATTCGTGGCAGGGGCCCAACGGTTGCGCAACGAAAGTTGACGTATTCGGGGGGATTTCTTCTGAATCCAACCAGAACAGGTCTTTATACGACGTGCACTCGCGTTTACACCGCAAAAAAAATTGCACCCTTACGGGAATCGGGGTCCGGTTAACGATAGCCGAGTATAGGCCAGGAGCGTTGCCGGGCAATTTTTTCTAAAATGCGGTTGGGAGCGACCGCATGGGGGTAACCGACGCTTTCCATCAGCGGAAGGTCGGAGTGGTGGTTGCCGTAGGCATAGGATTTTGCAAGATCCAGCCCGATTTTTTGCGCCAGCTCCAAGGTCAAATTTCTTTTATTCTTGTCGACGCACACCGGCCCGGCTGCTTTTCCGGTCAAGCGCCCATCCGGGTTGACCTCCAGGTCGGTGCACAACAAATGATCAAACCCCATATCCTCTGCGACCGGCTCGAGCAGATATCTGACCGAGCCGGAGATTAGTACCAGCACATGGCCTTTGGATTTATGCGCATTCACTCGCGCAACAATGGCGGGTGCCAGGTGCGGCTTCAAATACTCGCGGTAAAAATCCGCCGATCCTTTTTGAAAATCGGCCAGGCGCTTATGCCTATAAAAGGTCAGTAAAATCCTGACCATGCGTTCATCGGACAGCAGCCGGCGCTGATACCAAAAATTGGCCGCCAGGATTTTAAGGATGTAACCGTACGGCAGCAGGCGCCGGTCCCGCAGCCACTGGATGCCCAGCCGGCCGCTTTCCACTTGCAGCAGGGTTTCATCGAAATCGAAAAATGCAGCCACCGGGTTGGGTCGGGTCATGGGGTCGTCGTCCATCCGATTTTCTGTTACTAAAAGCCGCAGACCAGCGCAAAACGAATTTTGAAATGGCCTCTAAGCACTGCGAGACAATGCTCAGGGGGTATGCAGCATTTTGGTTAGCATCTGATATTCAAGATCGGTACCGTCGTAATCGTAAGTCGATTTCTCATCGGCCATCGGAATCAGTTTAAGCCGGCCCTTGAAAAAGGCGGAGGTGATGTTTTCAACTTCCGTAATACTTAAATCTTTGTGGGCAAAATATTTGGAGTAGACGTTGGGATATCCCAGATTGCGGGTGATTTTAAACAACTTTAGCTGCGCGTTGGGGTTCAAGGCTTTGCGAAGGCTGTAGGCGGTGTTGGCCGTATTCATGTCGAACAAATGGGGGTTGGCATACATCAAAGAAGAAAGCCTGAAGCCCTGGCGGTTGTTGCTGTCCGTTAACCCGGGCAATTGAAACTCGGTGTCGTTCAGCAGTTTGAGCGGGTACCGGCCCATCCGGTCTTTTTGCGCATCTATCATGATGGCCGGCAAGATGATGGCGGCCTCGTCCTGGTGCTTTACGGCCAGATGCAGAAATTGCTCTATAAATTCCCGGGTTGTCAGCGGTGAGTCCGAGGCGACGAATAGGGCATGCTTTTTTTCCCGACAGGCTTTGCTGACGGCATATCCTTTGATCAGATTGCCCCCAATTGAATTGTATTTGACCTTACGTTTGGTGATCTTAAAGCGGTCGATAATGTCCTTTGAAAGCCGGGTGTTCTGGTTAATCAGGCGGCACGGTTTTTCAAATTTTTTGATAAAGTCACCCAGTCGCTGCTCCAGTAACATCTGATGGCCGACGATGATGATGTCATCGATTGCATCGCTGGCAAATAGCTTTTCCAGCGTAAACTGGATGATGGGCATGCTTTTTTTCTGCCCGTCAATGACGGTTTCAAATTCCCTTAAGGGTCGATATCCGGTCTCGATGAATTTTTCGCCATAATGTTCAGCCACGATCTTGCTGTAATGTCGGACTTCCATTTTGTTTTTATATCCGGCCATCAGGATTGCACTAAACATGATTTCACCTGTCCAAAAACGAAAATATCCATCCGGTCAAGAGATACGATCTAGCCTATATAATTTGCATCTGTAATTTTAATGGGCAATTCGAATGGCAGGCAAGGATAATCCGGAATGGCACTGTAAGTCAAGGTCTTGGATCAGGGTAGGGGTGTCCGTCCGGCTTCAATGATGGCAGCGCGGGCCAGAATCGTTAGGGCATCAAAATATGGGACTGATAAGTGTTGCTGCGCCAGGGCCAGCGGGATTTCGGTGCAGCCGGCAATGATGCCCTGCGCGCCGTCAGATACGAGGCTCAGCGCGACGGCAACCAGATCCGATGTAATCTGTTTGCGGGAACGGGGCGACGCGGCGTTTTTGATATCGTAAATGGCCGCCATTACCCTGCTCTGCCGGGTTTCATCGGGAACAATGCTTTTAACGTTAGCGGATACCAGGCGTTTTTGGAACAGGCCGCCGCTGATGGTTCCGGTGGTGCCCATCAGACCCACGGTTCTCATGTCCGGATGATCACTGCTGATTGTATCGGCCACAGCATCATAGATGGACAGGATGGGCAGCTTGACCTGCCGACGAATTTCGGCCAGAAAGAAATGGGCCGATACGCAGGGGATGATGATAAAATCAGCACCGGCTGCCTGCAGGGCGCGACAGCCATTTACGAGGACGGGCACCGGCGACGGTCCTTTGCCGGTAATGGCCGCGGTACGATCCGGGACTTTGGGGTTGGAGTCGATGATCACCCGCAGGTGCTGCTGATCGGTTTTTGCCGGGGTGTTTTGGATGATCCTGGCATAGCAGTCAACGGTGGCCTCCGGCCCCATGCCGCCCAAAATGCCAATTGTCTTTTCCTTCATTTGAATTTTCCGTCGATAAATAGTTCAATTGGTGGAAATAAAATTAATAGCCATAAAGTACAATTTGGAGTGATGGAGTCCTGGAGTATTGGAGTAATGGGTGATGAGAAATTTGAAAACTGCGATCTTCTGCACCCGGTCTTCAGTTCCTTTTTTTGTGCTGGCACCTGGCACCTGACACCTGACGCCCGAAACCTGAAACCTTGGAATTGTTGATACCTTAATCTCCAGGTCCTTGAGCCTTAGGCCTTATGCCCTGCGCCTAATATATGCTCCATATAGACATACAGCGCCGGGGATCCGCCGGTGTGCACAAACAAAACATTTTCCCCTTTTTTAAAGACGCCTTTGCGGATCAGGTCGATACATCCGGCCATGGCTTTGCCGGTGTAGACCGGATCCATCAAGATGCCTTCCAGGCCGGCCAGCATGCGGACCGCTTCGGCCATTTCGGCTGTGGGCAGCGAATAGCCCGGGCCGACATATTCGTCGTAGCAACGAACGGCCCGGGCCGGAATGTCTGAACGGATGCCCACATGCACAGCGGTCTCCTTGACCAGCTCATATACCAACTGTTCCTGCTCATCTTTCGGGCGGCTGACATTGATTCCGGCGACCGGTATGTTGCTGTTGTTACCGTAAAAGCCGGTGACCAGGCCGGCGTGGGTTCCGGCACTGCCGCTGGCGCAGACCACATGATCGATGTTGACGCCCAGATCAAAGGTCTGGTCCTGGATTTCCTGTGCACAGGCCACATAACCGGTCGCGCCCAGCGGGGTGGAACCGCCGCCGGGAATGACGTAGGCTTTGCGGCCCTCCCCGGCGACCTCGTCTGCGACCTGCTGCATGGCTGCCAGCATGTCGGAGCCGCCGGTTACAACCGTGACTTTTTCGACGCCCAGCAAACGGAACAAAAAATTATTTCCGCCGGCCCCGGGGCGATAGCTGCCGGGCACCCGTTCTTCTAAAACCAGTCTGCATTTGAGCCCTTCTTTGACGGCTGCGGCCAGTGTCAGACGGCAGTGGTTGGATTGCACCGCCCCGCAGGTAATCAAGGTATCCGCACCCTGCTGCAATGCCTCGGCCACCAGAAATTCCAGCTTGCGGGTTTTGTTGCCCCCGCCGGCCAGTCCCAGCAGATCGTCTCTTTTCATGTAAATCGCGGGCCCTCCCAGCTCTGCTGAAAGGCGGCTGAGTTTTTCGATCGGCGTTTTTCCCTCGGTGTAGCGGCGGCGGGGAAACTTTGCCAGATTCATTTTCGTGCCCTCCGTATTGAGTTGTTAATAAATTCTATATTCTTCGATTCGCTAACATTTTTGGGCAGTTTACAACTAAAACCCAAATTTTAACCAATTTATTCTCGCAATTTTGGATTATCAAGCCTTTTTGTGGTGATTCCGTTCTTTTCTTGACTACAACAGGGGTAGAAAGTATGGTGCCCCTGTTTTAAACTGATACCCTGAGCCCGCGATAAGACTTTATGAAAGCCGGAACCCTAAAATCGGATGCGTTGCTGCTGACCACCGCCATCATATGGGGCTTTGCCTTCGTCGCCCAGCGGGTTGGCATGGACTATGTCGGTCCCTTTACGTTTAACGGCATTCGGTTTGCCATCGGCAGCCTGTCCCTGATGCCGCTGGTCATCCTGAGCCATGATGAGCCAACATCTTCGCGCAACATGCTGCCGCCGGCCGGTTTGAAAACGATTCTGCTGGGCGGCGCTGCCCTCGGCCTGACGCTTTTTTCAGGGGCGTCGCTGCAGCAAATCGGACTGGTTTACACAACTGCCGGAAAGGCCGGTTTTATCACCGGTTTGTATGTCATCATCGTGCCGATCCTGGGACTTTTCTGGCGGCAACAGCCGAATATCGGAACCTGGATCGGCGCCATTCTGGCCGCCATCGGACTGTATTTTTTAAGTGTGACCGAACAATTTACAATTGCGTCGGGCGACTTGCTGGTATTGATCGGTGCTTTTTTCTGGGCCGCCCATGTCCTGATTATCGGCTGGCTGTCACCGCGAATCAATCCGATCAAATTGGCGCTTTCACAATATCTGGCCTGTTCCATTCTGAGTCTGATCACTGCGGCCGTCATTGAAGACGTCAGCATGCAGTCCATTTCTCAGGCGGCCATCCCCATTTTATATGGCGGCCTGCTATCCGTAGGCATCGCTTATACCCTGCAGGTCATTGCCCAACGGGATGCCCACCCGGCCCATGCCGCTATTTTACTCAGCATGGAAGCCGTCTTTGCGGCCATCGGCGGCTGGCTGATACTGGATGAAATCATTTCGGCCCGCGGACTTTTTGGTTGCGGGCTGATGCTGGCCGGGATGTTACTGTCGCAATTATGGGGCCTGGTTGCTCATAAATCATAAACAGCCGTATTGTAAAATCAGGGGATTAACATATTGTCCGCTGTCCGTCGTCAGTGGTTCGTTGCAGTAGCCATGCCTTGCAACGGACAACTGACAACGGACGACTAGCGGTTTGATTTTGGCACTACTTGCTGTTGGACTGGACAATTTCAAATGACTGAGAACCAAACTCATAAACCATTAGCGAACATTGACGAGGGTGAGATTGCCAGATTTGAAGCCATGGCCCCCATCTGGTGGGACCGGCAGGGAGATTACAAGGCCCTGCATGATATCAATGGGCTGCGGCTGGATTATATCAACCACCGGGCTTCGCTTGCCGGCAAAGCGGTGCTGGATGTGGGTTGTGGTGGGGGAATTTTTTCCGAGGCCATGGCGGCGCTGGGTGCGGTGGTCACCGGAATCGATATGGGTGAAGTTGCGCTGGGGGTCGCCCGATTGCACTTGCGCCATTCGGGCCTGGATGTGGACTATCAACAGGCGACGGCCGAACGATTTGCCGAAACCCATCCGGCCCGGTTTGATGTGGTCACCTGCCTGGAATTGCTGGAGCACGTTCCGGACCCGGCCTCGGTGGTCAACGCCTGTAAAACGCTGGTCAGACCGGGTGGGGATGTATTTTTTGCCACCCTAAACCGCAATCTGAAATCATTTTTATTCGCCATTGTCGGCGCGGAATACATTCTCGGCCTGGTGCGCAAAGGAACCCACACCTATCGCAAATTTATCAAGCCGGCCGAACTCAAAGATTGGGCCCGGGCGGCCGGGCTGGTGCCTGCGGATCTGTGCGGGCTGCATTATAATCCGTTTTTAAGGCGATATCGTTTGGGCGGGAATACGCATGTAAACTATCTGGCCCATTTTAGAGATAGCTTTTATTTTGCAATTCCTAAAAATGTCTCCAGCTGAATGACGCCGAAAAAAGCCAGCAGGGGCACCGGAGAAACCGCCAGGACGACGGTCAGCAAAAACCATTTCCACGAGATGCGGCGACTGATCCCACAGGCTAAAGAAATTCCACCGCCGCCGCCGATCAGGTAATTTCCGGGCATATTGAATAAAACAGCTATTGTCAGATAGCGATATGTTGACAAAAAAGACCAGAAGCGGCTCCGGCAGAATTGAGCGTTGCGGGTAAGCGTGTCGAGCATGCCCTCAATTCCATCGTCAGGGTTGTCGCAGCCCCGGCTGAAGCCCAGTTTTTGCAGGCGCCCTTCCGCCCAATCCTTCGGTAACAAACGGCCCAATAAAAATGCCAGGCTTAAACCGGCGATGGTGGCAAAATAAACAAAAACGATTCCCTCTTTGCCGAAAACACACATCAGCAGAACGCCCAGCTCGACGCCGGGCACAAAGGGCAGGCTCAACAGCAGGACATACAGAATCCCGCCGCCGATCAAGACCCCGGTAGTCCAACGCCCTTGCATGAGTTCATTAAATTGGTGGGCAATCCCCATTTCGCCTCTGAGCCAGTAATCCAGCCAGAAGGCCAAAATAATCAAAAAAGCCAGCGCAAAGAAAATGCGGGCAAATAACCGCAGGCGGCTGATGTGTTGCGGCGGGTCAAATCTATGGGTGCAGCTGTCTGTTTTCATCGGATCTCCCTGCTGATGTCCGGCGTATAAGGCGATTACGGCAGGCGTCTGTTCAGCCAGAGGTATCGTTCAAATAAAAATCATCCAGCGGGAAGGCGCGATCGGGTCAGCGTTCGATGCAGGAATACGCCGCCTCTCTTATGCCACATTGTGGTATGTGCTGTCAAGAGATTCTTTCAGACGAATGATAGACAGAGGCAGCTGGTGTTCGGTAGATCGGAGGAAGGCGGGGCGGTCGGGCTAAAGGTTAAAATCCGTTTCAAAAATAGTAGATCACGCTCAAGAGCAAGGCGCCGGCCGACGAAAAAGCGCAGCATACAAAAGACAGTATGTGAGCATTTTGAGGAGGTCGGCAACGCAGCTATTGAGTGTTAGATGCATTTTTGAGATGGATTTAGAAGTGCTGGTTATCGGTCTGTCTGGTGTTCAGGCAGGCCATTTGACTTTATCATAATACGTAGCCGGCATGTTACAGATATTGCATGGCGTTTGCGGGGCCTCATCGATTGTAGAGCCACAGATCTCACATATGTGGAAGTCAAATTTGAGGCCCTCGATTTTTTGGGCCACGCGATCGAAAAAATATTGCGAATATTTGTGAATTTCATTGATTTTAAGCTGATGCTGCTGGTGGGATTTCCAAGAATACATGCAACTGATCACTGCCAGATCGTGGGATTCTGTTTTTAACTTCACCAGCAAATCCGGATAGGTTTTTTGAATCTTTATCAGCTCAGCCTCCGCGGCTTTCATTAAATTTGCTTTGGTGTCCAGAATGATGACTTCTACCTCAGACTCCTGGGTCTCTGTGCTCATGGAGGCCAGAATGCGTTTGTAGTTGTCGGCATGTATTTTTTCAGACAATGCAAAGGCGGTAAACAGATAGGCGATATTGGGATATTTCTCCTCGACCGCTTTTTGGGAATAGCCCACATAATTTTCGTGCGCCCGCTTTTCGGCTTCATAGGCGATTTTCAAGACCGCTTTGGTTATCGGAAATTCGCCGCTGGCCTCTTGGTTATTTTTGTGTGAAGCCGCGACAACCGATAAGGGATAGGACAATGACAGTGAAGACAAAATCGCCAAAAATTTTCGTCTGGAAATAGTATCCATCCGATCAGCTCCTGAAATTATATTTGTCACAACTTCATCTATACGAAATTATCCATGAATTGGCAAATTTTCGATCGGGCATGGATGCAAATAGGGGATCTGTGTTCCTTTTTCGTAACAAAAGCGGGTAACGCATATGCCGATTTGGACCTGAATTATAACAGGATTTATTTACTCGCTTCTAGCTGTTGCCGCAGTAGATCCGAACCTTATCGCCTTTTTTATCATCCACATTCACATGAAATTCGGAGAGGGCATCCAAAATATCCTTGTAGTTTTCGGCCGTGAAGGCCTCCAGGTTCAGGCCCTTTTCATTGAGTTTGGCAAAGCCTTTGATATGCGGTTGAGCCTGTTTTTAATGGAGGGATAACTGACCCCATACAGCTCTTCCATATCTTTGATCGATCCGTGACTTTTGACAAACGCAGCCACAAAAATTTGATCATCCATGCTCAGCTGGGCCAGCGGGGGCAGCTCAAAATTGCCATCAATGGCAATGCCGGATTCAATAATTTGCCCTTCAGATTTAAATTGGATATAATAAAATTAGGTTGGCATCGGGCCGGGCCTGGAATTTTTTTCAGACACATTCCACAGCTTTATAGCGATTGTCAAAAAAACGTTCCGTTTGCGGAAGGTTTTTTGTTACAAGCGCTTATGCCGCCATCCTTTTAATCGGAACGGTTTTATGACAAGCGGTATAAATCGGCGAGGTGGCATATGAGTGAAACACATAAAGAGTGTCCTGATTGCGGCTGGCGGGGAATGGATGCGGAACTCGATCGGACCGCTGAGGTGCCAGACGATCAAACACACATATTTTGTCCGGACTGCGGCGGAACCGGCATTATCGATCTGAAGCCGGAAGATAAAGAAACAGACGCTGAATCCTGACACGGAATCTGTATATAAAAAACGCCGGGGATGCGAAATCCCCGGCGTTTTTTTATTTGCATGAAAATTAGTGAGAAATTAACGATCCGTTATAATGCTCTGTAAGGTTTTTGCCGTTCTCGTTTTTTACCATTCCAGCTGCGTTTGACATTCTCTTTGATTTCCCTTGATTTGGTGTTGATGACGGCATAGCCGTATTTGAGGTTCTTCTCGACCAGGTCCGGGTAATTTTTTATGTTATTTCGTAGTTTTACACCGTTTGATGTTACCTTGCGGATCAGGTCGATTTCCTTTCCCACCACCCGGGTCTTTTTCTTTCTGATGGCATCCAGGAAAGCTTTGCTGTTTGCTCGGCAGCGCGCATAGGTGACGACCCTTCCCATCTGGGCCACGCGGTGACCGTCGCTGCCGCCGGTGATGCCCTTGTTCAGATTAAAGCCCAAAACCGCACTGCGCAGGTTTGAAATTTTCATGTTTTCAGAATTGATGACCTCGACACCATCAACCATGGAAAAAATGCGCTCACGCCGATCATCGGAAAAATATGAATTTTGAATGCCGGTATATACCCCGCAATATGGGTGGGGGAATATGATAACGGTTTTGAATTGGCGGGCGCGTTTGATGATGGCTTCCATCTGAAGCACAGTGGAGCTCATGATATCATTGCCCATGTGGGGAATCACGTGATCATGGTAGAAGGTTTCCAGCTGATCCAGCTGATAAAAATAGATCAGGATATGGGTGCCCTCCGCGGACGTCATCTCAATCCCCGGTATGCTCAGGATATCGCGGTACTGCGAAATTTCTACGGCACCTCGGATTTCATTGTGATCGGTTACAGCGATGCCAATCCCCAGTTCGCGTGCTTTTCGGGCAATGGCCTCTATCGAATTATGTCCGTCTGAATAGTGGGAATGAAAATGAAGGTCTACAACAGTATGTTTTGCCTTTAATTTTGCTAAATCGGGTCTTTCAAACTGAATGCGGTGATGATCAATCATTTTTCTCCTTATCTGCTCAATGATCAACTGTCGCGTTGTGTTTCAGGCGTCATCCTAATTCGTGTCGTGTCCCAGGAGAATCTGACTGAGAACCCCAAACAAGAGTGCGCTAAATTATCAGGATATTAAAAAACGGAGAATGGTTATGTTTGGCAGGCAATCGTATCGGGAGGTACAGATCGCTCAGCGCTGTAAGGCCCCATTACCGCTCAAAGATTCTCAATGATAATGTTAAATATACCAAAACAACCTTTAATAATCAAATCTTTAAAACCGCCAGATGGATTCCACTTCAAAATTATACCGCTTGTCATAAAACCGTTCCGAGTCAACGACCCCGCGCACAGCGGGTGGCTTGGATTTTACCGCCATAGGCGCTAAAATACAGGGGCACCCAGTGCCCCGATCGTTGCGGGTGAAACCGGGTGCAAAGCACCCGTTTTAAAAAACCCAATAAAAGGATGGCGGCATAAGCGGTTGTAACAACCTCCCGCAATTGGAACTTTTTTTTGACAATCGCTATTTGTCTGATACGGAATGGATGTTGCTTTTCCATTATATCGGCACGCGTCGTGCTAAACTTAACTCCTGAATTACGCTGTTTTGAAATCAGATGCTTAACATAAGCGGCCAAATCATTAAGTCAAGGGGTGAGACGTGTGAGTGAGGCGGACCGCTGCGCTTCAGATGGGGCGCTGAAACCACTTCTAATAATCGATATAGAGCACCCCATTGCGGTGATCGATTTCGTGTTCAAGAAGGGCCGCATAGCTGTTCTGGACGCTGACAATCTTTTCTTTATTTTCCAATGTCTTATACCTTAACCTGACATGCTGCGAGCGCGTGATCATTTTGCGCTCAGGGTGCGGCAGCGATAGACAATATTCACTGTTTGCATGGGTTCCGCTTTTATCCACTATTTCGGGATTAATCAGGGTTTTTATTTCGCCACGTAAGCCGCATACAATCATGCGCTTGTGAACGCCGATTTGAGGCGCCGCCAATCCATTATAAAGGGATCCTTTGAATAAAAAGGCAAAAGGCGCATGGTATTGCAAAATCGAAATCATCGAATTGGCCAGGGTAACGCTGGTGTGATCGATACAATCAATCGATTCTGAAACGGCGCGTAGAATCAGATCGGGAAATTCGACAATGTCGACAACATGATGTTTTTGTTTGTATCCTTTTAGAAGAGAAAAGATATCCGTCGTGCCGAGCAGCCCGGCAATCGATAGTGTTAAAAACTGTCTTCTAAGTCCATACGCTTCATTTACCTGAATATTGCATGAAAATTAATGAGCGATTTAAATATAATTTAAAGGATGAAAATCAATGAGAAGCCGTGATTATTTTTAGTGTCCGTTTTTGCCGGCCTCGCGGCGATACCAGCGGGCCAGTCGTTCGGGGGAGATGCCCAGGTAAAAGGCGATAACGATCAGCTGATTGACCAGCCATGTTTTCAAAATGCCGAAATGCTGCCAGCGGCGGGGCGATGTAAGAACCGCAGCGGGCAGGATAGCGATTTTGCCTTTGCGCCGCAGGCGGCGCACCAGAACAAAGTCTTCCATGATCGGCAGTTGCGCAAAACCGCCCGTGGCTTCAAAGACCGATTTTTTCATAAACAGGGCCTGGTCGCCATAGGGCAGCTGTAGATAGCGGGAGCGCAAATCGGCCACGCGTTCAATAAAACGAATGCCTTTAGCGCGCGAATCGATGGTCAGGCGGAAGGCGCCGGCCACAACCCCCCTTTGATTCAAGGCCGCAAGGATTTGACGATTGAAGTCTTCGGGCAGGCGGCTATCGGCGTGCAGGAAAACCAGCACCTTACCCGTTGCTGCTGCGGCCCCGCAATTCATCTGGCAGGCTTTTCCCGGGCTGGTTTGCAGCACCTTAGCGCCCTGCCGTCTGGCCAGATCAACGGTCTCATCGGTGCTGCCGCCGTCAACGACGATCACTTGCAGATTATCGACGCCTTGGAGATGAGAAAGGGTATTTTCGATCGTGGCGGCTTCGTTGAGCGCCGGAACAATAATGGATAGATCCGGTTGGGTTGAAATTTTTTGCAACTCGTACCAGGCAGGCAGATCTTCGGGCCGGTCCACGTCGGCCAGGCTTTCCAAACAGGTCAGATCGAGCCCAAGAGCGCTGGCCAATTGCAGAGTTTGCGCCATAACCTTGTCGCTGCCCCAGTCGATCCCCTCAAACAGCCGGCCGTAGGTATTCGCCGGCAGGGATTTTTGAATGCCGATCAGGTAATAGCCGCCGTCTTTGGCCGGGCCCAGAACCAGATCCTTCTGGCGCAGCGCCTCAAAGGCCTGCCGAATGATGTCGGCCGAAATCCCCGGAATATCGCTGCCGACGATGACGGCTGCCACCGCATTTTCCTCAAACGCCGCTTCGAAAGCCCGTTGCATGCGCCGGCCCAGGCTGCCGCCACCCTGCGGTCGATAAATAAAATTCGATCCCAGCCAGTCTTGCATCAGAGACGCATTGCCGCCTGCGTGGCGAACCTCAATGCTCAGACCATTTTGGTCGTTGAGGCTTGCCGCTGTTGCCAGAACGTGCGCGGTCATTTGGCGCTGCAGGCGGGCGGCACCCCGGGTGCCCAGGGCCGGAATCAGACGGGTTTTGGTTTTTCCGGGCTCGGGAAAGCGGGTAAAGACAATCAAGCGTTCAGGTCGCGCTGGCGGCATTGGTTTTCCCCCTGAAGTGGTTTCAAAGCCTCAGATCAGGTTTGAGGGCAAGGCGTCCCGCAGCACTGGAAGCGGAGCGTACACGTAGTACGTGAGCATATCTATGTGCGGGACAACGCAGCTATTGAGCCTCAGATGGGGTTTTGAAACCATTTCTACCTGAACTCAGGTGCGAATGCTGCCGCCTCAGGTAAAACCCGAGCCGGCCGCACAGGTATAGCAGTGTTCGGCCGTAACGATAGGGCTGCCCGGTTCAGGTGGCCCCGCCATCTCGCAAACGTGGATTTTGCGGCCGCCCATATAAAGACCCCGTGACAGGTTGAAGTCACAGTCGTACAGATAACCATCCCAGGAAACCGAAACCTGGCTGCGACACATCAGCCCTTCGATCGCACAGGGGTTAAAAGCGGTCACCAGTTTCCGCAGGTAGGCATCATAATTCCCCGTTTGAATCAGCCATCGTTTGAAACGGCCCAGCGGCACATTGGCAAAATTAAACAGGCGGTTAAACGTCAGTCCCCATTTTTGCTCCAGAATTTGATGATAGCGCTTTTCAATTTGTTCCTGGTTGGGTGGCATAAAAGCCCCGGTGGGATTGGAGACCAGGTTCAGCTCCAGGCCGGATCCATCACAACCGTAGCCCCGGGCATTGAGCGCTGTGAGCATGGCGATGCTTTCGTCGAAAATGCCCTCTCCGCGCTGCGCGTCGGTCTGGGAAAGGTTCAGCGATGGAAATGATGCCACAATCACCACCCGCTGAGATGTGAGCACGTCCATCAGGCGGTTCATGTGCTCCTTCAGCGCCGACAGGTTGGAGCGCAGCATGATTCGCGGCGTCCATGGCGCGATTTGCTGGATCAATTCAGGCAGCAGCGGATTGAGTTCCGGTGCGCCTCCGGTAATGTCGACGGTTTCAAAGCGGCATTTTTGTGCATATGCGACGACTGCTTTGAGCGTCTGTGCGTCCATATTTTCTTTTGTTCGGCCCGGCCCGGCATTCAAATGGCAGTGGCGGCAGGTCTGATTGCACAGAAAGCCTAAATTAATCTGCAAGGTTGCCGTCGCCTGGCGCACAAGTTTAAGGTCATGTTGGGCCAGAATGGACTTAAACGGCATGATTTCAGATGCCTTGGTCGGTGAAGCCGCTTTCATTTCGGTGATGTTTGCTGGTTCCGGCATCGGGCCTCGGTTACATGGATAATTTGTCCGCGATGTTACGCATCTGAACGCCGTGAACCAGAGAAGCGCCGCCTCGGATGGCGGTAACCACGTGGACGGCTTCCGTCATCTCCGCCAGATTGGATCCTTTTTCCAGACAGGCCTGGGTGTAAGCATCGATGCAATAGGGACACTGGACCGTGTGGGCAACCGCCAGGGCGATCAGCGCCTTCTCGCGTTCACTCAATTCTCCCTCGGCAAAGACGGCATTGTAATATTCAAAGAATTTGCGGGCCAGTTCGGGCGCCTCTTTACCGATTTCTTCAAATTTAGGAAGATCTTCCGGTTTGTAATAGGTTTCCATCAAGAATGTCTCCAATAATTCATTTTAAAATTTGTTTCTTTATGTCGACCACAGGTAGTAAACCTTACAACGAGGTGTCGGTGCTCTGGTTCAAAGGTTCAACGTTCAAAGGTTGATGACAGAGAGCAGTGGCACCTGATCCCTGACCTATGAACGCTGAACGCTGAAGCCTGGAACCCAAGTTAGCCCATGTGTGAGATGATCGCCCGGCCAAACTCGGAGCACTTGAGCTGCTTTGCATCTCTGATCTGGCGGGCCAGATCATAGGTAACGGTTTTGGCTTCAATGGCGGCTTGCAGAGCGTCGCGAACCAGGCGGGATGCTTCACGCCATCCCATATGGTCCAGCATCATGGCGCCCGAGAGGATCAACGAGCTGGGATTGACTTTGTCCAGACCGGCATATTTGGGAGCGGTGCCATGGGTGGCCTCGAAGACGGCGCATTGATCCCCGATATTGGCGCCCGGTGCCATCCCCAATCCGCCCACCTGGGCGGCCAGGGCATCTGAAAGATAGTCACCATTCAAGTTTGGCGTGGCAATCACGCCGAATTCATTCGGTCGCAGAAGGACCTGCTGAAAGAGCATGTCGGCGATGCGATCTTTGATCACGACCTTACCCTGTGGTTGCTTGCCCTGATAGTCATCCCACAGCTCTGCCTCGGTGATCGTTTGGTCTTTAAATTTTTCGGCAGCCACCTCATAGCCCCATTGGGCGAAAGCGCCTTCGGTGAATTTCATGATATTGCCCTTGTGCATCAGCGTCACACTGTTAAAACCACTGTCCAGGGCATATGCTATCGCTCTGGCTACCAGCCGCTTGGTATTGGTCGCGCTGATCGGTTTGATACCGATACCCGCATCGGCAGGCAAGTTGGTGCCCATTTGCTCGTTTAAAAATCGGCGCACCTTTTCGGCATCCGGACTGCCGGATTGATACTCGATACCGGCATACAGGTCCTCGGTATTTTCACGAAAAATGACCATATTAACGCTTTGCGGATCTTTCACGGGACTGGGAACCGATTTGATATATTTCACCGGTCGCACACAGGCATACAGATCAAGAACCTGGCGGATCGTCACATTCAGGCTGCGGATCCCTTTACCCACAGGGGTCGTCATGGGCCCTTTAATCGCCACCGCATGCTTTTCGATATCGGCTAATGTCTCATCCGGCAGCCAGTTCCCGGTTTTTTTAAAGGCCTTTTCACCGGCCAAGACCTCGAGCCATTCAATCTTTTTCTGGCCCGCATACGCTTTTTCAACGGCCGCATCGATCACCTGGCACGCTGCCTGCCAGATTTCCGGGCCGATGCCGTCGCCTTCAATAAATGGAATCCGGGGTCTGTCCGGAACGTTCAGGGAGCCGTCCGGGTTTATGGTGATTCGATTTTCAGTGCCCATGGTTTAGCCTTTCTCTTTTTTATGGGTTGCCTTTTGGTGGTATTTTTAAAGATTTACACAGACCTTTTTCTTTGCCTCGTGTTTTATATCGTCCTCGTCCTCGAAATGGACCCAACAACGAGGACGAGCACGCGGACGATTCCAAAGTGCGTTAACACATCTTATTGACAAGGCAGCGCTTCTGCCTTCAGAAGCTTATCATTAAGGGCGAGTGATTGCCGAGGTTGCCGCAGCTATAAGGAAAATGTCGTTCCGCTATAGTTAAACTATGCGGGACGGCATTTGACACAGTAGATGCGGTGAGATCGGCAAGCCCCTTGGGGTTTCAAATTTAAAAAATATAGATTGATAGTATTCATCTAATAATAGAACTGGTAATATCTTTTTAAATTTAAAACACTCGCGTTAATCAGACAATATTTTACGTAGTACATACGGCAGAATACCGCCATGCTTGAAATATGCCACATCGATATCGGTGTTCAATCGGGCGGTGACGTTAAACTCAATTTTGCTGCCATCGGGCTTAACCGCCTGCACGCCCAAAGTTTTGAGCGGCGCGATGCTGTCAATGCCGGAGATGGTGTATGTCTCCGCACCGTCCAGCCCCAGGCTTTGCCAGCTGTCGCCATTGTTAAAGGTGAGCGGCAGCACGCCCATGCCCACCAGATTGCTGCGGTGGATTCTTTCGAAAGATTCGGCGATCACCGCCTTGATGCCCAGCAGCTGGGATCCTTTTGCCGCCCAGTCCCGTGATGAGCCGGTGCCGTATTCTTTGCCCCCCAGCACCAGCTGCGGCTTATTTTCGGCCATGTATTGCATGGCGGCATCGTAAACAAACATCTCCTGGCGCTCGGGATATTTTAGGGTATAACTGCCTTCTTTGGGATCCACCAGTCTGTTTTTGATACGGATGTTGCCGAAGGTGCCGCGCATCATGACTTCGTGGTTGCCCCGGCGCGATCCATAAGAATTAAAATCAGCCGGCGCGACTTTCTTATCGATCAAGTATTGTCCGGCCGGATATTCCGGCGGGATGGCACCGGCCGGCGAGATATGGTCGGTGGTTAGCGAATCGCCTAAAATCAGCAACACTCCGGCATTTTGAACATCCGCCGGTT
>Ga0209536_100007017_pt1 | contig 17119 bp, 16 predicted proteins | sample DeeMarSeWOR28_12_FD_187461 | JGI IMG/M metagenome (GOLD analysis project Ga0209536, IMG submission 187461) | Marine sediment microbial communities from White Oak River estuary, North Carolina - WOR-2-8_12 (SPAdes) (version 2) | ecosystem: Environmental > Aquatic > Marine > Intertidal zone >... | reverse complement strand
CGGCGCCGGCCTGTTCGAGCTCGGCTTCGCTTCCGTACCCCCAGAGTACGCCAATCGCCAGCACCCGGTTGTTGCGCGCGCCGATCACGTCGAAGCTGCGATCACCGATCATCACGGTTTTTTCTACCTCAAGCTTTTCGCGTTCGACAATGTGTTCGATCAACTCGGTCTTGTCACCGAGGCGGCCATCGAGCTCGCTGCCGTAGACGCCGTCCAGGTGATGATCGAGCTCGAAGTGTTCGACGATTCGATGCGCGTAAACGGCCGGCTTGGAAGTCGCCAGGTGCAGCGTGTCGACGCTTGCGCGCAACTCTTGCAGGCATTGGGGTATGCCCTCGTATACGCGGTTTTCGAACAGCCCCAACGTGGAGAATCGCTCGCGGTACAGGCTGACCGCCGTTTCAATGTGTTCATCGCTGCTGTCTTCCCCGCACAAACGCCGGAAGCTGTCGCGCAACGGTGGACCGATACAGGACTCCAGCGGGGTGTGCGGATCGATGTCGATGCCGAGCTCGCGCAATGCGTGCCGGATACAGCCGAGGATTCCCTGTTTCGGGTCGGTCAGGGTGCCGTCGAGATCGAATAACAGGTGCATTGATTCAGGCCGGGTAGAGGGGGCTAAAGTTCTCCGGCGGGCGTGATGACGTCGATTCAGAGGGTTTCATCGGCGAAGCTGACCTCGATCCTGGTGCCGGTTGGCGAGTTGACGAAAACCTGGGTGGTCGCCGTGGCGTCGACGTAACTGGTGGAATACTCGATACCTGCATTCTCGAGCCGTCGCAGAAATACGCCAAGGCCGCTAGTCTGAAACGCCACGTGATCGAAGTAACTCCCGCGCTCGCCGCTGATATGGCGATCGCCCTGGGAGAGATGGACGATCGGCTGGTCACCGTAATACAGCCAGTAGCCCGGGTTGGTGAATGCGGGCCGCGGACCTTCGCTCAGACCCAGGATGTCGCGGAAAAAGTTTTTTTCCTCGGCCAGCAGGTCGGCCGGCGCCTTGATATTGATGTGATGCAATTTCATGCCACGGCTCCAGATCGGTTCAGCAGTGTTTAGTTGCTAATGTCTGGCGGGATTATAACTCGAATTGACAATCCCTTGCGGGGCGATGCCAGGTTGTCGGGAGATGGGCGCTGGATTGCCGAATAGTGGGCAACCCCGGGTTAACGGACCGGCATCGATCAGCCGGGGCTACACCGCCCCGGCGCTCTCTGCATTATCGCCGTGGGATATTACTTGCCGAGGCTCGCATAATAGGCGGCGAGATTATCGATGTCCGCGTCCGACAGGCCGGCGGCCATGGGTGACATCATCGGGTTTTTGCGCGTGCCATCGCGGAAAGCCTTGATCTGTAATGCCAGGTAACCTTCCTTTTGTCCCGCCAGGTTAGGCCACATATCGTTTGCGCTGATGCCGGTTGCACCATGACAGGCTGCGCAGGAGGCTGCTTTTATCTTGCCGGCGGCGGCGTCACCTGCCTGGGCCGGTGAAAAACTGAGGCCAAGCGTGGCCAGCGCGATGATAATCGGGAGTTTGTACATTTGTGTGTCCTTCTTACGGTTGAGTGAATATTTACAACAGGTTACGAGTATATCTGAACCCGGATTAATCTGACCTGAATCATAGCGCTAAAACGCTGTTACCCCAAGTATGTATCCCGCGATATCTATCCAGTTTTACGTGTTTTTGATCACCAGACATCGACATAAGCCTTGCTGACAATCAGCCAGGATCCATCGATGCAAACAAGCTGAAATAAATTGATGAAGTTTGCGCCCAGAAAGCCCTTCTCTTCGAGAGTGACATTCGCGATATCACCAAATTCTTCGACGGATAGTATTTCCGCAATGTATTCTGCTGCACTACTGGCCGGGGCTGGATTGTCGCGGACTTCATCGAAAAATGGTTGCGGCGACCCCGAATAAAACTGGCCATTGAAGTACCCTGTCATCAATGCCCCCGGACTAAACACGCCGCGTAATTTATCGACGTCGCCCGAGCGGCACGCTTCGACCAATGCGGTGACCGTTTCTCGCGGGCTGGAAAACTTTACTGTCGTATTCATGCTGGTAACCCGCTCGATGCCCTGGATTTATACATAATCAACGCCTCTTCATGCATGTCTGCTGCGGTACAGGCGGGCATGCTCGAGCCTGTACTCACCCGGCAATTCCATTCGTATCTCGGCGCCCGCAATCTGCTCGAGTGACTTGCCGTAGGCGTAAACCCGGATTTCGCCAGCGTCGGCTTCAGAGATTACCGATAACTCGATGCGCCGATAGCCGTCAGGCTCGGATATTCTTTCGAGCTTATCCATTGCCAGCAGCTCTTCGTCGCTTGCGCAAAAAACCTGCCCTTTCACATTGAAACCGTTGCCTTCATCCAGAATTAACCATGGTGAAAATCTGTCCCCGACTAAAAGCAGGGGATATTTTTCCCTGGTGGTAAAGCTCCCGGGAATTCTCTTACCCCTGTTTACTGCAAAATTCGGAAATCCTTCCTTCAGGGTTCCAAATACGAATACCTTATACACCTGCAATTCCGCTCTCTAACACCGCGCGTTGGCGGCTTGCGCGCAGCGCGGCAATTTGTCCGATGGCATGCGTTTGCCGGAGTGCATTGTATTATTCTCCCGGACGAGTTGCATATAAGCCTTGCGGCAGCTTCTTCCATTGTTTCAATGCTTCTCGCGCCAGTGACAGATTCTGCCTGAGGATTACTTCATATGGGTCTAATTGACCTTTCACCGGGTTTTCTGCTAATTCTTCGAGTTGATACAACGAGAACCAGAAAGTCCTTTCTTTATCGCTGGGTTCAGCCAGTTGCCGATTCAGTGAAAACCGGGACCAGTCATCCAGCACCTCGTCGATAAACTGCAGCGGGCCTGGTTCGCCGGCTGGTGTTTTTTCATTGGCATCAAGATGACGAAGTAACCTCTGCCGGTATCGTTTCAGAAAATCATTAATATCATCCATGAAATTTCCTCCATTTTATGAGTGAACTCTAACCGTTAACCAGGCGGAATCCTGTGTGCGGGGGTAATGCGGGAGCGGTGCAATGCTGTCGAAGTGGCGTCGTGATTTTGCATAATTTGCCCTGATCCCTGGAAGTGTCGGTGTTTGTCAATCGTGCAAGGATTAGCTCTGAAAACAATTATTCCGCCGCTGAATTACCGGACAAATATAACGCAATAGCGCGTCATTACAAAGTATAAGGATTCCGCCCTGCATCACTGCCTGCGCCCCGCGCAGAAGATTTTGCGTGGCTGAACAGGGATATGGCGGCGTCAGCCTTTGACCAGCAATTCGATTAGCTTGAAGCTGGATACCGCGAGCACCATGATGATGATTAGAAATACCAGCGAGCGCTGTTCGGCGAACGGCTTGCCGCGCACCTGCTCGATCTTCTCCAGGATCCAGTCGGAAACGAAGTAGAGCACGATGGCGGCGATGGTGTAGTAGACGTATTGCATGGCGCTTCAGCTCAGCTGGCCGGGGGGTAAACGTGAAATCCGAGCAGGTAGATGACTACCCCGGAGACCGATACGTAAAGCCACAGCGGCAGCGTCCAGCGTGCGATGCGCGGGTGGCGGGTGAAGTTGCCGCGCAGCGCGAAATACACGGTGGTCAGCACCAGCGGCACGATGGCCGCTGCGAGGATGACGTGCGATGCCAGCAGGGTGAAATAGAATGGCCGGATCAGGCCCTGCCCGGCGAACGGCATGTAACCCACCGCGGCGTGGTAGCCGAGGTAAGAAATCATGAACACGCTGGATATCACCAGCGCCGTGATCATACAGTTGCGGTGGCGCGCGGGTTGGCGTTGACGGATGAAGTAGAAACCGGCGCTTAGCATGATCGTCGCGGCGCTGTTCAGCAGCGCCTGGAAATGCGGCAGGTAGGGGATGACATCGTCGAGGATCATGGTGAGCGATGTGCCTGCAAACGGTTAGTGACTGGTGCCGGCGGAGCGCGTGATCTTATTGTACACGTTGTACTTGCCGGAGGGTTTGTTCATCGGGATGCGCTTGATCTCCTCCAGCGTGTTTGCATCGTACACCACGACCGCGCCGTCAGGGTCCCAGATACTGAGTAACGCGTAGCGGCCGTCACGGGTGAACTCGACGTGTGCCGCGGTCTTGCCGGGCGCCGGGCGCAGCGTCCTGACGATCTCGAGGCTTTGCTTGTCGATCACGTGCACGGCGTCGCGCTCGGGGCCGAAGAACACGTCGACCCAGGCATAGCGCGAGTTTTCGTGGCTGCGCATGAAAAAGCCCGGCCCGAGCGTCTCGATCTCCCTGACGGTTTGCCAGGTTTTCATATCGATGACGCTGACCTTGCCGCTGCGCAGGTTAGGCGAGGCCATCACCGTGCCCCCCTGGTACTCCCAGCTGATGCCCGAGCCGAGGTGCGGCATGCCGTCGAGCGGAATGGTCGCAATCTTGCGCCCAACCACCAGGTTGACCACCTGGCCCTTGCGGTCGCTGCGCGACGTGCCGACCAGGTTCTGGTAATCCTGGTCGAAAAAGAAATCATCGAGGTAATCGTCGAGCAGGATGCGCCGCACCGGGAATGGTCCCTGTTCGGCGAGGCCCTCGCCCATGCGGTAATCGTGCACGTAGCTGTTGTACACCACCGGCGGGTCGTCGAGGTAACTGATTTCCCAGACTTCCTGCAGGTCCTTGAGCGCGACGATGAAACTGTCGCGCGGCGCGGCGGTGTAGACCGCGCTGACGCGCGAGCTGACCTCGCCGTCGCGGTCGACAACCGGGATCACCTTGACCAGGCTCAGGTCGGCCGCGTCGAGCACGACCAGCGAGTGCGGCAGGTAATTGCCGACCATCACGTAGCGGTCGTCCGCGGAAACCGCGGCATTGCGCGTGTTGATGCCGGCGCGCACCTCCGCGACTTTCTGCAGGCGGTACATGTCGTACTTGGTGATCCAGCCGTCGCGGGACGCGAAGTAGACGTAGCGCCCGCTGGAAGAGTACTTGGGGCCGCCGTGTAGTGCGTGGTGCGACTTGAAACGCTGCAGGACCTCGAAGGTATCGCCGTCGAGCACCGACACGTGGTGGTCGCCGGCCTCGACCACGAGGAACAGGTTGAGCGGGTCGGCGTTGTAAACCGGTGGCAGATCCGCCGCCCCGGGTTCGAGCAGCGCGGGGTTCAGGATGCGCCGGCTGGCGCGAATCTGCTCGTCCTCCCAGGTCGGTGTCTGCGCGGGTGGCGTGTAGATATAGTTCACCAGCCCGGCAATCTGATCCGGTGACAGCGTCTGGCCGAAGGCCGGCATCTGGCTTGCCGGCAAGCCGTTGGTAATCGCCTCGGCGGCCTGCTCTTTCTTCACGCGTCCCAGGTTGCCGGGCAGCAGCGCGGGGCCGCTCAGGCCGAGGCGATCGGCGCCGTGACAGCTCGCGCAGTGCCGTTGAAACAGGGCTTCGCCGCTGTCCTCGGCCGCGCTGGCCGGGCCTGGAGCAAGCACGCAAAGCATAACGGCGATGAGAAAGGGTTTCGACATCAACAGTCTCGACGAGAATCAAGGTGCCAGGTTAGTGGAAGGTGGCGGCCGGCGCACCTCGAGGTGCACCGGCCGCTTGCAACGTTGGTGTTACGCGGTTACTTCCCTGTAGCCGCTACCGTCTGGCGATCAGTAAATGTCGTGCACCGTGTTGTACACGTTGAATTTACCGGTCGGCGTGACCAGGCGTTCATCCTTGATGACCTTCTTCAGCTTGAGCGTCTTGTCGTCGATGATCACCAGCGCGGATTGCTGGTCCTTGCCGCTCCACACCGAGAACCAGACTTCGTCGCCCGCCTTGTTGTACTCGGGCTGGACAATGCGTTTGGGGCCCTCGCCGAGTTCCGCCCACTCGGCTATCGGCAGCACCTTGTAACCCTTGTCGAGGTCGTCGATGTTGAATACCGCGACCGACTGGCTGATTTTCTCGGCCGGGTTGAGCGGGGTATCGACGTACAGGTGTTTCGATTGCGGATGGGTCTTGATGAACAGCGAGCCGCCGCCCTGGCCCTTCAGTACCTCGACCACCTTCCAGGCGTTGTTCGGATTCCCGCCAGGGTCGGTGCCGATCAGCGTGATCTTGTCGTTGCCAAGCGCGCTGGTGCCCCACACGGGTCCGTACTTGGCGTGCACGAAATTGGCGCCGCGGCCCGGGTGCGGGATCTTGTCGACATCGATCATCGCGATCATCTTGCGTTCCTTGGAGTCGATGACGACGACCTTGTCGGACTGGTTGGCCGCGGTCAGGAAGTAGCGGTGGGTGCGGTCCCAGCCTCCGTCGTGCAGGAAGCGCGCGGTCGGGATGGTGGTGACCGACAGGTTATCGACGTCTTCGTAGTTGACCAGCAGCACCTTGCCGGTTTCCTTGACGTTGACGATGAACTCCGGATGCTCGTGCGAGGCCACGATCGCCGCGACACGCGGTTCCGGGTGGTACTCATTGGTGTCGGCGGTCATGCCGCGCGTGGACACGATCGTTTGCGGCTCGAGCGTATTGCCGTTCATGATGACGTACTGCGGGGGCCAGTAAGATCCGCCGATCGCGTACTTGTCCTCGTAGCCCTTGTACTTCGAGGTTTCGACCGAGCGAGCCTCCAGGCCGATCTTGATTTCGGCGACGGTATCCGGCACTTCCATCCACATGTCGATCAGGTTCACGCGCGCGTCGCGGCCGACGACCAGCAGGTAACGTCCGGAGGCGGACATGCGCGAGATGTGGACCGCGTAACCGGTATCGACGACATTGATGATTTTCTTGCTGTCGCCGTCGATCAGCGCGACCTGCCCGGCATCGCGCAGCGTCACCGAGAACAGGTTCTCGATGTTGTATTTGTTCATTTTCTTCTTCACGCGACCTTCCGGCGGGACGACCAGCTTCCAGCTGCCGCGCATCTCAGCCATGCCCCATTCCGGCGGGGTCGGCGGCTCATGCTGCAGGTAGCGCGACATGATATCGACCTCATCTTCGCTCAGCTCGCCCGAGGAGCCCCAGTTCGGCATGCCGGCAGGTGAACCGTAGGTGATGAAGGTTTTCAGGTAAACGCTACCGCGCGCTCTGGTGATATCGGTGGTCAGTGGCTTGCCGGTCGCACCCTTGCGCAACACGCCGTGGCAGCCGGCGCAGCGCTCGAAGTAAATCTGCTTGGCGATATTGAACTCGTCCACGGTCATTGGCGGACCCTCGGTATCGATCATTTCCTTGACGGTGGTCGGATCGATTCCCGACGGGGCGCCCTGGTAGCGGGTTTCGGCCTCGCCTTCGGCCTTGGCGAAGGCCTGCGACGCAGCGAATGCAGATATAACCAGCAGTGCGCAGAGGAAGAATTTCATGGATTTCTGTATCAGCGATATCACGACAATTACCCCGGTTATTTGAAAAGTGGGCCGAGTATATCGGCAGCCTAATCCTGGCCACCTTGATTATTGTCAAATCGTGAGAGTTCGCGTTTCGGCGTCAGGTCGGGTTTAGCGGGATCGTGAGACGGGTTGGGAAAGCCGGCCCCGGGCGGGTGTTCGCCCCCCGCAGGTCAGAGGCGCAAGCGGCGATAACCGCGCGTCATTCGATGTTCAGGCGGATCGGGCTGGTCGTGCCCCGGTAGTCCAGGGCGCCGGTTTTATTTGCCCAGGCTGGCGTAGTAAGCGGCGAGGTCGGCAATGTCGCCATCGGACAGCGCGGCGGCCATCGGCGCCATCATCGGGTTAGCGCGGCCACCGTCGCGAAACGCCTGCAACTGGGCCACCAGGTAGCCTTCCTTTTGCCCGGCCAGGCTTGGCCACAGGTCGTTGGTGCTGATGCCGTCGGCGCCGTGACAGGCGGCACAGCTTGCGGATTTGGCCTTGCCCGCCGCGGGATCGCCTGCGGTGGCGTTGGAAACGTTGAAGCTGAGTGCTGCAAGCGCGATCAGGGTTAGTATTTTTTTCATGTTGGCGCCTTCTGTGGAAGATTTGGATGTCTGGATTTAATCGCTGTGCATGATAATGCGGTTTCCGCGTGGTTAACTTGACTTTTGTCATGGCGCCCGGGAGCTGCCGTACACGCAATGATCGTCGCGGCGAATTGGCGCCAGAGTCTATTGATGGGTGCCGCTTCGGCGCAGTCGGGGCGCGCTCGAGTCGTGCGTCGGGAGACAGGACAGGGGCCTTGACATCCGGATGGTTAAGCGGGTTCTGGCGATAGCGCTGCGGCGCGCAGACCGGGCGCCGGCGACGTACCTGCTAAGCCTGCAAGCAGGTAATTTATTTAAAGGCGCGTGGTCTGCTCGAAGGCTTCTTCCTTGGCGTCGGCGGAATCCGGGCTTGAAAGCTGCTCCTTGACCCGGTCGATAAATTCACGATTCGAATTCGTTGCCTTTTTATTCGACAAGGTGGCATCGGGGGCAATAATCATGGTCGCTTCGAAGTCTGGCGGGCTGTCGTCTTTTTTCGCGGCGGGCTTTGCTTCGTCGTCTATTTCGATGTCGCCGGTCAGCTCGATGTCGACCGCGGGTTTGGGCGGTACCACCGAGGGTATGGGTCTGGACGGCGGAACAGGCGCGGAGCCGTGCGCAGCGGTCGGGGATTTTGCCGGGGCCTCATCCAGATCGTCGCTGTCGTCGAGCTCGGGCAGCGGCATCGGGTCGAGTTCCGCGTTTGCCGATGTTTGCGCTTTGTCGGTCGTGCCACCGATGCCTGGAATTGGCGCCGAGCCAAGCGGCGCGCTCGGCGCCTTGTAAGGTTTAACCGGCTCCGTTTCAGCCGGTTTCGAATCGGCGGCTGCCGGGCGGGGCGCCGAGGCAAAGGGTGACGGCTTGTTGAATGTGCCGGAAAAGGATGACGATTGGGCCGGAGTCTTGTGTTCTGCGGCAGGAGTTTCCTGCCTGGGTTTATCGCTACTCGGCGCCTGTTGGACCGGGTTGGCTACCGATTTCTTGGCCGATTCCTGCGGCGCCTGACTGGTTGCCTGGGACGAATGATCCTTTGCCGCCTGCAAGCGTTTATTCTGCTGTGCACCCTGCTTCTGGTCATCGGCAAGCCGCAGCTTGACCAGCGCGTCGATATCGCCGATTCCGAGTTCGAATTTCGGTGGCTTGAACTGGCCCAGGTAAGCGCTCAGGTTTGGCTTTAACCCGTAACCGTCGGTGGTCACGTGGAGGCGGCGATTGAGCAGATAGAGCAGTTGCAGCACGATCAGGCGAACCGGCGCCTCGTCGTTACCGACGCCGAGCATTTCGCGATTGGAAAGCGCCAGCGGCGCGGCGTTGCGCCAGGCGAAACATCCCTGGGTGGCGATCACCGCCGGGAAAGCGCGCATCGGCAGCTCTGACTGTTGCTCGGTACGATGCTCGATCCACAGCTCGATGTTTTCCTGCAGCTGCCGGTAGCTGTGCTTTATTCCGGTAAAGCCGAACATGAACGCCGGCGGACTGCCAATCAATTCGAAGCGTGCCGTGCGCAACGGGTCTTCATGAATAAAGGTCTGGTTGGGTCCGGGTTTCAGCCCGTTTTTCTTGGCCAGTTGCACCAGCACGGTCTTGTCGATATTTGTCATCAAGCGCGCCATCGAAGCGCAGGCATCCATCGAGTCGAAGAAAGTCTTGCGTACGTACTTGGCGCGAATCACGAACGACGCGAGCACCGATTCGTAGAGGAAATCCGATTGTGTCCCACGCAGGCCGATGCGCGGAAAGCTGCGGTTGTAGATCACCACGTCCATGAAGTCTGAACGATTGCCGAATGCATCCACGATACGACCGGCGCCGATCCCGTAACTTTCCGGCAGGAATGGCTTGAGCACGGTGCGTACGAATGCATCGGTAGCCGCGGCGTCATCCAGCTCGTCTTTCTCGATGGCCGCGATGACGTCTGCCTCGCCTTTCAGTTTTCTTGCGACCAGATGTGCCCAATCTTCGTAGTTGTTCATAATGACTATTGCCCAGAAGCGCTTGTCTTCAGTTCACTTTTAGCAGAATGGAAGGAAAATTCTACACGTATATCAGCAGTTTAGTCTAAATTTCGGCGATAACCGGCTTAGCTGAACGGATAATCGACAGTCTGCTCTACGATTTCGCCGTGTCTGGGGTATCATGACGCATTGCTTTTCGAGGCTGAAATGCGACTGATCGACGACTCGTTGACCGATTTCGAGCGGATATACAGCCAGTTTCGCTGGTCGATTCCCGAGCGGCTGAACGTCGCTTACCAGGTCTGCGAGCGGCATCAGCAGCGTGCCGATCGGGTTGCGGTCTACTATGAGAACGCGAATGGTGAGCGCGCCAGTTATCGCTTCGCCGAGCTGAAGCAGTTTTCCGACCGCTTCGCCAACGCGCTGCGCGCGAGCGGTGTCGAAGCCGGCGATCGCGTCGCCATCGTGCTGCCGCAAACCATCGAAACCATCGTTGCGCACCTCGCCATCCACAAGCTCGGCGCGGTGTCGTTGCCGCTCGCCATCCTGTTCGGCCCCGAGGCGCTCGAATACCGTCTGCGCGACAGCGGCGCGTGCGTCGCCATCGTGCATGCCAGCCGCTATGACGATGTCCGCCAGTTGCAATCCGGCCTGCCCGATTTGCAGAGGGTGATCGGCTGTGGCTGCGGTGAATCCGCCGACGAGTTCTGGACGCTGCTGCAACGCGGCAGCGATCGCTTCGAGATGGTGGCGACCGCCGCCGACGATCCCGCCTGCCTGATCTATACATCCGGAACCACCGGGCCGCCGAAAGGCGCGCTGGTGGCGCATCGCGCGGTCATCGGTAATTTTACCGGTTTCGAAATGTCGCAGAATTTCTTTCCGCAGGCGGGCGACGTTTTCTGGACGCCCGCCGACTGGGCCTGGACCGGTGGGCTTTGGGATGCATTGTTTCCGACCCTGAACTACGGCATGCCCATCGTCGCCTACGAAGGCGCCGGCTTCGACGCCGAGCGGGTGTGCCGCCTGATGGCGGATTACCGGGTCACCAACGCGTTCATCCCGCCGACCGCGCTGAAGATGCTGCGCGCCCTGCCGGAGCTGAAAAAAAGCCACGACCTGCATTTGCGCGCGGTGATGAGCGCCGGCGAGCAAGTGGGTGAAGAGTTGATCCACTGGGGGCGCGAGGCGCTCGATGTGACAATCAACGAAATGTGGGGACAGACCGAGTTCAATTACATCGTCGGTAACTGTTCGGCGATCATGCCGCCCAAACCCGGCTCCATGGGCAAACCTTATCCGGGACACCGCGTCGACGTGATCGACGACCAAGGCAACGTGCTGGCGCCCGGGGAGGAGGGCGAACTCGCGGCCTGGTGCGACGACCCGGTGATGTTTCTCGGTTACTGGAACAATGAGCAGGCGACGCGGGCGAAGATCACCGCCAACTGGTTTCGTACCGGCGATGTCGGTTACCGCGACGAGGATGGCTTCCTGTGGTTCGTCGGTCGTAAGGACGATGTCATCAGCAGCGCCGGCTACCGCATCGGTCCGGGCGAAATCGAGGACTCGTTGCTGCGTCATCCGGCGGTGCTGCAGGCGGCCGTGATCGGCAAACCGGACGAGTTGCGCGGGCAGATCGTCAAGGCCTTCGTGGTGCTTGCCCCGGGACATGCGCCGAGCAGTGAGCTGGCGATGGAAATCCAGCAATCGGTGCGCCGCCGGTTGTCCGCGCACGAGTACCCGCGCGAGGTCGAATTCATCGACGAGCTGCCGATGACCACCACCGGCAAGGTGCGCCGCATCGACCTGCGCGCGCGCGAATCGAAATAACCATACGCCGGTATTAGAGTGCGGCGGAAAATTATGTGGCCTGAAGGCTGATTTACCCTGTTTAGATGTTGCCAAAAAATTGGCCAGCGTGTTAACTGGCTGATATCAATAAAAAATCATGGATGACGGGCCCGCGCGATATTCCCCCGGGGTTGGTCAATTCATTGCTGGCGGTTTTATGGATCTCGCGGCCGCAGTTTGCTAAACGAATACCTGTTCAGGTATGCCGGAGGCAGTTTTAAGATGAAGGTTACCGGATTTGAGCTCTATGCATTGCCATTTGCGTTTGGCTCGGGTGGATACACGACGTCTTACGGAACCCGTACCCATCTGAATAACCTGCTGCTGGTCTTGTTCACCGATAGTGGGCTGGTCGGGCTGGGTGAGGTCTGCCGCAAGGCCGGTAACACTATCGAACCGACCACGCCGGAGTTTATCCGGCGGGCGCACGAATTTCTGCAGCAATCCATCGGCAGAGATCCGCTCGATCCAGGGAGTGCGAGGGCCCGCCTCGGCGAGTTGCAGGGGACCTACAGTAATATTTCCTGTGCGTTCGAGACAGCCTGCTTCGATCTGGCCGCCAAGTCGGCAGGCCGGCCGCTGTGGAGCATTCTCGGCGGCAAGAAGCAGGAATCGGTGCCGGTGTACCATACGATCGGGCAATCAAATCCTGCGCGCATGGCCGCAGAAGCGCGGTTAGCCCAACGACGGGGCTGCCGGGTGTTGCAGGTCAAGGTAGCCAGCACCGGGAATATCGAGGACGACAAGGCCTGCATCAGCAACCTGCTCGCGTGCCTCGGTGAAGAGGCGGTGATGCTGGTCGACGCCAACGGCGGCTGGGATGCCGATACTGCACTGTCGGCGGTGGCGAGCTTTGTCGATGACCGCATTCTCTGGGAGGAACCCTGCAGGACCTATGCCGAGAATAAGTATGTCGCCGAGAATTCCTCCGCGGCCGTCATTCTCGATCAATGCGTCACTGGCCCCGCAGTGGCGCTGCAAGCCTGCCGAGATGGCGCAGTGCATGGCATGGGCATCAAGTGCACCATGCAGGGCGGCTTGCTGGCCGGCCGGCTGTCGCGTGATCTCGCCATCGAACACGGAATGAAACTGAAGGTGGACGATAGCTGGAGCGCCGACGTGGCCACGGCCGCCTCGCTGCACCTGGCGCTGGCGGTGCCGCCCGAGCAGTTGATCGCCTCGGTCGACATGCGTCCCTATCTCGATGGCCGCATCAGTTCCGAGGGCCCGATCTGCGAGGCTTACCGCTTCGCGCCCAATTCGCTGTCCGGGCTGGGACTGGTCGCCGAGCTGGATAACCTCGGCCCACCCCTGGCCAGCTACGCCGCCTGCTCGACCTCAGCCTGAAAATTGATCCGGTCCGCAGGGCCCGTCATCCCGCGCCGGCGGCAAACCCGTGAAAGCGACTCAGGCCGACTGCGGCGGCTGTTTCAGCACCGCCATCATCGTCGTCAGCCAGCCGAGCAGGAAAGCTACACCGCCGATCGGTGTCACCGCGCCGAGCCAACCGATGCCGCTGAGCGCAAGCAGGTAGAGCGAGCCGCAAAACAGCAGGATGCCGACCACAAACGCAGCGCCGGCGAATTTCAGCAGGGGGTGGGAAAATTGCGGGGCTAGCGACAACAGGCCGACGATCATCAGCGCCAGCGCATGGTACATCTGGTATCGCGCCGCGGTTTCGAAAGTGTTCAGTTGCTGGGCGTCGATCATCGACCTGAGTCCGTGCGCGGCGAATGCGCCCGCCGCCACCGCGAGCAGGGCAAGCCCAGCGCCCATGCCCAGTATCCGGCGGCTGAACAAGGAAACCCGAATGCTGTTCATGCGACCGACAATCAGCCGGGCGGGTGCAACAGGTTGTGGTGTCCCAGGTTTTGCAGCAGGCGTTCGCCGCACAGCGCCATGGTGGTGTCGAGTTCGCGGTAAATGATGTCGAGCGCCTGGCTGACGCCGGCCTCGCCGCGGGCACCGAGCCCGTAGATGAACGCGCGCCCGATGTAAGTGGCGTGCGCGCCGAGGCAAATGGCCTTGAGTACGTCCTGCCCGGAGCGAATGCCGCCATCGAAGTGCACTTCGATGCCGCTGCCGACGGCATCGACGATTTCCGGCAGCGCGCTGATCGACGAGCGCGCGCCGTCGAGCTGGCGGCCGCCGTGATTGGAGACGACGATGGCGTCGGCACCGGTCTTTGCGGCCATGCGTGCATCCTCTGCATCGAGTATGCCCTTGATGATCAGCTTGCCGCCCCAGCGTTCGCGAATCCAGTCGATATCTTTCCAGGCGAGCTTCGGGTCGAACTGTTCGCCGATCCAGGATGACAGCGACGACATGTCGCCGACGCCCTTGACGTGGCCGACGATGTTGCGAAAGCCGTGACGCCTGGTGGTAAGCATGTCGAGGCACCAGCGCGGCCGGGCAAGGATTTGCAGCGCGGCGTTCAGCGTCGGCTTGGGCGGTGCGGCGAGGCCGTTGCGGATGTCGTTGTGGCGCTGGCCCAGGATCTGCAGGTCCAGCGTCAACATCAGCGCGCTGCAGCCGGCGGCCTTCGCGCGGTCGATCAGGCGGCCGATGAAATCGCGGTCCTTCATCACGTAGAGCTGAAACCAGAAGGGCTTGCTGGTATTTTCGGCGACGTCTTCGATCGAGCAAATGCTCATCGTCGACAGCGTGAACGGCACGCCGAACTTTTCCGCCGCCCGCGCCGCCTTGATCTCGCCGTCAGGGTGCTGCATGCCGGTCAGGCCGACCGGCGCCAGCGCCACCGGCATGCTTACCTGTTGCCCGATCATCTCGCTCGCCACCGAGCGTTCGGTGATGTCGACCGCGACACGCTGGCGCAGCTTGATGTCCTGGAAGTCGGCCTCGTTGGCGCGATAGGTCGATTGCGTCCATGAACCCGAATCGGCGTACTCGTAAAACATGCGCGGTACGCGCCGGCGCGCCCGTTTCTGTAGATCCTTGATGTCGCAAATCGCGCTCATGGCTATCCCCCTGTGTGCGTGCCAATACTACTGGATTCGCCAACTAAATCCATCAGTTCGGTCGAAACGTAATACCATTACTGCCTGCCCCCAAATCGGTTAGCATTCCAACGCCATGCTCACAATCAGAGGCCTGAATAAATCTTATCGCTATGCCGACGCCCGGCAGGACGTGCTGCGGGAGCTCGACTTCGACATGGCCGCGGCGTCGTCGGTGGCCCTGCTGGGTGAAAGCGGCAGCGGCAAATCGACCCTGTTGCACCTGATCGCCGGTCTCGATCGGCCCGACGGTGGCGAAATCCATTTCAACGGCCAGGCATTGCACTCGGCAGCCGAAGGCGAGCTGGCACTGTTGCGGCGTTCCCGGATCAGTCTCGTGTTCCAGCAGTTTCACCTGATCTCGACGCTGACGGTGCTCGATAACATCCGCTTCCAGGCGGCGCTGTGCCGGCGCCTCGACGCGGACTATGAAAGCGAGCTGATCGAACGCCTCGGGCTTGCCGGGCAGTGCCGCAAGTACCCGCAGCAACTGTCGCGTGGGCAACAGCAGCGGGTCGCGATTGCGCGCGCGCTGCTGCACCGGCCGATGCTGGTACTGGCCGACGAGCCCACCGGCAATCTCGACGAACAGTCCAGCGTCGAAGTGATGTCCCTGTTCAGCGAGCTCGTCAGGCGCGCGGGCAGCAGCCTGCTGATGGTGACGCATAGCCGCGGCATGGCCGAATTCATGGACCGGCGCGTGTGGCTGCACAATGGCCGCCTGACGGAAAACGAATGAACGGTAGTTTCGGCTGGGTGATGAAGGCGCTGCTGAGCCACTACTGGCGGCATCCCTGGCAAACCCTGTTCATGACGATCGGCCTGGTGTCGGGGGTGGCGCTGTGGTCGGCCGTGCAAATCATCAACCAGCACGCCGAGGACAGTTACCGGCAGGCGCAAAACCTGCTGGGCGCGCAGGCGCAGTACTGGATCCGCAGCCGCAACGACCGCGGCGTCGACACGGCGTTTTACGTGCAGTTGCGGCGCGACGGTTTTCGCCAGGTTTTTCCGCTGGTGGAACTCGAAGTCAGCACCAGCGGCGGCATTTCGATCAGTATTATCGCCACCGATCTACTGGCTCTTCCGGATGACCCCTTCGGCCGCGACGAGTCGGCGCAGGACTCTTCCGACGGCTGGCTGGATTTCGTGCAGCCCCCTTATCGAGCCTGGGTGCCGCGGGTGCTGGCCGACGAACTGGATCTTGCCGAGGGCGAGCGTCTCGAACTGCGCGACGGTCGGCGCCTGCCGCCCGCGTCGATACAGGCGCGCGAGCGGCAGGGCCGCCGGGTGCTGATCGATATCGCCGCGGCGCTCGAACTCGCCGGCAGCGAGCGACTCAGTTACCTCGCCGTCGGCCGTATGGCGCCGCACGAGTTCAGGCGCCTGCAGGAAACATTGCCGGCGCATCTGGAGCTGGTCGAAAACCAGCAACATCTCGATTTGCGCGAGCTCACGCAAAGCCTGCACAGCCATCTGACGGCGATGAGCCTGCTGTCTTTTGCGGTCGGGCTGTTCATCGTTTTCAACGCGGTTCGTTTCTCGCTCTGGTACCGGCGTGCGACTCTGCTCAACCTGCGTCTGATGGGTTGCGACAGTCGCCTGCTGGTGCCGGCGATTCTGCTGGAAACCCTGGCCTGGAGCCTGCTGGGCACGGCGTTGGGGTTTGCCGTCGGCATCCTGCTCGCCCAGGTATTGCTGCCGGGCCTCGGCGCCAGCCTGCAGAGCCTGTATGACGCGGTGATCGCGACCGATCTCGGACTCAGCCCCTGGACCCTGTTGCAAGCCTGGTGTATCTCCCTGTTCGGGCTGGCCTGGGCGCTGGCCTGGCCGCTCTATCGGCAGTTGCCGCGGCGCAGTCTGGAAGCCGCGCGCAGCGACGCCCAGGATGCCGACGAGGCCGTTGCGCGACGGCGCCTCGCGGGCGCCGGCCTGCTGCTTGCGGCGCTTGCGGCGCTCGCTTATGCGCATATTGAAACCGTTACCCAGGGATTCGTGGTGCTCGGCCTCGTGTTGTTTGCCGCGGCCTGGCTGCTGCCGATTCTGCTGGCCGGCGCGTTGCGCTTACTCGCGAGGCTGCTGCCGACACGGCTGCTGCTGGCACGCTGGATGGTCAGCGACGGCTGGTCACAGTTACCGGCGCTGCGCAGCGCGATGATGGCGCTGATGCTGGCGTTGACCGCCAATCTCGGCGTGGGCTCGCTGGTGGACAGTTTCCGCAGCGCGTTCGTCGGCTGGCTCGAAGTGCGCCAGAGCGCGGACATTTACCTGCGTACTGCCGATATCGACTACCAGGCCCTGGTCGAGTTTGCGGGGAGCGCGGACTGGCTGGCGGACAGCCATCAGCGTA
>Ga0209536_100007015_pt1 | contig 17120 bp, 11 predicted proteins | sample DeeMarSeWOR28_12_FD_187461 | JGI IMG/M metagenome (GOLD analysis project Ga0209536, IMG submission 187461) | Marine sediment microbial communities from White Oak River estuary, North Carolina - WOR-2-8_12 (SPAdes) (version 2) | ecosystem: Environmental > Aquatic > Marine > Intertidal zone >... | reverse complement strand
CGATGATAGCTGAAGCATCGGAATGATCGATAATATATCTTAGCCCTTCTCCCCGAAGAGATACGTTTACCATGATTGAATATGCTCCCATTTTAAAGGTGGCAAAAACTGTAAGTAAAAACTCGGGAGAATTTATTTCCATTAATGCGATTCCATCTCCCCTTTTAAGACCTAATTTGGATAAACCATTTCCTAAACGGTTAGAAAGTAAGTGAAAGTCCATATAACTATATTTCTCATCTATGCCTTTATCGAAATCTCTTATGTATGTCATGATTACTTTATCTCCTGCTACGTTCGCCTTATGCTTAATAAATTCTCCTAAAAAAGTATTTCTTGATAATTTGAATTTTTCCGTTGTTTCCATCTTTTTAACCTAAATTTTGATATTTCAGACATAAAATTAGTATCTAATTGTAATTATTTGTTTATTTTAAAAATAATTAAAGCTTTCTTTCTCAATCGATAATAAAGATAGAATAAAGTTATTTAATAGAGTAAAACTTATTGAAGAAATATTAAAACCAACTATGTCTTTCCTCGATTCTTCTAACTAATTCTGATGTTAGGAGATTAAACGCCTCACTGACATTAAAACCGGTTTTTGAGGAAGTTAAATAGTAATTAAGGAAATTGTGTTTTTCCATAAGATCCAAAACTGCATCTTCATTAATGATTATTTTTTCTTTTAAGTCTGCTTTGGTACCAACTAAGACCATCGGAATGTTTTTATTCTGAGATTTCACAATTTCTACCCAATCGTCTACCCTTGTTAAAAATTTCGGACTTTTGGTTAAATCAAACAATACTAAGGCACCCTTAGCCCCCATTACAAAATTTTGTATGAGGAATTGAAAACGTTCTTGTCCAGAAAAATCCCAGATTTGGAGTGCACAAGAAGAACCTGAGTCAAATGTTAAAGTTTTTCTGAAAATTTCTACGCCTATAGTCATTTTAGTGTCGAAGCTAAATCTATCTTCTACATATCTATAAAGTAAAGTTGTTTTCCCAACTCCACCATCACCCGCAACGACTATTTTAAACGTAGATTTACTGGGCACTTAAGGTAACCATTCCTTTCTCTATTTTATTTTCTTATTATTTTTAACTCTTTTTCACTCTCAAATAGCAAATCTAAATGCGTATTCGCCATTTCAAGTGAAATTTTTTTTTCCCGTAAACTATGTGCAATTTTATTCATTAAATAACTCGGGAGGAAATATTGTATTTTATAATCATATGCTAATGAACAATATTCTTCACCATTTATGTTAAAATTATAAAAAATTTCATTATTAAATGATACCTCTAGGCTGTCTTTATCTAATGCATTTTTTACTTCTCGTAAAGATAATGGGCCATCTCCTATCAAGGAGTGAACTTTCTTGTATTCTTTTGAAATTAGGATCTGTAATCCACGTTGTATTTCTGCCTGTAATTGATCTTGACCTGCAAGAACCTTATCCTTAAAGTCCTGTAAAATCTTATTAACATTATTTAGGTAGGAGTCTTTAATCAGACTAAACTGAGGATTATTTGCGATCTTCTCCATAGTCTGCTTATGTGCTACTTTGATAATAAGAAGATCTTTTACCAAGAAATAACACTCAAAAAATGTTTCATGTAACCACCGAGATTTTACCAAATTTGTCTTTATCAATGGTAAAATTACTAACTGAAAATTGTTAGTATCGAATTCTGGATGATTCTCGAGTGTTTCGATTAAGTCATTTGATTTTATTGGTCCTTCAGACAAGATTCTTAGGATCTCTGGACGTACTGGATCATTATATATAGATGCCAATGTCTCATATTCTGTCATGTGAATAAAGTTTGAAAATTCTTTCGCCTGTTTCTTAGCTGTTAATAAATCTTTGTAGACAATTTCGTCTCTCACTGATAAATTTGCATCTAAAAAGAGCATAATTGCATGTTCAGGTTGACCATGAACAAATAAATATTCAAAGGGAAAATACTTTTTCTCTTCTTTGATACTAACTGGGATTTCTAGGCTAAGTGTACGCTTACATAGTGAACAACGAACCATAATCTTTTTTGTTTTTGTCACATTCCTCACCTAAGTTCTCCCTTTATGTTAATATATCTCTTAACTTTATCCGTAATCTTCTTTGGACCAGAATATCTGTCTTCCAAAAGATTTTTTATAATATTTTCCCTACTTGGTTCCTTTATTTTTTCAAATTTTTCCCTTTTTAGTCGTCTCTTAACGGTTCTGATTCTCCTTTGAAATTTGCTCAAACCTAAGTATCTTTTACTGATAAAAATCCCTAGTGCTACTAAACCTGCAACTGATACTATACTGATAAGCGCGATTGTAAGAATTACCTCAAATAAAGAGGTATAAACGATTATTGTGATACTTTCATGCTCCCCATAAGGATTTAAGACAGTAATTGTGATCTGATGATAAGGTTTAAGAGGATTTAAATCTAAAGCATTTAAGTCTATCTGGTAAGAATCAATTGAAAATGGGGATAAAGGTTTTGAGATTCCATTAATTTCATAGGTCACGTCAAATTCTGTTGTTAGCAGATAATGACTTTTATCATAGATTGCAAAATAAACCTTATTGTCTTTCCCTTGCTCTAATGTATATGTAGTTGAGGGAATTTGGATTTCAATTTCTAAAGCAAAAATGGTTATAATCAAATCTCGTAATTGAGGTTCATAATTTTGATTAGTTGCAAGAATTTGGATTAAATGACTTTTTGTCTCTAAATCTTGGGTATTAATAGTGCAATAGAAATTCATTCCATTCCATAGAAAGGTACCATTTATATTGCCAATTAATTGTAGGGTGCTATTAAGCAAGTTCTGCCCATCTGAAGTATACAAACATGATATGTTTAACTTATCTCCTTTAATAATTTCAATAGGTTCAATATTCAACAAGGTCAATTGAGTTTCAGCGGGGATAATCATGACATGGACAACCGTAAAAGCAGTTTCGTAGGCTTCAAGGTTCAATTCAATATAAATCGTATAGAGATCAGTTAATAAACCCGAAGTGTTAAACAGAACTAGAAATCCACTAGGAGTTACACTATAATTATACGTAGATGGCCACGTTATGCTAATATCTGCTCCCAGAATTAATTGTCCCGTACTTTCTACTGTGTAATTGAGTTCTAAGTTAAATTGATTTTCAGGATGGACTTGAAAGATGGTTTGATTTACATTAGCCACAGTTGGAATAGGATCAATCCTTAATATAATAGAATCAGTTGTAGAACTATAGCCAGATTTATTAGCCATGAATGTAATAGTATAATACTCTGGTATTCCAGAGGAGGGGAGATTAAACATAGATAGATTAAATATCCACGTACCATTGTTAAAGTTGATTATAGTGTGATTTTCTTGCCAATCTGTAGAGATATTAACGGGCCATAAATAATTTCCAGTTTCATATCCTGTAACATTTATTTGGATATTGATAAAACTATTAGCTTCCGCAACGAGAATAGTACGAGGCAACTGAAGAGCTAAGGCTTCAGCAATAATTTTAATTTGTATCAGGTTTATCGCTGACTGGTTTTGATAATAAGTCTTTGAGGCATTGAAAGATAAATAGTAATCCCCTAAACCTAATGAACTCGTATCAAGATCAATATAATAAATCCCTGAACCTATATACACCCCAATTCCTTTACTTCCATACGTAGTGTTATAGGTAATTGAGGCAAAATCGATAAAACTCCCAATATCACTATCAGTGAAATTAACTTTTACCAATAGAGGATCCCCTGCAATAGTTTCAAAGTACGGATTTACAGCTTGCAGATTAGTATGATGCCAGACAATGAAATTTGGTTTTTTAAAACCTACTTTATCTCTCTTAATATAAGATGCATTATTAGTCCATACTACTAAGACTTCATATTTCCCAACTTCCATTCTGTGATCAACAGTGTAATTACCAAAAACAACGGTAAAAGAAGCAACTAAAGATTGATCTGAAAAAATTGACCCATTCGGGTATCTAATCGTGCAATTAATGGTTGTGCCACCTAAAGTAAGATTGTTATTTAAGATAGCTTGAACCTGAAATTTATCTCCATATGTTAGACTCGAACTCTCTTCAAAAGAGTTTCCATTCCAAACAGCAATACTACAATTTGTTAAATAATTTATAATGGTAGCTTCTATTTTCCATAAGCCTTGAACTACGATATCTGTGGGAATTGAGACTATTTTCGATCCCACTCCAGTACCCAAACAGCTCGAAGTTAATTCTGTTTCAAAACTGTCAAAAATATTAATTACATTCCAATCATCGGGTTTTTCAATTTTAATGGTATTATTGATATATGACAAGGGATAAGATACGAGAAATTCTGCCTTCCACAAATAATCTTGATCAATCGAGTAATAACTTCCCTCTTTCCCATTATATGTAGAATTATAAATTTTTATTTGATCCGAACTGATCGTGATGCTACTTACTTGCATATCAATTACATCAGTAATATTCTGAAATACAGTGAAAAAAACATTACTCGTGGTGTTTCTGATTCTTTCTATATTAATAAATGAATATCCACGACCAAATGTTAGATTATTATATGTATAATTTGAGTTAAAGTCAAGATCTTTGGCTTTTAATAAATAAGGTTGATTTGGCATTGTCCATATCTCATACTTTATATTATCTAGATGCATAAATTGGGTACCTGTAACACTAAGATCAGATAAACCATAGATTCCTGCTTTTATTGAAATGTTTCCAGGCAAAATTTGACCTATTATGGAGGGATCGTAGATTAAATTTGCACTCGTCCAGGAATTCTTCACCAAATCTGAAAAACTAAAGGTTTCATTGACCTCTACGCCATTGATGTTAACGCCCATATAAAGTGTGAGATTTTCAGGAGGATTGGGAATACCTGTATCATAAAAATAATCTATTGAGAGTAAAGCTAAATTTCCATTAAAGAAAGGTTCAGAAATGGTCAAATTTTGCTCATAATAGCCGTGATCAGCCTCTGAAACTGATCCCGCGGTAATTCCAATTTCCATATATCCCCCGGCTTGCCACCCGTTATTTGGGAATCTTGTTGGATTATTAGTCTTATATTGCCAGTTGCTCGAATTTGATTTGAATTCACCATTTAAGACTGAATCCATTTTTACTGCAACTCCTTCATAATTTATGGTTATATTTTTCGAAGTCCAGCCGTTCACTAACGTGAAATGGACGTCTGAAGGCAAGGAAAGTGGGAAAAATGAATTTGAGGTGGATGCAAATTGATGTATTAATAATGGTTTTGAATTGGGTTCATCTGAAGATAGAAACGGTTTTTTAATATTTCTAGTGAAATTTTCATCCGAAATGCTATGCTCATTAAAAGCAAGTGGGAAAAATGATAATGATACAACAATTAAAATGCATAATGTCAGAAATCTTCGGAGATTCATTATCATTTATTACCTCTATAGATCCATTACTCTTTCTCTACCTATGGTGATATTAATATTCTCAATAGGATTGAACGATTATATTATTCCAGATTTATTCCTCAACCAGAGACCCAATCTAGAAATCTCTAATAGATACTTAAAACAAAAAAAATGGGATATATAAATTTAAGTAAACGTAGCACTTACAGAGCTTAAAATAGTTTTAGTCGACAAGTTAAAAAAAAAAAGGTTTTTGAGAGAAGTTAAAAAAAACAATTTAGAATTAGTCTTTAACGAGGTGTTGCGTATAGTCGTGGTCGTAAGAATAAAGATGGAACTTATTTGGGCTAAGGAGATAATTAGGGTCAACAGCATTTTTCATATCCTTAAAGAATTGCATAAATTCGGGAGTGTAAGCACCGGCTTCAACTATAGATTGACTTATTGATTCCCCAAGCCAATAGTGAGCCCCACCATACCGTACTTGATGTCGAATTTTCTTATGCCAAATATTCATGGTTGTTTCGCGGTTCTCATCTGTATTATCACCACCCAGACCACCTACTATGACACAATTACCATTAGGAAGAAACATTAAGAATGACGCAAATACAGGATAGGGAGGATTCTTTGGTGGAAATTCCTTTGCATTTTGGATGTTAAATTGAACACCCTTTTGAACGCTTTCACCCAGCCTAGATATCGCAACTTTGTGACAAGTCGTACAGGAGCTCTTTGGGGGTGCTGTTGAGATGTATTTCTGAAAGAAATTAAATTCTTCCTTCAATGTAAATTTCCAATCCTTTGATAGAGCCATGTCTAAATCAATCTCCTGCCATTCAAAAGGTCGAGTTGCATCATCTTTCAACATAATCTCATTTGTTTTTTCAAGATAGACATCTATAATTCGTTGATCTGTTGCTTCTAAGGTTACTGAAAAAACGGGTCCGGTTATTTTAGGCCTCCCACTTGGTTTATTAACAACTTGAGTAGATAAAAGTGTAAATAATATAGATGGCCATACCATCAAATCATTTAAACCATCCCCAACTTCTCTCCTAAGTTTATGTGCTATCTCAAAGACTTTATTATAATCGTCTTTTGCGAGCATGTAATATCTCCGAACTTTAAAAGGTGGATCAGGAAATAATCGCAGAAAGGCTTTACATTTTATTCCCATAGTGCCCACATCACCCATAAAAAGCCCTGTAAAGTCGGGAGACACACCATAACGACAGAAAGGAGTAGCATATTGATTAGATGCTGCTCCTGTTCTTAATATCGTGCCTTCTGGATTTGGAAGGACAACTTCGACCCCAAGGCAAATATCGGGGACGAGGCCGTATTTTGTAGAGCTAAAACCTACAGTAGCATTCGAAAGTCCTCCACCAATCGTAGCAGAATATCCACTTCCTGGCCCAAGAATTCCAGTAGTCATTCCTTTTTTTTGCAGCTCGGAAAGCATGGAACCCCATGTGATTCCGCATCCTACAATGCAATAATAATCATCTACGTTAATTTCATAAATTTGGTTCATTCGTGTAAGATCGATAAGTATCCCTTGTTCTGTGACACTCCCCCCTACAAGGTCAGCACCTCCACCTCTGGGAACCATGCGAATCTTATATTTATTTGCAATTTTAACAATCTCAGAGACTTCTTCAGTATTTTCTGGTCTTACAATGATATCTGCCCACCTATCTGGAAATGCAGGGTCAACATTCCTTGAATAGGCTGCTTTCATGAAATCCTTGTCTGATATGAAATCAGATCCAATAACATCTTCAATTTCTTTATAAGCACTTTTCACTTTGCTAATTATAATCACCCTTTTTTCAAAAAAATCTAATAATTTAATGATATACCTTATAACCTAATAAAAGTTTCTGACTCATTCTTATTGTTTTGCAAAGTTGGTAAAAGATAAATTATTCCCATGGTTTTAGAAAATAATGACACAAATAAATGGTAATTTCGAGGAGACTTTAAAACCTACTTTTTTTATGAATTATGACCACCCCTCAGTTATGAAAAAAGCCAAAGAATTGACTGCTGGAATTGAAAAGGATGTTGAAAAGGCTATAAAGCTTTTTTATTTCGTTCGTGATGGCGTTAGGTATTCGGTTAAGGATTCTCGGAAGTCTTTTGATAAAAAGGAGTGGCAAGCAAGTTTAACTCTGGAAAAAGGTTATGGATTTTGCATTCCTAAAGCGATTCTGTTAGCAGCATTAGCTCGTGCTGTTGGAATTCCTTCAAGACTTCATTTCGTTGATATTGTGAATCATATGACTAGTGATAGACTCAAAAAAGACATGGGGAGTAATCTTTTTATCTTCCATGGATTTGTTGAATTGTTTTTAGACGGTAGATGGGTTGAAGCTAATTGTGCATTCGATAAAGAACTGTGTATGAGGAAAAAGTTCCCATGGGTTGATTTTGACGGTATAAAGGATGGGCTTTTTGCGAGTACAACTGAAGATGGAGAAGCATTTGTGGAATATATGAAGGATCGAGGTGTTTACAATGACGCGCCTCACCAAGAAGTATTGCAAACTTGGGCTTCAGAATATCCAAATCGGTATGACGAGTCGGGAAAACCAATTTATCAATGAAATTTAAAACTGTATTAATATAATTCTCTTATTTCATCAACCTGAGAATCCATCATTCCAATGGAAATAAACAATCCTAATATTTGACTAACACTTATTTTTTGTTGTTTTATCATGTTTTTTATTAGCTCATAGTCAAATCCTACATCAATTTTAAGCCCTGCGCTATGGGCTAAGATAGGATCTTTTTCAAAATTATCCAGTCCGAATTGTATAACTTCCACTTCAGGGACTTTTTCCATAACCGCAAGCCAGTTTATCAATTTTTCTTTCTTCTGAGGATCAATCTCCAATGATCCAATATACTTTCCAGTTATCTTACCTTCTCGTACTTCAATCGCATTCCCAAACGCATATTCTAGATTTAGCCTGGTCTTCAGTATATCGGTAAATTTGGATAAGCTGTTGCTAAGAAGTGCTATCGTATATTGCATTAGTTTTAAAGCACGAATAAACTCTTCTGTACCTGGGGAGATTTTAAGCGATGAAATTAACTGATTTAGGATCTTGAGATCCATCCCTTTAAGGGATTTTAAGCCTAATTCCTTAATTTCCTGATAGACTTCTATTGATTTTAATTCATAGATAAGACTCTTATCAATGTTACTTAATTGAATCTCAGTGAGGAATTCAGACAGTCCTTGAATTTGAATTAAATTTTCCTCCAAGTCAAGGATTAGCAGTTTTCTAACCTTCTTTCTAAATACATCTTCAGATTCTACTATAATTTGAAGTTCTAATTCCTTACCTAAGGTTCTAAGCCCACTGATAAATTCTTCTCTTGAGATATTCAAATCCGAGATATTTAATAAACTTTCACAGGCAATAATTTTACCACGAGAAATCATGTTTAATTTATGAATATTAGCATTATGTCTACCAGAATAGTTTGAAAATTTCGCAATTAATCCTGGTTTATCATTACCAACGAACACAAAACTTAACCAAGATTTTGAACCTGTTCTAATTCCCCCTTGAAAGGGTTTAATTGAAATTAATAAATCTGTACCAGCAGATAATTCTTGAAATCGGTCATTGAAGTACTTGAATGGTTCGGAGAATGCTTCTTCTGTGGGTTCAATAATCATTATGATGTAAAAAAGCCCATGTGGGGCACTCTGTTCAATGTCGATAATATTAAAGCCACCTTTTGCCACAACCTCGGTAAGCATGGCGATAAGTCCTGCTCGATCTTGGCCCATAGCATTAATAAGATAGTACTCTTGCTCATTTTCCATCATTTTAGGCACCTTGCTCATCAAATGAATATTTAATATTATGAAATTTGGACCTCAATTCGTTAACATCTATTTTAACTTTGTCTAGAGCTTCTCCTGATATTATTATACGTTCAAACAATTCTGCAATCAATTTAAATTCCGGTTCCTTCATCCCAAAGTGAGTCATTTCCTGGACTCCTAACCGAATTCCAGAGGGATTAGAGGCGAAATCAACCCCATCCCCATGAATTAGATTTTTGTTGGTAATAATATCAGCTTGTTCAAGCAATTGAGCGTTTTTTAATCCTTTTCCGTAATCCGAGAGATCAACGAGAATTTGGTGAGATTTAGTATAGCCTAACCTTTTACCAAGAACTTTGAATCCTCTTTTATCCAGTTCAACTGCAAATGCCTTCGCATTTTTTACTATTTGTTTTGCATAATCTTTTCCAAATTTTTTCATTTCCTCGCAGACAATGGCGAGAGGGGGAAGCCTATGCAAGTGATGATTACTAACTGTTCCTGGAAAGATTCCTTTCTCAACACCATGAAGTATATCTTCATTATTCGTACATACAATAGCACCTTGTGGTCCCGGGAATGTTTTATGAGTTGAGCCCATTAATAGATCAGCGCCTTCCTCAAGGGGATTTTGAAATTCACCCCCTGCAATTAAACCAAGCACATGAGAACCATCATAATGTATGATAGTATCAATATCTTCACAAATCTTTTTTATCTCTCGTACGGGATGGGGGAATAAAAAAACACTTGCTCCTAGTGTAATTAAATTTGGTTTAAGCCCCAGTATTAGATTCCCGAAAAGATCCATATCAATATTGTATCTATCATAGTCAAATGGGATGTCAAATATTTTTAACCCACGCAACCCAGCACCCCCAAACTTTCTCATTGAAATGTGTGCACCATTTGGAACGCTTAACGTAAAAATTTTATCATCTCGATTACATAGCCCATAATATATAGCTATATTTGCTATTGTAGCTGCCGGACAGCGTACATCTGCAAAATTACAACCAAATAGGCTTTTGACTCCATTAATAGCGATTTGTTCAATTTCGTCATGAAACTGTTGTCCTTGATATTCTCTATGATATACCAGACCTTCAGCATATCTGTGTGCAAAATCTGAATAACTCATTGCCTCAGCTGTTCGGCTTAAAACGTTTTCCGAGGCAATTAAGTTAATAGTTTTTGTTCCTCTCCACAAATTTTGATTTTCCACACACTTTTGTATGAGATATAAATTATTTTCTGACATAATACTACGCCTTTATTCGTAATTACTAATGAATCGATCATAATAAAATAGGGTATAATGCTTTTTTTTTCATTAATAGTTAGGTTACTCTTTATATGTATATTTGTTTAGTTTTCGATTGTTTTTATTGCCTCGATTGAATAATTTTCAATTTCAAAATCAAATCTATATATTATAGGAATAGGGCTTTTCAAGGAGTATTTTACAGAGCTTCCATATTTGAAAGTTAACCAAAAATTATTACTATCAAATCATTTTGACATGTCTGTATAAGGTTTTATTTCTCAGATTTTAACACTTAGAAGGCTGAAAGTCTTGAATTCACAGCTGGAAAAACCATGAAGTAGTACTCCCAAATCCCCAAGGAATCCCTGAAAAAATTTCAAAAACTCTTTTTCTCAAATTTTTTTAATTACGAATACAATCTTCTTAGTAATCAATAGAAAATCAGAGAATGATTAAAATTTCGAAAGTTAATAATGCGTATAAAGAAATTGAACATGTTGTTGGGGACGATTTTATAACGGATAAAGATTTTATGAAGGCCGCATACTCACGAAATGTCGATCCAGCATTTCCAGACCGATGGGCAGATATGATCGTAAGACCTGAAACTCCAGAAGAAGTATCGGATATTGTTAAAATTGCTAATAAGTACAAAATCCACATGGTTCCACGAGGTGGTGGTGCTGATCTTGTCGGTGGCTCAACAACTGAAGGAGGAATCCTTCTAGACCTAACAAGGATGAATAAAATTATTGAGATAAATGAAGATGATTATTACTATATAGTTGAATGCGGAGTAACTTGGGGGGCTTTACTATCTGAATTACATCCTAGAGGTCTAACTTCGGGAGTCACAGGACCTGGGAGTGGTTTTTCTGCTACGATAGGCGGTGGACTTTCTAATAGTACCGCAGGAGGTGGATCTACTAAGTACGGATTGGTTCCTGATGTTTGTCTTGGGGTGGAAGTTGTTCTTCCTAATCCTTCAGGAACAATAGTGAAAACAGGGGCAGCATCCAATCAATATGCTACTCCTTTCTGCCGTTATGGTGTGTCTCCCGACTTTACAGGGCTTTTCATGGGTGACGTCGGTACAATGGGTATAAAAACAAAAGCTTACATGAGATTGTTTTCCGATCCCCCATATAAAGCATCTCGTATGTTTGTGTTTAGTAAAAATGATTATAATATGGTATTTAACAAAGCGCATAAATTACGAAAGGAAGTTGGAGATGGATTACTTGGATTAAGTGTTCTACCGTATGAAATTACAATGATAATGGCTGCTCAGAATTTACCTAAAGACACGAAAAGACCAAGAATAAGAGGCCCACTAATGGCTATTAATTTAGAGGCCACTGATCAGAGAATTCTAGATGTCTATATAGAAAAAGTAGATGACACTATGACAAAAGACGAAAGTACCCGTCCTATTTCATTTGGTGAAATTGATCCCTCAAGAGAACGACCTGATACATGGCAATATAACCTGAAAGCGAGCTTTAATTATTTTCATAACTTAATTTCAGTTGCGCCCCCTAAAGTGACATGTACCACCTGCCATAAAGTTCCTATTTCGGGACTACCAGAATTATCACATAAAGCGCAGCAATTTGATATTGATCACAGTAAAACTTATCCACCTGGGACAATGGCAATTTGGGCGGGTGTTATCGCATTTATGCCAAATGGAAATTGTATCTTTGTGGGTGGATTCAATGCCGATAATGTAGAAGAAAAACGCCAACTCTCAATGGATTTATGGCATAAGAAAATACGATATCAAGTCAGGTATGGGGCTGTCCATTACTGGCTTGGAGAATCAATTTCGCAATCCATAACTGAAGCGGGTGCTTTCACATCAGACTTTGTTAAATTCTTTAAAGATATGAAAAAAGCAGTCGATCCCAACTTTCTACTCAGCCCAAATAAATGGCACTTATACAGCTATGAAGATGATATAACTCAACATCTGGTTGAGGATGAGTAAAAGGTAACCGTTCTTTTTTTTATCTTTTTTTTCCAATTTTTTTATCCTCTCAGCGTGAGTTACCAAAAAACTGCGATCCTAATTACTTATAATCCCCCAACAATAAAGTCTTTTGAATTGACATAAGTGTAAAATTATGATTATAGTGACAATTAGAAGTAGGATGATAAGATATTAATATCGATTGAATAGAAAAGCGTCTTAAGAATAACTGTTATATTTGATTCAACATTAATACAAAATCAATTGATATTTACTATGAATTAAGGAAAAAAAATGTCAAAAGTTAAAGAAGCGTATGGTGAAATTGAAAGCGTCGTTGGAGAAGATTTTGTATCTGATAACGATTTTATGAAAGCAGCATATTCAAGGAATGTAGATCCCGCGTTTCCAGATAGATGGGCAGATATCATTGTCCGCCCAGAAACTACAGAAGAAGTATCTGAGATTGTGAAAATCGCAAACAAATATAAAATGCGAATGGTTCCACGAGGTGGTGGGGCAGATCTTGTAGGAGGTAGCGTGACGGAGGAAGGGATACTGATAGATATGACGCGAATGAATAAACTTGAAGAGTTTAACAAAGATGACTATTATATCGTAGTGGGAGTAGGAATTACTTGGGGAGATATGCTTTCTCAATTGGTTCCTCAGGGATATACAACTGGAATAACCGGACCGGGCAGTGGTTTTTCTGCTACGATTGGGGGAGGTCTCTCGAATAGTACAGCAGGAGGAGGGTCAACAAAATATGGTCTTGTACCTGACATCTGCCTTGGTGTTGAGGTAGTGCTTCCAAATCCAGAAGGCACGATAGTTAGAACAGGTTCGGCCGCTAACAAGTATGCCAAGCCTTTCTGTAGATACGGTGTATCTCCTGATTTCACAGGTCTTTTTATGGGCGATGTGGGAACTATGGGAATTAAATGTAAAGCATTTTTACGAATATTCCGTGAACACCCCTACAAAGCCACTCGGACTTTTCTCCTCAAGGAATATGATTATAATAAAGTCTTTTTGCTGGCTAAAAAAATTAGGTACGAACTTCCTGATGGTCTTCTTGGTTTAAGCGCATTTCCACCCTTTTATTTCGCACAACTTAAACTCCCGAATGTGAAAGGTCCAGGGATATCAGTTACAGTTGAAGCAATGGACATGGATATACTTGAGAAATATATTAAAATCCTTGAAGATATCATGAAAGAGGACACAATGATGGTGCCTGCTGCTCCTGGTGCTAACGCACCCCCTAATTTGAAGGCGGCCTTTCACTACTTTCAAGCAGGAATATCCCCAGTCCCAGGAAGAATTGCCATGGCAACCTGTCATAAAATTCCAATCTCAACTCTAGGTCATGTTCATGATGAGAATGTTGACTGGAATAATAGGCATGCAAAAGATATACCCGGTTCAGTGATGCCAGGAGTATTTGAAGCTACGCAATATTTCCTACCCAATGGAAATATGGTTGTGTTAGGAGGTGTAGCGGGAGAAAATAAGGATGAGATGCGAGAAAGGAATATGAACCTCTGGCATTCAAAAATCCGTACCCAGGTACGATACGGTGGGGCACACTATTGGTTAGGAGAGTCTATTTCACAAGGAGTGACTGAAGCAGGAGCATTTACACCGGAATATGAACAATTCTTCCGAGATATGAAGAAAACGGTTGATCCTAACTGGTTACTTAGTCCTAATAAATTTCATCTGCACACTTACGATTCTAAGTTTGCAGATTACTATGTTGAGCCAGATTAAATTTAAAACTCACTTTTTATTTTTCTTTTTTTTTTTTGTTTATCTCTAACTCGATAATTCATGATAAGTAATTTTAATAATAGAAGTAAGAATTTTTCAGTATTCAACTTAAGAATAAGGATTAAATTTGATTCAACATTACAACAAAATCAATAAACTTTTACTATTCATAGTGATTAAAAATTTCGAAAGTTAAGGAAGCGTATAGCGAAATAGAAAGTATTGTTGGAGAAGATTTTGTAACTGATAAAGATTTTATGAAAGCAGCGTACTCACGAAATGTAGATCCCGCATTTCCTGACCGATGGGCAGACATTATAGTACGTCCCGAAACCACAGAAGAAGTATCTAATATCGTTAAGATAGCAAATAAATATAAAATTAGGATGGTACCTCGAGGTGGGGGAGCGGACCTTGTTGGAGGTTCTGTAACTGAAACTGGAATTCTAATAGATCTGACTAGGATGAATAAAGTATTAGAGTTCAACAAGGATGACTATTATATTGTAGTTGAGTGTGGAATCACTTGGGGAGCCTTAATTTCGCATCTCCATCCTACAGGTTATACTACGGGCGTTATTGGTCCCGGGAGTGGATTTGCAGCAACTATCGGCGGTGGGCTTTCTAATAGCACTGCTGGAGGAGGATCAACTAAATACGGTCTTGTTCCGGATATTTGCCTTGGCGTAGAAGTAGTTCTCCCAAATGAGGAAGGAACGATTATTAGGACTGGATCTGCAGCTAACAAGTATGCCCAACCTTTTTGTAGGTACGGTGTTTCTCCAGACTTCACAGGGCTTTTTATGGGTGATGTAGGAACAATGGGAATCAAAACAAAAGCGTTCCTCAGATTATTTCCTGATCCTCCATATAAACAGGCACGTATGTATGTGCTTAATAAACCAGACTATAATAGAGTATTTGAATTGTCAAAGCAAATCCGGTTTGAAATAAATGAGGCACTAAGAGATATCTCAGTGTTGCCACCGATTTTAATTCAGATGAGACTTCCTCAGTTTAAAAAGGAAACGGGTCAAACCATTTCAGCTAAAGGTCCTCTTATGAACATCACAATCGAGGCTATGGAAGAGAGTACCTTAAAAGTAAAATTAGAGAAACTTACCAAGATCATGGAAAATGATGCTGTTCAAGTGCCAGGATCATTAATAAATCCTGAGTTCGATGAAGAACCTAAATTTGGGTATGATTTAGAAGGAACATTTCATTTCTTCCAGCAATCGATTTCACCTATGCCAGCTCAAATTTCGATGGCTACTTGTCATAAAATCCCGATATCGCATATGGGGGGAGTATATGATAAGATCATTGATTTTAGTAGGAAACATGCTAGCGAGTTTAGTGGAGGCGCCGTATTTCCAGGTATTTTCGCATCTATGCTTTACTTCTTACCAAATGGAAACTTTGTTGTGTTAGGTGGAGTTAGTGGTAAGAATATCGAAGGAGAGCGTGAAAAAAATATGGAAAGATGGCATCGGAAAATTAGACATCAAGTTCGATATGGAGGTGCTCACTATTGGCTAGGCGAGTCAATTTCACAGTCAGTGACAGAAGCAGGAGCCTTTACTCCAGAATATGAGCAATTTTTCCGGGATATGAAGAAGACCGTTGACCCAAATTATCTTTTGAGCCCGAATAAGTTCCATTTACATACGTACGATTCGAAATTTAAAGATTATTATGTAGAAGAAGAGGATTAAAAAAAATGACAGAATTTGAACCAAAGGAAAAATTTAAGCATCTTGCAAAGATTGGTCCTAATATTTTGCAATGTATTGCTTGTGGAGATTGTAGAGAACAAACTGACTATACTGCTAATCCACCAAAGTGGGGTGTATGTGTTGCAAAAGATCATACATCTGGTTTTGAGCCTTATTTTGCTCGTGGAAAAATGCAAATTATTCGATCTCTATGGCAAGGTAAACTCGATTTGAGCAAGGAAATGGCTGAAGTTATCTTTCAATGTCCAACATGTAATGCATGCGCAGAAGCTTGTGCCTACGATATGGACAATGTTGAGCTTTATGAAGCTCTCAGAGCCGAATTAGTAGATGCTGGGTGCGGTTTAGAAGTTCATAACCCAATGAATAAAGCAATGGTAGAACTTTTAAATCCATATGAAAGGGACAACAAGCTGAAAGCAAAATGGTTAGAAAAACTTGATTTCAAAGTAAAGGATGCAAACACTGAACAAGTAGAAAATCTTTATTTTGTAGGATGCACAGCGGCTCTGACTCCTGATATTGAAAACGTTGCAATCAATTCAGCTAAGATCTTTAATAAATTAGGAATCGATTTTGGTGTCTATGGGGAACAAGAAGTTTGCTGTGGAAGCGTAGGCATGCGTACAGGTGACCGGAAAGCTTTCAATTCAGTTGCGAACAAAAACTATGAGATGTTTAAGAAGAGTGGATTTAAAACTATCATCACGAGTTGCGCAGGATGCTACAGAACATTAAAGAAAGATTATGCTGACCACATGGAGGATTTAGGAATCACAGTGTATCATACTATTGAATTTCTAGCCAAATACATCAAGGAAAACAATGTACAAATGAAGAACTTGGGAGTAAAAACAACTTACCATGATCCTTGTCATACAGGACGACATATGGGACTCTATGAAGAACCAAGAGAAATCTTGAGCAAGATAACAGATTTGACAGAGATGAAAACGATCAAACAAGCTGCAAAGTGCTGCGGTGCTGGTGGAGGCGTAAGAAAAGGTTTTGCTGAATTATCAATTGACATCGCAAAGAGTAGAATTCAGGAAGCTGAAGAAACAGGAGCAGAATAGTTAGTAAGTATGTGTC
>Ga0209536_100007014_pt1 | contig 17120 bp, 14 predicted proteins | sample DeeMarSeWOR28_12_FD_187461 | JGI IMG/M metagenome (GOLD analysis project Ga0209536, IMG submission 187461) | Marine sediment microbial communities from White Oak River estuary, North Carolina - WOR-2-8_12 (SPAdes) (version 2) | ecosystem: Environmental > Aquatic > Marine > Intertidal zone >... | reverse complement strand
CGGATAATAGGTGTCGCTTAGATAGAGGATGCGCGGTTCATCGGCAAAGGTCCGGATGCACACCGAGTTAGGCTCGTAGCCGGTAATTTTAACGTATTCTTTGCGCAGGGATGGCCGCCATTGATATTTGATCGGCGCTTCGAGGATAACCTCACGGGCCGGGTTAAAATCCTCACGCTTCATCACTCCAATAACCTCTGCCGGGTCCGATACAACCCGTACTGCCTTGATAAAATATGCCCGGGGCAAATGCGCCTTATTGAGATAAAGATAACCGGTCAGCTCCTCTCCTTTTCGCTTCCTAATCACCTGGAGAGCCGGGTCTTTTATGTATTCAGGTGAAAAAACATATTTAACGTTAGCCATGTCCAGGAATTTGCGATGCTTTTTCGTCAGTTCCCCCACCCCGGACCAGTAAAGGCGCATAAATCCGCGCGGCTCCATCGACTCTCTCCCGCCAAGATGCTGGAGCCGGTAAGGCAGCAGCCAGTTCGGGCTCAGGCCATCTCTGTCCAGCAGGAGATTCTCATCACGGGTCCTTTTCATCGCGCTGAATTCCACCGTCCGGGGCGGGATGGAAAAATAACGGAACAGCCCGCCGTCCTGCCTCAATATCCTTAGGTTGGGCGTCTGCTGATCGTAAACGCGCGCATCGGATGGGATATTTATGCCCGCATTGGCAGAGAAAAGGTCAAAGGCGATAAAAGCCAGCATAAGGCCAACGAACACGGATCGGCGCAAGAAACCCCGCTCCGCCAGCAGGAAAACCAAAGCGCCAAGAAACAAATGAACAGCAAGATCGCGCAGGCTCAGGACGTTAAAGGTCATCATCCTCCACAGCCCGCCCATGAAATAGGGCTCAAGGAAGGACGGGATCAGCCTGCGCAGATAAAGAAAGATCGCCTCCAGGTTCGCGCTCGCCCAGAGATAGGCCGCGCCTGCCGCGAGCATGAGTAAAGAGAGCAAAAGAACAACGCCCCGCAGGCTTTGCTTTTTGGCCCCCATGATCTCCTGGACCTTTTCAAATCCTAGGGCGCAAAGCAGGGGCAGGGAAAAGGCAGCCAGGAAAAGAAACTTGACCGGATAACGGATCATCGCTATACCGGGCAGGGTCCGGAAAAAGAGGCCGTAGACCGGCGTGAACCTCCCAAAGGCCATGAAAAGCGAGAATGCGACCATTCCCCATAACAGGATGGCGCGGCGCCCCATTCCTCTTCCAAAAGAAAGAAAGGCAAAAAGCAAAGGGAAAAATCCCAGGTAAGGGGATATGACCCACCCCTGGAACTTGTCCCCGGCCAAGACCGGCATCTGGATCCCTTCCTTCAACAAATTCCCAAAAAAGAACGGCATCACGAAATTTATCAGCTCGCGGGGGTGGAAGGACTTGAGCGAGATAAAAGCGTAATCGGACAGGCTGGCACGCAGGGACAGCACGGCGGTCTCAAGGAACGGGAAAAGCTGGACCGCGGTCAGGCCCGCGGCGATCGCCCCTGCCAAAGCGAGACCGCCAAGGCCCTGCAGAACAGCACTCCATGAACCACGGCTTTCGACCAGCCCATAGGCCAGAAGGAAAAGTCCGGTCAGATAAATAACGGTCGGCTCTCCGCCCAGGAACTGCAGGGCCAGAAGAATGGCAAGCGCCAAGGTGATCCTTGAAAATATCCGGCCCGCTTTCAATTGCCGGTCATAAAAGAGGAGGATCAGGGGCGCCCAAACGGCCGAGCTCAGGGTGGTGCTCATATTGGCCATCGAAAGCAGATACCCGGAAAAGGCAAAGACCACCGCCGCCAAAAAGGACGACGGCCGCGAAAGCCTGAAATAGCGGGCCAGCCAGTACATGAAGAGCGCGGCCAGGAAATAGTGCAGGATGGTGTAATAATTGAAGGCAAGCGCGAAGGGCATCACGTAATGGAGCAATGACAACGGGTAAAAGACGCCTACCTGAAGCGTCCCCAACAGAGGATATCCGCAAAATACATAAGGGTTCCAGAGCGGAAGCTGACCGGACCTGACCATGTCCACCATCAAATATCTCATGGGATAGAAGTACAGGGAAAGGTCGCGAAAAGAAAGCACTTTACTGCCGCCCAAGAATGGATAAAAGAAAGCCAGGGACAGCAGCAAAAGAACGAAATATATTAACAGGTCAGCCTTGTTTGCTTTTCCGGAAATGGATGATCCCTCCCAGGGCCAATCCGGCCAGTGTTAACAATGAGATCCAGGCGCCGACCCTGAGCGAAAGAGGATCATACACAAAGATGACCTCGTGCGCGCCGGCAGGAATCTCTATCTTGCGAAAATATTCCTTCGCTCTCAGGACCGGGACTTCACGACCATCGAGAAACGCCTTCCACCCCGGATAATAAGCGTCGCTCAGGAAAAGAAAACCATTCTTCGCTGCCCTGGCCCGGATCCTGACCCGATCAGAACGGTATTCAATGATGTCGGCAACGGACCGTAAAAGGTCCGGGCGCCCGGCCGCATCCAGGACAAAGGCCCGGGGAAAGGCCTTCTGGTACTCATAAAGATAAAGGTCAATGCCGAATTTATGCTTATGCCTCAGCAATTTCAGGGAGGGGACGTCAAGGCGGTAGGAAGAAGCGATATATTTTACGTTGAACCACGCCAGTTGCGGCAGGTTCTTCACAAGATTTTCCCTCTTGAAATGAGGGTGGTAATATTTGAAAAGCCATTCCGGCCGGATCGACTCATATCCCAGAAAATCATAGAAATGGTAGGGTATGTGCCAGTTGGCGCTGATGTTATCCTTGGCCTCCAGCAGGGCCGAGCTGAAATCCTCCCCGTACACGGACCGGTTCTGCCCTTCCAGCTCAGGATTATAGAAGAACCGGTACAGGCCTTTTTCGCGCTGGAGGATCTGGAAGCTGGGCGGGACCTTCTGGAAGACCTCCGCCCGGGCCGGCACCGCAATGGAATGGCCGTTGGAAAAAAGATCGGCAATGATCACCGACATCACCAGAAAAGCAAAGACCGGCTTTTTGATGCCGCCGCGGGAGGCCACGAACAAAAGCAGCGCCAAGGTCAGCAAATATGCAATGATGAAAAGAAAGCTCATTAAATTGAACTCGACCATCTTGGCCAGAAGAGCAAAGAAGTATTCATGAAGATCGGAAGGATACATTCTGGACAGGAACTCAAAGATCTGCATCCGGAAAGCATAAACGTATAAGAAGACCAAGAACAAAAAACCGGAAAGGGCCGCAAAAACCCTGGACAACCTGAAGATCATTTTGTCGTCCCTGTTAAAGGCGCCCAGGAGCCGCTCAAAACCAAAGGAGGACAATACTACCAGGCTGAAGGTGACCAGGCACAGATATTTGACCGGATATCGGATCAGGGAAACCCCCGGGATAAAGTATGCAAGGCGATAGAAAGGGGTATATTTGCCGAATGCGAGCAACAAAAAAACAGCGGCAGTGGCAGCAAAGAACAACGCCTGCTTTTTGTGGCTGCCTCTGAACGGAAGAAAGACGAAGGCCAGGGGAAGTATCCCAAAATAAGGGGAAATAAGCCAATCCTGGGATAACCTTCCCACCAGAGTGGCGGAATATCCGCCGAACTGCGCCGGGTTCCCGTAGAAATATGGAAAAACAAAGGTCATTATCTCACGCAGGGGCAACGACCGGATGGTGACCAGCTCATAGGCGGCCGCCATCGCCCGGTCCGAGCGCCCGACCAGCTCAAGGAACGGCAAAAGCTGGACCGCCACCAGCCCCAGAGCGATGGCACCTGACATGCCCAAGGCCGCGCCGCTCTTGAGGGCCCTGATCCACGACCCCGAGAACACCAAAGCATAGGCAACGAGCATGAGGAGCGTCACATAGATGACCGTGGGCTCCCCGCCCAGGAACTGGAGCGCCAGCAGCACCCCGAGGAGCGAGATGTTCACGAAATTCCTGTCGCGCACAAGGCGGTCAAAGAAAAGCAGGACCAGCGGCACCCAGATCGCGGAAGACAGAGATGTGTTCATGTTCGAGACCGAAAGCAGGTATCCGGAAAAAGCAAAGACCACGCCGCCAAAAAAGGAGGCGGTCGCGCTCAGGTGGTAATGCTGCAACAGAAAATACATGAAGCAGGCCGCCAGGAAATAATGAAGGATGGTGTAATAGTTGAAAGCCAGGTCAAAGGGCAGCAAATAATGGATGACCGAAGGCGGATAAAAGAACCCGACCTGAAGCGTGGCCAGAAGCGGGAAACCGCAGAATATAAAAGGGTCCCAGAGCGGCAAATGCCCCGCCCCGACCTGCTGTGCCATCAGGAACCTTAAGGGATAGAAATAGCGGGAAAGGTCCTTAAAGCCCAGGACCTGTTCTCCGGTCAGGAACCTGCTGAAGAACAGCAATACCAGTATTAGAAAACACCCAAGTATCAGCAGATGTCTTCTCATAACGTTCATGGCAGACCCGCCCTTGAAAGATCAAAGGCTTCGGACGTCCGAAGCCTTTGATATATCAACATATACCTACTAATTAGTAGCCCAGCAATGGATCAATACATCGAATACAGGCTGTGGTTCAGATAGATACGGCCGTTCGCGCTGTCATAATACCATCCACCGTCAGAAGCGGTCGCAGCCGGCTCACCTGTTCCCACTTCCGTATCATTGCAGTCGCAATACGGATCAACCGGGATCTGGTTGTCCTGGAACATGCTTGCCTCGATGGTGGCAGGGATCAGGGTGGTTTGCCCGGTGGCAGCGTTGCTGGCGTATCTGATCGCGATCGCGGCGCGGATCGAGCCTAAAGCTCCCTTTGCCGCCGCCTCCCTGGCCTGAGTCGAAAGATCAACGAACCTGGGCAGCGCCGTCGCGGCCAATATGCCTAAAATAACAATGACCATGACCAATTCGATCAATGTAAAACCTCGTTTCATTCTATTCGCTCACCTCCTTTATCTGCAGAAATTCTAACATACCCCTTGGCATTGTCAAGGGTTTTCACCTTATGGCGTAGGCCGCATAGAAGATATAGATGCTGATGATCAAAAGCACGATGCCGATGATCTTGCGCGAGCCCATCACCACATCATCGGTGGAGAAGATGATCTTGTTGGAAACGTTGGACAGGGTAGAAAGCCAATTGGGCAGGAAGAGAAAAAGCAGACCGAAGAACAGACAGATGACCCAGACCGAGGTCAAATAGCTGAGGTCCGGGTAATTGGCCACCACATAAAGCAGCCAGGCCGCGATCACCACCAGCAGCAAGCCGACCCAGAGCTTGACCGGCTGAAGTTTTTCATCCAGGTAAACGATCACCTTGTTGGTAGTATCCACCAGCTTCTTCAAGAAATCCGAAGTGAAAATGAGGCTCAGGCCAAAAAGCAGGACAACGATACCGGCCGCGATCAAGTAACCCATTATTTACTCCCCCCTTTACCTCAGCACCAGATAGGCTGAGTAGAACACGTATATGGCGGAGATCACCAGGATGATCCCCAGGCTCTTGCGGGCCGCGATCACCGCGTCATCCGTTGAAAGAAGGATCTGGTCCAGCACCGTGGAGATCCAGTCCAGCCAGGCGGGCAGGAAAAGATAAAGCAGGCCGAAGAAAAGGATCAAAATGCCCAGGATGTGAAGGTACCAGAGCTCAGGATACCCGAACGCGACAGATATCAACCATCCCCCTATCACCGCCAGGACCACCCCCACCAAGACACGATAGCTCCTCAGTTTTTCATCAACCGTGGCGACCGGCTTGTTGAGCAGCGCTCCCAGGGCAAGGAGCGCCCTGCGGGAAAAGATAAAGAGCAGGCCAAAGACCAGAAGGAAGCCGCCCAGCGTGACCAGCCATTCAACGTTCATTTTCTACCTCCAAATTAATTGGTCCTGCCCTCCACCACACCTGCCCGCATCAATTATATTTTATATCATCCCTTTGTCAAGCGGAACTTTAGTACTTCTTGTAGACCCGGATCAGGTCCCACATGGGCAAGAATATCCCGAGGGCGAATACCAGCATGATCATGCCCAGGCCAAAGATCAGGATCGGCTCCAGCATCGGGGTCAGGTTCTTGATGGTATAATCCGCCTCCCGGTCAAAATAATCCGCCACTTTGTTAAGCATGGCCTCCAGGGTACCGGCCTTCTCTCCGATGGCCACCATGGCAATGGCAATGGGGGGGAAGATCTGGCTGCCCTGCATGGGCTCGGTCAGGCTCTTTCCCTGGGAAACCTCATTACGCACGTCCAGGATGACGCGGGAGATCACCTTATTGGCAACGGTGGCGGAGGTGATGGTCAGGGCTTCCAGGATCGGGATCCCGCTGCGCAGCATTGCCGCCAGCATCCGGGCAAAACGCGCCAGATTTATCTTGGCCAGCAGAGGCCCGAAGACCGGGGAAGAAAGCACGAAACGGTCCCAGGAATACCGGCCTTTTTCCGTGTCCAGGAACCTTTTAAATGCATACACCCCCGCAAAAATGATGAGCAGCACCCAGTACCAGTAAGTGGTAGCAAAGTCATTGAACCAGACCAGGATCTTGGTGGGCAGGGGCAGATCCGCCTCAAAGGCGCTGAAGAAGCTCACGAACCTGGGAATGACCCATGTGGTCAGGATCACGAAAGCCACACCCAGGGTCGCCACCACGATGAGGGGGTAGCGCGTGGCGGAGGTTATCTTGTCCCTGGTCTCGACCTCTTTTTCCAGCAGGTTGGAGATGCGGTTGAGGACGTCATCCAGAATGCCCGCCTTTTCACCGGCCCGGACCATATTGACGATGAGCGCGGAAAAAACGTCCTTGTGCCTTTCCAGGGCGTCGGAAAAAGTGGACCCACCCTCGATCTCCCTGCGCACCTCAAAAACGACCTCTCTGAACTTCTTGTCCCTGACCTGCTCATGGACCGCGTCCAGGCCCTCCACCAGAGGCACGCCGGCCTCCAGGATCGAGGAAAGCTGGCGCGTAAAGACGATCAGCTCCTCGGTCTTGATCCGCTGGAACGATTTCAGAAAAGCCTCTATCCGCAGCGCGATCCCGGTCGATTCGACCACGGATATCGAGACCGGGGTAAAACCGAACTCCTCAAGCTTAAGCGCCACCGCCTTGGAGGTTTCGGCCTCCATCATCCCCGAGGTAAGGACCCCGTATTTGTCCCTGGCCCGATAATTAAAGCTAGTCAAGCTGCGTCACCCTCATCACTTCATCCAATGAAGTTCTGCCTTCCATGACCTTCAAGATGCCGTCCTCGCGCAGGGTCCGCATCCCGGCCCTGACCGCCGCCTTTTTTATATCTTCCGAGGAGGATTTTTTCAGGATCAGCTCCCGGATGGCATCGTCCACGATCAGGATCTCGAATATCCCGCTCCTGCCCTTGAAGCCCGTATCCCGGCAGTTCTTGCATCCCTTGCCCTGGTAAAAGGTATATTCTTTCTTCGGGTCCAACCCCATGCTTTCCAGCACCTCTTTGGGCGGATTGAAAGGGGCTTTGCAGCGCGGGCAGATGTTCCTCACCAGCCGCTGCGCGATGGCCGCAGCCACGGAGGAAGCGGTCAGGAAGGGCTCCACCCCCATATCCACCAGGCGGCTCAACGATCCGGCAGCGTCATTGGTATGCAAAGTGGAAAAGACCACGTGGCCGGTCAGGGCTGCCTGGATGGCGACCGCCGCCGTATCCGGATCGCGGATCTCCCCCACCAGGATCACATCCGGGTCCTGGCGGAGCATGGAACGCAGCGCGTTGGCGAATTCCAACCCCGCCTTTACGTTCACCTGGGACTGGCGGATCCCTTTCAGCTCGTATTCCACCGGGTCCTCGATGGTCATAATGTTCTTTTCCGGAGAGAGGATGTGGTTCAAGGTGGCATAAAGGGTGGTGGTCTTGCCCGAACCGGTGGGGCCGGTCACCAGGATGATCCCGTAGGGCCGCTGAATGACCTCCTCGAACTTATGCAGGTTGCCTTTTGAGAAACCCAGGTCCTCCAGCCCGAACATCACGCTGCCCTTGTCCAGCAGCCTCATCACCAGCGCCTCGCCAAAGATGGAGGGATAGGATGAAACGCGCACGTCAACGGCCTTATCCTCGGTCTTGAGCTCAAAGCGGCCATCCTGCGGCACGCGTGATTCCGCAATGTCCATGCGCGCCATGACCTTGATGCGGGTGATGATGGAAGAATGCAGATAGGCGGGCGCGGTCGAAACGTCGCGCAGCAACCCGTCGATGCGGTAGCGGATACGTACGTACTCCTTGGTCGGCTCGATATGCACGTCGGAGGCGCGCTCCATGACCGCACGCAGGATGAGGATGTTCAAAAGTTTGGTGATGGGGGCCTCTTCGGTGGTAACGCCGGCGGAAGCCGCGGACGACAGCGTTTCCTCGACCGGCCCGATGCTCTTGATCAGGCTCTCGACCGACCCCGCGATCCCGTAATACTGGTTGATGGCCTGGTCGATGTCCTTGGAAGTGGCGACCATGGGCTCCACGTCGCAATGGCTCTTGGAGCGCACCTCGTCCAGGGCGAGGATGTCGAAGGGGTCGACCATCGCGATGGTCAGGACGTCCCCCACCTTGAAAAGGGGCATCATCTTGAACTTGCGGGCGGATTGATAAGGGACCAGATTGATGATCTTCTTGTCGACCATGTAGCTGGCAAGGTCAACGCGGGGAATGTCCATTTCTTTCTCGAGGAACGAGATCAGGGCCTCTTCATCCACCAGGTTCAGCTTCAGGATGCTTTTGACCAGCGTGTCCCCGGTGCTCCGGCCCGCCTCGATGGCGGATTTTATCTGGTCCTCATTGAGCAGCTTGCTCTTGAGCAGGCTGTCGCGCAGGGACTTGCTTCTGTCGACCATGCCACGTCCTTCCTCGCTATTTGGCCTTGGCCAGCACTTCGCCTATCTTGTTCAGCAGCGCCGCCGTGTCAAAGGGCTTTGTGACATAGGCATCCGCGCCCATCTCCGCCCCCATCTTCTTGTCTTTCTCCTGGATCTTGGCCGTGACCATGATAATGGGGATATGGCTGAATTTCTCGTCGAATTTGAGCATGCGGGCGACCTTGTAACCGTCCAGGCGGGGCAGCATGATGTCCAAAACTATGAGGTCGGGCTTTTCATTCCTGGCCTTTTCCAGCGCTTCCTGGCCGTCCCCGGCGGTGATCGTCTCATACCCCTTTGACTTGAGCATCAAATTGAGCAGGGACGCGACATCCGGCTCATCATCCACGATCAGTATCTTTTTCGATGCCTCTGCCATTTCAACTTTGCGATTATAGCACATATGCTATAATTATGTAAGGTGATTTTATTTAATGCGGTCTAAACCGGAAAAAGCGGTCCTCATCGGCATCGAAATGCCGCCCCTTTCCCGTGCGCGCTCCCCGGTGGCCCGCCTTCGGGTCCCCCTGGCCGAATCCATGCAGGAGCTGGAACGGCTGGCCGCCACCGCCGGCGCCAGCGTGGTAGCGGGCATCACTCAGAAAAGAGAGCGCCCGGACCAGAGATACTGCATCGGTTCCGGCAAACTTGAGGAATTAAGGACCATGGTACTGGCTTATAAGGCGGACATGGTGGTCTTTGATTGCTCGCTTTCCCCCTCACAGGCAAGGAATTTGGAAGAAATCCTGGGCATCAAGGTCATTGACCGCACCGAGCTCATCCTGGACATCTTTGCCCAGCACGCCCGCACCCGCGAGGGAAAACTCCAGGTGGAACTGGCGCAGTCGAGCTTTCTCCTTACCCGCCTTACCGGCCACGGCGTGCTGATGTCCCGGCTGGGCGGAGGCATCGCCACCCGCGGGCCCGGAGAGACCAAGCTGGAGTATGACCGCCGGCGCATCCGCAAAAAGATCGCCGAGCTCAAGCGGGAGATAGAAAAGGTAAGGGCCGAACGCTCCCTGCGCCGTGAGAAACGCCGCAGCAGCCACCTGCCCACCGCAGCCCTGGTCGGCTACACCAACTCCGGCAAATCGACCCTGATGAACGCCCTGGCCAAAGCGGAGGTGCCGGCCGAGGACAAGCTTTTCGCCACTCTGGACACGACCGTGCGGCGGCTCTACCTGCCGTCCGGAAAGACCGTCCTGCTCACGGACACGGTCGGATTCATCCAAAAGCTCCCCCACCAGCTTATCGCGGCTTTCCGGGCCACACTGGAAGAGGTGGCTGAATCCGACCTGCTGCTGCATGTGGTGGACATCTCGCATCCCTATTTTGAGGACCAGATCGCGGCGGTCTACAGCGTACTTGAGGAGATCAAGGCGTCGAACAAACCGATCCTTACCGTCTTTAACAAGGCCGACAGGCTTGCCGGGGGTCCGCCAGAGACAACCTTAAAGGAATATCAGCCCTCGCTCGCGGTCTCCGCACTTTATCAGCAGGGAATGGATGATCTCCTGAAGGCGCTAAGCGAACAGATCCGGGCCTGAGGCTTCACATCTCCCGTCCAATGGCCCTGGCGATCAGCTTTATCTCTTTCATCAGTTGAGCGAACGTTTCGGGCTTGAGGGACTGCGGCCCGTCCGAAAGCGCCTCGTCCGGCCGCGGATGCACTTCGATCAACAAGCCGTCAGCGCCCGCCGCGATCGCCGCCCTGGCCATTGCCGGCACCAGGTCCCATTCCCCCGTGCCGTGGCTGGGATCGACCACCACCGGCAGATGGGAGAGCTTCTTGATGACCGGCACCGCGTTCAGGTCCAGGGTATTGCGCGTCGCGGTCTCAAAGGTCCTTATGCCACGCTCGCAGAGCACAATGTTCTTGTTCCCCTCGGAAATGATGTATTCCGCCGACATCAGGAGCTCCTGGATGGTCGCGCCCGGCCCGCGCTTCAGGAGGACCGGTTTCTTGACCTTGCCGATCTCTTTCAATAGATTGAAGTTCGCCATGTTGCGGGCGCCCACCTGCAGCATGTCCGCGAATTTCGCGACCAGTCCAACATCGCGGGTGTCCATGACCTCGGTGACCACGGGAAGGCCGGTCTTTTTCCTGGCCTCCGCCAGATATTTCAACCCCTCCTCGCCCAACCCCTGGAAAGAATAGGGAGAGGTCCGCGGTTTGAACGCTCCGCCCCGCAGGGCCACCGCCCCCGCTTTCTTCACCAGCGCCGCCACCTCCAGGACCTCTTTTTTTCCCTCGACCGAGCAGGGCCCGGCGATCACCGCGATCCTTTCGCGGCCGCCGATGGCCAGGGACTTGCCGAGCCTGACGGTCGTGTCCTGGCCGCGGAACTCGCGGCTCACAAGCTTGTAGGGTTTACGGATGGGGACGATCTCGGAAACACCGGGGAGCATCTGGATGGCCTCAAGCTCGATCGCGCTCTTGTCGCCGATCGCCCCGATGACCGTCCTTTCCACACCCTTGGAAAGATGGATGCCGAAACCATGCTGCTTCAGTTTCTCGACCACATGGTTGATCTGCTCATCGCTTGCGTCCGGGCGCATTATGATGATCATCGGCTCCCTACCTCCTTAAATTGACCGCCTCTCTCAGATAAACATGCTGCAGATCTTTCTGCTCGACCACGGCATTGACGAGCAACAGGACCCGGATGCACCTGGGCAGGCTTCCCGGAACATTGATCTCGCGGGTGCAGAGGAGCGGCGTATCGTTCCATCCCAGCGCGCGCGCCGCCACCGCCGGAAATTCAGCATCAAGGTCTTCTGTCGCGGAAAAAATTATGGAGGCGATATCCTCGATCTTGAGGTCGTTCTTTTTGGCGATCTCAGAAAGCAGTTCCCTGGTCGCGGAAACGATCTCTTCCCTGGTATTCTCAGGAACGGTGGTGGCCCCCCGGATGCCTCGCGTTTGCATGCCTAGATGTTATCAAATCCCGGATAAATAGGCAAGATACTCTTTATCCAGCTCTTGGAGCAAGGAAGCGGTCAGACCGGGAACATCATGCTCTTTGCCTGTCTCCATGAAGAGAGAGGTCGCACTGGAGTTTATTACTTCGGGGAGGGACGTTGCCGAAAGATTCACGTTCAGGCCAATGCCAATGATCAAATGTCCGGACGCCAGCCTTTCGACCAGAACACCACAGATCTTCTTGGCGTTCACCAGGACATCGTTGGGGGCCTTTATCTCGGGCGCAAGGCCGGCGGCCTTCCGGATGGTCTGCACCGCCGCCTTTGCCCCGAGCAGCGTGACCGGGGCCAGGTCATCCGGGTTCTTAAAGGGCTTTACCACGGCGGAAAGATAGATGCCACCCGGCGGAGAGAACCACGCGCTTCCCGGTTTGCCACGGCCCCGGGTCTGCTCCCCGGCAACCACCACCAGCCCTTCTCCCTCGCCTTCCTTCACCAGCCGTTTAGCCTCATCACTGGTAGAGCCGAGGCTCTGATATCGCTTTATTTTCTGGCCGACGATCTTGGCCATGCTCATCCCCTAAATAAGAAGGCCCCCGGTTTCCCAGGGGCCTTCCTTAAAACACAGAACCGTCAACAGCCTAGAACTGGTACATCAGCCCCAAAGCCGCCACGTCCGAGGTATCATTGGTGGCCTTGTCCTGGTGGACGCGATAACTGGCGTCCAGGGACGTGTGGGGAGCGACGGCGTAGGAGATCCCGCCCTGGGCAGTCAGCCTGCCTTTGGGTGAATCATACTGATAATCCGACGCCAGTCTCAGGTCTCCCTTACCGACCAGCTTGATATCTTCGGAAACATTCTGAACGACCTTACCGCCAAGGTTGACAGTGCCTTCTTCGAGCGGCCGATTGAAGGTGTCCAATCCCGCGACATCAAAAAGGGCCGTCGCGAAGATGTCGGGGATATAATCAGCCCCCACCTTGGAAACAGTAATGTTGGCAACGGTGCCGGTGTCAAAAACGTCGTTCAAAGCGACTTCTCCGGCTACCATCCAGTGCTGCTTCTCAGTACCGCCCAACCCCACTTTTCCGGAAGCCTCGACCTTCTCCGCCAGCGGAGCGGCCATGGCAATGGTCGCTCTCATGTCCCTGGTGGAAGAAGAGAACATGCCGGAAGAAATGTAATCACCGGTGGCCTCGACCTTCAAGGAGTTCACGAGCGGAACGCCCTCGAAAGCATATCCGACCGTTCCCGTGATCTGGCTGGTCAGCACTCTGCCGGAGGTCGAATGCCCCTTGGCAATGTAGCCGCCATCAACATCCATGCCCCAAAGCTGGGTGGCCCCCATGATACCCGTGTCCGGGCGTTCATAGACCACGCCGACTTCGCTGGGCAGAGGTCCAGCCGGGTCTGCGGTGTGCTGTTTTGCCCCAGGACCATAGGTCACTTTCAAGGCAACGGGATCCGCCAGGCCCAGAGCGGCCATGTCCAGCATCAGGTTGGACTCGATGTCCAGAAGCTGGGTGGCCAGAACTCCGCCGGTGGCGGTCGAACCGTCATCAAAGTAACCATAATCCATGGTGTCCAGGTTGATCTTCACGTTGGAACCGCTCCCCAGATCCTGGGCAGTGGAAAGCTTCAACCTGTAACTGGCAACCGCGCCGCGGATCCCTCCCTTTTCCGCCAAGAGGTTCCCGGCCTTCCAGCTGGCCAGATAGCCGCCGGAAAGAGGAAGCCCCGCGCCTCCGCCCGTGCGTTTCAAGGCCGCGATCTCATTCCTGAGAGCGCGGATGTCCGCCTGCACGTCAGCGCCGCTTCCAATGGCCTGGGAAAGCTTGGAGAGGAAAACTGCGGTCTCATACCGGGTGATCTGCTTGGTCCCGCGGAAGGTGCCGTCCGGGTATCCCTTGGTAACACCAAGCTTTACCAGGTCGTACACTGCGGGAGCAGCCCAGTGGCTGTCCGGAACATCCTTGAACTTCATCTGAGCGGATGCCGGTGCCGCGATCGCCATGGCAACTGCAAATACGATCAACAATGCAAAATATTTTTTCATAGGTTTTCTACTTAGTCTTTTATGCTGTTCCGGTCAAATATCCGCGTTCCGGGGCCCCGAAGTTTCCATGTTGCCTTTGAAGCCGTTCAGAGCGCTTTCATTCTTCGCGGATACAGCGGTCCAAGCGGTCGACTAAGTGATTTTTTTCACCTCCTTTCCTATCCCGCTTAAACTCGGTTAGAGTATAGCACTCAGCGCCCTTTTGTCAACCCTAAAACCTGCAGTTAAGACCCACCCCAAAGACATCCGAAACCGTCGGCACGGGATCGGAGAACTGGGCCACACCGCTGGGCACGTTATAGGAGCGGTAAAAGGCCTTTGCTGCCAACTGCCCGGAAAGCTCATAAGCGCCTCCCAGCTGCCAGATAAAATAGGTGCCGGGGTGGTCCCTGCCATACCCGAATTCCACCGTGGTGACGCAGTCACTCTGCCACTCCAGGCTGAGCTTGTCCGTCAATCTTTGACCGATCTTCAATCCCAGGTCGGCGGTCCCGTCCAGGATCAGACGGTTAAAATTGTTCAGGTAACAGAATTCATATTCATCCAGGTCCTCGCGGCGGTATTTGCTCCCGACCTGGTCAAAACGCAGGACGATCGTGGTCCCGGTCTTCCAGGGGTCCAGCATCTTCTCGATCACCTTTACATACATGCCGCTGCTGCCCGCCTGGAAATCCCCCACCCCGAGCAGAAAATATGTTTCCCAGTCCCGGGCCAGCACCAGATTGAAGCCGCCCTCGGCCAGGACATCCCGGGGCCCGTCCAGGATGAACAGGTAGCGCGGCCGAAAATGCACTGCCAGGTCACCGTACTTATACTTGACATATGCGGTGAGCTCATGCACGCCGATCCGGCCGGAGGTTTCCACCTGGCGGGTCACGTAGCTGGCGGAAAGATCCATCCTGCCCACCCGGGTCGAAGCCTTGACCGCGGTCTTGGGACGGATATAGATGGTGTAGTTGTCGGAAGGGAACAGATTATCCGTATGCACCACCACACCCGGCCCCAGGTTCACCTTATAATCCATCCCCCCTAACCTGAACCTGCTTTCAACGTCCAGCAACCGGGTGGCAAGGGGGCGGGAGGAATCCGTATTGTATCCTGCGTCCACGGTATCCAGTCCAAGCTTGAGGCTGGTATGGTCATCGACCTTTTTCCGGATGTCGAACTTCAAGCGGTAATCGGCTCTCCCGCCGCGGGGAGCGGTGCTGGTAACACGGCAGGCAGATCCCATTTCTCCGGAAAAACTGAAGCCCCTCAGGCCCCTTTCGCGCTCATACTTGAGCAGGGCGACCTCGGACCCGAGCTCGGCCAGCAGTTTTTCCTCAACGCCCCGGCGCTGCCCAAAAGAACCTGCCAGCTTGGAAAGGAAGACGGCGGTCTCGAAACGGGTGACCTCCTGCGTCCCGCGGAAAGTGCCGTCCGGATATCCCTTGGTAACCCCCATCCGGATCAGATCTCCGACCGACTCGTTCGCCCAGTGGTCCTGGGGCACATCCCGGACCTGATCCAGCGCGGCGGCCGGAACGACCAGAATGAATAAAAGACTAAATGTGACGGAATATCTCACGGGCGACCTCCATCGCGGCCTGCGGCCGGCTCACGCGCTTGATATTCTTCTTTAACTCCTCGAACAAAGGCGTCTCCTGCAGTTCCCTTACCATTTCCACGACTTTTTTAGGGTCCTTGCTCGCCCGGCCCACGTTCTCCCGCAGTACGAACTCCACATTGCCTTCCTCCTGGCCCGGCAGCCAGGAAGTGATGATGAGCGGCAAGCCCATCGCCATCGCCTCCGCGATGGTGCCGGGCCCCGCTTTGGTTATGATCAGGTCGGACTCCGCCATGAGCTCGTGGACCTGGTCGGTGAAACCGAAGACCCTTACGGGGAAGTTGAACTTCTTGAGGTTCCTTTTCAATCTGGCTTCCAATTTCTTGTTCCTGCCCGCGATCACGATCAGCTGAAGCTTGAGCCTCTCGCGGTCCATTTCTTCGATGATCCGCTCCATTTCGCCCGCCCCTTCCCCGCCGCCCATGAGCAGGACGGTGAACATTTTCGGCTTAAGATGGTCCTTCTTCCTTGCCGCCTGCTTTTCCCGGTCCTTCAAAAAGAACTTGGGATCGATGGGCATGCCGATGACCTTGATCTTCTTCTCGGGCATGCCGTACTTGAGCGCGAGCTTGGCAGCCTCGGGCGTGGCCACGATGCAGCGGTCCGCGTCCGGCGTGACCCAGGCCCGGTGCAGGGTGACCGGGTCGGTGATCACCACGATAAAAGGCACCTGGCGTCCGCTTCTTCTGATGGCCTTGACCGTAAGATGGTTGATCAGCGGATGCACCGAAACGATCGCGTCCGGCGCCATCCTTTTGATGAGATCGCTCAATTCCTTAAGAATGAAGGGGCGGCTCAACTTCTCCAGGTGCTCCAGTTTCCTTTCGTCATCCGACCAGTAATAGAGCTGCCCCCACATCTTGGGATAGTATTTGATGACCGGGCCGTAGAGCTTGGCAAAGATGTTCAGGAAACCGGAACACTCCGCGAAAACGTCCGCCATTTCCTGGGAATAGGTGTTTTTGCGCAGATGCTCGACCGCAGCCATGATCGCCCGCGCCGCGGAGCGATGGCCGCCGCCGGTATCAGAAAAAAGATAGAGGATCTTCTTCATTTTCAACAACCTTAAAACCCCACATTGAAATGTGGGGAATCATTCCCCACAATTTATTGTGGGGTTCCGCCAGCTTCCTTGTACCAATTGAGGGTCAGTCTGAGACCTTTTTTGATGCCGGTCCTGGCCTTCCAGCCCAGCTCTTTCCTTATCTTCCTGCAGTTCAGCACGCTGCGGAAAAGCTCGCCTGTCCGCGCAGGCGCGTACACGGCCGGCCCCTCGAACTTCATCACTGAGCTCAGGGCGCCGAACAGATCATTCACGGACGTCCCTTTCCCCGTCCCCACGTTGAAGATCGCCCCATCGCCTTTTTCCAGGACAATAAGGTTGACCTCCGCCACATCCCCAACGTATACGTAGTCGCGCAATTGGTTCCCGTCGCCGAAAATGGTGGGCTGGTGGCCCTCAAGCATCTTTCCGCAGAAAATGGCGATGACCCCCGCTTCGCCTAAGGGATCCTGCCGCGGGCCATACACGTTGCCATAACGCAGGACCGTGTAATTCAAGCCGTGATTGACCTTATAAGCGTGCAGGTACATTTCAGCCGCGCGTTTGGTGATGGCATAAGGCGAGATCGGCTCCTGCGGATGGCCCTCGTGCGCCCCGCTCTTTTTGGCCACTTCCCCGTATAGGGCCCCGCCGGTGGAAGAAAAGA
>Ga0209536_100007013_pt1 | contig 17121 bp, 14 predicted proteins | sample DeeMarSeWOR28_12_FD_187461 | JGI IMG/M metagenome (GOLD analysis project Ga0209536, IMG submission 187461) | Marine sediment microbial communities from White Oak River estuary, North Carolina - WOR-2-8_12 (SPAdes) (version 2) | ecosystem: Environmental > Aquatic > Marine > Intertidal zone >... | reverse complement strand
CCGGCGTAAAGATCGTTTCCGGCAGCTTATCCGACTCTTTCAGCCCGGGTGGAAGCTTAATCCCGCAGACGGAGCCTGATTCCTGGTATTCTTTCCAGGCCGAGCCCGAAAGATATCCTCTGGCTACGCATTCGATATCGATCGATTCGGTCTTTTTACCGAGCATCGAGCGCTTATCGAGGACTTTCTTAATATCATCGTGGATATCGATCTCTTTCGGGAACTTGTTAATATCCGCGGTGATCATATGGTTATCAATGATCTTTTTGGTGAAGTCGAACCAGAAAGCGGAGATTTGCGTCAGGATCTTGCCTTTATCCGGAATCCCATTAGGCATGACCGAATCAAAGGCAGAAATTCTGTCGGAGGCGACCAGGAGGAGCTTGTCTCCCAGGTCAAAAACGTTCCTGACTTTTCCTTTTTTAAATAATTTTACGCCGGGGATCTCGATGTTCAATAAAACTTTCAGATTTTCAGTTTTATTTGCCATTACAGGGAGATTATACCACCTTTTTTATTAATGTTAAATAAAGAAATTGCGGGAGCGCTAGCTGCCTCTTCCAGCGGCTCGGCTCCGTTATCAAACGATAAAGCCATTCAATATATAAGGCCTGGATCCATCTGGGCGCCCTTTTCTTCCTGCCCGAGATAACATCCATTGATCCGCCGATGACCATGGAAACGGGAACGTTTAATTCTTTCAGATGTTTGCTTATCCACTTCTCCTGCCGCCCTGCGCCCAGCCCAACGAATAGAATATCTGGCTTGGTATCCTTGATTATCCTTAATATTCCCTGATCATCCTTGAAATATCCATGGTGGAATCCAACCACATTCGCCCCCGGCAGCTTTCCCGCCGCTTCCTGCGCAACCCCCGGCGCGCCGCCAAGCAGAAATATTTTTTTCTTAAGACCAACCAGCTTGAGCATCAGGTCAATGCCGGTGACCCTTTCTTTTAATGGCGTGCGGAGGATTTTTGAGACGACCACCATGCTGATGCCGTCCGACAGTCGCAGCGCTGCGGAATTTACGATTTCCCTCAATTCCCGATCCTTTTGCGAAGCAACAATAATCTCCGGATTGGGGGTGACGATTAAATTCGGTTTTCCCGAAGAAAAGAACCCTTCCACCCTAGCCACCGCTTCGACTAAGGTAACATTATCAACTTTAATTCCCGCAAAGTTTACAGTTTCCATAGCAATTCGAAATTTTTCTCCGCTCTCTGGCGTAATTCCACTTTTTTCACTTTCAACGCTTCCCGGATGCGCTCTTTATTGGCAATAATCTGGCCAAGCTTCTCTTTCATGTCCCCGAGATCATCAACCTCTACCTGCGGCTGGCCGACCATCTGCATGAAGGCCTTCACTTTTGGATCGTAGGAAATGCCCAGCATTGGAACATCGTTTATCAGGGCAAAAATCAGCGAATGCAGGCGCATGCCGATCAAGAGGTCAAACTGGGAAAAGAGCGAGAGCATTTCGCTCGGCTTACATATTCTAAAGATCAAATGGGCGCTCTCTTTGATGCCGTGGATAATCTTGGAGGTCTGGTGCATATCCTGCGGCGACTGGAATAAGACCAGGACCGGCACATAATTATGCTCTTTGGCCAGCCAGTTGACCGCCTCGATCAACTGTGGGGTAAAATCATTTTTTTCACGGTTCGGATTGCGGACCGCTACCCCGAGCAGCGGCCGGCCGCTTTTTTTTATCCCCTCGAGGCTCAAAAGCTTCTCCCCTTCTTTTAATAATGGGACGTCCAAAATCAAAGTCGGATCGGCGGTGACGAATAGATTGGGGTTCTTAACGCCCAACTTTTTGATTTTTTCCAAAGATTGGTCATCCCGCAAAGTAACCATCTCAACCCGGTTTAAAATATAACGCGCCAGCGCATTGGCCAATATCCCTTTTAAAGGGCCAAAACCCTGCGCAAAAATCATCACCTTCTTGCGGAGCAGCTTGGCCAACAGGATCAGCCCCGCATAATAAAAGAAACTGCGTTTGCTGGTAACATTCTGGAGAAGCGTTCCGCCCCCGCTGACAAAAACATCGGCCTTCCACATCTGCCGGATCGTGCTCCAGAGAGAATAGCGGTAGATCGAATGGACCTTAAAAAATTCGGCGGTGATCCTGGGTGACGAAGAAAGAACGATTATCTTGGCATCCGGGTCGCGCTCGCGGATCCCCTGGACCAGCGACTGCAGAACGGCCTCGTCACCCGTATTTCCAAAACCATAGTAGCCAGAAATAAGAATTCTCATTTTTCTTTGGATTGGAAGCCTGCGACTAAACGTCGCGGCTTCCAATGCGGAACTATCCTTTTATCCATTCCATCAATCTTCTGATTATCAATATACGCAACCACTTGCTTCAGGTGTTCCTCATCCTTTATTGAGACTGCCCGATAACCTCTTCCCCATAATTTTCTAAACTCATAACGATTGCTTGGATATTTTTTAAAAAATCTACGCGCACTGCCGCCTTTTATAATTTTCATCACATATTCATTACTATCAGACATGCGTTTACCTAAAAGCAAATGAACATGCTCAAGCAATATATTCTGACAAATTATCTCAAAACCCTTCTCGGCACAAATATTACTAAAAATCCTTAGCAGTTCGTCGGCAATCCAGTTTTCTAATATATGCTTTCTTTTATAAGTGCTAAATGTATAATGGACAATCTTCTTCATCTCGGACTTATCCACCTATCTGGAAACCGCGAAGTTTATTCGCAGGTTTCCAGAGCTCACTTTATTAGCTTATCAGCAATAAAAGATACCACCACGCCGATAATTATGCCCAGCGCCAAACCATTGATCGTGCGGACCATTGAGACAATCACCGGTGTATGGATATGGCAGAAGGTGTTGAAAACCGAGACCGGAGCAATGGTGCCAATCGCGGCCAAAACCCACAACCATTTATGTTTTCCGCGGAGCATTAACGTCGCCGCCAGGAAAAGGAATGGATAGCCAATCAGGAATTCCTTGGTCCGCGGGCGGATGAAAAATAGGCCTTCGAGGAATACCCGGACAACTTTTTCAAATCCGGGCACCGGCAGCACAAAATTACCCGAGCGCGCCACAAATATTCCCAGCGCTCCTAAAATGAACAGACCCACAAACACCGCCGCAAGCTTAACGTCAATATTCAGAAAACCGCGGACGCGCTCGCGAATCGTCCCCTCCCCCTGCTGGAGGATAAAATATAGGGCGACGATCAATATGGGCATTATTAAGGCAAGCTTAACGCCGCTAAAAACCTCGATCCCCAGCGTAAAGCGATAGTCGGCCAGCAGGCCCATTACCAGAAAAACGCCGATCAGCGTCTCCGCAATTATGTTTAAAGCCATTAAAATGGTGTTCCAGATTGAAAACTGGGCTTTCTTTGCCACGGCGAAGGTTGAAATAACCGCCAGCGAGGGGAAGGTTATCGCCGCTAATAATGCCAGCCCCTTTTGCAAGAGCAGCCCGCCAGCTCCCACTCCCAGAACGACCATCGCACAACCCAAGAGGATCAATCCAAGAAAAGTGATAACAATGGGTATTCGAATAAAATAATTAAGAAGGAAGGCGGCGCCAACCAGCACCGCAATTCCCAAAAGAAGTATCTGCCAAGCCTTGATATCCAAAGGATAAGTGAGTTGTGCTTTGCCGAGGACAAAGCCTCCCTGTTCAAGCTCCTGCTTGATAGCGGAGAAATAATCAAGATTAAAGGCAGTTATATCGCCAACTACCTGGGGAGGCAGGAACGGCCGCACATAGATTAACTTTACTTTTCTCTCGCGGGCTGCCCGCACAAATCTTTTAAGCACTGTATCCACCTTGAGTTTTTTTAATTCTTCTTTTGGAACACTGTGGACGCGGATCATATTCCGACCCATCAACCGGCGCAGCTTTTTGTCCCCGTCCTGCTTAACGATCTCAATATAACCATAGCGGATATTATGCTTCCTAAGCTCGTCAGCGGTCTCTTTAAGCGCGTCGGGATATCCCAGAATTTCTTCGCCGTCGAAAATTATGGTATCGAATTCCTTTAAAGCGGCGATCTTCGCGGGAATATTCCCCCTGTGATAACGTTCATCATTCCAGACCCGGGGGATGATCCTGAACCCTTTTTTATAAATAAAGTTCTTTTGAAGCTCAGATAGCCCCAGCCCCAATCCACGGAGCTCTTCTTCGGCCGCATTTACCTCTAATTTATCCTTATCGTAAAATTTTATCGCGCCGCCGTTCAAAACCATCCTGAGCTGCGAAGATATTCGTTTGCGGGCATTGTCATGCGGCGCATAGATATAAGTTAGAGGTAATTTTATTTTTCCTTTTTTGCCTAACTTACAATATAGAGGATTTAGCTTAATGTGCATCACGCCGGAGCCCTTGGCGGAATAGATCTCTCCCAGGGCATTCGCGTCCGGCAGGGTTTCTTCGAACACGCCGACCGAGACGATCCCGCGCTTGCGGATCTCGTCCAAAACCGGCCCCAGCGGCCGGTTGTCGACCGCCACCATGCGTTTCACGTCGTTCAGGTCCACGCAGAGCTCGACGGTGCGCTCCTGCAGCTCGACAAAATAACGCGTGTAGCCCAGATACGCCCCGACCAGAACCCCGATTGTTAAGACCGCGATCAATATTCCTTTACCAATTTTATCAACCATTATTTTGCCCCCTTCCGCAATGCGGCTTCAATAAAGGGATCGATGTCCCCGTCGATCACTCCCTGAACATCTCCGACATCCACGCCGAAGCGGTGATCCTTTACCATCGTGTAAGGCTGAAAAACATATGAGCGGATCTGGTTGCCCCACTCGATCTTTTTCTTTTCTCCCCGGATCTCTTCGATCTTTTCTTTCCTCTGCTGCAGCATCATCTCATAAAGCCGCGCTTTTAAGATCCTCATCGCCGAGTCGCGGTTGGCGTGCTGCGAGCGGTCGGATTGGCTCTGGGCAACGATCCCCGTAGGGATATGCGTGATCCGGATCGCCGAATCCGTTTTGTTAACATGCTGGCCGCCGGGCCCGGAGGCGCGGTAGGTATCGATCCGCAGATCGTTGGGATCCAGGTCAACGTCAACCTCTTCGGCAATTTCAGGGATCACCTCGACGGCGGTAAAAGAAGTGTGGCGCTTTCCTTCGGATGAGAACGGCGAGATGCGCACCAGGCGGTGAACACCGTTCTCGGTCTTTAAATAACCATAGGCGTACGGGCCGGTGATCACAATGGTCACGCCTTTTAATCCGGCCTCTTCCCCGTAGGAAATCTCGGGTATCTCGACCTTGTAATCTTTGGATTCCGCCCAGCGGGTATACATGCGCAGAAGGATCTGCGCCCAATCCTGCGCGTCGGTGCCTCCCGCTCCCGCGTTTATCGAAAGGATGGCGCTGCTCTTGTCATAAGGGCCGCCGAGCAGCGCGGCAAGCTCGAGCTTTGAAGATAATTTCTTAAGCTCCTGCAATTCTTTCTTAAGGTCGGGAAGATCTTTATCGTTGGCAATATCAGCCAATGTCGCAAGATCTTCAATCCCGTTCAATAATTCCTCAAAGCTTCCCAGCTGTTTTTCGAGGACCTTCTTATCCTGCAAAAGTTTCTTGGCGCGGGACTGGTTTTCCCAGAGTTTTGGATCAGCTGCCTGCTCCTCGAGTTTCCCAAGCTCCTTCTTTTTATCCTGGATCTTTAAGATCGCGTTAAGCTCGGAAACCTTTTCTTTTAACTGATTAATTTCGGCTTTTAATTCATCGAGCATTATTGGCCTTCTTTAACCAAGCAGCACTTCTTGTACTTCTTGCCCGACCCGCAGGGACATGGATCGTTGCGGCCGATTTTTATCGTTTTCGGCGCGGATGCCGGGGCAGCCGCGCTTTTCTGCGGCGCGCCGTACTGCATTGGCCGCGGCTTGGGCTTTTCTTCGGCCCCGGGCTCGGCCAGCTGGACCTTGAGGATCATCCCCACGATCTCAGCGCGAACACCTCTCATCATCTCCTGGAAGATCGAATAACCTTCGATCTTATACTCAACCAGCGGATCTCTCCCCCCGACTCCCCGGAGACCGATCCCTTCCCTCAGTGAATCCATATTATGCAGTTGATCAATCCATGCCGTGTCAATAACCCGCAGCATGACCAGGCGCTCGACCTGGCGCATATTATCCGTCCCCATATCGGTTTCCCGCTGGCCATAAGCGCTCATCAGGAAAGGCAGGATCGCGCCCTTGATGCCTTCGCGGGTTTTTAATTCTTTTAATTTTTCCATTTCAAAGATGGGCACGATCTCGTTCAGCGCCTTGGTCAAACCTTCATAATCCCACTCATCTTCATGGATCTTTTCGCTCAGAAAAATGTTCAGGTTATCATCCACGATCTGCTCCATCATCTCGATGATCTTTTCCTTTAAATCTTTCCCCTCGAGGATCCGGCGGCGCAAGGCATAAATGGTCTCCCGCTGCTTATTCATCACGTCGTCGAACTCGAGGACCTGTTTGCGGATGCTGAAATGGTACTCTTCAACCTTCTTCTGCGCCTTCTCGATTGCCCGGCTGATCAGGTTGTGCTCGATGGGCATATCTTCCTCGATCCCCAGGCGGTCCATCATGCCCGAGATCCTCTGCGAGCCGAAGAGCCGCATCAGGTCATCTTCGAGGGAAACGAAAAATTTGGAAGCCCCCGGATCTCCCTGGCGGCCGGAGCGGCCGCGCAGTTGGTTATCGATCCGCCGGCTCTCATGCCGCTCGGTCCCGACAACATACAATCCGCCAAGTTCTTTCACTCCTTCGCCCAAAACGATATCCGTCCCGCGGCCCGCCATGTTGGTTGAGATCGTAACCTGCCCTTTTTGGCCGGCCTGAGCGACGATCTCCGCCTCGCGCTCATGCTGTTTCGCGTTGAGAACGTGGTGCTGAATACCGCGGCGCTTGAGCATGCTGGAAAGAAGCTCTGAATTTTCGATCGAGATCGTTCCGACCAGCAGCGGCCGCCCGCGCTTATGCTCGCGAGAGATCTCGTCCACCACGGCCTTAAACTTCGCTCTTTTGTTCTTATAGATCACGTCCGGATGATACGTCCGGATCATCGGCTTATGGGTCGGGACAACCAGGACCTCCAGGCCGTAGATCTTCCATAACTCGGCTTCCTCGGTTTTAGCGGTGCCCGTCATCCCGGCAAGCTTATTGTAAAGGCGGAAGTAATTTTGGAAAGTGATCGTGGCCAAAGTCTGCGACTCGTGGCGGATCTCGACCCCTTCTTTGGCCTCGATCGCCTGGTGGAGGCCTTCGGAATAGCGGCGGCCCTGCATCAAACGGCCGGTGAATTCATCAACAATAATGATCTCGCCGTCCTTGATTACATAGTCTACATTTTTTTCAAAACAATTTATCGCCCGCAGGGCCTGGTTGATCTGGTGCGCGAGGTCCATGTTTGCCACGTCGAACAGGTAATCGATTCCCAGCAGCCGCTCAAGCTTCTTGACACCCATCTCGCTCAGGCTCGCGTTCTTGGTCTTCTCATCTGTCGTAAAATCGCTGCCCTTCAAAAGTTTCTTCGCGATCTGGTCGGCCCGCAGATACCCCTTGACCGTGTCTTCGACCATGCCGGATATAATTAAAGGCGTCCGGGCTTCGTCGATCAAAATGCTGTCGACTTCGTCGACGATCGCGTAATGGAGCTCGCGCTGGACGCATTGTTCAAGCGAAAAAGCCATATTATCGCGCAGATAGTCGAACCCGAATTCATTGTTGGTTCCGTAGGTCACGTCCGCCGCATAGGCTTGTCTTCGATCTTCCGGCTCCATCCAATGCTGAATCGCGCCGACCTTGAGTCCCAGCATTTGATAGATCGGCCCCATCCACTCGCTGTCGCGCTTGGCGAGGTAATCGTTGACCGTTACAACGTGGGAGCCCCTTCCTTCGAGGGCGTTTAGATAGATGGGAAGTGTTGCCGCCAGAGTTTTTCCTTCGCCGGTCTTCATCTCGGCGACTTTGCCCTGGTGGAGGACGATCCCGCCAAGGAGCTGGACATCAAAATGGCGCAGGCCGGTCGACCTGACCGAGGCTTCGCGCACCGCCGCAAAAGCTTCGGGAAGGATAGCGTCCAGAGTTTCTCCCCCGGCTAACCGCTCTTTAAATTCATCCGTCTTTGCGCGGAGATCCTCGTCCGACAATTTCTGCATCTCCGGCTCCAGAGCGTTGATGCGGTCGACCAACGGCTGGAAGCCGGCAAGCTTCTTCTCGTCGGTATAACCGAATATTCCAGTTAGCCATTTGAGTATCATGCGGGGTCAGATCTCTGGCTCGATCAGTCCAAAATTACCTGATTTTCTTTTGAAAATTATAGAGGGTGTTCGGGTGGAGGCGTTATTAAAAATAATTATATTCTTTTCGCTGTTTTGGAGCTCCGCCACCGCGTCATCGGTCGACATCTCTTTTTCCGCGCGAAGCACTTCTACCTTACCTTTATTGCTGCGGATGACATTCACCTCGTTGTTATCCGCGTTGCGGAAGGCCAGAAAGTCCTGCCCCATTACCTTGAGCTCTTCCTGCGCTTCCTTTAACGTCATGATCTTCCGCGCGAAACGGGAGAGCTTGACCAGGGCGGTGTCGTTTGCGAGAGACGCAAAAGAGGATTCGCGCATTTCGCGCTTTTCTTTGGACCCTTTTCTTCTGCGCTCCTTCACATGCTTTTCTTTATGCTTTTCGATCTGGCGCTTGGCTTCCTGGAGCACTAGATCCAGCGCGGCGTAGGCATCCCTTCCCGCTTCTTTGGCCTGGATCATCTTTTTGCCCGACATCCAGGCGCGGACCTCGGCAACCTGCCGCTTCTCCGCGTCATCTATATCGTGCGCCTCAATGACCACTTCAACTTTTTGGATGTTGCTGAAAAATTCCTCGAGCTTGCTCGCTTTATCCAGAGCGTAATCGCGAATGGATGGCGTAATTTCGGTTCCCCGTCCGGTCACTTTAATTTGCATAATTTTCCTCCATGCCCCGAGCGAAGTCGAGGGGCTGTTTTACTCTGATTATTTTATCAGAATTGAGTTCAATCCTCAACCGCTCTTGAAAGGGTCAGGATCTCAACCCGGCGCGCTCCCGCGATCTTTAAGGCCTTGGAGCACTCAATGATCGTCGCGCCGGTGGTGTAAATATCATCCAGCAGCACGACGCGCTTGCCGTAGACCGCTTTGTTGTCCGCCACCTTGAACGCCTTATAAACGTTCTTGAAGCGCTCGCCCCGCTCAAGGTCGAACTGGGCCATGGTCTCCCGGGTCCGCTCGAGCGCGTCCGCGACCGGTGTTCCAAAATAGCGGCCCATCACGTCCGCCAGCAATCGGACCTGGTTAAACCCCCTCTCCCGCATCCGTTTGCGGTGCAAAGGAACCGGAATGATGAGGTCCATCTCTTCCATATTTAATCCCGGATTGTGGCTGACATATTTGACCAATACGACACCCAGGGCCTCAGCCAGGCGTTTTCTTTTTTTGAACTTGAAACGATGGATCGCGGTCCGGATCGGCCCCTCATACGTAGAGACACAGTAGATCCCCAGGTGGGGCTTCATGAATTTTATCTGGCTGAAACATTCTTTGCAGAGCGCGGCGTCACTGCTGCTTTTGCAGACTTCGCACCTGGGAGGGAAAATAAGATTAAGAAAGCTCGTGATCCACTTTTTCATTGATTAGTATTATACCATATGCTATCATATGCCCACCATGACCTGGGAAGAAATTGTTGCCCTCTTAGACCAAGGCGAAGGCCAGTCGGTCGAATTCGAAAAGTCTATTCCATCCGAGGATGATATCGCGCGCGAACTCGTCGCCTTTTCCAACGCCGACGGCGGAAAAATAATCTACGGATTAGATGATAAGAACAAGCACCTGGTCGGCGTGGAACTCCGGGACGACCTGCACGACTGGATCGAAGCGATCGGCAAAAAAAGATGTGAGCCTCCGGTTGCCGCCGCGATCGAAGTTGAGGTCAAAGCCGACAAAAGCATTGTGGTGATAACCGTTCCTGAGGGTGATGATAAGCCATACCGCTGCGATGAGATCTGCTATGTCCGCGATGGCAACATCTCCCGCCCGGCGAAAGATAACGAAGAAAAAGAATTGACCAATCCCTGGTCGGGAAAAGGGTTAAATAAGCGGCAGATCCGCGCGATGGCGATGATCGCCGAGCACGGGAGCATAACTAATCGTGAATACCGTGAAGCCTTCAATGTCTCACATAAGACCGCGCACATTGAGTTGACAATTTTAGTCGATAAGAAGCTGGTCCTAACCGAAGGTGCCGGAAGATCGACCCGCTACATCCTCCCCGCGCAGCCGGAGCAATATTAATTTATTCTTAAATCCCTAAAAAGCGCCGCGATGCCGTTAGTATTATTTGGATAGCCTCTCTGCTTCAATAACTGTTTTAGAGTAAAAGTCACCTCGGCCCCATTATGAGTTGCGCTGAACAAATCGGGGAATCTATGCATTACAATATTTGAAGACTGGAAACCCCGCAGCGGAGACATAAGCAGCCTTCTTCTATTGTGATGTATAAAAGTTTTAAGTGGGGGGACAACGAAATCGTCGTCTGCCAGCAAGGCTTCGATTTTAACTGTTTTGGGCGGGGCGGACGGTTTTTTAATCGCGACTGGAGGCTTCGGCGGCGCCACAACGGGCGGAGGCGCGGGCGCTTCTTCCCTGAATTCGATCCCGATTTCCTTCAACATGGCAATCACATTCGCCTTGAGGATATTCCCTTCCCCTCTTTTCCTAAACAAGGTCTCCCCGCCAAATTTAAAAAGCACGCCATCCGAATCGCGGAAGTAAAATGTATTCCTTAAGAAATCGGCGATGCGGAATCTGTCTTCGTTAGAAATCAAGGTTTCGTCCGACTGGACCGCCTCCCGCATATACTCATTATTCTGATAATGTTCTTCGCGGGCGAGGTATGCAGCTTGACCCCTGATCCGGAACCCTACTCCTTTGAGGAAAGCAATGATCGTCCTTTCGTTGCATTTTGCGGCGCTGCCTCCATACCACATCCGCAAGAGCGACCTCCCGATCCTTCTCACATCATTCTCTCCCATCAACCTAAAAGTAAATTCCCGGTTCAAAAAAACAACTACATTAATATTTCCCGGCGCAAATCCTCTCGCCGGGTCTTTAAGCAGGTCGGCCCGGGCCGCCCGGATCGCCCTCTGCAGCGAGCGGTTATTTTTCATCCTCTGGGCCAGAAACACTCTCGGGTTAAGGGCTTGTTCAAATAAAGTTGGAAGTATTTTGCTCATGATTAATTATCAGCATTATTATCGATATTTTTCTCCAAATATTTCACTCTTTTACATATGAAGACACTGTGCTATAATAGCAGTTCCAATTTTTTTACGGAAGGTGCAAATATGAGAACCCCAATCATGGCCGGCAACTGGAAAATGGTTAAAACAGAAGCAGAGGCGGTCGACTTTACCAAAAAGTTAGTTCCCCTGGTTAAAGATATCAAAGATCGTCAGGTCATAATCTTCCCCAATTTCACCTGTTTATCCAAAGTATGCGATATCACCTGTCCAACCAATATCGGATTAGGCGGGCAAAATCTCCACTGGGAAGACCAAGGCGCCTTTACCGGCGAGGTCTCCGCTAAAATGCTAAAAGGCGTCGGCTGCAAATTTGTCCTGATCGGCCACTCCGAGCGAAGACAATATTTTGGCGAAACGGATGAAACCGTCAATAAAAAGCTCCTTAAGGCCCTCGCAGAAAAGCTCTCTCCCGTTGTTTGCGTCGGCGAAACTCTCACACAGCGGGAAGCCGGCAAAACGATGAAGGTGGTTGAAACCCAGATTAAAGGCGCGATCAAAGGCATTGCGACCGAAGATTGGGATAACATAATCATTGCTTACGAGCCGGTCTGGGCGATCGGGACCGGAAAGACCGCTACTCCCGAACAGGCCCAGGAAGTCCACGCGGCGATCCGGAAAATGCTCCCCAAAGAAGTTGCCGAAAAAACCAGGATCCTTTACGGCGGATCGGTTAAGCCCGAAAACGTTAAAGCGCTGATGACGCAGCCGGATATCGACGGCGGCCTGGTTGGCGGCGCGAGCTTAAAAGTCGATTCGTTCGAACAACTGATCAAATTTTAATTGGAGGGAATAAAATGGCAGTATCATATAAAGATCTCGGGCTCGTAAACACAAAGGACATGTTCAAGAAGGCATTCAAAGGCGGCTACGCGATCCCGGCTTACAATTTTAATAACATGGAGCAGCTCCAGGCAATTATTGGAGCCTGCGCGGAAAGTAATTCTCCGGTTATCCTTCAAGTTTCCAGCGGTGCCCGGAAATATGCCAACCAAACATTATTAAGGTATATGGCTGAAGGCGCGGTACAGATGGCAAGAAAAGACCTCAAAAGCAATATCCCAATCGTTCTCCACTTAGACCATGGCGACACCTTTGAGCTCTGCAAATCCTGCATCGACTCCGGATTCTCTTCCGTCATGATCGACGGCTCCCACCACCCCTACGAAAAGAATGTTGAACTAACCAAACAAGTCGTGGAATACGCCCATAAATTTGATGTCACCGTCGAAGGTGAGCTTGGGGTCCTGGCCGGGATCGAAGATGATGTCAAAGCTGAAAAATCACACTACACCCAGCCCGAAGAAGTTCAGGATTTCGTAAAAAAGACCGGCGTTGATAGTTTAGCTATTTCGATCGGAACTTCCCACGGCGCTTACAAGTTTAAGCCCGGGGAAAAGGTTCCCCCGCTCCGCTTTGATATCCTGGAAGAGATTGAGAAAAAGATCCCGGGATTCCCGATCGTTCTCCACGGCGCGTCCTCCGTCCCGCAGGAATTTATCGCAATGGTCAATAAATACGGCGGCAACATGAAGGGCGCGGTCGGCGTGCCCGAAGAACAGCTCAGACAAGCGGCTAAATCTGCTGTCTGTAAAATTAATATCGACAGCGACGGCCGCCTGGTCGTGACCGCGATCATTCGCAAAGTGTTCACCGAAAAACCGGGCGAGTTTGACCCGCGCAAATATCTGGGCCCCGCCCGCGAAGAACTGAAAAAATTGCTGATCCACAAGAACAACGATGTTCTGGGGTCCGCAGGAAAAGCTTAAGGGAGGAAATTAAAATGGCAAAAGCAAAACAAAAAATTGGAGTCTTAACCGGCGGAGGCGACTGTCCGGGGCTGAACCCGGTTATTCGGGGGATCGTTAGAAAAGGGATCGAGGAGTACGGCTATGAGATGGTCGGGCTCTACCATGGCTGGAAAGGATTGGTCGAAAAAGATACCGGCCCGCTCGATCTGCGCGCAGTATCCGGGATTCTCCACCGCGGCGGAACCATCCTTGGGACTTCGAGAACTAATCCGGCGAAAATTGAAAATGGCTATGAAAAAGCCAAGGCGGCGTTTAAAGAACTCGGCCTCGACGCCTTGATCGCGATCGGCGGCGAAGATACGCTCGGGGTTGCCAATAAACTCTGCAAACTGGGCTGTCCGGTAGTCGGCGTACCAAAAACCATCGACAACGATCTTTCCGGCACCGACTTCACTTTTGGTTTCGACACCTCAGTTAACATCGTTATGGAAGCCATCGATAGACTCCACACCACGGCGGAATCGCACGACCGCGTTTTGGTTTGCGAAGTCATGGGCCGCCATGCGGGCTGGATCGCCGTTTACGGCGGGATGGCCGGCGGCGCCGACTACATTCTTATCCCGGAAGAAAAATTTGACCTCAAGGAAGTCTGCGACTCGATCAAACATCGTCATTCCAAAGGAAAAAATTTCAGTATTATCGTGGCGGCCGAAGGCGCCCAGCCTAAAGCCGGCGGAGAAGGCGCCGAATTCTTCACCAAGGACAAGAGTCTGGATGCTTTCGGCCACGTTAAGCTCGGCGGGATTGGCGACGCTTTGGCCAAAGCGATCGAACAATCGACCGGTTTTGAGACCCGCTCCGTCGTTCTCGGGCACATCCAGCGCGGAGGCTCCCCCACTGCTTTCGACCGCGTGCTCGGAACCCGTTTTGGAGTAGCCGCTATCGATCTGGTCAACAAAAAAGATTTTGGGAAAATGGTCGCGCTGCAAGGGAATAAAATCATCGCGATCCCGATCGAAAAAGCGGTAGCCAAACTAAAAACTGTGGATCCGGACCTCTACGATATCGCGAAGGTATTTTTCGGCTGAGTCCCGAGCGAAGTCGAGGGGCTAGGTCGCCAGCATATCCGCGACGCGGAGCTGCTCGAGATCAATCTTCTTTGTGGACCTCAAAACCTTATTGAGGGCGCATAATTTTACCTTGTCCGAAACCGCCCCCACCAGATAACCATGATCTCCATCGATCATCGACTCCACCGCCGCCGCACCCAGTTTGCAGGCCAACTCGCGGCTGAATGAGCTCGGAGACCCGCCGCGCTGCATGTGGCCAAGGATGGTCAGGCGGACCTCAATATTCAGGAGCTCGCTTAATTCATGAACCATTTTTGTAACGTCGCCCGCTCCCTCCGCCACTACAATGATAAAACTTTCTTTCCCCCGCTCTCTTCCTTTCCGGATCCTCTGGGCGACATCTTTAACGCTGAATTTAACCTCAGGGATCAGGATCGCCTCGGCCCCGGCGGATAACCCGACATCCAGGGCGATAAAGCCGTTATGGCGCCCCATGACCTCAATGACAAATACTCTCCGGTGCGAGGTCGCGGTATCCCTGATCTTATCGATCGCCTCGAGCGCGGTATTTACCGCGGTATCAAAGCCGATCGTATAATCGGTGCACGGGATATCGTTATCGATACTGGCGGGGATCACGTTGACCGGGATGCCGAACTCTTTCATTAATGTATAGGCGGCGGTCATTGATCCGTCGCCACCGATCACGACCATGCCGTCAATGTTGCGCAGTTTGAGCTCCTTGAACGCCATTTTACGGTTCTTCTTATCTTTGAATTCGGGACAGCGGCGGGTATGGAGAATGGTCCCACCCTTATTGATGATCCCGCTGACGGCTTTCTGGTCCATTTCTTTGATCATGCCGGCCATCAGGCCGAACCAGCCCTGTTCGATCCCCCATACCTTAACCTGATGATAAAGCGCGGTGCGGACCACGGCGCGGATGGCAGGGTTCATCCCTGGAGCGTCGCCGCCGGGAGTGACCACCGCAATGGATTTGACCGGTTGTTTCATTTTTGAAGCTTTGGCCGGGGTTTCAAACACGCAACGTTTGCATTTTTTCTCCTTAGGCATAATGCTCATCTCCTTACGTTTTCTGCCTTGTATATTAACACACATATTTTTTATTAACAATATTGCGTAATTGTGAAATTCATCCTAAAAGAAACAGATACTAATATAGGGAAAGGAGCAAATATTAACTGGAGCCAATCATGATGGATCGAATAACAGTTCCTGTGAGAAGACTTGTCGCCGTCCCATTAGTGAAAATAAGGCCGGAAATACTGCGTGACGCAAGGACCGGTTTCCAGCGAAAACTTATGTTCGGCTTCGACCTGGATATGACCATCGTTCCGGCCGACCACACCGAGGGGATCACAACTTCGCTAACAAACCGCCCCGGCCTGTATGAAATAGTAAGGTTGTTAGAAAGAGGCATTCCGGTGGTTATAGCGACCGGCAACGATATGGCCCGACAACAACCCAGGGTAATTCCCCCCTTAATAAAATTGCTCGCAGCCAGGGACCGATTGCCGCTTTTGCGCAATTTCCACCTCTTTGCCAATAACGGGGCTTCCCGCATAAGTTTTGAGCCGGATGGAGTAGCAATAGATCACAAAAAAGGCAAAAAGCACTGCCTTCAATATGGGATAGAAAAAAAAGATATACGGGTGATAAGGGCCGGCTTAAGGGAACTCCTCCCCGAATACTTGTGGGGCGCAACCAGCGGCAAGAGAATCGAGGCAAGGAGTTGTTATGAAGACACATTTATTCAATTAGGCATTAAGCCGTTTCCCGTGGGTGAAAGACGGAGAATAATCAGCGATATCATATCCATAATAACCGGCAGTGATATCCCCGCGGAAAAATACAGGGTCGAGGCCGGGGGTTCGACCACAATCGATATCCATCGCAGCGGCGTAAACAAGGCGCTGGCGTTAAGGACGGTCATGCGGGAGATAGGCATGGCGGAAGAAAAATATGAAGCTTCAGAGATAAACCAGCCCATTTACTATTTCGGAAACGAGTTTTGGCTGAGGTCAGATGATCGAGGCAGCGGAATCCGCGGCAATGATTTATCGGTATTGCGGATCCCGAACGTTATTGCCTTTGCGGTCAATGCGCATCAACCGGACATACCGTCCCATCCGCGCCTGATCAACGCCGGTTCAGGCCCACAGGCAACTTTGTCCATCCTCCGTTATTTTACCTGGCTGAGCGAATTACACCAAAGTTTACCCAGTGACATAGCGATCAACAATATTCCCGCGGTTGAGGTCCCGATTTATGATAAACAGGAGATCCGGCTCTCACATTTATCGCCGATCCTAGATTCTCATAAAGGCGCGATCGCCTTAAGAATAAATACCCTGCTTTTGGATCCTTTGCGGATGGGCAGCTTTGCGGATAGCAGCACAACCGGAGCTGCGGTCCATAGTTCCGCCCTGGCTCCTTTGGTGCGGTTATTAAATAAGGGCATTAAGATCGTGCTTTTAAGCGGGGACGCCCGGGAAAGGCAGCTGCAGGTAGTAAAGGATATATTTGAACGCTTGCCAGATAAAAGACAAATCAGGAATTTAACCCTTTATGCAAACGGCGGGGCGACCAAGACCCGGTTTTCGAGATCCAAAAAAGACGGCCTAAAATCCGTATTTAGCAGAAAATACAGCCGGGGAAAGAAAATAAACACGTCTGAATTGCTGCCGATTGCTAAGCATGTGTTAGCGGAATACCATAAGCGGCTGAAAATAAAAGCTCAAGAAGGCGATCCAGAGGCGCAAATGTCCCTTTTGGAGGACCATATAGGTGAACAATTGGCCATCCGGTCCGACGGCGCCCAACTTGCCATCCACCATATAATCCCGGGTGAGACAGGATGGGTGATCGAGAGTTTAAAAAAGCTCCTGGAGGAAAATAACTTAAAAGATTACGTTGTCATAGAAGCCAGCCCCAGAACGATTGACA
>Ga0209536_100007010_pt1 | contig 17126 bp, 28 predicted proteins | sample DeeMarSeWOR28_12_FD_187461 | JGI IMG/M metagenome (GOLD analysis project Ga0209536, IMG submission 187461) | Marine sediment microbial communities from White Oak River estuary, North Carolina - WOR-2-8_12 (SPAdes) (version 2) | ecosystem: Environmental > Aquatic > Marine > Intertidal zone >... | reverse complement strand
AGAGAATATTGTATAATTGAAATCAGGAAATACGAACGTTATGCCTACTATAAATCAGTTAGTTAGACAGCCGCGGGCGAAATCGAAAGGTCGCAAGCGTGTATCTGATATCAGCGGTTCACCGCAAAAAAGAGGTGTGTGTCTGATCGTAAGAACCCAGACGCCTAAGAAGCCGAATTCGGCGTTACGGAAAATCGCCCGTGTGAGACTGACCAACGGCAAAGAGGTTACAGCTTACATCCCCGGTATTGACCATAACCTTCAGGAGCACAGCACTGTGATCATTCGTGGAGGCCGAGTTAGAGATTTGCCGGGTGTCCGTTATCATATTGTCCGGGGAGTACTGGACTGTGCTGGTGTGTCCGGCCGTAAGCAGGGCAGAAGTAAGTATGGAGCAAAGAAAGCAAAATAAATTGGTATTATAGCAACCGGTTAGATTAGTGAATCATGGCCGGTGCTTATAGTCTGATTGAGGAAAATATGGCAAAAAAGTTTACCGCTTCAAACCAACAATTAGAACCTGATCCGAGGTTTAACAGTAAATTGGTTTCGAAATTTATAAACTGTCTGATGTGGGACGGTAAAAAAAGCAGGGCACAGGCTGTCTTTTATGATGCTATGGATATTATTAACGATAAAATTAAGGACGCCGGCGCTCTTGAAGTGTTCGAAAAGGCTATCAATAACGTTAAGCCGTTGATTGAGGTTCGCAGCAAGCGTGTTGGGGGAGCCAGTTATCAGGTGCCAATGCAGGTAAATTCCAAGCGCCAGCAATCGCTCGCCTTCAGGTGGATTTTGCTGTCAGCCAGGTCTAAGAAAGGCAAGCCCATGAGCCAGCGTTTAGCTTCGGAATTGATAGATGCCTATAATGAAACCGGCGGGGCGATGACTACGCGGGAGAATATCCACAGAATGGCTGAGGCGAATAAAGCATTTGCTCACTTTGCCTGGTAATAATTGTTGTTTACAACTGCCACGGATTGTTTTTATGAATGACCGTGGCAGTTTTCTTATATGGTGTTACAGCGTTTACATTGCCGTAAAGGGCAATGGCTTTGTAATTTAGAAGGCAATTGAATGAGGTTATCTTTCTAAAAACCTGAGAACAGTAAAATGCCGAGCGATCTGGAAAAACTACGTAACATCGGAATAATGGCTCATATCGACGCGGGCAAAACGACGGTAACCGAGCGCATACTTTACTATACGGGTAAAACATACAAAATGGGAGAGGTCCATAATGGTACTGCTGTTATGGATTTTATGGAGGAAGAGCAAAAAAGAGGTATCACTATCACTTCAGCCGCGACTAAATGTCCCTGGAAGGATTTTGAAATCAATCTTATCGATACTCCGGGGCATATAGACTTTACCGCTGAAGTTGAAAGGTCGTTGCGTGTTCTCGATGGGGCAGTGGCAGTGTTCGACGGCAGCGAAGGCGTACAGGCTCAGAGCGAGACTGTCTGGAGACAGGGGCAAAAATACAATCTTCCATGTCTTTGCTTTGTCAACAAGATGGACAAAATCGGCGCCGACTTTGAAATGTCTGTAAACAGCATTCGGGATAAGCTCCTTGCAAATCCAATCGTATTGCAGCTTCCTATCGGGGCGGAGGATTCCTTTGCCGGGATAATAGATCTGATAAAAATGCAGGCGGTTTTTTATCAGACCGAAAAGATGGGTGCAACGTTTGAAGAAACTGAGATTCCCGCAGAATTCAAAGATACTGCCCAGCAGCAAAGAAATGAGATGGTTGAGCTTGCGGCCGAATATGACAGTGAGTTGATGGACACTTATGTCCATGACAAGCCAATCGAAAGTGAAATGATAGTAAGAGCAATTAGAAAAGGGACTTTGAGCAACGAGCTTCATCCGGTATTTGTCGGCTCAGCCTTAAAATATATCGGTGTTCAAAGGCTCCTTGACGGTGTATTGGCGTATCTGCCATCTCCATTGGACAAAGAGGTTCTTATCGGACATAAGCCAACCGATAAGAACAAAGAAATATCTATTAAATGCGATATTAATGGTAGTCTGGTGGCACTTGCGTTTAAGATCACCAGCGATGTACACGGTGATTTAAGTTTTTTACGTATTTATCAGGGGAAATTGAAGTCCGGCAGCAGAGTATTAAATACAAATCGTAATAAACGTGAGAATATTACGAGAATATTTGAGATGCACGCAAATGAGCGTAAAATCCTTGATTCAGCTCAAGCAGGTGATATAGTGGCAGTCGTAGGGCTAAAACAAACTCTCACAGGTGATACTATTTGTGATCCTAAAAAACCTGTTTCTTTGCCGAGTATTACGTTCCCTCAGACAGTCATGAATATGTCAATAGAGCCCAGAACTGCTGCTGAAAAGGCCAAATTGGCCGATGCACTGGCTGCTTTGAAACGCGAAGATCCAACGTTTGAGTGTAAGAAGGACGCTGATACGGGCCAGACAATCATCTGCGGAATGGGTGAATTGCACTTAGAGATACTTCAGCATAAGCTTATCAGAGAAAAAGGCGTTGATATTCGAGTCGGCAAGCCACGAGTTGCTTATAAGGAAGCAATTACACAAACAGCACAAGCAGAGGGCAAATTCATTCGCCAAACAGGCGGCCATGGACAATATGGACATGTAGTCTTACAGGTTGAGCCGCTGCTTACTGAGGACGGCCATTGGAGTAGTGATTTTGAGTTTCAAAGCATAACTTCTACTGATGCAGTTCCGAGAGAGTATATTCCTGATGTGGAAAGGGGCAGTCTGGATGCTTTAGGCAGTGGGGTATTGGGTGGATATCCTGTTGTGGGAATTAAAGTTACATTGATTGATGGCTCATTTCATTCTGTTGATTCTTCAAGCTTGGCTTTCGAACAGGCAGCATCAATGGCGGTCGAAAAAGCTGTCAAAAAGGCTGAACCTGTCTTGCTTGAGCCAATAATGCGTCTTCAGGTAATTGTTCCACAATCGAATTTTGGTGCAGTACAGGGTAATTTGTTGGGGAAAAGGGGTTTAATTACTGATTGCAGAATACATGGAAATATGCAGGTTATTGATGCTAAAGTGCCTCTCGTGGAAATGTTTGGTTATTCGAGCGAAATTAGAAGTGTGACGGCTGGCAGGGGAACCTTTACAATGGAGCCGTTGAGCTACGAGAAGGTCCCGGAGCAGATAGCAAAACAGGTTATTTTTTAAAAAATCAACGATTTTAAATTTAAAATAAATTTTTTAAATTTTTTTTGACAGCGTTTAATTTATGTGTTAAGTTCTCGGGTTTTCAGCCGTAGCGAGCATCGCCAAGGACGGCTTTGCGTAACCTTAGTTGGGCTGTGGCATGTCTGTGATTTGATGATCAGGGACGGTTTATTAACGTTTTAGTGGTGTAGTTGGCCCGTAAGTTGTTTTGGATTAGCCACTATCGAATTCGAATCCAAACTCTTAAGGAAGGCGATTATAATGATTGATTGCTGAATATTATCGAATGTTTGTTGTGATAGTATAAATGGCATCGAATCGGCAGCAATCAGTGATCGAAAGAAAGGCCTTTCCTGCCAGAATCAAATAAGAAAGAGTTAGTTGATGGCAGGAATACTGTATACTAAAAAAAGTTTTTATATTGTTTTTTATTGTGTAAATCGATATACTTCAAAGCCTTATAGGTTTGAAAGCTGTAACGATATTAGAAAATTTATAGCGAAGGATAATACTATACGAGAAGTATAAATTTCTAAAAAGTTGACTTGAGGTCAAGTTTTTGCTTTGTACATCAGGCAGGCATTATCATCGTATATGCTTATGTATAAAGCAGTTCCTGTAAAAGCCGAGAATATCGAGCAACTACGGGCAGCCGAGAGGATAAGTTATGGCTACTGAAACAGAAAGAATAAGAATAAAAATGGAATCTTATGACCACAGGGCTCTTGATGCATCTGCTAAAGAGATAGTAGAACACGCCCGAAAGACCAATGCCCGTGTCAGTGGTCCGGTGCCGTTACCTACTCGCATTGAGAGATATACGGTCCTTAGAAGTCCTCACATTGATAAAAAATCGCGCGAACAATTCGAGCTGAGGACTCATAAACGTCTTATTGATATTCACGAGGCCAACGCCCGAACAGTCGAAGTGCTGAATCGTTTGGTAGTACCGGCGGGAGTTTTTGTGAGGATTAAAGCCTGATTTGCGAAGTTCGAATCGAGTCACGAGATAAAAGATTATGGCGGTTCTATTAGGAAAAAAAGTTGGAATGACCCAGGTTTATAACGAGCAGGGTGAATTAGTGCCGGTTTCAGTTATCAAGGCAGGGCCTTGTGTTGTTATGCAGGTAAAAAATACCGAGACGGACGGGTACAACGCCATTCAACTTGGTTTCGAAGATGTGAAACCTATACGCAGGAAAAAGTCGCAAATAGGACATGCCGGAAAGGCGAAAACAGATCCTAAGAAATTTATAAAAGAAATGCGACTGCCGAATGACGTTGAGCAGCAATACGAACCTGGAGATTCTGTAACAGTTTCTGTTTTTTCGGAAGAAAAGTCTGTTGACGTTGTAGGTACTAGCAAGGGCAAAGGTTTTGCCGGTGTTATGAAGCGGCACGGTTTCGGCGGATTCCCGGGCTCGCACGGTACGGAGCGTAAGCATAGAGCACCCGGTTCAATAGCAAGTTTTGCGAGCGATGCAGGCCACGGACCAGGCCCTAAAAGAGGCAAGAGAATGGCCGGTCATATGGGCAACTGCCGGATTACTACGAAGAACCATGACCTGGTGGCAATAGACGAAGAGAAAAATTTATTAATCGTGAAAGGTTCCGTACCCGGCCCCGCCGGCGGATATTGCATTATCCGTAGCGCTAAAAAGTAGTAAGGCGTGTGTTTAGTGTTAGGCCAGTTACGAGATACAATAAAATGATTGATTTGATTGTTTATAACACGGATGGGAAAGAGGTTGACAGCCTGAAAGTCGATGAGGCAACTTTAGGCGGGACGGTCAGGTACCCTTTGCTTAAGCAGGCTATAGTTATGTGCCACGCTAACAAGCGAGTGGGAACAGCTGCAACTAAAGGCAGAAGTATGGTTGCCGGCTCGGATAGAAAGTTGTTCAGGCAAAAAGGTACGGGAAATGCGCGTGTCGGCAACATTAGAACGGGCAAGCGTGTCGGCGGCGGTGTTACCTTTGCCAAGAGCCTTAGGGACTTTCGTCAAAATATGCCGAGAAAACAAAGAAGATTGGCAAGGAATTCGGCAATTTTGGCTAAACTTTTAAGTAACAATGTCGTAGTTGTTGACGGGCTAAGTTTCGAAAAGCCTAAAACCAGGGATTTTGTAGCTGTTCTGAATAATTTGAAGATACAGCAAAGTTGTCTTGTAACTATTAACTCCGAAGACATTAATATTTACAAATCAGTAAAGAATATTCCGAAGGTGACGGTCATACCTGTGGCTGCGTTGAGTGCAGGCGAGATATGCAGCTATCGTAAAATGCTGTTTACAAAAGATGCTCTTATGTCTGTTCTGGCGGTAGATAAAGCGAGCGAAAATTGATAGTTGTTAGAAACGGATAATTAGTGTGGATGATTACAGTATAATAATTCGGCCTTTGATTACAGAGCAGGGAATGCACTTTGCGAACATTAAAGGCGCCTACAGCTTTGAAGTAAATAAACGGGCTAATAAGGCCCAGATCAAAAACGCAGTGGAGAGAATATACAACGTTAAAGTGCAAAAGGTAAGAACCGCAAACAGAAAAGGCAAATATCGTCGCAGGGGCAGGAATTATGGTATGACAGCGAGCTGGAAAAAGGCTGTTGTGTTTCTGAATCCCGATTATCATATAGATTTATTCTAAGAGTAATATACGAGTTAAGAATTATGGGCATTCGAGTTTATAAACCGACAAGTGCCGGGCGAAGGAACAGTTCGGTAAACGATTATGCCGAGCTGACGACCAGCCAGCCCGAGAAGTCTCTCTGCAGGCGTATCAAGAAGAATGGCGGAAGAAACCATTCTGGTAAGACTACTATCAGATTCAGGGGTGGCGGAGCAAGGAAAATTTATCGTATCATTGATTTCAAGCGTAATAAAGATGGCATTCCCGCCAAGGTGGCGACGATTGAGTATGACCCTAACAGGAATTGTTTTATATCGCTGCTGAATTACGACGATGGCGAAAAAAGATATATATTGGCACCTTGGGGTATACAGGTGGGCGACCATGTTGAAAGTGGAGATTCCTGTGAGCCCAAGATTGGCAATACGATGCCGCTTTCGGCAATTCCTGCCGGTCTGGAAATTCATAATGTCGAGATGAGGGCCGGCCAGGGCGGAAAACTTGTCAGAGGTGCCGGTAACGCAGCAAGGATTGTTGCCAAAGAAGGCAATTGGATTACCATCGTTTTACCAAGCGGTGAAATGCGGATGATCCGTAAAGAATGCCGGGCAACAATCGGCCGGGTGAGCAATCCCGACCACCAGAATGTAAGAATTGGTAAAGCCGGACGAAAACGGCACATGGGACGCAGACCTCACGTTAGAGGAAAAGCAATGAATCCTGTTGCTCACCCAATGGGTGGTGGTGAAGGTAGAGCAAACGGCGGACGGCATCCCTGTTCACCCACAGGTGTGCTTGCAAAAGGTGGAAAAACGAGAAATCCGCGAAATCCAAGTAATAATAGAATTATTCGAAGACGAAAGAGCAAGAGGCAGAAACAGTTATCCCTGTAATTTCGCCTCGAACCGAGAGAAACATATACGAGATGTAAGATATGGGAAGATCTCTTAAAAAAGGACCATATGTTGATGATAAGCTGTTTATCAAAGTCAACAAGCAAACAGAATCCGGTTCTCGTGAGCCAATAAAAACATGGGCGAGAAGATGTACTATAGTACCTGAGTTTGTCGGTTTCACGTTTCTGGTTCACAATGGCAAGATGTTTCACAAGGTCTTTGTTACCGAGGATATGGTCGGACATAAGTTAGGTGAATTCTCGCCGACAAGGATGTTTAAAGGTCATTCGAGCAAAAAGATAAAATAAGGAAAGATAAGTAATTGGGAGCGTAAGTAAAGAACCGAACAATCAAGAATAGATGTTTTACTTTGTCGCTTCATTTAGAATACGTTAAGGTAATTACGTTAATTATGTTAAGTGCAGATAAACTAAAGGAACTTTGCCGGCAGCAGCAGATAAGTGTCGATGAGTTGGCCAGTCATCTTGCCAGAGGAGGATTCGACAGGCAAAGAGCGACAGTAGCTGTGAAAAACTGGCAAAAGGGTCTTTTTAAGCCCGAACCACGAACCGAGGATATTCGCCGTTTGGCGACGGCTTTATCCGCTGAGGTAAACGATTTGGTTGACTGGCGTTCATCTTATCGCTATGCCCCGATGTCGGCACGAAAGGCGCGATTGGTCACCGAGATGATAACGGGCTTGAGAGTTCAGGAAGCGATGGATATCCTGAAGTTCACAAGAAAACGTGCCGCAACGATGATCGACAAGGTTTTAAGAAGTGCCGTTGCGGATGCAGATGAGCAGCAGGCTGATGTCGATAATCTTTATGTTAGTTCTGCTCGTGTTGACGATGCAGGGATCCGTGTAGGTACGAAAAGATGGATTCCAAAAGACAGGGGCAGGGCACATCCTATTCATAAGAAAGCCTGCCATATACATGTTACAGTAACGCAAATATAGGTAATATAACAGACGAGTAATAAGAGACACGAAATTATGGGCCAGAAGGTATCACCAATAGGTTTTCGAACAGGAGTAACACTTGGCTGGCAGAGCACTTGGTTTGCTCCGAAAGCCAATTACGGTGAATTTCTTGTTGAGGATCAGAAGATTCGTCGGTACGTCGATAATAGGTTTAACCGTAATATGCCTAAAGGTGCGGTGGCGAAAACCGAAATAATACGAACTCGTAACGAAGTAAAAGTAACACTACATAGCGCCAGGCCCGGCGTGGTCATTGGCCCAAGGGGCGGTGAAGTTGATAAACTACGTGAAGAACTTGAAGCATTAACGGGCAGGCAAATCAATGTCAATGTTATCGAGATTAAAGAGCCGGATCTTAATGCAACATTGGTGGCCGAGGCAATCGCGGAGCAATTAAGTAAGCGAGCATCATTCAGACGTACAATGAAGCAATATTGTGAGGCGGCAATGAATGCTGGAGCCAAAGGAGTAAAGATTATCTGCTCAGGCCGGCTGGCGGGTTCGGAAATGGCCCGGAAGGAAACGCAGAAACTTGGCAGTATTCCTCTGCATACCCTTGATGCTAATGTAGATTACGCAGTAGCTACGGCAAGAACGACGTATGGGGCCATAGGTGTTAAAACATGGATTTATAAAGGTAAATTCGGCGAGGAAATGGTACAAAGCCGTTACCGTCGCCCGCGCCGTCCACCGAAACGTATTGGCCCAGCAATGAGAAATAAGGACGAAGCTCAAGACACAATGGGGCAGCAAAGCAATATTTCTCCTGAACCACAATCGGCTGCACCTTTGGTAGAGCCGGATAAAGGTGAATCAAGTAGTGCTGGAGAAAGTTGATAACGAACGTTTTCCTGTAAGGAGAGCGCTTTTTGTAAGTATATTTTTACAAAGGTCTAAAAAATGGCAATGATGCCGAAAAGAGTTAAGTTCCGTAAAAGCCAACGCGGCAAAATGAAGGGTAATGCTTCGCGGTGTAATTTTGTGGCGTTTGGTGAGTATGGATTGCAGGCTTTGGAAACAAGTTGGATAACAGCACGGAATATTGAAGCTGGCCGGGTTGCAGCAACTCACTTTCTGCATCGTGAAGGCAAGGTTTATATCAGGATTTTTCCGCATAAGCCGGTAAGTTCCAAGCCTCTGGAAACACGAATGGGTAAAGGTAAGGGTGAGCCTGAATTCTGGGTCGCCAGAGTAAGGCCCGGGCAGGTTTGCTTTGAGATCGGTGGAGTGAGCGAAGATGTGGCCAAGCAAGCACTCGTCAGGGTTGCTCATAAAATGCCTGTCAAGTGCAGGTTTGTTAAACGAAGGCATTCATTGTAAAAGGGAGCCTTGAGATGAAAGCGCAGTATTACCGAGAGATGAGCCCGGATGAGCTTGATGCCAAGTTGGAAGAGCTGGAAAGACATCTGTTCGATTTGCGTTCTCAGGCTGTAACGGAAAAACTGGAGAATTCCAAGGCTGTGACTAACGTAAAACGCGATATTGCCAGGATTAAAACGATAATGCGGCAGGGCAAGCAATAGGTTATTTGCAAGTAACGGTTAACCGGAAAAACAAAATGCAGGATCAAAAATTAAAAACTTTGACTGGTGTGGTCATAAGCAAAAGCGGCAACAAAAGCATAAAAATTGCTCTTGATTACAAGGTTAGACATCCAAAGTATGGTAAATATATAAGACGCAGAACTAAAATCGGCGTTCATGATGAACACAATACGAGTGGCGTTGGTGATGTCATTGAAATTGCTGAATGCAGGCCTCGCAGCAAAACAAAGAGCTGGCGTCTTGTAAAGGTTGTAAAAAAAGCAGGCCAGGCGTAAATAGAGAAACGAAACGATGATTCAGCAGGAAACAATGTTGGATATAGCCGACAACTCCGGTGTTAAGTCGGCGTTGTGCATAAAAGTTCTTGGCAAAGTCGGATCCCGTGGCAAATTTACCCGGCCGGTCGCCAGTGTGGGAGATGTTGTTTGTGTTGCGATAAAAAAGTCATTGCCGACGTGTCAGCTTGATGACAAGAAGGTTCATAAATGTGTTATTATTCGCACAAAAAGTCCTGTTAAACGTTCTGATGGCAGTTATGTAAGGTTTGATAGCAATGCCGCAGTTATGATTGACGCCGAAGGTAACCCGATAGGGACCAGGATTTTTGGTGCCGTGGCTCGTGAGCTGCGTGAGAAAAACTATATGAAAATTATCTCGCTCGCAGGCGAAGTGGTCTAAATGTATGAAGAATCTCGTGAACAAATGAGCGAGATATGAAATAAGAGATACGGTATTATGGCATTACATATCAAAAAAGGTGATATAGTAGAGATTATAACTGGTGATCACAAAGGTGCGACCGGTCGGGTCTTACGAGTGATACGTGAAAAGAACAGTGTTGTGGTTCAGGGGCATAATATAGCCAAAAAGCATGTTCGACCTTCGCGCAAGAATCCGCAGGGAGGCCGGATCAATGTCGAACAACCGATCCATATAAGTAATGTCTTGCCGGTGAATCCGAAAAGTTCTAAAGGCAGCAGAGTTCGTTTTGAGGTGAAGAAGGACGGTACCAAAAAACGCCTTGCCTCTGACGGTTCCGAAATCGGCATTGTCCGAAAAACAAAATAAGTTGATGTTTTACAGCTATTAATTATTAAATACGGTTGCAAGATACAAGATGGCGCGTTTGAAAGATTTATATAAGTCGAAGATAATTCAGGAACTGACCAAGGAATTTGGCTACAAAAATTCTATGGCCGTACCGCGAATGGAAAAGGTCGTGATATCAATGGGTATTGGAAAAGCGACGCAGGACAAAAAATTTATAGAATTAGCCAGAAAAGACCTGATGATGATTACCGGCCAGATGCCTCTTGTCTGTAAAGCCAAGAAAAGCGTTTCGAACTTCAAGGTCAGAGAAGGGATGGACACCGGTTTAAAAGTTACCGTACGTGGCGTTCGGATGTACGAGTTCATGGACAGACTCATTAGCCTTGCGATACCGCGAGTAAGAGACTTCCGGGGCCTTAATGACAACAGTTTTGACGGAAGAGGCAATTATTCTATGGGGCTGGCTGAACAGAGTGTTTTCCCGGAAATCAACGTGGCAAAAATGGAATTTCAGCAGGGCATGAATATAACTTTTGTAACAACGGCGAAAACCAACGATGAAGCAAGGAAGCTTCTTGAGCTTTTTGGTATGCCGTTCAAGACGCGTGAATCGTAACGCGCAGGATAAGATAAGAAACAGGAGCTTGCGAATGTCGACTAAAGCACTGGAAAACAAGGCAGAAAAAAAACAAAAATTCCGTGTAAGACAATATACACGCTGCCAGCTTTGTGGCAGGTCCAGGGCCGTTTATCGCAAGTTTAAGATTTGCCGCATTTGTTTTAGAAGTTTGGCTAACGAGGGAAAAATCCCTGGCATTAAAAAAGCCAGTTGGTAAAGAAAACGATTTAACATTACAAATGTGATTATAGAAAAATGTGTGATATACGAGATATGAAACTATGAGTTTAAGTGACCCCATAGCCGACATGTTGACGAGGATTCGCAATGCTGCGCGAATAAACAAAGAACAGGTTAACGTTAAAGCGTCAAAAATCTGTGAAGGCATAGCGGCTGTGTTGAAAAGCGAAGGTTATATCCTGGATTATGACAGAATTGATGATGGTAACCAGGGGATCCTGAGAATAACGTTAAAGTATGACCAGGATGGCTGTTCCATCATTAATGAGATAACAAGAGAAAGTAAGCCCGGCCGCAGAATTTATTGCTCGGTAGAAAAGCTGCCGCGAGTTTTAGCCGGCATGGGTATCGCAATCGTTTCTACAAGTAAAGGTGTAATGAGTGATGTAAGCTGCCGCCAGAATAATGTAGGCGGCGAGATTCTATGTACGGTTAGCTAATGAGTCGTATCGGAAAAAAACCTATTGATATACCAGATGGAGTAAAGATCGAGCTTAAAGGTCTTCAAATTAAGGTCTCGGGTTCACTTGGACAGCTCCAGATGGACTGCCATCCACGGATAAAAGTAAGAATTGATGATTCTGATGGTAAACTATACGTTGAAAACGCAAAACTACAGGATCGCATGAACAGGCAGTTGCATGGAACGATGCGAGCCTTGATTGCCAACATGGTTACAGGTGTCAGTAAAGGTTTCGAGAAAAAAATGGAGATTTACGGCACCGGTTACAATGTCAAAGAACAAGGCGAAAAGCTGGTTTTTCAAGTTGGTTATTGCCATCCCGTAGAACGGAAAATTCCCAAGGGTGTTAATGTTAAAATCGACGTCGGTGCGACAAGAGGAAACGATGTCCCGGCAAAGTTTACTCTTACGGCAATAGACAAATGTCTGCTTGGACAATTCGCTGCGGACATACGAAAGATAAGGCCTCCCGAGCCCTATAAAGGAAAAGGTATCCGTTATGCGGATGAGCATATAAGACGTAAGGTCGGTAAGGCTTTTGCTTCCGGAACAGCATAATAATAGAAATAGGAATTGAGAATTGAAAGCTGGTAAAATAAAAAAAGCGGCACTTAGGCGTAAATATCATGTCAGAAAAAAAGTCTTTGGGACTCCTGACAGGCCTCGGCTTTCGGTATTTAGATCGAACAGGCATATTTACACCCAAATTATCGATGACACCGCAGGTGCGACACTTGCTTCGGCGAGTACAAAAACAAAAATCCAGCGGGATCAGATGCCAAAAACAGGTAACATTAAAGCCGCTGAAATAGTAGGAGAAGCAATCGCGAAGCAAGCCCTTAGTGTTGGTATTAAGTGTGTTTGCTTCGATAGAAATAGATATAAATTCCATGGCAGAGTTAAAGCTCTTGCCGAATCGGCAAAGAAGGCCGGGCTAGTTTTTTAAAGAGAAACGATAAGGCTTGGAGAAAACATTGGTAGTAGAAACTCTGAAAATATCGGAACAGGAAGAGAAGCCGCTGGAAGATACGGTTGTGAAAATATACCGATGTTCCAAAGTGGTCAAAGGCGGCCGGCGGTTCAGCTTTGCGGCATTGGTTGTTGTTGGTGATCGTGCGGGCACGGTGGGCGTCGGTTATGGAAAGGCTAACGAGGTCCCGCGAGCGGTCGAAAAGGCTGTGAAAGATGCGAAAAAATCTTTGCATAAGATTGCGTTATTAGACCGTACAATTCCGCATCGAGTTAACGGCGGATATAGGGCGACGAAGATAGCATTGGTTCCGGCCAGTCCCGGTACTGGAGTTATTGCCGGTTCCAGCGCACGAGCAGTACTCGAATATGCTGGTGTACAGGATGTACTAACAAAAGTTTACGGCAGCACTTCTGCCAAAAATGTGGTTAAAGCAACACTCGAAGGTTTATTGAAATTGCGCAATAAAGAAATGGTCGAAACTCTTCGTGGTGTTGAAGTAAAGGATTAATAAGTACCGATTGAAAGTTGGGTGATTTGAATGTTGAATCATGAAATAACTTCCATTGCAGGTAAACATAAACGTCGCCGCCGTGTTGGTAGAGGCCCCGGCAGCGGTCATGGTAAGACATGCGGCCGAGGTCATAAAGGCAGTGGCAGCAGGGCCGGCTCTACTTCGGTATCACTCTATGAAGGTGGCCAGATGCCTCTGTTTCGCCGATTGCCGAAGCGTGGCTTTAATAATTACAAATTCGCAAAACGATGCGAAATTGTGAATGTTTGTCAACTTGAACAATTTGAGGATGGCGCTGTTGTCGGTGTAGAGCAATTGTCCGGAGCCGGATTGATTGACAGCATTAAAAGCAAAGTCAAGATTCTTGGTAAAGGAGACCTGACTAAAAAGTTACAGGTTACTGCTCATAAGTTCAGTAAAAATGCTGAGCAGAAGATCGCCGCTTCGGGCGGAATAGTTAAAATGATTTAGTGCTTGTCAGTTTAAGCATCATGCAAAAAGGAATGCAAAATATAATAGACGGGATGTGAAATAATGCTTGGAACAGTGGTCAATATATTCAGAGTTAAGGACCTGCGTAACAAGATATTTTTTACGTTGGCCCTGCTGATAATATACAGGGTAGGTTTCCATATCCCTGTTCCCTGTTTTGATCCGGTCGCGATTGAAAGTATTGCCGGTTCGAGAGACTCAGATAGTCCTTTGGGAAGAGCTGCTTTATATATGCAAATGTTCACGGGTGGAAATCTGGATAAAAGCAGCTTGTTCGGACTGGGAATTATGCCTTATATCACATCCTCAATTATCCTGATGCTTTTAGGCGAGGTTATTCCCGCCTTGAAGAAGCTTCGCCAGGAAGGGCAAACAGGGCATAAAAAGATACAGGAGTACACACGCTACCTGACTGTTCTTATATGTGTAGTTCAATCGATCATGTTTATGAAATTGTTGGGAGGTGGAGGATTAACCTACACCGATATGTATGGCCGGGCTATGATGATGGGTGTTGTTGGTATGACGGCCGGCACTGTTTTCCTGATGTGGCTTGGTGAACAGATAGATGAATATGGTATAGGTAACGGTATCAGTTTGATAATTATGGCAGGCATTGTTTCCAGAATGCCATGGGCGATCTGGAGACTCTCGCAGGATGTCGATTTGAGTATTGGCGCCGGACCCGGCAGTGTAGGTCCTACCAAGATACTATTCCTTATAGCGGCGTTTGTCTTTGTTGTCGCCGGTGCGATACTAATCACACAGGGCCAGCGACGTATACCGATTCAACAGGCAAAGCAGATGCGGGGACGTCGGATGTATGGCGGACAGAGGCATTATTTGCCTCTTCGCGTTAATCATGGCGGTGTGATGCCTATAATTTTTGCATCGAGTTTTATGATTTTTCCGCCGTTAATAATTGGTCAGTTGTTAAAAATTCCCAGCTTAGCCGAATCAGCAATTTTTCAAAGTATCTATGATGCTTTAAGTTACCGTGCTTATACTTACAATGTTCTTTATATGTTATTGATATTTTTATTCGCTTATTTTTGGGTAACGGTGCAATTTCAGCCGAAAGAAATGGCCAAGAATCTTCGGGATTCCGGAAGTTTTATTCCCGGATTACGGCCGGGACGCAGAACCGCAGACTATCTGGAAACAGTGATGACCAGAATCACATATTTTGGGGCCTCATTTTTAGCAATAATTGCTATTGTACCGTCGCTTATCATTGTGCTGCTCGGGATTGATCCGGGAGTAGCGAACTTTGTAGGCGGTACCGGTTTATTGATTGTTGTAAGCGTTTCGCTTGATCTGGTTCAAAAAATTGAGGCCAATCTATTGATGCGCAGCTATGAAGGTTTCAGTGGGACCGGCAGAATCAAAGGAGCGTATGCATGAAGTTAGTTTTATTGGGAGCCCCCGGTGCCGGAAAAGGAACACAGTGTAAAAGTATTGTTGAGCGGTATAATCTGCTCCATTTGTCAAGTGGAGACATTTTACGGCAGGAAAGAGCCGAAGGTACGGATTTAGGTAAAAAAGCCCAGGATTACATGGATTCAGGTGCACTTGTGCCGGATGAAATAATAATAGAGATGATGGCCAAAGCAATCAAAAAAGCCCCTGCAGAAGGTTTTGTGCTGGATGGTTTTCCCAGAACGGTTAATCAGGCTGCCGAGCTTGATAAGGCTTTACTCGCAAGCGGGCAACAAATAGATGCTGTTTTGAATCTGGAGATAGAAGACCGGGTAGTAACAAAGCGAATAACCGGAAGAAGAAGTTGTCCGGCGTGTGGCACAGTTTACCACGTTGAAAACTTAAAGCCGAAAACTGAAGGTATATGTGATAAAGATGGCACAGAGCTTGTTCAAAGGCCTGATGATACTGAACAGGTATTGGCGAATCGACTTGAAAATTACCACAGGCAAACAGAGCCCCTGGTGGATTATTATAAGAAAAACAATACTGTCTATGATTTTGATGCCGACAGGGATCCCGACAATGTAAGGGCTTCGATGTTTGAGAAACTGGATGTCCTTGTTAAAACGTGAAGCGATGGCTCTGTATCGAATCACGAGACACGAATGAAGAGATTTGAAATTCGATGGCTATAACGCTTCGCAGTCGTAGGGAAATTGAGTTGATGCGCAAGGCAGGTGCCGTTGTAGCAGATGTTCTTTTAAAATTAAAAGAGATTGCAGAGCCCGGAACGACCACAGCCCAGCTTGACACCGTAGCTCTGCAAATGACCGCTGATGCTGGAGCGGAAGCTTTATTTAAAGGTGTCCGAAACCCGGCTGCGAGAAGTCCCTTTCCCGGGACGATTTGTGCTTCGATAAATGAACAGGTTGTACATGGGATTCCTTCAGAGGACACAAAGCTCAGGAACGGCGATATTCTCAGCATTGATTTCGGTGTCAGGCTTAACGGTTATTGTGCAGATTCGGCGGTTACGATTGCTATTGGTGAGATTTCTGAGAATAGACGCAGGCTGATGGATGTGACAGAACGTGTTCTTGAAATAGCAATAGAGAAATCTGCACCGGCGGTTAGATGGTCTCAGGTGGCTGCAGAGATGCAGCGGCACGCTGAATCTGCCGGATTTTCAGTAGTGAAAGACTACGTCGGACATGGTATCGGAAAAAAAATGCATGAGGAGCCGAGAGTTCCTAACTTTGTCAGTGAAGAGTTACTGACAAATGATATTATTTTATCAGAAGGAATGGTTTTGGCGGTTGAGCCGATGATTAATTCAGGCTCCAGTGCCGTGAGAACTTTGAAGAATGGATGGACAGTAGTAACAAGAGACGGGAAACCCTCGGCTCATTTTGAACATACAATTGTGATATCGGGAAATGGTTGTGAAATATTAACTGTAAACGGACGTTAACGAAAGGCTCGAACGAATAGCAAGTCACGGATTACGAAGATAATGGCAAAAAAAGAAACGATAAGATTACAAGCCACAGTGACTGATGCTTTGCCGAACGCGATGTTTCGGGTGGAGCTGGAGAACGGCCACAAGGTTTTGGCGCATGTTTCGGGCAAGATGCGCATGAATTTTATCCGAATATTGCCAGGTGACACTGTCATGGTCGAGATGTCGCCTTATGACTTAAACAGGGGCCGAATAGTACTCAGACATTAGTCGAGATTGATCTGCTGGCTATGGAAATTTTGTTCTTTGTGAAGCTGTGATCCCAAAGCAGGAAATAATATGAAAGTAAGAAGTTCCGTAAAACGTATATGTGAGAATTGTAAAATTGTTCGTCGCAAAGGCGTCGTGCGTGTGATTTGTTCGAATCCTCGCCATAAACAACGCCAGGGATAATTAAGAAAGATATGTAATAATTGATGAATAATAATGGATGATTCAAGAACCTTAGATTCGATACAAGATTTAAAAGAGGAGTTCTTATGCCGCGTATAGTTGGTGTTGATATTCCCAATGACAAATCCATATGGATTTCACTGACCTATATTGTTGGTATTGGTAAATACACGTCGCGGCAGATTTTAAAAGAGGCCGGG
>Ga0209536_100007008_pt1 | contig 17126 bp, 17 predicted proteins | sample DeeMarSeWOR28_12_FD_187461 | JGI IMG/M metagenome (GOLD analysis project Ga0209536, IMG submission 187461) | Marine sediment microbial communities from White Oak River estuary, North Carolina - WOR-2-8_12 (SPAdes) (version 2) | ecosystem: Environmental > Aquatic > Marine > Intertidal zone >... | reverse complement strand
GTCGGGTCGCCCTCGAATACGCGCGCGAGAAGCTCTACGCCGAGTGTCTCGCGGTCTATCGCGAAGCCTGCCGCTTCGTGCCCTACGAGTTCGAAGCCTGGCGACTCTGCGCCGAGCTCCAGCTGAAGCTGAAGAAGCCGGAGGGCGCATTCGAGACGCTGGTCGAGGGGCGCATGCATTTCGGTGGCCCCCAGACTCGCGCCCAGGCGATCGCGCTGCTCTCGCGCGCGCGGGAGATCGAGCCCTGGGACGACCCCCTGCTGCTCGATCTGGCCGAGCTCTACGCGGCCAACGACCAATCCGACCTCGCACTCGAGCTGCTCTCGACCCTCGCCTGCCGGGTCGAGGGCCGGGCCCTGCGCCGGGTGCGCGCACTGCAGCTCAGACTGACCCTGTCGGCGCGTCATGCCCTGCTCTGGCTGCGCGCGTTCCAGCGGCAGAGAGCGACGAGCCCGCGCGGGCGCATGGACGCGATCGACGACGAGCTGCTCCCGAATCCCTTCGAGACGCTCGAACGACCACACCTGCGCGAGGTGGGATCGCGCTCGGCCTGAGCCAGCTCTTCATCAGGATGCCCCGACGTCGGCCCTGCGTGCTCGCAAAGATTCGCTCCGAGACGGGCACGCTCTTGTCCGTCAGAGCTCGATCGATCGTCCTTCGGGCGTTGGTCTGCGGCGATTAGTCGAACGCCTCGCGCCCGACCGCCCAGCGATTCCAGTAGGTGACTTCCCTGGCGCTCTTTCGCTTCGCCGGCCTGAGCACGGCACCTTTCGTATAGGCGACGGGCAGCAGGATCGTCTGGGTCACGTTCTCGGGAATCCCGAGCGCCGCCGCGACCCGCTCCTCCTCGGTCACCAGCAGCGTCGTCCAGGTCGTTCCGAGTCCCGATGCCCGCAAAGCCAGCATCAGGGACCACGCCGCGGGGAGCACGGAGCCGTAGAAGGCGACCTGCATCGCCGTGCTCTCGGGATCCGGACGACCCTCGGAGCAGACCAGGATCAGCGCCGGCATGCGGTGCAGATTCTCCGCGAGACCGACATAGGTCGGCCTTTCGCTCGGAAGCTTCTGGCCACGCAGGTCGGGTGGAAGCTCGTCGCCCAGACGCTCGGCGAGCCCGTCGAAGCCCGCCCGATAGAGCTCCGCCACACGCGCCTTGGGCTCCGGGTCGGTCAGGACCAGGAAGCGCCAGGCCTCGCGATTCAGCCCCGTCGGCGCCTGGACGGCCGCCTCGATGCAGCGTTCGATCACGGCCGGCTCGATCGGTCGCTCGAAATCGAGCCGGCGGCGCACCGAGCGGGTCGTGCGCGCCACCTCGAAGAAATCGTTGCTCGCCGTCCCCGCGGCCTGCGAAGCCTTTTCGTCGCTCATTCCCGCACGAGCACCCGACGGCATTGGGGGCATTGGATCAGCGCCTCGTCGGGCTCGGCGAGCATGCGCTTGCATTCGAGCGAGGGCAGCTTGATCCGGCAGGCCGTGCAGCGACCCTCGGAGAGCAGCGTCGCTCCGCGCCCGCCGCTTCGCGGCTGGGACCGGACGCGCTCGTAGGCCGCGAGCACGTCCGCTGGAATCGGCGTCGCGAGGCTCGCACGGGCCGAAGCGAGGCGTGCGATCTCGGCCTCGACCTCGGCCTCGACCTTGCGAATCGCTTCCTCGAGCTTCCGATGATCGCTGCGGTAGGAAGCGATCCGGGCCTCGGCCTCGCGGATCCGGCCTTCGACGGCCTCGATCGATTCGAGCAGCTCCATCTCCTGCTCTTCGAGCTCGACCTGCTCCTCGCGCAAGGCTTGCTGGGAGGCCTCGTGCTCGGCCGCTCCGTCGCGCCCCTTCCGCTTGCCCGAATAGCGCTCGACCTCCGCGGCCTCGATCTCCCGGACGATCCGCGAGACCGAAGCGCCCAACGCGTGCTCGGCCGTCTCGAGCTCGCCGCGCTTCGCCCGCGCCGCGGCCAGCTCCTCTTCTGCCCGCGCGATCTTCTCGGCGAGCTTCGGGAGCGTCGCGCGCTCTGACGCCTCCGCCGCGCGCTTGCGTGCAGCATCGGTCTCGAGATCGAGCGTCTGTGCCTCGAGAAGCGGGGCGAGAATGGACATGGTAAGCGTTGCTCCCTGCCAGGAGGGTATCCCAGAATGACCGCACGCATCCGATCGATCGACTACGCACACGACGACACCGAGCTCGAGGGCGAGTTCGCCTGGGACGACGCATGGCAGGAGCCGCGCCCGGTCGTGATCGTGGTTCACGACGCCATGAAGAGCAATCAGGGCTTCGAGGAGGAGCGGGCCGTCACGCTGGCCGCCATGGGCTATGCGGGCTTCGCGATCGATGTCTACGGCAAAGGCATCCATGGTTCGGACGGCGAAGAAGCGTATGCGCTGATGGAGCCCTTCACGCGCGACCGTCTCTTTCTCCAGCAGCGACTGCTGGCGGGGCTGCACGCCGCCGCGGCCCAGCCCGAAGCGGACGGCGAGCGCATGGCCGCGATCGGCTACTGCTTCGGCGGCCTGTGCGTCCTCGATCTGGCGCGGATGAATGCCCCGGTGCGCGGTGTCGCCAGCTTCCACGGCAACCTCGCCGCGCCGGACTGGTCGCAGGACGAGGCGCCGACGGAGCCCATCCGTCCGCGCGTGCTCGCGATGCACGGCTGGGACGATCCCTATGCACCGCCCTCCGTGCTCGAGCCCTTCGCCCAGGAGATGAGCGAGCGCCAGGCCGACTGGCAGCTGCACGCGTATGGGAACACCGTCCACTCCTTTACCAACCCACGCTACACCGATCGCTCTCTCGGGACCGCCTACGACGAGAAGGCCGAGCGGCGCTCCTGGCGGGCACTCACGAACTTTCTCGAGGAGCTCTTCTCCGATGCGGGATGAGCTGCGGCAAGGGATGACGGGGCGTGCGAGCGCCGTAGACTGTCGTCATGCCTGAGCTCGGTCCGAACGACCTGATCTTCAACACGACCAACATCCTCGGCGGCGGCGTTCGCGAGATCGTGGCCGCGGCGGTCGCGGGCGACTACGCGGGGATCTCGATCTGGCCCCAGGACGTGGAGCGCGCGGCGGCCGAGGGGCTCGACCTGCGCGACATCCGGCAGCTGCTCGAGGACAACGGGCTGGTCGTGGCCGACGTCGACTGCCTGCTCGGGTGGTCGGACCAGGTGCTGCCGAAGCCGGGCGAAGCGATGATCGAGCTGGCGCCGGAGGAGGCCTTCTACGAGATCGGTGAAGCGCTCGGCGCGCGGTCGATCAACGTCGCGCAGGGATTCGGGGCGACTCTCGATCTCGACCGCGCGGCCGAGGACCTGGCGCGCGTCTGCCGGCGTGCCGGGGAGCACGGACTGCTCGTGACCTTCGAGTTCCTGCCCTGGACCGGCGTCCCCGACGTGACGGTCGGCCTCGACCTGATCGAACGCACGGGCTGCGACAACGCGACCCTGATGTTCGACAGCTGGCATTGGTTCCGGGGGGCGCGGGATCTCGCGGCGCTGCGCGCGATTCCGGGCGAGCGGATCGGCAGCACCCAATGGAACGATGCGCCGCTCGAGCCGGCCGCGGACCTGGCGGTCGAGGCCATGAGCGCACGACTCAGCCCCGGTGAAGGAGCGATCCCGCTCGTCGAGCTCGTCCGCATCCTCGACGAGATCGGCTCCCGCGCGCCGATCGGCGTGGAAGTCATTCACGCGCGACACGAGACGATGGATCCCGCCGAGGTGGGTCGCTACACCGCCGCCGACATGCGGCGCGTGCTCGCTGCGGCGCGGGGCTGAGGCAGCCATGTCCCATCCGACAGGCTCGCCCGACATGACGCCAGAACCCGGACGACAGCAAGAGACAGCGAGGTTCAGGTGACCGACCAGAACGCGCCCGCCGCGCAGGCCGATCCGCTCTATCTCGAGGACTACACCCCGGATTTCGCTCTCTCAGGCGGATCCTATCTCGTGAACGAGGAGGAGATCCTCGAGTTCGGTCGACGCTTCGACCCGCAGCCGATGCACACCGATCCCGAGGCGGCCAGGGTCGGCCCCTTCGGTAGCCTGATCGCCCCGGGCTGCCTGACCTTCGCGATCCGCAATGCGCTCTACAACCAGCTGCCCGTTCGGCCCGTACTGATCGCGGGACTCGGGCTCGAATCGATGGAGCTGCCGACACCGGTGCGGCCTGGAGACGTGCTCTCGATCCGCGTCTCGGTGGAGGACGCGCGGCGCAGCGCCTCGAAGCCGGACCGCGGGATCGTCACGATGAAGCAGTCGGTCGTGAACCAGCGGGGCGAGGTCGTCCTCTCGATGGTCTCGAAGATGATCGTGCGCGCGCGGCCGGCGGACGACTAACGACCGCTCGCGCCCCGCGCGATCTCGAAGTCCTCGAACTCGAAGCCGGGCGCCACCACGCAGCCGACGAGCGCGTAGCCGGCGGGGCCTTCGAGGGCCTGCGCCTGCTGCCAGTGGCCGGCGGGTACGATCGCCTGCAGCGTCGCGCCGGATCCCTGTCCCAATCGGCGGGCGCTCGAGGTCTGGCTCGCCGCCTCGATGCTCGGGCCGATCCCGAGCAGCAGATCATCGCCCTGGTGGTGCAGCCAGAGCTCTTCCGAGCGCACGCGATGGAGCGCCGAGCGTGCGCCCGTTGGCAGCAGGTAGTAGATCGACGTCAGCAGCCTGCGAGGGCCCGGATAGCCCGGCGGCAGCGCCTCGGCCGAGAGCTCGACCGGCGAGCGCCAGGTCTCCCGATACCAGCCGCCCTCCGGATGCACCACCAGCTCGAGTCGCTCGATCAGCGCACGGACCGGCTGCGATAGATCCGTTGGCTCTGGCTGGACCGAGACCACCTCACCGCGCTCCTCGAGTTGCTTGCTCACGTGTTCTCCTCTTCGACTCAGACAGCCCGGTAGCGCCCGGGCTCGACCTCCGCGACCTCGCCGCGACCTCGCCGCGCTCGAGCATGCGCGCCAGGTGGAGCTCGGCGCTCCGGGTCTCGACATCGAAGACCATTGGGAGATCGACATCTGGCCGGGCGACGAAGCGATGCGCGACCAGCTCTTCCAGGCCGTGCGGCTCGGCCAGGAAGCTCAGCCTCGCAGGAGACTACCGGCACGACCTGTGGGACGCGACGGGCCGACGACCACCCCACGGGATCCTCAGGCCCCGGGCGGAGCCGCCGCCCGCCGGCGGCGATCGGCGGATCTCCGCAGCGAAGAAAATCCGTCCGGACGCAAAAGACCGGGCACGGCGGCGAAGCCGGCAATCACTCAGGGAGGGCCAATCCGAGAGGGAGCCCTGCAGATGGTGCCCAGTCCGATCGTTGCGAGCCTGCCGGACCCCGATGCCGACCTGGTGAGACGCTGCCAGGCGGGGGGACCGGATGCCTCCACCTGCTTCACCCAGCTGCTCGACCGGCACGCTGCGCAGATCCAGCGCCGCGCGGCGCGCATCCTCGGAGACGAGAGCGAGGCCGAAGACGTCGTGCAGGACGTCTTTCTGAACGTCCACCGTTTCCTCCATCGCTACCGGCCCGATCGCCCCTTCAGCCACTGGCTCTCGATCGTCACGCTGAACGCCTGTCGCATCGAGCTTCGCCGTCGCAGCGGACGCGATCGCCGCCACGACGCCCTTCGCAAGGACCCGAGCCACGCGCGCGTGACGAGCGTCGAGGGCGATCCGATCCTCCGCGGCTGGCTCGATCAGGAGCTCGCTTCGCTGCCGGCGACCACGCGTGAATGCATCCTGCTCCGCGCCCTCGACGGCTGCAGCTATCGGGAGGTCGCCGCGCGGACGGGCTTGAGCGAGCCCGCCGCCAAGATGCGCGTGCTGCGTGATCTCCGAGCGAGCTACGAGCTGCATGCGAAGCGCTACGAGGCCGAGCGTGGCCGGGAAGCGCGGGGCGCCAGCAGGAACGCGGCCTAGCGTTTCGATCGGACGTTCGCGCGCGCGTGCGATGCCATCCAGGCGCTCTCCCGCCGCGGGCGGCCCACCGCTCAGGGCGCGTCGTCGACCTGCGGCGCGTCGCCGAGACAGCGCATCTCGAGGCGCTCGAAGACCCGACACAACGACGGCAGCGCCGCGGTCTGCTCCAGGCGATCGGCATGCGCGGCCCGAAACAGCTCGCCGCGCGCGAGCTTCGGATCTCCCGTCACGCTCGTGAGGATCGAGAGTGCCCCCGTCACGTGGGCCGCAGCGAGGCTCGTGCCGTTGCCGAACGCGAAGGCGCTGCCGGGGACGGTCGAGAGAACGTCCACTCCGGGCGCCACGAGCTCGACCCAGGGACCGCGATTGCTCGCCTCGAAGAGCCGGCCGTCGCGGTCGATCGCTCCGACTCCGATCACCGATGGATAGGCCGCCGGGTAGCGCGCGCGAGTCGACCCGTCGTTGCCCGCCGCCGCCACCACGACCGCACCGAGCTCCTCCAGCCGTGCGACGCCGCGCTCGAGCAGGATGTTGGCCGGCCCGGAGAGCGAGAGATTCACGATCGACGCCTCAGCGTCCCAGGCGAGGTCGAGCCCGCGCAGCAGGTCGTAGATCGTGCATTGCCCACCGGCCGCGCCCGTCGGCGTACAGACGGGGATCGGGATCAGCTCGGCGTCCGGCGCCAGGCCCACGATCCCGAAGCCGTTGCCCTCGATGGCGTTGATCACCCCCGCCATCAGCGTGCCGTGGACCCCGACCTCGGGCGCCTGCTCGCCCTCGATCGGCTGGATGCGCGCGGCGGAGAGATCGCGATGCGCCGAGTCGGGCGCCGAGTCGAGCAGCGCGACCTTCACGCCGGCGCCCGTCGAGAAGATGACGAGCCGCCCGCACCTCGGTCACGGCCGGGCTGTACTGCAGCGAGGCGTAGGGATCGGGACGAGTCGCCGCCTGCGCCGTCGCCACCGGTCGGATCTCCGTCGAGGCGCTCGCGTAGACATCGTTCGGGACCAGCGCGCTGCCCTCTGGAACGACCGCCACCAGCTGCGCCAGCGTGGCGCCGAGCGGACCCGCCACGCGCGCGAGGGTGGCGCAGAGGACGGGGCTGAAGAAGGAGTCGCGGATCTCGGCGCCGGCCCCCAGCTCGAAATCCTTCGGGATCCGACCGCTCTCGTCCTTGGGCAAGGCCAGGATCGCCTCGCTCTCGCGCTCGTCGGACGCCGCCCCGACCCACCCCGGGGCCAGAGCGACCCCGAGGATGATCCACGCGAGGCACGGACGGAGCGGCTTCATGGCACGGCTTCCGCGAACAGCACGATCTCCGCCTCGCTCGCGCGCAGTCGCGCCGCGATCTCAGCGGCCTCCGGGGCGCTCTCGTCGCTGCGTCCCTGCGTCGCCGCTCGCGGCCGCAAGCGGTAGACGCCGAGGCTCGACGGCCCGGACACGATCTCGAGGCCGGCGCCCCGCAGCGTCCGGGAGATCTCGCTGGCCGTGGCCGAGTCGACGAAGACGACATCGATCATCGGCCCTGCAGCCGCGACGTCCGCCGTCGCGAGATCGTAGACCGCGCTCGATCCGGAAGGCGCGAGAGAGAAGAGCGCGCTGCCCAGGCCACCCAGCAGTCCACCGAGCACGAGCAGCGCCACGGCCGCCGCAGCCGCCCAGGCCGCCCTGCCCGACCACGCGCCTTCATTGACGCGATTGACGCGCCGGGCTTCGCTCGCGTCTGCCGTTCGCTTCCTGTCGCGCTCCGGGTCCGCGACGATGGCTGCCTCCGAATCCTCGGCCCTCTCCGAGTCCTCGTCGAAGACCCAGCGCGCGACCCGCTCGTAGTCCGCCTCCTCGAGCGAACGCCCGCGACCGATCGGAATCACCGAAGACGCCGTCGAATCGGCCGCCGCGTCGGCCTCGAAGGCATCGATGCGCGCGCTGATCTCCTCGAACATCCGGTCGGGATCCGGCAGATCCACGTCGATCTCGAAGGGAGCCCCGGCGATCATGTCGAGCTCGGCGCGGCAGTCGGAGCACTCGGCGGCGTGGGCCTCGACGGCCCCGCGCTGACGAGGTGTGAGCACGCTCTCTCCGTCCGCGGCCCCCTCGCCGTACCAGGGGATCCATCCGAGCACGCTCTCCGGACATCGCGCCGATCGCGCCTCTCTCGTCATCGCCCGTCCCCTTCTGCGTCCGCCGTTCCGTCTTCCCCCGGCCGGCCAAGCAGTCGCTTGAGCGAGCGCCGGGCTCGGGAGATGCGCGTCTTCACCGTGTCCCGTGAAACGTTCTGTACGCGCGCAACCTCGTCGTAGGAGCGACCCTGGACGATCGTCCACTCGAGGGCCTCACGCTGCTCCTTCGGTATGCGCCGAAGCGCCTGAGCGACCCGCGCCAGCTCGTCGCGTGCATCCAGATGGGTCGCCGGCATCCGCGCCTCGGGGACCTGCGAAATCACCTCGTCGTCGGTCGGGACCACACGCGACCGCTTGAGCCGCGCGCGGCTTCGGATCGCCTCGAGGCACTTGAAGCGGGCGATCCCGAAGATCCAGGAAGAGATCCTGGAATCGCCCCGGAACGAGCCGGCACCCGCCCAGACCTCGAGGAAGACATCGCTCGTGATTTCCCGCGCCAGCTCGTGATCCTCCACCCTGCGTAGTACGAACACGAAGACACGCGGCTGGTAACGGTCGAAGATCCCTCGAAAGGCCTCCCGGTCTCGATCTTCGGCGACCGCCCGCAGCAGCTCGCCATCCCGTCCTTCCCACGCCCCGGCTTCTTCATGCATCGACGGCTGTCTTCCTGGGTGATCGCGAGGCGGCGTCGAGTGCCCGCTCTTCGCACGATCGAACGGGATCGCATGGCGAGCGGCCGCGGGGACCGAGCGCGAGCCGCAGCGCAAGACTACCCCCTCGGGCGAAATTCGGCGCGGCGCTCGCTCGAGGGGATGTGGCGCCTCAGAAGCTCGAGGGCGCCACGGCCCCGATCGCCTCGCGGGGCTCTGCGCACGGCCCGGGCGGTGCCAGCTCCGCTCGCGGATCCGCCTGCGCCGGCCGCCCGAGCCCCAGCGCCAGGCCGAGCGCCAGGATCACGGCGAGCCCGCACGTCCGGGAGGTGAAGACATTCAATCGCATCGTGCCATCCTCCCAGCCCCGAGGCGAGTCGTGTCCAGCAACCATCACCTCGCCCCTACCCACCCAGCGCGACGCGGATCGAGATCCCGAACAGGTCCCGGGTGTGGCTGAAGACGTCGGACGTCGACCGGCTGCGCGAGCGGCTATCGCGTGTCGTCAGCACGACGTGCTCTCCGAGGGCGCGCTCGAGCGACACGCGCACGCCGGTCTCGTGCTCGCGCCGAGCGCTGTGGTCCAGGAAATACTCGAGCGCGTCCTGGCCCGGATCCGGAGGGCTCGGCGGACGGGCGGTCGCGGCCGCCACGTCCGAGGGGTCGGGGAAGACCGACGGATTTCCGTAGGGCAGATAGCCGTAGGGGCCGCTCACCCGCAGCCCGATCTCGAAGGGCAGGCCGACGCCGAAGCCGATCTCGATCTGGTGGCGCTGGTGGTCGCACTCGCTGCCCTCGCTCCAGTAGCGCTGGTAGAGGTACTCGCCTTCGAGCCAGGAATCGCGCAGCGCCTCGAAGTCCCCGGGCAGCGGCGGCGGGAAGTGCTGGAGAAGGCTCAGGCCGATGCCCGTTCCGTCGCGATCCGTCGCGTCCGACTCGTTCAGGCTCCCGGGTCCACAGAACGAGAAGGACTGGTCGACGCAGCTCGTCCCCGGGCCGCCGATGCTGCCGTCGTCGGGCAGGAAGTTGCTGCGGTCGTAGCCGTAGTAGTGGTCACGTCCGACGCGGGCGCCGACGATCGTGTAGATCCCGTCCTGCCAGGGCTTGTAGATCGAGGCGCCGACCAGGTGGCTGATCACGAAGGGCTTGTCGGCCGGTCCCTGATAGTCGATCAACGCCACGTCGAGGTCGTATTGCAGGCGCAGCGACGCTTCGCCGACCTCGAGATCGCGGTCCATCCAGAGCGTCGCGCCGGGTTCGTGGGTGTCGAAGCGCTCGAGCTCGAGATGCTCGGAGCCGCCGTAGCGGAGCATGCCGCCGGCCTGCCAGCCCGCGACGTCGAAGAAGGCAGCCCCCACGTCGACGAACCAGTAGAAGCGCTGATCGGATTGTCCCGCGATCTCGCTGGGCAGCCCGACCCCGGTCCCCCGCAGCAGCGGGTTGTCGTCGTGCTCGAAGCCGACCTCCGCGCTCGTCCACCAGGCGATCGTGTCCTCGTCCATCTCCGCCAGCGCCCGCGCCGCCTCTTCGGCCCAGGGCATGCCCGGGAAATCGCGCGTGATCCGCTCGAAGGCGTCGCGCGCGCTGCGCTCGTCTTCGAGGCCGAGGGAGGCGCGTCCCAGGAAGAGCGAGGCCATCGGCTCGACCGGCCCCGCGTCCCTCGCAGAGGCCGCGGCCAGCCGCTGCGTAATCGCTCTCCGCGTAGGCGACCAGACCCGAGTAGAGCAGGAACTCCGGCCGCTGCCCGTCGGTTCCCCCGGCGCGCACGAGCGCCTGCTCGATGCGACCGGCGTGGTAGTAGGCCATGCCGAGATGCAGGTCGACGTCCTCGGCGTCGGGGCCGCCGTCGGAGAGAGACCTGGCGAGCTCGAGGGACTCGTTCGCCAGGCCGAAATCCTGCAGACGCAGCGCGCACTCGCCGCGCAGACGCGCGACCAGAGCGTCCGCCGGCCGTGCGCGCTGCACCCTGGCCAGCGCCTCGAGCGCGGGGTCGCAACGACCTTCGCGCGCAAGCTCGATGGCCTGCTGGCGTCGATCGTCGACCACCTCGGCCCGCGCAGCGGCGGCCGAAGTGAACGCTCCCAGCAGGATCGCCAGCGCGGGCAAGACGAATCGATGAGCGGGAACGAACGGCAACGACACGGAATCCTGCACGCTCGCGCCCGGGAGTCGAAGGCAGCGTCAGGTGGGCGAGGACCAGAACGGCGCGATCAGCCAAGCAAGGTTACCGTCTGGGCGTCCGGCGCACACAGAGACCGCGGTGGTCGCATCGATCTCGCTTGCGTGCTGGCCCGGAGCCCAGGATCATCCGGCTCCCCCCCAGACTTCCACGAGGAATGCCGATCGACCATGGCCCGCCTCTTCCCGCACCCGCAGGACAAATATCCCGTCGTTCACCTCGAAGACACGGACCTCGAGCTGCCCGATCACGTTCGCAATACGGGCATGCGGTACACGCAGTTCAAGACGATCGCGAGGGGCGGCAAATGCCTGATCCAGTCCTGCAAGGACTACCACCTGAGCCGCGTCGTCGCGTACAAGAGCCTGCTGAAGGAGATCGCCGACGATCCCTTCGAGCAGAAGCGCTTCCTGCGCGAGGCCCGCGTGACGGCGATGCTGCAGCATCCGAATACGATCCCGGTCTACGAGCTCTCGCGCGACCGGCGCGGTCACTTCTACTTCACGATGAAGCTCGTGGAGGGGTATACGCTGCGCGAGGTACTCGACATGGCAGTCGAGGAAGGCACGCAGGCGGTCGACGGGTACGGCTTCCATCGCATGGTCACGATCCTGATCCAGGTCGCGAACGCGCTCGACTACGCCCATTCCCATGGCGTCGTCCATCGCGACATCAAGCCCGGCAACATCCTGATGGGGCCCTTCGGCGAGGTGCTCCTGCTCGACTGGGGGCTCGCCAAGGTCTGGAGCGAGCAGCCTGAAGAGATCCCCGAGATGAAGCTGCTGACCGACGTCGATCCTTCACTCACCGCTCAGGGAAAGCTCCAGGGCACCGCCTACTACATGTCGCCCGAGCAGATCGAGACCTCGCCGATGCTCGATCACCGCACGGACATCTACAGCATGGGCGCGGTGCTCTACGAGATCCTCGCGGGCCGCACGACCTTCGTCGGCAACAAGGTCAGCGAGCTGCTGCAGCAGGTGAAGACCGTCGACCCGCCGCCGCCCTCCGAGGTCGCGCCCGAGCGCGACATTCCGCCGCAGCTCGAAAGCATCTGCATGCGATCCATCTCGAAGAATCCGGACCGCCGAATCCAGACCGCCCGCGAGCTGGTTGCGGCACTCCGCGCCTGGCGACTGCGATGGGCGGCCGAGAACTCCTGACGGCTCGCGATCCGCGGCGGCTCAGGCGACCGACTGGCCGCCGTCGACGCAGATCGTCTGACCCGTGATGAACTTCGCGCCCGGGCTCGCCAGGAAGAGGTAGAGCGGCGCGACGTCCTCCGGTGTCCCCCAGCGCTTCATCGGCGTGCGGTCGATCTCGGGCTCTTCGAAGGGCGTACCCACCATGCCCTCGGTCATGTTGCTTCGGATCAGTCCTGGCGCGGCGGCGTTCACTCGCACGTTGTCCTGCGCCCAGGCCGCGGCCATGTTCTTGGTCATCTGCACGACCGCCGCCTTGGCCGCTCCGTAGCCCGGGACGACCGTGACCGCGCGGAATGCGGACATGCTCGACATGTTGAGCACGCTGCCGCCCCCTTCGATCGAGCTCGCGGCGATGCGATCCTTGAGCGCGACCGCGAGCCGGAAGGACGCGAATAGATGGAGGCTGACGGCGCGCTCGAAGACCTCGGGCTGCCACTCGTCCTCCGCCATCAGGGAGGCGCCGGCGTTGTTCACGAGCACGTCCATGCGATCGAAGGATGCCGCGAGCGCGTCGAGCCCGGCGCGATCGGTCATCTCCGCCTGGCGATAGTCGAAGCCCGAGAGGTCGGCGTCGTATTCGCTCGCGCTGCCGCGGCGGCCCGTGATCGTGACCCTTGCGTTCGACTCGGCGAAGGCGCGAGCGATGCCGTGGCCGATGCCGCTCGAGCCTCCCGTCACGAGGACCTGTGCCCCTCCGAAATCAAAGTCGACTCGAGCCGTCATGCTGATGGTCCTTTCTGCGCCGTCGCGGCCTCCAGGCGCTCGCCCAGGCGCTCGCTCTGATGGCGCAGCCAGGCGCTCAACCAGAAGTTCTGGCTCTCGGCCTCGAGGGCCTGATGGAGTTCGATCGCGAGCGCCAGCGCCGCCGGCGGAGCCGCTTCCCGCGATAGCACGACATCGAGCAGATGCAGCGCCTGCTCCCGCTCCCCCTGCCCGAAATGCGCCCGCGCACGCTCGACGATCGCGTCGGGCCCGCCCGCCAGGTCGATCAGATCCGCATGGATCGCGCGCTGGGGAACCGAGTAGAGCTCCGTCGTCGACTCGTGATGAAACCAGCCCGCGTAGTGCTCCCAGATCGCCTGGACGTCCCAGCGAACCATGCCGTAGCCCTCGCCGACCTCGAGCTCCGGCGGCAGCCGGATCTCCTGCTTCAGCGTGAAGAGGTCCTTGCCCTCGTTCATGCCCTTCACGGTCTCATCGTGCACGTAGAGCGTCGCGTCGCGAATCCGCTCGAGCTCCCGACGGATCAACGCCTGTCCTTCGATGGGCCCGTGATGCCCCGGGAGCAGGAGTCGCGGACGCAAGTCCTTCACCACGTCACAGGCTGCCGCGCAGACCAGCGCGTCCCGATAGCGATCTCCGCGGATGGTCACGAGATTGGGAATATGGCCGAAGAGACAGCCGAAGAGATTGCCCACGAAGCAGATCTCGTGATCCGGCAGCCAGATCACGAGCGAGTCGTTCGTCTCGGCGCCGGGTACCGCGATCAGCTCGACGCGCAGACCTCCGAGCGTGAACGCATGGCGATCGTCGAACGTGATGTCGGGCGTCGGGATGGCTTGCTCTGGCAGCTCGCCGAAATCGGCTCGCGCCTGCCGAACCGAGGCCAGATTCTTCTTCATGAAGGCAAAGCCCGAGCGCGCGCCGCGAAAACGCGCGAGTCGCCGGTCGTAGGCCTGGTGCTCCGCGTTTCCGGATTGCGCGATCACCTGCGTCGTGTCGTCGCGCAGGAAGTCGACGCCGCCCACGTGATCCACGTGACCCTGCGTGAGGATGATGTAGCGGGTCGGGCCGCTCGAGAGCGCCGCGTAGTTCTGCTTGTGATAGGGCGCCTCGAAGGCCATCCCCGTGTTCACGATGATGTCGCCCTCTTCCGTCGTGATCAGGAAGCTGTTCGAGAGGCCTTCCGAGAGATGGATGAAATCGTTGATCGCCTCGGTCCCCGGGCTGGCCGAGAACATCTCGCCCGGACGGCTCTTCCAGATCGGCTCGGACTCACTCATCGCCATCGCTCCCCCTCCCGTCTCGGATGCCCGCCCGACACGCTCGCCCCGAGCGGCCGGCGCGAGCCCGCCTCCCAGCGTCGAGCAGACCCGTTCACGCGCCCTCGGACATGACCTCTCGGCCGAAGCCGAAGAGCCCGGCCTTCTTGATGGCTCGCGCGACGTCCGGCGCGACGTACTCTTCCCACTTCGGGTTCCCCATCCGGATCCACTCGTAGATGTCGTCGGAGCGCACCCGGAGCACTTCGTCCGGCAGTCCTTCGAGCGCCTGCACGTAGCCACGCTCCGTCAGGTACTCGAAGAGCTTGCGCACCGACGGCGGCATCCCGAGCGAATCGAGCTCCAGCCGTTCACCCGTCACGGGGCCCAGCCCCGGATACACGTAGAGCCGAACGCCGGACCCGAAGAGCCGGCCCATCGCCTCGAGCAGCCCGCCTGGAAGATGCGCATAACGCTCCTCGTGGATGAGCTCCATGAAATTCGTGACGCCGACCGGCAACGCGATCTGCGTCGCGTCATAGCGCGAAAGATACTCGGCCACACGGTAGTACTCGGGATAGTCGGAGACGAGAACGGAATGATTGCCCGCCATCAGGGCCTGGATGCGATCCAGGAAGTCCTCCGCCGTCCCGTTCGAGGTCTTGCGCAGCTCGCCGACACTGATCTCGAGCAGGGAGATGATCTTGTCGCTGTCGACCTCGGGATCCGCCGAGAAGCGCTCGAAGGCACGCTTCTGGATGTCGGCGTGGACGTTGGTGGGAGGACGGAAGCGGCCGCGCTGAAGGATCACCGGGCGGTGATAGAGCACCTCCGTCGGACGCAACACTTCACCGGTCGCCGAGAACATCGCCGCCTTGCTCAACCCGAACTCGACGAGCCGGAGGCTCAGGATGCGATGGTCGACCTCCGTGAACGCGGCGCCCGAGAACTCGACCATGTCGATCTCGATCCGGCTGCTGCCGAGATTGTCGAGCAGCGAGCCGAGCAGCAGCTCCGGTCGATGCGACAGATGCGCGGCGCCGTGGATCAGGTTCACCCCGAGGACGCCGAGGGCCTCCTGCTGGGTGAAGGCATCGCGGTCGAGCATTCTCATGTGCAGGATGATCTGGCTGGCCTCGGATTGCGGATGGGTCTGGAAGCGAATGCCCATCCAGCCGTGGCAGTCGGCGGTGCCCTGATAGTTCTGCGCCGAGACCGTGTCCGCGAAGGCGAAGAATGACGACTCCTCGCCCCGCTCGAGGTCGAGTCGTTCGATCAGCAGGTCGTATTCGTGATCGAGCATCGCGAGCAGACGGCCGCTCGAGACGTAGCGCTGCGCCGTGCCGTAGATCGCGTCGCTCACGCGCTTGTCGTAGGCCGACATGGTCTTGGCGATCGTGCCCGCCGCGCCGCCCACACGAAAGAACCAGCGGCCGACCTCCTGGCCAGCCCCGATCTCGGCAAAGCTCCCATAGATCCCGGAGTCGAGATTGATCTCCAGTGCCTTCGCATGTGTGCTCAACGGCTCGGCCAAGTGCTCCCCCCTCCTGTCTGGCCGCAAGCGTGCCACGCCGCATCGCTCGATCCAAACCCGCCGACGCTCGTTCCGCTGGTCCGCAACAGCATCTGGCTACGCGGCGAGCCCGCGCAGACCGGCCTTCGAGAGCGCCTGGTCGAGGTCCATCGCGAGATCGTCGACGTCCTCGATGCCGACCGAGAGCCGAACCAGCCCGTCGAAGATGCCGACCTTCTCCCGCTCCGCGCGTGGAATGGCGGCATGGGTCATGGACGCGGGATGATCGATCAAGGACTCGATCCCGCCGAGGCTCTCGGCGAGTGCGAAGATCTCGAGCCCCGATACGAAGCGGATCGTCGTCTCGAGATCCGCGTCGAGCTCGAAGGTCACGATGCCCGAGCCACCGTCCATCTGGCGCTTCGCGACCTCGACCTGGGGATGGGAGGCGAGGAAGGGATGGCGGGCCCAGCGAATGGAGCCGCATCGCTCGAGCCGGCTGGCGAGCTCGAGAGCATTCTCGTGATGTCGCCGCATGCGCAGGGCGAGGGTCTTCACGCCGCGCTGCACGAGCCAGGTGTCGAAGGGGGAAGGGTTCAAGCCGACCGCCTTCTGCGCAAAGACCATCTTCTCGTGCCATTCCGGATCGTTCGTGACGACCACGCCGCCGAGACAGTCCGAGTGCCCGTTCACGTACTTGGTCGTGCTCGAGAGCGAGAGCGTCGCGCCCAGCTCGAGCGGACGCTGGAAATAGGGCGACGCGAAGGTGTTGTCGACGAGCACGGGCGCGCCGATCTGGGCGGCCGCGGCCGAGATCGCCTCGATATCCAGGATCTTGAGCATCGGATTGGTCGGTGACTCGAGCCAGACCAACGCCGGCCGCTCGCGAACGATCGCGGCGTACTCAGCAGGATCCGCGAAGTCCACGTACCGCACGCGCACACCGAACTTCTCGAAGACCTGCGCGAAGATCCGAAAGGTGCAGCCGTAGACGTTCTCCTCCGCCAGGACCAGATCGCCCGACGAGAGTGTCGAGAGGACGGCCGTGATGGCGGCCATGCCGTTTCCGAAGACCGTCGCGTGCTCGCCACCCTCGAGCGACGCCAGCGTCCGTCCGAGTCGCGTGAAGTTCGGATTGCCGGAGCGCGTGTAGTCGTAGCCGCGGGTCTCACCCGGGCGGATCTGGGCAAAGGTCGACGTCGCGTAGATCGGAGGCATGACGGCCCCGGTCTCCGCATCCGGCTCCTGACCGACATGGATCGCGCGCGTCTCGAATTTCATGGCGTGGGTCCTCACGGCAGCCGGGCGGGATGCCTTCGAAGCGCGCCACCATAGCGAAAGCCCGCTCCGGACTAAGCCGGATGGCCGCCCGGCAAGACCCCCGAGAAGACGGGCCCACGAGCCGGCCAAACACCGAATGCGATTCAGCCAGGCTCTCGTTCGGGTCACAACCGGCCGAATCACCGGGACATGAAGGAGTCTGGGAAGATCCGCCGTCGCACCTGGGAGGTGCTCGAGGCCGGCGCCGAGGGCGACACGCTGAGCCGCACGATCGACGTCATGATCATGGCGCTGGTCTTCCTGAAC
>Ga0209536_100007007_pt1 | contig 17130 bp, 16 predicted proteins | sample DeeMarSeWOR28_12_FD_187461 | JGI IMG/M metagenome (GOLD analysis project Ga0209536, IMG submission 187461) | Marine sediment microbial communities from White Oak River estuary, North Carolina - WOR-2-8_12 (SPAdes) (version 2) | ecosystem: Environmental > Aquatic > Marine > Intertidal zone >... | reverse complement strand
TATAAAGGAATGGCGCCCCCTGCATGACTCGAACATGCGACACCAGGTTTAGGAAACCTGTGCTCTATCCACCTGAGCTAAGGGGGCAGGTTAGCCATCAGCTGTCAGCAATCAGCATTCAGCAAAAAAATAGAGTGATATTATAATTTTTTTCAGGGAACGAAGGCAACAGGAGGGCATAACATCCAATTCCCGCAACATGTTATGAATCAGAGTGTCTTAAATGTGTAGACGCGACCCCACCATGAACACTTTCAACTGGCAATCCTCAATATGAACTATATCACCGCTTCTCGCATATCTTCAATCTGAAATTCCTCATAACACAATGTTATATTTATTTTTTTGAAAATCCCCCGATCTGACTTCTGATTGAAGTGAGTCCGAGAAATGCCATCTTCTGCCCTTTCGATATTCTAAAATTCCGTCTTCAGCTAGTTTCGTTGACGCTGTTGAAACTTTAATTGACCGAAACTTCCCGTTAAATGACCAACTGGTGGTTAAATCGCCAAGTAATGGATGGTTGGTTCTTACCATTATATCAGTGAGCAAAGTGACAATTTAGAAAAAATACTGGAAAACCAATATGCAGCAGATTATTTTCTAAGTCTTTGTCCTAGCTGCATTTTTTGGCACATATCTTGCTTGAAAAATAGTACATTTCTCTGCATAGGCGGTTCACTCGGTGAAACATACTTCGTTTTTTGTTACTTTTTTTGTTATTGTCTTATTTGTGGGCATGGCGGCTGGGAAGAGCTTTGCCTTTCACGGGGGCGGCGTCGCCCACTGCGATGGTTGCCACAGCATGCACAATTCACATGACAACCCGGTTGAAGGGCTTGAAAACTCAACGCTGTTGAAAGGTTCCGATCCCAGCTCCACCTGTCTGAACTGCCATAACGGCAACGGCGGCTACCACATCAGAAGTAGTGACGGCTCCAACATCAACCAAGGCGGTGACTTTTACTGGGTATCCAATCCGTATACCGTTGTGGTCCGCGGCAACACCAACACCTTCGGCGGCGACAATGCCGGCCATAACGTCGTTGCATTTGACTTCGGCATGATTGCTGACGCCAACCCGAGTAACGCCCAGGCTCCCGGCGGTTCCTACTCAGCCACCGATCTTAGCTGCACCAGCTGTCATGATCCCCATGGCCAGGTACATGGTGGTACCAAACATGGCCATCCTCCCATCTCTGTGTCCGGTTCTTACGGCGCTGCTGACCCCTCTGACGGCACCATCCATGGGAACTACCGGCTTCTTGCCGATAGCCAGTATAAAGACGGAGTTATCTTTTCATATGATGCTCCCGTGGCGACGGCGAGTAACGTTTCCGGGGCCAACGTTGCTTATGGCGAGGGCATGTCCGAATGGTGCGCGAACTGTCACGCAAATTTCATAGGTTCCCCATCTAAGCATCCAGCGGGCGAAGACGTTCAACTGGAAGGCGACATCGAAACCAATTATACTTCTTATGTAAGCACCGGTGATTATACCGGCACCAATTTCTATGACGTTTTGGTTCCCGTTGAGATGGGGAAGGGCGATGGTTCACTGCTTGATCCCCTTAATCCGTTCGATGAAGATGGGGCTGGTGAAGCGAACGTCATGTGCCTTACCTGCCACCGGGCGCACGCCTCAGCGCACAATAATTCCGGCCGTTGGGACTTTGAGGCGGAGTACCTTGCTGAATCGCATGCTCTTGAATCCCCAGACGTTGGTCCGAGTGCCGCAGTTTATTATGGTGACGGCTTAATGATCGACGTTGTAGCCCGGTACGGACAGTATCAGCGTTCTCTCTGCAACAAGTGTCACGTACAAGATTAAGCCCGCACGCGAGAGAGAAATTTAGAACAGCCATAATCGGCACTAACCGGAAAAATCGCAGGTTGTTTTACAACACAAAAACAGTATTCATATCCTGAACGCCGTATCGCCGGCCTTTACAAGCTCCATGGCATTTGCAGACTTTGTGGTTGAGAAGTATATTTCTTAAATATCAATATACTTCTCTATCTCCCACTTTGTGACCTGAGTCTTGAATTCGTTCCACTCCCGTGTTTTGATATTAATGTATTTACGATACAGATGATCGCCCAAAACTTCCTGCATCAATGTGTTCTTTTTTAATTCATAGATTGCCTCAAAGAGAGAAGAGGGAAGCGTTTCTATTTTTCTTGACAATAATTTGGCTTTGTCAAACTTATATAAATCTTCCTCGACGGGAGCAGGTAATTTTATTTTATTTTTAATACCGTCAAGTCCTGCCGCCAGCATCACTGCAAATGCAAGGTAAGGATTGCATGCCGGGTCAGGACACCGCAACTCTATCCGTGCTGTATTCGGCTTGTCTTCAAACCAGTGCGGGACCCTTACAAGCGCTGACCTGTTTATCCGTGCCCATGCAATATACACCGGAGCTTCAAACCCTGCGACAAGCCGTTTATATGAATTGACCGTAGGACACAGAATTGCCATCATTCCTTTTATGTGCTCAAGCTGGCCCGCAATAAAATGATATGCGGTTTTTGAAAGATTGTATTCATCGTTGGGGCTGAAAAATGCATTTTTGTCCGATTTGTTGTCGAAGAGGCTTTGATGAACATGCATTCCCGAACCGGCCATGTTCATTATCGGTTTCGGCATAAATGACGCCCTTAACCCGTGCCTTTGCGCGATAGACTTGACCGTGACCCTTAAGGTGAGCAGCCTGTCGGCAGTCGTAAGGGCATCATCATATCTAAAATCAATCTCATGCTGACCGGGAGAGACTTCATGATGAGACGCCTCCACGTCTATGCCGAGTGTTTCAAGCGCGGAAGTAATCTCTCTCCTTATGGTGTGCGCCTCGTCGGTGGCCAGGTCGAAATATCCACCGTTGTCCAGCGGGGTGAGAGAAGCAGAACCATTTCTGAAAAGAAAGAATTCGGGCTCGGGGCCTGTATTATATTCATAACCCATTTTACGGGCCTTGTTCAAAACAGTCTTTAAAATGAATCTTGGATCACCCGGAAAAGGACTGCCGTCGGGTTTGTAAATGTCGCAAATAAGTCTTGCAGTATTTCCTTCCGGAGCATTAAGCCAGGGAATAACAGAATATGTATCCGGGTCAGGTTTCAGATAAAGGTCGCTTTCATGAATCCGTGCAAATCCCTCAATAGAGGAACCGTCAAACCATGCTCCGGATTTCAATATATCCTTCAGAGTCTTGATTGGTGCGGTGACCTGTTTCAGAGAACCCATAATGTCTGTAAACTGAAGGTTTAAAAAAGTGACCTTGTCTTTCTTTACCTTTTCCAATACCTCTTTTGCTTTAATCAACTTATTGCCTCCTCGCCTTTTTTCCCTGTTCTGATCCTTAATGTATCCAGTAAACTGTAAACAAATATCTTTCCATCTCCACTCTCGCCGCTTCTGGCTGACTCCATGATTCTACCAACCACGTCCTCAACTTTATCGTCTGTAATTACAACCTCTATTTTTATTTTCGGTAATAACTTTTCTTCGTACTTTGCTCCCCTGTACAAATCAACATGCCCTTTCTGACGGCCAAAACCTTTCACCTCAGTGACTGTCATCCCCTGAATACCCGCATCTGTCAGGGCCTTTTTCACGTCGTCAAGTTTGAAGTGTTTTATTACCGCCTCAATTTTTTTCATCTGTATTCCTTCAGGGCGTCCTTAAATCTGATTAATTTTGAATATTCATAGAGCGTTGACATTGCCCTGCTTTCGGTATGGATACCGGCCTCTTCCAGTGCTGCGATCGGGTTCAGTCCGCCTACTATTACCATGCCCGCTTTATCTATGCCGACCGGCATCTCAAGTAACGGCTGGTTCGGGTTGCCGATAAGCAGGATACCGCCAACACCTGCGTCTGCCATTTTTTTCGCAAGGCTTTTCGCCTCCTCGACACCGACGACAGGCACTTCCCTGAAACTCGCAAGTACTCTGCCGCAATGGTTTTTCACTGCAGACAGGACATCGGTCATCTTGCTTTTTATAAAGATTTCAAGGGGATCCAGTGATGATCCATCATAACTGATCAGCGCGGTGAACCGTGACGGCCTTCCGTCTTCAGTCTGAAGCACGCCGCCGAATCTCGACACAAGAGGAATGCCCGCCTTTAAGAAGATACCGTTAATGGTAACACTGCAGACCGTGCCCAGCCCTGTCTTTCCCCGGGGCACAATAACATCACCAATCTGCTCCCCCTCTCCGGCGATAACCAGCCTGTCGCTCATTATGTAGGGGGACTTATAAACAGGCTTCATAACTCCGAGTGCATCTTTCAGATCTTTTGTATGAATACAGGAAACATTCAGAATAATGTCTCCTTCCTGCCTGTCCATATCAAAGCTCGTCATGTACGACAGGGATTCCATCCTGCTTATTACAAACCCGATCTTTTCAGGCACATGCGACTGTGTCAGTTCTTCCCTGCCTTTTTGTGTAATCCGTCTCCCCTCTTTCCCGAATACCTTTGTGAGCCCTCTTTCATCCAGTATCTTGAGGTGATAACGGACAGTACGTTCCGTGAGCTCAACCCCATGCTGTTTCAGATGCCTGGATATCTCTTTTGCGCCGATTATATCTGATTGTTTTTCAAGTACGGTTAAAATAGAAAACTTTGTTTTGTTCATTTAATATTATCTTTATATAAGCTTTCAGCGGTCAGCGATCAGCTGTTTTGTTAAATATATTCCTGAAGGTATGAACCGCACTTTTTATATCCTTTATAAACTGTTGATCAATATCGCAATCTGTACACTTGTAGTCATTCGGACAGGATTCAAGTGACAGCCTGCCCATATTCATCTTTCTCATGCCGGGGGTCTTCTCATCCGGCACCATCTCTATACAGCCAGTAGGACAAATGTATGTACAGGAGCCGCAGCCTATGCAGGTATCAGATGATAATTGAAAGGGGGTGGTCACTTCACGATCCGTACCCCTGTTGGAAAGTCCTATTGCAGCTGCACCGACTACGTCCTCACAAAAACGCACGCAGAGGCCGCACAGGATGCATTCCTTTGACTCTCTTTTCTTAAACCCTGTTTTCTCAATGCCCATCCGCCTTGCCATGGTCTGTACCATCGGGACTTCGGGACAGCGGGCCAGGAGCAGTTCCAGCACATGCCTTCTGACCTGTTTGACACCGTGGGTATCCGTAAAAACCTCCATCCCGGTATCCACAGGGAAATTACAGGACGTTACCAGCCTGCGCTGTTTGTTCCGGACAATTTCTACCATGCAGAGGCGGCATGCACCGTAAGGCTTCAGGGCTTCCTGATAACAGAGCGTGGGAATGGCAATACCCGCCTTCCTGGCTGCATTCAGAACAGTTGTCCCCTCGTCTACCTGGACCATGCGGCCATCTATGATTATTTGGATTTTCATTGTATTAGCATTCAGCATTCAGTCTTAAGCGATCAGTTTTTAAATCATACAGCTTATTGCTGACCGCTGAGAGCTGACAGCTCATGTAATTTTTATCGCCCCGAACTTGCACGAGTTAAAACATATACCACACTTTATGCATTTCGAATTATTTATGCTGTGGGGCTGCTTCTTTTCGCCTTTCACGGTCTTTTCCGGACATTTTAGCCTGCAGAGGCCGCAGCCGTTACAGAGTTCCGGATCAATTCTATATTCAAAAAGATTCTTGCAGACACCTGCCCTGCATTTCCTGTCGTAAATATGAGATTCATATTCATGCCTGAAATGCCTGATCGTGCTCAGTACCGGGTTCGGCGCGGTACTTCCAAGGCCACAGAGGGAAGCGGTCGACATAAACCGTGCAAGTCCGCTCAATGTTTCCATGTCTCCTTCTTCACCCTTGCCTTCACAGATATCTTCGAGAATCTGGTGCATCTGCTTCAACCCCTCTCTGCAGGGGACACACTTACCGCACGATTCGTACATGAGAAAGTCAATAAAGTACCTGGCAACATCCACCATACATGATGTCTCATCCATCACGATCATTCCTCCTGAACCCATAATCGCCCCTGCTTCCCTCAGACTGTCGTAATCAACCGGCATGTCGATCTTTGTGATCGGAATGCAGCCTCCGGAAGGGCCGCCGGTCTGCACTGCCTTGAAACTCCTGCCCTTCCTGATCCCGCCACCGATGCCGAATATTATTTCACGGAGGGTGGTCCCCATCTCAACTTCAATCAGCCCGGTGTTCCGGACCTTGCCGACAAGGGAAAAGACCTTGGTGCCCTTGCTGCCGTCCGTTCCCACAGCAGCATATTCATCAGCACCCTTTGATATTATCAGGGGTACATTGGCCAGTGTCTCCACGTTGTTGATGATCGTAGGCTTTCCCCACAGTCCTTCAATTGCCGGATAAGGAGGTCTTGATCTCGGCATACCGCTCTTTCCTTCTATGGAAATCATAAGTGAAGTCTCTTCACCGCAGACAAAGGCCCCGGCCCCCCTGTTTATCTGTACGCTGAAATCAAACCCTGAGCCCATAATATCATTACCAAGCAGGCCGTACTCTTCCGCTTTCCTGATAGCGAGCGAAAGGTGTTCAATAGCGATCGGGTATTCTTCCCTTACATAAATAAATCCCTGTGACGCACCAACGGCATACGCCCCTATGACCATTCCTTCCACGATGCTGTGTGGATCACCCTCCATGAGGCTCCTGTCCATAAATGCCCCGGGATCGCCTTCGTCTCCGTTTGCGACAATATATTTCATGTCCCCGGGGGCATCGCTGCATATTTTCCATTTCACACCGGTATTGAAACCGCCGCCGCCTCTTCCCCTCAGTCCTGACGCAATAACAGCATGAATGACCTCTGCCGGCTTCATCGAGTTCAATACCATGCCGAGGGCCCGGTACCCTCCTGCGGCTATGGAGTCCTCAATATCAGCAGGGTCGATCTTCCCACTCCTGTAAGTAACATTCTTATCCTGCTTCACATACAAGGGCAATTCGCGCTCATGCGTAACAATTTCCTTTGTGACCGGGTCCTTCCACAGCAGCCGCTCAACAACTCCGCCGCTTCCGTTCAAAGTAGAGAGGATTTCTCCAACATCTTCCGGCTTTACTTTACGGTAAAATATGTTCTGCGGCTCGACAACCATAATCGGTCCCATCTCGCAGAAGCCATGGCATCCCGTTTTTTTTATTTCAACTGTTTCCTGAAGCCCACGTTCCATAATGGCTGTCTTGAGGGCCTCAACGACTTTCAATGATTTCTGCGCCTTGCATCCTGTGCTGATGCATGTCCTGAGTATGGTTCTGTCTTTGCTGCGCTTATTGAGAATTTCCTCACGCAGTATTTCAAGGCCTGAAATCTCTGTAATCCGTGTCAATGTTTATTCCTCTTCCTGATAAGCGGACAGCATCTTCTCAATCTTCCCTGCATTGACCGCTTCATGATAATCCTCATCCACAGCCACAACCGGCGCCAGTGCACACGCCCCGAGACAGTTAACGGTCTCCAGAGAAAATTTACGGTCATCGGTTGTTTCACCGTCCTGGATCTGGAGGAGACGGTTCAGCTGATCAAGATTCTGCGGCGCGCCCCCCAGATGACATGCCGTTCCGCAGCAGACCCTGATCGTATACTTACCCCTCGGCACAAGGCTGAACGCTTTATAGAACGTAACAATATCAAATATTCTTGTCAGACTGATCTCCATCTTTTCTGAAATATAGCGCAATGCCTCCTCAGGCAGATAGTTATCGAGAGCCTGTGCATCCTGCAGTATTGCGATCATATTGGAATGCCGGTATTCGTGTATTTCCAAAATCTGATCAATTGCCTCAACGTCCATACCTTGTTTTGCCCCTTTACCTTTTACCCTTTTCCCTTTTTACCCTTTTCCCTGTCGTTTTCCAGCACGGCATTTTGTGGGTTCCCCGGAAACCCTGCTTCACCTTTTGAAACATTGTCCTGCGGCATAAATTCTGCAAATGATCATTGACGCTTTCCATACCCCTCAGGAAGTCCTCGTTGACATGTCCTTCATGAACCGCCATCTTTTGTAATTCCTGAGCGATCCGGCTGAACCTGATACCCTGGGGACAGACAGCATAACAGGAGTTGCAGAGGCAGCAGAACCAGATGAGGTCCGATGAGAGAACCTCCTCCTTCATGCCAAGTACAATCATATGTATTATCCGCCTCGGATCAAAGTCATCAACGACCTCGCGAACAGGACAGATCCCGGTGCAGGAGCCGCAGGTATAGCACGGCTTGATCACTTCAAGGCCGATCTTGTCCGCCACAATGTCTTTGAAATCAGGGTCAGTATTTCTTATGTCTACAGGATCCATTTAATCTCCATTATAAAGAGCGGGGAAGCATGTAAGTGGGAAGTGTAAAAGTAAAAAACTGTATCACTTTCGCGCTTGCCCGCTTCCTCACTATGTTAAAAGTTCTCCGCTCCACAAATTCTTTTTCTTCAATGTCTCCACCACTCCCATGACCTGCTCTTCCGGAATGCCGAGGAGGCCGGTAAGCTCTTGTGCCGAACGCTCCTTTTCCTCGAGATAGAGCAGTGTCTCGTACATGCTCATTTCCTTTTTCAACGTCTCAAGCAGTTTATCCTTTGAAGGGAACTCGCCGAATGTTTTCCCATCCTTCATCTGTTTCGCCTGTTTTGCAAAGACCATACGGAAGGTGCGTCCCTCCACAGCCTTTAATGCGGCCTTCAGTTTTTTGGTGACAGCATAACGGTCAAGCCCCTCTTGTGCTCCGAAGGGGCCCAGTGCGGAAATAGTGCCGTCAAACGCTGTTATCTTCTCTACAAATCTGATGCCCTCTGCAGCAGATACCCACTTATAGGCAAACCTGGCCTTGTCGATACCGATATGTTCAAGTATGATATTGACCAGTTCGAATCTGTTGATGGCTTCGTAATTACCTGACCGGTAATGACACTCTTCAAGGTGTCAGCCGCCGACGAAGATACCGTCCGCACTGTTTACAAAACCGTTCAGGATGTACGAGGGCTCTATCCGCCCCGTACACATTACCCGTATCACCCTCATTGTAGGCGGATACTGCATCCTGCTCACCCCCGCGGCATCAGCAGCAGCATAACAGCACCAGTGGCAGAGGAAGCCGAGTATCCTCGGTTTGTATTTCATGGGTGTACTCCTTCTCCTTTTTCCGCAGACTCTCCGAACGCCTCAATCTGCGCATTGATCTGCTCATCCGTAAACCTCCCCATCGAAATCGCCTTTGTCGGACAATAGGAAGCGCAGACCCCGCATCCCTTGCATGCCGCAACGATAATATCGGCCTTCTTCCCCTTTTCCGCCTTGACCATCTGAATAGCACTGTAGGGACAGAAGCTCGCACAGAGAGTGCAGCCAATACATTTTTCAACATCACAGGAAGACACGATAGGCTCTGCCTTCACATATCCCCTCGCCAAAAGCATGCCTGCCTTTGACGCGGCTGCCTTTGCCTGTGCTATTGCATCGTCTATATGTTTCGGGAAGTGGGACATGCCGCATATGTAAATGCCGTCAATATACGAATCCACCGGCTTTAACTGCACGTGAGACTCCAGGTAGAATCCGTCTGAAGACCGAGGGACAGACAGGGTCTTTTCCAGCTTCTCATCTCTGTCAGGGACAATCGCCGTACTGAGTGCGATCAGGTCCGCATCAATCGTGATGTGAGCGCCCAGAATAGTGTCTTTCACGGTCACCGTACATTTTCCGCCGGACGCTGAGACGTCCGGCCTGTTGTGGCGGTCATATCGTATGAATATGATTCCGCTGTTTCTGGCACGGGTGTAATACTCCTCTAAAAACCCGTACATCATCATGTCTCTGTAGAGTATATATACTTTTGTCTTCGGGTTCATTTCCTTTATCTTCAGGGCATTCTTCACGGCCATGCCGCAGCAGATGGCGCTGCAGTATTGCCGTTCCTTGTCCCTTGAGCCGACACACTGGATCATAACCACTGCATCATCGTCCTTCGGTTCAAATCCTCCGTGGGCCAGTTTACTTTCAAGTGCGGACTGGAGTATGACATTTTTGTTTTTGCCGAACAGGTACTCATCAGGGATATACGGCCTTGCGCCTGTAGCAAGGATTATGGCGCCGTGCTGCAGTTCAATATTTTCATTATTATTCCCGTTTGTCAGTACTGTCCTGAAATTGCCGACAAACCCGTCCACGCCCTGTATCTCTGCGCCGGTATACACACTGATTCGCTTATGTGCTTTTACCTTATCGATAACCTGTGCGAGATATGCCCGGGGGTCATTGCCGTTCAGCGTGTAATGAAGGTTTCTCAGGTTGCCTCCGAGTTCCCTGTTCCTCTCGACAAGGTAACATTCAAATCCCTGTCCTGCTATGGAAAGCGCTGTAATCATCCCCGAAAGCCCTCCACCAATCACAAGCGCTGCAGGGATCACATTGATCATAAGTTCATCAAGCGGCTGGATCAGCTGTGCCTTTGCAACGGCCATTCTGACGAGGTCTTTTGCCTTTTTCGTTGCCTCCTCTTTTTCATGAGAGTGTACCCACGAACACTGGTCCCTGATATTCACCATCTCAAAGAGACACTTGTTCAGTCCCGCCTCACGCGCTGTCTCCTGAAACAGCGGCTCGTGCGTCCTCGGGGTGCAGGCCGCAACGACCACCCTGTTCAGCTTCTCCGCTGCTATCCTTTCAGCAATAATAGTTTGCGCGTCTTCAGAGCAGGAATAGAGGTTTTCTGTGCTCATGACAACATCGGGAAGCCCTGCGGCATATTTCTGAACATCAGTCGTATCAACAACGCCCGCTATGTTCTTTCCGCACCGGCACACGAATACTCCGATACGTCTTTCTTCTTTGTCCGGGTCCCTCTCCTCAATGAACTCCTTTTTCCTGATCATGGTGCCGCGTGCGGACGCAAGAAGTTCCGCGGCTTCCGCAGCAGCCCCGCTTGCCTGGATGACACTGTCTGGAAGGGCAACGGGTTCCCTGAAACTGCCGGCAACAAATATGCCTTCCCTGCTGGTAGAAACGGGAGTGAATAAGTCGGTACTGCAAAAGCCGAATTTATTCAGTTTGGCCCCGCACGCCTTTGCCAGCGTAAAGGTCCCGTGCGACGGTTGAAGTCCGCTCGGGAGGACAACCAGATTAAATGTCTCTTCTATCAATGCCCCGTCTTCGGTAATATATTTAATGGTAAGGTCCTCTGTGTCTGCGTTACGGACGATCTCCGAGATCCTGGAGCGGACAAATTTCACTCCTGCCCCTCTCGCCCTCTCATAAAATGCGTCCAGCCCTTTTCCGTACATGCGCATGTCCATAAAGAATATCGTGATATCGAGATCGGGCTCATGTTCCAGTGCAACAATCGCATCCTTTACCGCATATTTGCAGCAGACCGAGGAGCAGTAGCTGTTTCCGGAAACGGTCGACCGCGAACCGGCACATTGAATAATTGCTATCTTCTGAGGCTTCTCAAGGTCCGATGGTCTGGATATCTTTCCCTGGTACGGGCCTGAAGCGCTCGATATGCGTTCGAATTCCACTCCTGTTACAACATTGGGAGATTTTCCGTAAAGGTAATCAGAAAGTAAAGCCGGATTAATGTCCTTAAATCCCGGTGAAAGAATGACCGCGCCAACCCGATAGTCTGCAACCTCGGGCTTCCGGTCGAAATCAATCGCCCCGGCCTGGCATGCCTTTGTGCACTGCTTGCATTCCTTTTTCGTCAGAAACAGGCAGTGGTCAGGATCAACATAAAACGTTGAAGGGACCGCCTGTGTGTATAAAATATCAATCGCCTTTTTAGGGGAGAGATTCTGATCATACGGGTTGGGGATTGTTACCGGACAATAGGGCGAACAGAACCCGCACCCGGTGCATTTTGCAGTGTCTACATAGCGCGGGCTCATCTTCACCTTCACGCTGAAATTTCCGGCCCTCCCCGTGACCTCCTGAACCTCGGCGTTTGTAATGATCTCAATATTCGGAGACCGACCGGCCTCCACCAGCTTGGGCGCCAGTATTCATATTGAGCAGTCGTTGGTAGGAAAGGTCTTGTCCAGGGCGGCCATGAGTCCGCCGATGGCTGACGACTTTTCAACCAGGTAGACATAGAATCCGTGATCAGCCAGGTCCATTGATGCCTGAATGCCGGCGATGCCTCCGCCGACGACCATTACGGCGCCGACTGGTTTGTTATTAATGTCAATGGTCATAAGTTTTAAAATTTAAGCACCACCTTACAAACCACAAAATCCGAATAAATTCCAAATACTTGGAATTTGGAGCTTGAGATTTATTTGTTATTTGATGCTTGTAATTTGATATTATTTTTAATTCGTAATTCTTCATTCGAAATTCGTAATTGATTATTAGTCTTCCACTAACTCCAGCGCCCCGGTATTGCACCACCGCACACAGGACGGTGCAGGAGGTATTCCGCAAAAATCACACTTCAATGGTATCCCTGTCTCTGCCTCTATAAAGAACGGCTTCTCAGGACAGGATGCCCTGCAGAAGGCGCACATATCGTACTGATGGCCGTCTATTTCAATAAACTGTTTTGACGTGCATGCAGCATCCACAAAGGGGCCCGATAATACAGGGTAATAGCGGTTTTTATCTTTCATCACCCGTATGCGGGCGCGCCGTGGATTGGCAGTATTCGCGACATGGTTCAGAGAGCAGGCTATCTCGCAGTGCCTGCATCCGGTACATTTTGTATGGTCAACCTTTATTCTCGGCATTATGAATCCTCCAGTCCAAGGGCCCGCAATGTCCCGGGCGTGGGTTCACCCTGTTCGCTCCACCCTCTCAGGCTGTAATATTCGGGAAGCATCTCACTGACCCTGCTGATCTTCCCTCCTCCGTTTCCGTCAGAAAGCGGCTCTTCAGTGAATCTCCGCGGGAGTACATCATGGGTGCCGTCAAAACCGGCCTTCATATTAAACAGGCGTTCTGCATTCCATACCCTTTCTCCAATGGAGAGCAGATCATCAGCCGTATGGTTCGTCCCGAGACAGCTGTTCACAAGGGGCACGAAGTTTTTGAATTTAAGCCCCATGAGCAGCCAGTTGCACAGACCCAGAGAATCCATGACCGCTGTGGTGTCCTGATAGAGCTTTGTCAGCGCGGGTTTGCCGTCTGTTGACCAGGGGTCCAGTTTTTCATTCACATTCAGCAGCTCATCTATAAACGTGTAACCGTAAAGATGATGCGGACCGTAATTGCAGGTGGCAAAATGAAGCCCCATTCCCTGGAGCGCACGGGGATCAAAGGGGGCCATTGACATACCCTTGACGCCCATAAAGAGGTCAGGCCTTCCGAATGTTTCAGCAAGCGCCTTCCCTCCCACCCCCAGCCTCGTTGCATACCCTTTCTTTGTTGAAATCAGCTGCAGGGCTTCCAGGAAACCATCGTCATGGCCGAACTGAAGATCCATTTTTAATTCATCGGTTGTCGTTGCCTTCTTTTCAACCAGTTCCATCGCCGTTGCAAGCGTGCCGCCTGCTGCAACCGGATCGAGCCCCATTTCAGCACAGAGCATGCTTGCTGTCCCGATCGTCGAAAGACTGGTGATTCCGCAATTAAGGCCAAGCGAACCGATTGCAAGGTATGTCGGCACCATGCCTTTCCCTTCATAGACATGATGTTTCATCTCGGTCTTCTTTATGCATGCCACCGGACAGGCAAAACATCCCCGGCTTCTCAGGGCAAAGGCGCTTTCCAGGGCGTCCGTGCCAAGCTGTTTCAGAGAAACGGATGCATGCTGAAAATTATTGTTCGGCAGTATTTTTTTCGGGAAGCATAGTCCAACAAGAAATGCGGTACCCCACTGGGTCATGGACTGAGAATTCAAGGGAGCGCTATTGAGCTTGTTGATCATGGTATTGACAACCTGCACAAAACGGTTCCCGTCTGCCACCTCCAGAGAGTGCTGTCCTTTCACGGCAATCGCCTTGAGATTCTTTGAGCCCATGACCGCGCCGATGCCCGCTCCTCCTACGGAGAGAAAGCGGTCACTGACGATATTTGCAATGGGAAGAAGCCGTTCACCGGCAGGCCCGATCGTAACCAGAAAGGTCTCCCGCGCAGCCCATTGATTGTCGAGACTCGCTTTAAACCTGTCCTCTGATTCCGAGGTCGACCGTCCCCAGTATTCAATTGCGGGGCTGAGCTTTATCCTGTCGTCCATGATCGAGAGGATAACCGGCGCTTCGGCCCTGCCCTCGACAATGATCATATCGAAACCAGCGTACTTCATTTCCGCCCCGAAATGTCCGCGCATCTTTGCACATGCAATGGTGCCGCTTAAGGCTGACTTTGTAACCACATTGCATGATGCCCCGGTAACGGCACCGGTGCCGACAAGCGGGCCGGAAGAGAAAATGAGCTTGTTCCCGGGTGAAAGGGGATCTGTCCCGGGAGGGACCTCATCCGTATAGACCTTAACCCCCAGACCGCGTCCTCCCAGATATTTTTCGAGGAGTTCCGGTTTCAGTTCCTCAATGCTGTGCTTGCCTTCCGTCAGGTTTACTCTTAAGCAACGGCCAAACCATCCGTTCATTGTTTCACCCTTTTACAACATTTTTTATACATTCTTGCAGTTTACTGCTGTCTTTCTGAAAAGGATATTATCAGCGTTCAGCAGTCAGCTTATAAAACAACAAAACTGATAGCTGACCGCCGATGGCTTTTTACCCTGCACCCTTCAGCCACTCCACGGTTTTATCCTTCAGCGCCTCATCAATACTGAACTCCATGCAGGCGGTCCTGCAGCAGCCGCACCCGATGCAGTCATCCGTCTCGACGAAGATCGAGCCGTGCTGATCTGAAATGGCATGCACCGCACACACCAGCAACGCATAGCAGTTCTTGCAGTTATGTTTACATATTGTATTCTTCATAATGAAAAACCTCCTTTTTTGAGCGATCAGCAGTCAGCGATCAGCAATCAGCTAACGACCAATCAGGCTTAACATTTTTAGTTCTTTATCCCAGGATCTTATCAACCTCTTTTGCATCAGCATCCATGACATAATCAATGCCCGACACATCCGCTGCATCCCTTGTGAGTGCCATAAGGTCGTTTCTCTCAATGTGCTTGAGGGCAAATTTTCTCGCGCCTGCCATTAACTGCTGGAGACCCTGCTTCATCCTGTCTATATAGGAATACAGGCCGATAGCCCCTGCCGGGAGTTTCGCAAAGTCTGCCCCGAACCGCTCCTTCAGTTCACTGCCGACTGCAAATAACCGGAGATACCCTTCTGCAACATCCTCCCCCTCGAGTTCCATTTTTTCGGCCATCAGCTTCCCGTGGGTCTTTCCTACCATTGCAGCCGTAAACAGCGCACGCCCCAGGCAGATCGCCTTGACATACGGCGCTCCCAGAGCCAGCCCCTTAAAGATATGGTCTTCCAGGGAGAGGCCGCCTGCAATGGCGATCGGCGGGATATACGCTCCCTTTTTGGCGAGTTTTTCGCACATCTGCCAGGTAAGGCATTCAAGCTGTACTGTGGGGATCCCCCATTCATTCATCATGCGCCACGGGCTCATGCCGGTGCCGCCGCCTGCTCCATCGATTGTAAGAAGATCGATCTTTGCATCGGAAGAGTATTTTATGGCGCGTGCGAGGTCGGCAGGGCGATAAGCGCCGGTTTTCAGCGTGACTTTTTTGGCGCCAACTGAGCGCAGGTATTCAACCGATTTATGGAAAGACTCCTCCTCCACCATGCCGAGACGGGAATGGCGCTCGAACTCCGAAATACCGCCTGCCTCAAAGGCCTTCAGAGCAGCATGGTCCGTCGGGTTCGGCAAAACAATGTAGCCCCTATCATACAGCTGCATCGCCCTCTCAATGGAACGCAGCTTGACCTCACCGCCGATGTCCTTGGCGCCCTGTCCCCATTTCAACTCAAATATTTCGACCCCCAGTTTTTCTATGACATACTCCGGCACGCCGAGTTTGGTGTCTTCAACATTGGCCTGTACAACGACACCTCCTTTCCCCTCGTACCACTGATTGTACGAATTGATCCGTCGCTCCATCTCCGGTGACTTGACGACCTTTCCATCCTTGATCTCGGCCTGGGGGTCCATTCCGCACACGTTTTCACCGATGACAACAAGCACTCCCGATATGGCTGCGCCAACAGCTACCTCGTCCCAGTTGATCCGTGAAATGTCAGTTGACCCGACAGCGCCGGTAAAAACGGGAAAGTCCATTTTTATGCTGTTGTCTGCACCAAGCGTCGTTGTTGTATCAACATTGGGAAATCGCGCAATATCCGGGTCCGCCTCTATGCCGACTGCACCAACAGCAGTCCCCTGAATATTGAAGTGAGAGAAATCAACGGGATAATCCTTTTCTGAACCGGCGGTTATTTTGCCGAAGGGGACAGGATAAATAACTTCCCTCCCTTTAAGGGCCGACCTCCCGATTTCGCACGGGCCCTCGCATCCGTCAACGCACGTAACGCAAATGCCTGATACCGGGGCAGGCGCAACTCTTGTCGTTGTCAATGTTGCTGCACTGAAATTGGGCTTGCTGAAACTCATTGAGCACCTCCTTTTTTTCCTGTGGTTACATTGAGATAATTAATGCGCATTACAATTATAAAGCTGTTGCATCCGGCTTAAAGCTAATATAAATCTGTCATTCCCGTGGCCTGTTGAGCGGGAATCCAGACGCCGTCCCTGCGAAAGCAGGGAACCATACAAAAAGTCCTGAATCCCGGGTCAAGCCTGTCTGCCGTCAGGCAGGCCCGGAATGGCAATCTGTTCAGGTTATAGCTGTAAGCTGATATAGTCAATCCCCCCTCTCATCGTAAGTATTTCTGAACATTCTGCCGGGGAATTCAGTATTGCTAAACCCCGGAGGCAAAAAATTTTCCAATTACATGTATACAATCAATAACTCCGCCGGTTCTTCCATGTCGTTTTTCCATAAAGAAGGGATTTCGTCCTTCAGAAAAACAGAATCTCCCGCCCCAACCGATTCCTCCACGCCGTCAACCACAAGCGATACCTGTCCTTTCAGGACATGAATGAATTCCCTTCCTTTGTGCAGCAGGAAATGCCTCCTTATCAGCGCATGAGGCTCTAAAACAGCTATATTGGCCAGAGAGTCCCCGCAATATTCTCCGCCTTCACTCACA
>Ga0209536_100007006_pt1 | contig 17130 bp, 11 predicted proteins | sample DeeMarSeWOR28_12_FD_187461 | JGI IMG/M metagenome (GOLD analysis project Ga0209536, IMG submission 187461) | Marine sediment microbial communities from White Oak River estuary, North Carolina - WOR-2-8_12 (SPAdes) (version 2) | ecosystem: Environmental > Aquatic > Marine > Intertidal zone >... | reverse complement strand
AGCTGACATCGAAAGAAGTAGAGATTCGCACCGGCCTCACCCCGGTCGAGCTGCTACAGGACGAAGCCGGCAATATCTGCGGCGCGGTCACCTTCGGCGCGAGCGGCGAGCGCATCGAACTGCGCTGCAAGAGCCTGGTGCTCGCCACCGGCGGCTGCGGCGAACTGTTCCCGGTGACCTCGAACGCGCCCGGCACCGCCGGCGAAGGCTATGCCATGACGCTCAGGGCCGGCTGCCGGTTACGCGACATGGAGTTCATTCAATTCACGCCGACCGCCTTCGCCGCGCCCCCGGATCTGCGCGGCCAGACCATCGTCGGCTCGCTGTTGTCGCTGCCCGGCGTGCAGTTGCTGAACAACCGGCAACAGCGCTTCATGCAAAACTACGATCCGGAAAACCTCGAGCGCGCCGACCGCGCCACGCTGGCGCGGGCCATCCAGCGCGAAATTCTGGCCGGCCGCGGCAGCGACTCGGGCGGCGTTTACCTCGATATCTCGGCGGTTCCGGCGGAGGAAATCAACCAGCACCGTCCCGGCTTCCTCGAATGGCTGCACGAGCACGGCATCGATCCCGCCAAAGAGCCGCTCGAAACCGCGCCCTCGGCGCACACCTGCCTCGGCGGCGTGGCGGTAGACAAGAACCTCTCGGCGAAACCGGGGCTCTACGTGGCCGGCGAAGCCATCGGCGGTACCCACGGCGCCAACCGGCTGTCCTCCAACAGCCTGACCGAAGCCAACGTCACCGGCTTTACCGCGGGCGCGAACGCGGCGGCTCACGCAAAAAACCTCGCGGAAATGCCGGAGCCCGCGCCGGGCGGCCCGGCGGTTTTCATCAAAGCCGCGGAAATCGACAGCCTTACCGCCGAACTCAAGCAGATCATGGGCAGCGCAGCGGGCGTCGAGCGGCAACGGGAATCGATCGACGCGGGCATCGATCGACTGGCCGAACTGATGCAAACATTCGCCGGCGAAAAAGCGAGCGACGGAAAACCTGCCGCATCGGTTGCCGTCAACCGGATCCTCACCTGCCAGGTGATCCTCGCCGCCGCCCGTCTCAGAACCGAGTCGCGCGGCTGCCACGCCCGCGCCGACTTCCCCGAGCGCAACGACGCCGACTGGCTCGGCAATATCTACCTGACACTCGAAAACGGCAGGCCAGAGCCAGAATACCGGCCGCTGCCGAAATCGCGCGGCAGCGCCGACAATTAACCCGGCAGTAGACCGCCCGGTTGCCGCCTCCATTCGAAAAATTTCAGACAGGAAGCAGACTGACACCCGCGCAGGCTATATACTCCGGCAATCGCCCAATCCGATTTCCAGGGAGCGACCAATGTCAGCGTTTGGAGACTTCGATCCGGCGGTAACCATCACCACCGTCAGCGGCAGCGGCGCCAGGTCGCGCGTCGCCCAGCTCGGCAGCGGCCCGGATATCGTCTGGGTTCCCGGCGGCGACTCGCCGGCCGAGGCCTGGCGCGCGCAAATGCAGCACTTTGCCGACCGTTTCCGCTCGACCTCCTACGATCCGCGCGGTGTCGGCGAGACGACCTCCGATCCGGCGCCCTGGACGATCGCCGATTTTGCCCGCGACTGCGCCGAAATCATCGAGCGATGCTGCGAACCGCCGGTGGTGCTCGCGGGCCTGTCGATGGGCGCGCTGATAACGCAGCAGGTCGCGATCGACTACCCGGCACTGGTGTGCCTCGCGATACCCATGGGTACGGCCGCCTACATCGACGGCTTCACGCGCGACTGGATGCAGGCGGAAATCGACCTGCGCCGCAACGGTATCGAATTGCCGGACTATTTTCTCGCGCCGCATTACGCGGCCTACGCCTTGCCGGCGCAGGCGCTCGGTGACCCGGCGATCTGGGAGCCGGTGAAGAAAGCATACACCGAGCGTTTCGCCAGGCGCGAGCCGCAGGACCTGATCGACCAGTGGCAGGCCTGCCTCGATTTCGATTGCCGCGAAGGTCTGAAAAGCTGCCCGGTTCCGATTCACGCGATCGCGTTTTCCGAGGATGTGCAAACCCCGCCGCAAATGGTGCGCGTGGTTGCCGAGCGCGCCCTGCACGGCCACTATCACGAACTGGCCGGGCTAGGGCACGTGTCGGTGACGCGCCACCGTGCCGATCTCGTCAACGCCAAAATCGCCGAAATTATCGACGCGGCCGGCTAGGCCCGCAGCGCGGCTATTCCAGCCCGGTGCGCCCGTAAACCGTCTGGTTGACTTCCGGGTCGCCGCGGATGCCGGGCTCCTCCTCGTAGACGAAAACCGCCATCATGCGCAGCTGGTCACCCTCGACCGGCGATACCCGGTGCAGCGAATTGCAGCCGCGGAATATGGTCAGTTCGCCGGCATCGCGGGAAACGGTCTCGACCCGTTCGCGATCGCCGCGCAGCACTTCCTGCATGTAGGGAATATCCTCGTCACCCTCGCCGTTGCGCGTATTCGGTGCGAGCTCGAACAGCCCGCCGGCCAACGCCGGCTGCAGCATCAGCGTCATCGTGAACGCGTTGGTCGAGTCGTAATGCCAGGCTGACTGATCGCCGTCGCCGTAACAGATCACGTTGACCGGCTGCAGCGGATCCTCGTTCGGATAGAGTTCGTCGACGCCAACGATGCCCGCGACCATGCGCTGAAACGGCGGCCAGTAATAAAGCTGTTTCAGCGCCGAGCTCTCGGCGAACAGGTCGGCCGCGATCATTCGGTAACTGGCGTGGTTGAAAATATTGCGCGGATGGTCTTCGCCGAGCGCAGGCGACTTTTCGCGTTGCAGATAGCAGTTGCGCCACGATTTGGCGCGATTGGCGCGCGCCAGCAGCGGCATGGTCTCGTCGACCAGTTCAGCAATGGCATCGGCGCGCAGGAATCCCGGCAGCGAGCAGTACTGCTGCCGGTCGAGCTGCTCGCGACACCCGGCGATGAGCCCGGCGGTCGAGGACGGATCGTCCGCGTCCAGCGGGTAACGGGTAAAATCGATCGGGGGAAACCCCTCGGTTTCTGTCGTCATCGTTCAGTCTCCGCAAAATTGTTCGGGTAAATCATCGAGGCTCAACCGGTCAGCGGATGGTGGCACAATACGACGCGACCATCGGCTAGCGTCGTCTCTACCGGCGGCACGGTCTTGCATTCGTCGGTCGCATATTTGCATCGGGTATGAAATTCGCAGCCGCTGGGCCGGCTCGCCAGGCTCGGCACCTCGCCTTCGATCGACACCAGCGTGCGCCGTTTTCCCGGGTCCGGTTGCGGCACGCCGCGCACCAGCGCCTCGGTATAGGGATGCGCGGGATTCTCGAAGATGAGATCGCAGTCACCGCGTTCCACCAGGCGGCCGAGGTACATGATCGCGAGCCTGTCGCTGATATGCCGCACCACCGGCAGGTTATGGCTGATGATCAGGTAACCGAGACCATGCTCGGTCTGCAGTTCGCTCATCAGGTTGAGAATCTCGCCCTGCACCGACACGTCGAGCCCGGCCGTGGGCTCGTCGGCGATGACCAGCGCGGGATTCAGCGCCAGCGCGCGCGCCACGCCGACGCGGCGCGCCTGCCCACCGGAAAGTTCGTGCGGGTAGCGCGACAGGAAATTGCGCGGCAGGCTGACCATGTCGCACAGGCGGTGAACCTCGTCCTGCAGGTTCCTGCCATCCAGACCATGAATCTCGAAAGGTTCGCTGAACAGCGCGCGCACGGTTTGCCGCGGGCTCAGCGAGCCGATCGGGTCCTGGAACATCATCGCCATGTGGCGCCGCATCGGCAGGAACTCGCTATTGGAAAGCCCGGTCAGTTCCTGCCCCTGGTATTTCGCCGAGCCCGAGTGCGTATCGACCAGGCCGAGGATGGCGCGCCCGAGCGTGGTTTTACCGGAACCGCTCTCGCCCACCAGGCCGAGCGTTTCACCGGATTTCAGCGACAGCGAGGCATTCAGCACCGCATCGACGAACGGGTCGTCGACGCCCTTGATCCGGGCCTTGAAGTCACCCATGATGCGAAAGCGCACGCGCAGGTTGTCGACCTCGAGAAGCGGCGCTTTCTCACGCGATACGGCGTGCTCGGCCTGCTCCATCCGCGCCGTCGCGGACGGCTCCTGCGCCGGTGCGTCCGGCGCAAGGCCGGCATCGAGCAGGTGGCAGGCCACCAGGTGCCCGTTCTCGCCGAGCCGGTGCTGTCGGGGTCGATTACCCGCACAATGGTCGAAAACCCGCGGACAGCGCGACGCGAAGACACAGCCGGACGGTTTCACGTGCAGGTCCGGCACGTCGCCGGGAATCGTCGGCAGGTAGCGCATGCGGGTCGTTTCGCGGGCCGGATCGCATTCCAGCAGCGCGCGCGTATAGGGGTGCCCGGCGCGGTGAAAGATATCGTGCACGTCGCCGTGTTCGACCACCTCGCCGGCATACATCACCACCACCTCGTCGCACAGCTCCGCGATCAGCCCGAGGTTGTGCGAGACCAGCATGATGGTGGCGGCCATGTCGGCCTGCAGCTCGCGGATCAGGTGAATGATCTGCGCCTCCATGGTGACGTCGAGCGCCGTGGTCGGCTCGTCGGCAACCAGCAGTAGCGGGTCCATCAACAACGCCATCGCGATACCCGCACGCTGGCGCATGCCGCCGCTGAACTGGTGCGGGTACTGCAGGATTCGGCTCTCCGGGTCCGGGATTCCAACACGGCGCATCATCGCGATCGCGTTGCGGCGCTTTTCCTCGTCGGAACTGCCCTTGCGGCGGTAGAGGATGTCGGTCATCTGTTCGCGGTACGACAGCACCGGCGACTGCGACGTCATCGGATCCTGGAACACGATGGACACCTGCTCGCCTCGGTAATTGCGCAGCTCGTCGCCGCTAAACTTCAACGCATCCCTGCCATCGAAAATCGCCTCGCCGCCCTCGACGACGGCGTTGCCGGCGAGCAGCTGCGTAACCGCCCAGATGACCGTGCTCTTACCGGAACCGCTCTCACCCACCACGCCGACGATCTTTCCCTTCGGCACCTTGAAACTGACGTCGCGCAGCGCGTGCACACGGCCGCGCGGCGTTTTGAAATCGACGTTGAGATTGCGGATGTCGAGTAATGTTTCCGACATTTAATGGCCCTTGCGCAGCTTGGGATCGAACACGTCACGCAGCGCTTCGCCGAGAAAGGTGAAACCGAGCGTCGTCAGCACCAGCGGAATACCGCCGGCGATAACCGGCCACGGCGTATCGCGGATGATCAGGTAGCCCTCGTTCAGGATCGAGCCCCAGCTCGCGGTCGGCGGCAGCACGCCGAGGCCGAGAAAACTGAGCCCCGCCTCGATCGTCACCACCACCGGCACATCCATCGCCGCCAGGATCAGCAGCGGGCCAATCACGTTGGGCATGATGTGGCGCAGCATGATACGCACCGGGCTTGCACCGAGCGAGCGTTCGGCGAGGATGAACTCGGTATTCTTCAGCGCCAGCGTACTGGTGCGGGCAAGGCGCGCGTAACCCGGAATCGTGGTGACGATGACCACCGCGAGCACCAGGTTGAGGCTCGGTCCGAGCAACGCCACGGCCGCCAGCGCCAGCACGATGGTCGGGAACGAGCGAATCGTGTCGAACACGAGCAATAGCAGGTTATCCAGCCAGCGCGGGCCGTAACCGGCGAGCATGCCGAGTATCAGCCCGATCGAGAGCGACACCGACACCCCGATGGCGGCCACCTTGAGCGCGACGCGCCCGCCGTAGAGCACGCGCGAGTAGGTATCGCGGCCGAGCTGGTCGGTGCCGGCCCAGTGCGCCGCTGTCGGCCCGGACATGCGGTTGGGGATGTCCATCTGGAACGGGTCGTGGGTGGCGAAGATCGGGGCGAAAATCGCGCTGGCGAAAAACAGCAGCACCAGCAACAGGCCGAACATACCGAGCTTGTTCTGCATGAACAGGGTCAGCTTTTCGCGCCGCTCGCTGAACTCGATCTGGCCCGACAGGGTCGGGTCGATCACCTGTTGCTCTCTGCTAGAGGGAGTCACGGACACGGGGATCCAGCCAGGACACGACGAGGTCGGCGATCAGGGTAACGATGACGTAAAGCGCGATCGTCGCCAGCACCGCGCCCTGCACCACCGGGAAGTTACGCGCCAGCACCATGTCGTAAATGACCTTGCCGATGCCGGGGCGCGCGAAAATGATCTCGGCGAACACGGTGCCCGAAAGCAGGCCGCCGAAACCGATGCCGATCAGCGTGATCGTCGGCAACACCGCGACCTTGAGCGCGTAGCGAAAGATAACGGTGCGTGAACGCAGTCCGAACGCGCGCGCCGAACGAATGTAGTTTTCACTCATCACCTCGAGCATCGACGCGCGCACCATGCGCGCCAGGTAACCTACCCAGCCCAGACCGACCGCGAACGCCGGCAGGATCAGGTGCCTGAGCTGATCGACGATATCGCCCTCGTCGCCGGCACCGATGACCGGCAGCCAGCGCAGCGTGATCGAAAACACCAGGATCGCCCAGATCGACACCAGGAACGACGGCACCGCGATGGTGCCTACCGACAGGATCCCGGTGACGCGATCGATCCAGGTATTGGGGCGGATGGCCGAAAAACAGCCCAGCGGAATGCCGATCAGCGCCGACCAGAACAGCGCGCTCACCGCGAGCACGATAGTGTACGGCAGCTGCTCGGCGAGGGTTTGCGTGACGGCACGCCCGGAAAACACGTCCTCGCCGAGATCCCCCTGCAGTACGTTGCCGATAAAGATCAGGAACTGGTAGAAGAGCGGTTTGTCGAGATGCATTTTCGCCGCGTAAGCCGCCTGCACCTCGGGTGTCGCGCGTGGCCCCAGCGCGATGCTGATCGGGTCGCCGGGAATCATGTGCAACATCGAAAACAGCACCAGGATCGCCATCAAGACGATGACGACCGATAGCATCAGGCGCTTACCCAGGTAAAGCCACATCAGATTTCAGGCTCCGAAATCGAGCGGCGGCCTGGCCGGGAACACTCGATCCCGACCAGGCCGTCAGGTCTTACTTCGCTTTGAAATACGCCATCTGCATTTCGCCCGACGGCGCGAAGCGGGCATCGATATCCGCGCGGTGGATGAATACCTCGGGCTCGTGCGTCAACCACACGTAACCACCGGTATCCTCCATGATTTCCTGCATGCGGATATAGATCTTGTGGCGCTTGTCCGGATCGGTTTCAGCCACGCCCTGGGCGAACAGGTCCTCGAACTCGTCCGACGACCAGCGCTCCCAGTTCCAGATGCCGACCTGGTCTCGCACGAACCACTGGAAGGGCTCGTAGGGATCGGTGCCGGCGCCGTAGCGCATGATCCACAGCTCGAGATCCTTCCAGGTATCGCCCTTGCTCTCCTGGCCCATTTCCCAGAACGGGCCCGAATCGAGCGGAATGACCTCGACGGTGATACCGATCGCGGCCAGGTTGGCCTGGATGATCTGGGCGGCGAGAATACGCTCCTGGTTGTTGAGCGTGCGCAGCGTCAGCTTGAGGCCGGAAGCACCCGCCTCGGCCAGCATTTCCCTGGCTTTGCCGGGGTCGTAGCTGTAGCTGGCCTGGTCGCGTTTACCGACCAGCCCGGGGCAGACGACACCGAACGACGGTTCGGCGGTTCCGGAGTAGGCGCCCTGGATGATCGACGCCTGGTCCACGGCATGCTGGATAGCCCGGCGCACGCGGATGTCCTTGAGCTTGGGATGCTCGGTGTTGATTCCCATCCACATGTACTGCAGCGCACCGGCCACCGTCAGCTTGCTGTTCGGCGGCAGGTTCTTGTTATAGCGTGCGTAGGAATTCGACGTAATCTTGGTGCAGTCCAGTTCGCCAGCCTCGTACGCGAGCGCGCCCGCTTCAGCCTCCGTGACGAAGATACAGTCGATATTCGCGTAGGGCGGTTTCGGTCCGCTCCAGTCCGGGTTGGGCCGCATCTTGACGTATTGCGCCTGCTTGTGTTCGAACACGTACGGACCACAGGTCGCCGGGATATCGATGGTGTACTTGCCGCCGGCCGCTTCGACCGCCTCTTTGCAGACGATGATACCGGTACCGGAGGCCAGCGTCGCGCTCATGAACGGTGAGAACGGCTGGTTCAGCACGATCGTGCCATTGTACTTGTCCTTGATGTCGACGCGGTCGTAGGCAACGTAATCGCCCTTCCACTCGCTTTCTTTCATCCGGTCGTAGGAGTAAGCCACGTCCGCGGTGGTCACTTCGCCGAACCCGCCGGACCACTTGAGACCTTTTTTCAACGTGAAATCGATATGCGTCGAATCGGTGACCTCGATTTTCTCGACGTAAGGTGACGGCACCCAGCCGCCCGGACCGTCGCCGTAGTGCACCAGCGCCGGCATCACGCACCAGTTGACGTCGTTGGGCGGATGTCCGCCGACGTAGTAGCCGGGATCGAGGCTTTCCATCTCGCGGTCGAAGCGCACGGTCAGCGTGTCCCCGCTCGCGGAATAGGAAATGCCGGGAAAGGTACCGAGCATGGTTGCGGCGCCGCCGTAAGCCGCCATTTGCAGGAATTGCCGGCGCGAAGCTTTCAGGTCTGTCATTTTCTTCTCCTTCGATTGTGTGCCGTGAGGCATTATTTTGTTATCGGGGTCAACTGAATCACTTTGCGACAGGTGAGTCAACCCGGGCGTAAACCGTCAGACGTGGTTGCGTTCGAATTCACGTGTCCAGGTCTGGCTGTGCACGATTTCGTCGCCCTCGCGGGCCTCGAGCTCGGCGACGACGATAAAATGGCTCGGCGTCGACGTCATACGGGTATGCGTACGCGAGGACACGCGCCAGTCGCCGCGTTCGAATAACTCGGTCCAGGTCAGATCGACGCTGGCGCTGTTGGGGTCGTCCGGATGAATCGTGAAATATTCGTCATGCGTAGATTCGACGCTCCAGCCATCGTGTTCGTCGTAAACGATGCGGCCCTCGTCGAAACGCTGGATCATCGTCATGCAGCCGGTCTTCATGTCGTGTTCGATCTTCCACTCGTAGGTCGGCTCGCGCAGCACCGTCTGCCCGAGCGGCGCCGAGGACTCGGCCGGCGCGAACGGCGCCAGTCCGGCGTCCCCTTCCGCGGGCGGCCGCAGCGGCAGCAGCAGACGGCTGCTCGCGGCGCCGATTCCGAGCGTGGTTTTCTCGGGCGAAGGCCATGCGATCGGCCAGTATGCGGTCGATATCGCGACGCGGATGCGATTGCCGGCAGCGAAGCGATGGCCGCAATCGTTGAGCTGGATACGGACCCGGTAAACCTCGCCGGGCTCGAGCGCCTGCGGATACTCGTGGCTATCGCGGTGCGCCAGGTTGAGCAGGCCGTAGCTGATGCGCGTGGCCGCGCCGTCCGGCAGGAGTTCGGACAGGCAGACCGCGACCATACCCTGCGGCCGATCGCAATCGAGCTCGAGTTCGACCAGCGGCGCGCCAAGAATCTCGAACGATTCCGCCAACGGTTCGCTGTCGAACACTAATGAGCCCCCGGCCTCGAGGCGCTGATCGCCAGGGAGATCGGCGATCAGGCCGTACGGGCACCATTGCCCCGCCATCTGGCCGACGGTTTGCGGCGAGCAAATCTCGAGGCGCCGCGCCGCGCCCGCTTCGCGCGCCAGGCCATCGACGTTGAGATGGAAGTCGAGCGTTTCGCAGCGTGGCGACGGCCAGGCATCTTCCGCGACCCAGCGTCCGGGGCGCTCCGCGTACTGGGTCTGCGGCGGCACCGGGTCCTGGATCCAGCAGCGCAGCCGCGGTTCGTCCATGATGCCGGTGTCTTCGCCCTTAAGCCAGTAATCCCACCAGCGCAGGCACTCCTGCAGGAAGCCGATCGCCGGGCCCGGTTTGGCGAAGTGCGGGTACTTGTGCGCCCACGGGCCGACCAGCCCCTTGCACGGTGCCTCGAGGCCGGCGAGCAGGCGGAACACCGCGTTGGTATAACCGTCGGCCCAGCCGCCGACCGCGTACACCGCGGCCTCGATATCGCCGAGGTTTTCGCAAACCGATCCCTGCTTGTAGAATTCGTCGCGCGTCTGGTGCTGCATCCAGTCTTCCAGCCAGAGACCGCTGCCCTCGAGGCGCTGGCGCCAGATGTCGCGCCAGCGCTCGCCGTGCACGGCCGGGTCCGGCGGCGTGGTGTTGATCGAAAACATCGCCGCGTTCCAGGCGGCGTTATCGTTCAGCAGGCAGCCGCCCATGTGATGAATGTCGTCGGCGTAGCGATCGTCGGTGGATGCAATGGTAACAATGGCTTTCAGTGCCGGCGGCCGGCGCGCGGCAACCTGCAGGCCGTTGAAGCCGCCCCAGGAAATACCGATCATGCCGACCGTGCCGGCGCACCAGGGCTGCGCCGTGATCCAGTCGATGATTTCGAGCGCATCGTCCTGCTCCTGTTTCAGGTACTCGCCCAGCAGCACGCCGTCGGAATCGCCCGAGCCGCGCATGTCGACGCGCACGCTGGCATAGCCGTGGCCGGCGAAATAGGGATGCGTCAGCGCATCGCGCGCGGCGGTGCCGTCCTCGCGTCGGTAGGGCAGGTATTCGAGAATTGCCGGCACCGGGTTTTGCTCGGCGTCGTCGGGCAGCCAGATGCGCGCGGCCAGGCGGGTGCCGTCGGCGAGCGGAATGAAAACCGGGTCGCGGACCTCTGTTCGGCGCGGGAACTCGGTTACGGTCCTGGTCATGTCGTGCCCTCCGGATGCGGCGCTCGACACCGGCGCAGACTGGGCACAGCTGCAAGGATATCGAACCTCGGGTTACGAGCCCTGGGCGGGCTCGCGCTTTTTGCGGCAACCTTAGCCGATCGATGCGGCGAAGACAAGCCGCGGCGCAGGTCCTCGCGCCGGTGCGCTGGACCCGCGCCCGGCGCGGGATTATGCTGCTGCGATACCGCGCCATTCCCGGCCGCGGGAGCCGGAGGTCTTCTATGCCCAGCGACATCCAGGTCTATCGTGCCGCGCACATCGTCACGCTCGACGACGACCGGCCGACCGCCACGCACGTCGCGGTCGGCGACGGCCGCATCGTTGCCGTCGGCGGCAGCGAACTCGAAGCGCGGTATTCGCCGGCGTCGCCGATCTTCGACGACTACGTCATGCTACCGGGCTTCGTCGAGGGTCACGCCCACGCCAGCGAGGGACTGATCTGGAACATGCCCTACGTCGGCTTTTTCGACCGCAGGCACCCGGACGGCGAACTGCACCCGGGCTGCACCACCGTCGCGGCGCTGATCGCGCGCCTGGTCGAGCTCGAATCCGGGCTCGAGGATCCCGGCACCACGCTGTTCGCCTGGGGTTACGACTCGATCTACTTCGACGACAAGCCGATGCGCGCCGACCTCGACCGGGTGTCGACGACGCGCCCGGTGGTCCTGTACCACAGTAACCTGCACCTGATCACGGTAAACTCGGTTGCGCTGCAGCGCGCCGGCATCGACCGCGACAACCGGGTCGAAGGCGTTTACGTCGACGACGCCGGCGAGCCGAACGGCGAGCTGGCCGAATTCGCGGCGATGTTCCCGGTGTTCCGCGCCGTCGGCGACCCGATCTTCGCCGAGGCCTACGGCGCCGAGGACCTGCGCCGCTTCGGCCGCGGCTGCCAGCGCGTCGGCATTACCACCGCGGCCGACCTGTACAGCGATCTCGAGCCGGAGGTTTGCGAACTGTTCGACAACACCACCCGCGAGGCGGACTTTCCCGTGCGCATCGTGCCGGCGCTGGCGACGACACGCTATAACCTGGAGCAGCTGCGCGAACGCCTGGCGGCGATCTCCGGGCTCGGGCACGAGCGGCTGATTCCCGGCTCGGTCAAGATCGTCAGCGACGGTTCGATCCAGGGCTTCAGCGCACGCGTGCGCCAGCCTTACCTGAACGGCGTCGAAAACGGCATCTGGTACGAGGCGCCGCAGAAAATGCGCGAGCTGATCGACGAACTGCACGCGGCGGACGTCAAGCTACACATTCACGTCAACGGCGACGAGGCAGCGGAATTCGTTTTGCTCGCCTTCGAAGAGGCGATAGCGCGTCACGGGCCGAAGCAAAGGCACGCGCTGCAGCACGCACAAATGATGGACCGGGATCAGCTCGACCGCGCCGCGAAAATGAACCTGGTGGTCAATTTTTTCGCCAACCATATTTTTTACTGGGGCGACCAGCACCGCGACGCTACCGTTGGCCCCGAAATCGCGGCGCGCATGAACCCGGCGCGCAGCGCGCTCGACCTCGGCCTCGACGTCGCCCTGCATTGCGACGCGCCGGTCACGCCGCCGGGCCCGCTGTTTACGATGTGGTGCGCGGTCAACCGGCGCACCGCGAGCGGCCAGGAGCTCGGCGGCGCGGAGCGCATTACCCCGGCCGAGGCGCTGCGCGCGGTCACGCTGGGCGGGGCGATCAGCCTCGACCTGGACGACTGCGTCGGCAGTATCAGCCCGGGCAAGTACGCCGACTTCACGCTGCTGCGGCAAAACCCGCTCGAGGTCGAGCCGATGCGGATCCGCGATATCGAAGTCGCCGGCACCATGCTCGGCGGTGTCTGGCAGCCGCTGCGGCCGGGATCGCGCGACCGATGACCCCGTTCAGCGTCATCGGCGGCTTTCTCGGCGCGGGCAAGACCACGCTGATCAACCGGCTGCTGCAGCGCCCGCGCACGCCGCGGCTCGCGATCCTGGTCAACGACTTCGGCGACATCGCGATCGACGCGGCGCTGCTCGAAGCGCACGGCGGCGACACCATCGCGCTGAACAACGGCTGTGTCTGCTGCAGCATCGGCAACGACCTCGGCCGCGCGCTCGGGCGCGTGCTCGATAGCACCACACCGTTCGAGCAGATCGTCGTCGAGGCCAGCGGCGTCGCCAACCCCGGGCGCATCATGGACGTCGCGCGCATTTCATCCGAACTCGAGCCGGCCGGCATTCTGGTCGTGGTCGATGCCGGCGCGATACTGCGGCAGCTCGAGGATCGCTGGATCGCCGACACCGTCGCGGCGCAGCTCGCCTGCGCCGACCGCTTTTTCATCAACCGGCTCGAGACGATCGACGGCGCAGGCCGCGCCGGGCTGCAGACGCGCCTGGCGCGCGATTACCGCGATATCCCGCAGGTTAGCGATGCCGACGCTGCCTGGAGCCTGCTGGCCGCGGACAACCCTCGCAAAATCGCGCCGCGCGGCGAGACCGCGGCGCATGCCCCGTTTTGCAGCCGCAGCCTGGTCAGCGAGCGAGCGCTCGACCCGGAGCGGCTGCGAGCATGGCTCGACGGCCGCGGAGACGTTTACCGCATCAAGGGATGGGCGCGGCTCGCGGGCGGCGAGACCCGCCAACTGCAGTATGCCGGCGATCGCATCGCCTGGACGCCGGCCGCGGTCGGCGAGCCGAAGCAGACGCGCCTGGTCGTGATCGGCCGCGGCGACTTGCCGGCGGCCGATGCAATACTTGCCGCCATCACCGTCGGCGAAGCTGCGGAATCCGCCACGGGCGGTTGCCGGGGGGCGCCGATTCGCGAGACACGGCGAATGCCGGACGGGGATTAGCAACGGCCCGCCGAAGCGGGCCTCGATCTTGCGCCGGGGGGGCTACCAGGTTTTTTCGATCGCCGCGGCGATGAAGTCCGCCAACTCGGCGCGCGCCACCGGCCGCGGGTTGGTCGGCAGGCACAGGTCGTGCATCGCCATGTCGGTCAATCGCTCCCCGTCCCGCGGCACGGCGCCCAGTTCACCGAGACCGTGCGGAATGTCGAACGCCAGGTTCAGCTCGACGACCCACGCATACAGCCCGTCGAAATCGTGGCTGGGCGCGCCGCAGGCCCGCGCCAGCTCGGCGGCCTTGTGCTCGATCGCCGCGCGGTTGAAACGCAGCGCCGCCGGCAGGATGACGGCATTCGTCAGGCCGTGCTGGGTATCGTACAGCCCGCCGACCATGTGGCTCACCGCGTGCACGATGCCGAGACCCTTGGCGAATGCGACGGCGGCCAGACAGGAGCCGACCATCATCGAGAAGCGCGCCTCGAGATCGCTGCCGTCGCGGTGCGCGCGCCGAACGGCGGGCGCCATCAGGCCCAGCGCCTGCAGCGCGATACCGTCGCACATCGGGTGAAATTCCGGCACGAGGTAAGCCTCGATGGCGTGCACGATGGCGTCGAGACCGGTCCAGGCCGTCAGGTTCGCGGGCAGGCCCGTGGTCAGTTCAGGATCGAGGATCGCGGCCGAGGCGCGGAAATCCGGGTGCAGGAAAGCGCGCTTTTCGCGCGTTCCGGTATGAGTCACCATGCCGGCCGGTTCGACCTCGGCCCCGGTGCCGGACGTCGTCGGCACGCACAGCAGCGGCGCGAAGGGGCGCAAACTCTCCGCTTTCAACGGTTCGGCCAGGCCGTCGAAGGCCCAGAAATCCGTATTCGCCTGCAGCGCCGAAATGGCGATAGCCTTGCCCGCGTCGAGCGAACTACCGCCGCCGAGCGCGATGACGCCGTCGCGGCCCGACTCGCGGAAAACCTCGCCGCCGCGGATGCACTCGGTATCGGTCGGGTTGGCTGAAAAATCGGAAAATAACACGGGCTCGAACCCTGCCGACTCCAGCCGCTGCAGTATCTCGCCGACGAACGGCAGAGCGGCCGTGGCGCTGTCGGAGACCAGCAGCGGGCGGACCATGCCCGCCTGCCGCGCGATCGCGGGCAATTCCCCGATGCGGCCCGGGCCGAAGTGGATCGGGATCGGGAATCCCCAGGTGCCGGACGGCAGCCGGTTAGATCGGGTCGAAGACATCGAGCCAGGCCCGCGAGCGGCGGCTAGATGCCGTCTCGCTTGATCTTATGCCGGAACGAACGCTCGGCGAATTTCCTGCCCTTGTCGAACGCCCGGACCTTGCCGCTCAGGAAAAAATGCGTCTCGTCGCAGCTGAGCCGGGTCTCCGTTTCCAGCCGCGCATCCCAGGTGCCGCGCCGATAATGCGCGCTGCAATCCACCTCGGCGACCGAGGCCAGCGGGTCGTCGCGCCCGATCGTGAACGATTTCTGCTTGGTATAGGAAACCTCGGTGCCGATGTCGTCGATCATCACGCTGCCGTCGTCGCGCGAAACCACGAAACGCGTGGTCGAATCGTCGATGCGGTGAATCGCTTCGCGGGACTCGTGCCCGCTTGCGCGCGCGGTCTGTTTCAACGGCGTGGCGTACTCGACGGGCTCGAAGCGAACCGGCTTGAAGCCCTTTTCGGATTCGAGCACGGGCAGGTTGGCGAAGGAGCCGGCCGGATCGAGGGTCAGCGTCGCCGCCTGCGGCGAAGGCCAGATCATCGGCCAGTAGCAGGTGGAGACCGCGATTCGCAGCCGCTGCCCGGCGGAAACGGTCTGCGCCACGCCCTTCAGCTTGACGTCGACTTCGTAGAACTCGCCGGGTTTGAGCGCGGTGGGCCGGGCGTGGCTGCGGCGGTGCGTGAGATTGAGAACACCGTAGGACAGCCGCTCCACCGTGCCGTCGGGGTGAACGCTATTCAGGCGCACGGCGACCAACCCCTGCGGCTTGTCCGAGGCAAGGCGCAGGCGCACGCTGCCCTCGCCGACGATCGCGAGCGCACGTTTCAGCGGCTCGCCCTCGAACAGCAGCGACCCGGCGTCATCCTCGCGCTGATCGATGGCGAGTTCCGGCGCGACCTTGCCGAGCCCGTAGGCGCACCATTCGCCGCCCGCGAGGCCCGTGGTTTGCGGCGAACGCACCGAGCACAGTTTGCTGGCGGATTTTCGCGCCGGCCTGGCCAGCAGCGTGCCGGCGCCGAAGTGCAGGACCCGGTTTCGAATACCCGGCGCCGGCCACTCGGGGATGCCCAGCCAACGGCCCTCGCGCGCGTCGATGTGCGGTGCCGGTTTGACCGAATCCTGCAGGAAGATCCGCATCGCCGGATCGTCTTCGACACCGGTGTCGATATCCTTCAGCCAGCGGTCCCACCAGCGCTTGCATTCCTGCAAAAAGCCGATGGCCGGCCCGGGGACGCCGACCTGTGGATACTTGTGGCCCCAGGGGCCGAGCAGCCCCTTGCACGGCACACGCAGGTTCTCGACCAGTTCGAACACGGCCGAGGTGTAGCCGTCGACCCAGCCGCTGACCGCCATCACCGGGCACTGGATGGCGGCGAAATTCTCCTTGACCGAGCCGTGTTTCCAGAACGCATCGCGGCGCTGGTGCTGCATCCAAAGCGCCGGGTAAAGCTCGAGATTCTGCAGGCGCTGCTTCCACAGCGTCTTCCACTTGCGCTCGCCGACCATTTCCGGGTCGGGCGGCAGCGCGGCATAGGTGAAGAAAGCGCCGCCCCAGTCCATGTTGTCGTTTAGCAGGCAACCGCCCATGTAGTGCACGTCGTCGTGGTAGCGGTCGACCGTGGAACACAGCGAGATCACCGCCTTCAGCGCCGGCGGCCGCCGCGCCGCGATCTGCAGGCCGTTGAAGCCGCCCCAGGAAATGCCGATCATGCCGACCGTGCCGGAGCACCACGGCTGCGCCGCGAGCCAGGCGATGGCCTCGATGCCGTCGTCCTGCTCGCGCTCGACGTACTCGTCTTCGACGACGCCTTCGGAATCGCCGCTGCCGCTGATGTCGAGCCGCACGAAGGCATAACCGTTGCCGGCAAACCAGGCCATGGTCTGTTCGTCGCGGGCACGGGTGCCGTCGCGCCGGCGGTAGGGAATGTATTCGAGTATCGCCGGCACGGGTTTCTTTTCGGCGTTGCGGGGCAGCACGACCCGGGCGGCGAGCCTGCGCCCGTCGCGCATCGGTATCCACACCAGTTCCCGGTTCTCGACGGATTTGCCGAAACTCTTTATCGACGGTTTACTCGATGCCATCTGTGCCCCCCTCGCATTGGCGACGAATCATGCTGAGGGTTAAGTTAATTGCAGACGGTCGAAATGTCACCCAAAATCGCACCGCCCGAGTCGAGCCGCTCGATGAGCCGATCATTGCGACTGCAAACCGTTATTCTTTCGTGCCGCAGGATCAGGCTCGCGCGGCGCGGCGGCGCTGCTCGCGGTAAATGATGTACAGACCGCACAGCACCACCAGCGCGGCGCCGAACATCAGGTTGCCGAGCAGCGTGAAGAACGCCGCGGTGATTGCCGCCGTCTTTACAGGTGCGAGCGGATCCAGGCGCCCTGGGTTTCGCCGTAGTTGGTACGCGCGTCA
>Ga0209536_100007004_pt1 | contig 17134 bp, 19 predicted proteins | sample DeeMarSeWOR28_12_FD_187461 | JGI IMG/M metagenome (GOLD analysis project Ga0209536, IMG submission 187461) | Marine sediment microbial communities from White Oak River estuary, North Carolina - WOR-2-8_12 (SPAdes) (version 2) | ecosystem: Environmental > Aquatic > Marine > Intertidal zone >... | reverse complement strand
GGTCAAGAGCTTTCTCGAACGGAATCAATTCCATTGCTCGAAATACGGGCTCAACGCCACGTTCTCCCTTTACAATAGATACTAATGACACAGCTCTATTTACTGAGTGTCGGATATTTAAATCTAAAAATTGAGAAAAGGAGTGTGATGGAGTGTTGAATCCCACTCCACCGTGGATGAAGTCTATGACTTTTCAAATTCAGCAAGTTTGGAGATCTTCTCCGTGAACTCATCCACTAGTTTCGTAGCTTCTGATACAAGTGTGTCAGAGTATTCCTTCCTTAGCTTTCTACGGAGGGCATAACTAGCTTTCCGCATCTTATGCCAGCTCTTAGCTAATTCACGAGCATTTTCCGGCACAGCACCATTCCACTCATCGAACTGCGGTCCGAAGAATCTAGCTCCTTTATCCTGTGCTCTTCGTTCCTCATGCTCTGCTAGAAGTTTCCTACCTTCCTCGGTCAACTCATATCTTCGGACACCTGCCTCTGTATCAGCCAGCTCCTTGGTATATCCCGAGTCTAAGAGCCATGAGAGAAGTGGATAGACAGATCCAGGACTTGGTTTCCATCTATGACCAGTGTTTTCCTCAATATCACTCATAATCTCAGCACCCGACATAGGTTTCTCATTCAAGAGCCGTAGGACTTTGCCTCGAAGGTATCCTTTCGGAACCGAAGAGGTTCGCCTATCCCAGTGCCTGTGTTTGTGTGGTCTTCGCATGTCTTTTCTTTCACCTCCGTTCATGTATTGGAGGAATCGTATCACTATTGATATCGCTTCCGATATCAGTATTGATATTGAAACCATATAAACTTTGAGAAGACCAGATTCTGACTATCACAGGGAATTATACTACAAACATCCAGAGATGGAGAGGTCTTGGACAAAAGCAGCATGAAACAGGCTTTCGTTTGGATTTGGTTGTGCGTTTTTTATTCATAGGCTCCATAATCACACCTCAGATAGATTCGAATCTTGGAAACAACTCTAGAGCTCCTTTTCTCGCAATAACTCCCAAGTCGCCTTCATCAAAGACTTCACTAGATTTCAGATCACTCAAAACCAGTTTTGCCATCAGTAGAGGAGCTGCACCCAGGTCAGTACCAAGAACAATGTGAGATGGCTCAAGCAACTCCTTGAGGGTTCTGAGAGAACTAGGAGTAGTCACTGCAGTTGTATCATAATACATATTCTTCAGGAGCTTCAAACCTGTAGCTGGACCTTGTTTCTTGAGAATCAGGTCATAGAGCGACCTGAGTTTCTTGATCTTGTCACGCTGTCGGTATTCTAGGATACTGATTCTCCATGCAAGATACGGGACAGTCCCTCCACCATGAGGGAGGATGAAACGGATGTTCTTGTACCTGTCAAGTACTCCACTGTAAACCATATTCGCTACAGCCCGTGTAGTATCAAACGGCCACTCAATGTGAACAACTGGGACATCGGGTTTCTTCATGTCTGCAAATGGCGGATCATCAGGGTGGATGAAGACCACTGCTCTACGTCTGTTCAACTCTGCGAAGAAATCTTCCAGCTCAGGATCTCCAAGGTACATTCCATCTGCATTTGAAAGGAGGACTACTCCATCGAGATGAAGCTCATCCATCGCGAATTCGAGCTCTGTAAATGCAGCATCAATGTTTGGGAGCGGTATAGATGCAAGTGCACCAAAACGAGTTGGATGTTCTCGGACCACTTCTGCAAGGAAGGAGTTTGTGCTTCTTGCCAGGTCTCGGAAGAAACCATTTCCGTTGATACCTAAACCAGAAGCAGGGATAGAGAGGATGGCCTTGTCTATACCCACTTTGTCCATGTCCTTTAGACATTCTTCGACTTCATAGGTAGGAATAGGCACTCCGGAGAGCTCGGTGATTTCTTTCTCTGCAAGTGCTTTCACATAGAAAGATGGAATGAGATGATGATGCAAATCAATCCATTCATAATCATTTGACATCGTATTTACCACGCTTGTCGAATTCGAATCGAATTCGATATCACATATTTCTTCATTCAATCACTTAAATAATTTTCGAATCTGACTCGAATTCGAATATTTTATATCTCTAAATGTCAAGAGGAACATTGACATGAGAGAATCAAAGGCGAAACAGTCAATCATAAAGACTGCTCAGAAACTGATCGAGAAGAAAGGCTACTCTAACCTCAATATTAACGATGTAGCCTACAGTGCCAAAGTGAGTGTGGGCACCCTCTACTACCACTTCCCAAAGGGAAAGGTCGACATCCTTGCTGAAATCATGTCGCAGAAAGTGGAGGGATATGTGGAAGAGTTCAACGAGCAAATCGGAATTGAGAAGATAATGGAAATGGACATGAGTCTTGAGGACACAGTCCGCTGGTTCTTCAAGAAGATAATAGAATTCCGAAGACCTGACAGTCCGTTTCTTGCTGCGCTTCAGAGTGAGATGTTCTCAAATCCAGAAGATTACATGTCTCTAATGAAAAAGTATCAAACCACGGGCGGACTGCAACAGGCAATGGGGTTGCTGTCCCAAGTCGTGTTGGAGAAAGCAAAGAGCGAATCTGTGAGTCTAGACAAGGTAGAGAATAGACAGGACACAATACTCAGAGTTGTTGGATTGATGATGATCTATCAAATCATCTTTCCGGGATATTTTGGGACTGACGACGACTTTGTAGATCTATCTCTACAGTTATTCTTTGGAATATTGAAGCCTTGAAATCACAGTCATTCACAAAAGAGAAGGCTGACTGAGTTTAAGCCCCCGATAATGGTTCAATTGATCTCGTCCAGGAACACTTTCTTTTTCGCAACTATTACCATTGAACAGGCAGATAATTACTCAATGTTACCGTTCGTCATTCTGCCCGTAGTGTCGTTTTCATCACTCAGTCAACTTTCGAATGTGTTTATGACTGAGCTCGACACATCCAGCCCAGACGCTATCGAGAGTGTGCTTCTCAGACAGCCATTAAGTATTAGTCGACTTTTGTATTAAGGATTTCTTCAGAACTGAATAATAAATCACAGACTCTTGCTAGCTTATGTTATACACTCTTTCTCACTTTTGCTCAGAAATGGAAGATTATAATCTCTTAGCTATTAATCTAATTATAATAGAAAATTGAGAGGCAAAATTCCTTGTCTGAAAAAAGCAAATTCGAGAAACGAAAAACGATTGTAGCAACTGTTACAACTCTACTTGTGGCCCTATTTTCGCCAGTTGGCATTATTTTGATGTCACACCCCTATGGAGAATTTGCTGCGCATCTAGTAGGAGTGTTCTGGTCTACCTATATTGGTTCCCCAATTCCAATTGACGGAGGAGGGATGGTTCCACCAACTCTCAACCCAGTATCAGGCATCTTGGTTATTCCACTAATCATACTACGTCTTCTTTTCGTACTTCAAGTGTATAGAGCATACAGTGGAAAAACCTCGAGGGGAGCAGCAATAACTGTGGGAGTCGTGAGTGAGCTCTTCATTGTCATCATTAATCTGCTCAGATCAAGTCCGACCTTCACAACAGGAGACCTCTACATTCCGATACCGATCCTCCTATTGGTAGGCTACTTGTTCCTTTGGAGGTTTCCGCCTTATGTCCCTTCAACACCATGGGAAACACCGGAAGAGTCTGACAAGTCGTTAACCCCGTCAATTGATGGAACAAAATAACAGGCGAGGTTGCTCTCACGTAAACTTGGGTTGATGATCTTCGGAATACTGGCCAGGGATTATCATAAACAGGGCAATTTTACTTAGAACTGTCAATTTATAATAATCATAGAGTGCGCATCGAATACCATAGTAAGTATTTCATAATCTTAACGCGTGGTGTGGTGTAGGAATATGACTCCGATAAATGATGTCAAAGAAAGCTTTGGGCTGCTTAGAGGTAAATTCCTGAGTTATCTACTCGCTATAGTCGGAATGATGTTCGTGCTATTAGTGCTCTTTCTTGTCATAACACTCCCAATTGGAATCTTGTTGTGGGTGTTGGGCTTCGGTACTTCAAGTGCCAATTTCATAGATGTATGGGTAAATGATGTTCTGCTATTCTGGCAACCTCTTGCTTCAACAAGCCCTGTCGCACAGCTAGGAGTGATCTTCCTATTTGTGGTACTACCAGTTTTTGCATTGCTTGAGTGGGTTTTGGGTTCTGTCTATGGCATGAGCAAAGACATAGTGATATCTGGAGAGTCTTCAGCTGAGGGTGCATTCAGTTGGTTTAGAAAGATGGCACCTCGTTTTTTGCTAAGTGGAATTGTCGTTGCGACGGTTGTGATAGGTCCAGTCGGTATAGCTTCGTACCTAATCTCATGGTACTATGGATTCTCCACCCCATGGCAAGTGACTTGGCCTCTACTGATTCTCTTGGTTCTATATCTCTACATTTTCTTAGGGATACTCAGAATGTATATTCCAGCAGTAGCTGATGGCCTGAGTGTGGTTGATGGACTCAAAAAAGCTATCAGTCTATTCAGAAGTAATATCGGAAGGATCTTCGGTGCATGGACAATCTACTTCATTCTGATATTCATCTGGTTTGTGCCTCTTGGAATATGGGGAGTGTTACAAGGGATACCAGGACCTTGGCCTGGTGTGTTATCGCTTGAATTCTGGCTCTCACTTTCATTAGCAGGAATCGGGCTATTCTTGGATCTACTGATATTCTTCCCAATGATGATTCTTGGTATGACGAAGATCTACTTCGATATAAGAAGTCAATGACGTTTCAGCATTAAGAAATATTGGGAGCCTAAAGCTCCCTCAATCTTTAGAGGGATCAAATCCAAGCGTGGCTTCTATTGCATCAATCCACCGCATCTGTTGTGTCCACATCTGCCCTGCACTGATACCACCATCAACAACCAATGCATGTCCAGTGACAAAGCTAGAGTCATCACTTGCCAACCAGAGCGCGGCTTTAGCTATGTCCTCAGGGACTCCAGCTCGCCTGATTGGTTGACCTTTCTCAAAGAGCTTCTTTAGGTTCTCATAGGTCTTAGCGCTTTCTTCGCTGGACATTCCTTTAGATGCACCAAATATTGAGGAAACAATGGATCCTGGACATATACTATTCACTCGAATCTTGTAGTATGCAAGCTCCATAGCTACGGTACGCGTGAGCTGGAGGACTGCAGCCTTGGCTGCACTGTAAGGATGATTCTGGGATACCCCTCGTAGACCGGCCACACTTGAGATGTTTATCATGGTTCCCCCACCCTGTTTCTTCATCACAGGTGCGGCATGTTTCATTCCGAGAAAGACTCCACGGAGTAGAATGGCAATTGTTTTATCAAATCCCTCAACAGGTACAGTTTCAATCTCGCCCTTGACTCCACCCATTCCTGCATTGTTCACGATGCAGTCAAGCCCACCGTAGGTTTTCACAGTATGGTCAATCATGCCCTTAACATCAGCTTCAAGGCTGACATCTCCGTGAATGTACGTGGCATTCTCTCCGATACTCTCTGCAAGCTTGTTGCCAAGCTCATCCTGAATGTCTGAAATGACCACTTGAGCCCCTTCTCTCGCAAAGAGCTCTGCTATGGCTTTTCCAATGCCACTGGCCCCGCCTGTGACTAGAGCAGCTCTGTCCTTCAATTTTCCCATCTTGTCACATCCTATTGCAAAGACAGAGTATAATCATGGTGATAAAAGTAGAGGTTCTCCACCTTCGAGACTCGGTACAGCCTCTTGTTCATAGCCGATGTATATGAAACTCATGACCTTCAATCAAATCTTATCTCTTTGTATCCCATTTCACATGGAGGTCCAAGAGATGCATACAACTGACGGGTCTCTAGATTAGCAGCCCATGACCATGTAGTTCCAGCAGCTTCACCCTCCTCTAACCAATGACAACATACACCTGATTCATGAGAACTGAGTACATCTTGAACATCCTCCGGTCTAATTGTCCCTCTTCGTTTTTTGTGCCACTCGCGAACCCGACGTTCTCTCTCATAGGTCCACTCAAAGTCAAGCTCAAGGTTCTCAAACTCATGCATCTCTTCGCAGAGAAAATGAGTAGTGGCAAGTATTAGACCATCCTCTGGCCGACCAACTACCACTTTGTCCGGGCTTACCTCGACCCGAGCCATAGCCCCTTTAGCATCAGCAATCAATGTTGTATATCCTGAGATGTGAGGAATCGTTCGTAGATAGTCGACAGCATCCTTGGTTGTACCAAAATTGTCCAAGATCCATCTTGCTGCTACATTGGCGGCGATGCCAGGTCGTGGCTTGATTGTATTTCTCACAACCAAGGTGACGCCAAGTGCAAGTCCAGCTTCATTGATTCCACCAGCAGACAGACCAGGTGTCTCAATGAACTGAAGGCTTCTCATAGATCCAGTTGGATTCGAGTCTAGAACTGTTGAGTGGGGTAATATCGACATCATCCAGTCATGGTTCCGTCCAAAGAGTGGTTGACCATTTACAGTATCTTCACTTGAGACTGCAAGCACAACACATTGTCCATGATAATCGTACGCAAGGGCATCAGCAAGCAGGGAATCAAACTCCCACCTTGCTGACTTGGCAGCTTCTCGCATCTCAATTAGTAATTCTGGAGCATGGCTCTCTACAGCCTTTGAGCACTCAATTGCAAATTCACGTTTGGACTGTGAAACTCTAGGAAGAACGTGACCTGCTTGTTTGTGTATTTGCCCGAGTCGCTTTCCAGTTATCCTGTAATCACCAGTAATTCTTTCAATTTGCATATTTTCACCATGGAAAAAGGTGCAACAAAGTATTATTCCCTTTACGGAGCGCGTTAAATTTCTGTAGCGGATTTTAATTACACTTTCAGCCATATGCATCCTTTTTTTCGACCAAATCTCCAATCTCAGTCAAATGAACTCGACAAGTCACGCAGTCTGCTAGTTCTAGAGGAAAGAAAAGACTGCGAGTATCACTGGAATGTCTGCTGCGGCATGGAACAGAATCGCTCCTCCTAGACTGTCGGTTCGGTTGATGACCTCTCCAAACCCAAGCCCCAGGAAGAAGGTCAGCACCAGATAGATCATGATAAACGGGGTAATGATTGGTTGTAGATGTGCCAGCGAGAATATGACAGCTTGAAGGAGATTGGATGAATCAGATCCCATGAAGGACTGATATCTCTTCAGAAACAGCCCTCTGAACAGTAGTTCCTCCTTCAGTCCGTTCATCATGACGAACGCTATAATCCATGGAATGAGAACAAGAAGACGTTCTGTTGTGACTGTTTGACCTCCAAACAGCTCGATGGAAACAGGTACCGCAGTAATGGAAAATACTAGGATAGTGACGAAGCCAATGATAAGACCAAGTTTGAGGTTCCCCTTCTTGAGGTAAAGGTCCTCTAGATGCCTAGTTGTGAAATAGACAATCAGGATAATAGGAAGCACAACGATTATTGTACTAACTAACTTGTTGAGGACTATTTCCTCTATAGTTGTACCTGCTGACCAATAGAATTGAAGCATAAAGACGAGTGCAGCGATGAAGAATGCCAAGAGAATTTGAACATATTCACTCAGGGCCTCAGTTCTACTTGCCCAGAGATATGCCGCAAGAAAGATAGCTATGATGATGACAGCATAGACAGTTCGGTAGAGATCAACAAGGAATATCGGGACCACAAATATGGACAACCCACAAGCAAAGAACAGTACGAATGCACTTAGACGGTTCAACTACTCATCCTCCTTAGCGACACACAAACTCTTGCAGGTCTGCACCTCATCTCACTTTTCTGCTTTTCGAAATCTTTCACACAACGCATTTTAGGAGGGCTCTCTTTAGTTTGGGGCTATGCCAAAAGTTACGGTACAGGATTTCATGGGTGAGGTTGTGAAGGAGATTACAGTGGAGTCAGGGACAAAACTGTTGAAAGCCCTCATCGATGAAACCGAGATTGTCCATGAATGTGGGGGGAATGCTAAATGCACCACCTGCAGGGTCACCATTCACAAAGGTGTACCAACAAAGAAGACCAAAGCGCAACAAGAGCGCTTTGAGAGAGCAATCAATTCTGGCCAACCGCAGTTCGATCATCCTGCCGTCTTCCTCTCTTGTCAGGTAATTGTGGAGAATGACATGAGAGTAAGTGTGAGCGAGGAATTCAACAGTGTAATCCATGATAGTCGTGGTAAAGACACAGAGGATGGAATCACACCAGACCCTGTTTGGTTGGATCATGAGGTTCCAGACTGGTGGGGCATAAAAGATTGAAGCACTCTCGTTTAATTACACTTTCCTAAATGAGAGTGAGAAATTCACAGTCCCATCAGGTTCATAGTCAAAGAACTCAAGGGTGTCCTCTTTACTGGTATCATATCTGAGAAACCCACCATCAGGGTTTCCGGTATCAATGAAGACAACTCCAGTCTCTGTGAGTTCTGTTACAACAAAATCTCTAGGACTAGTCTTATCTTCCCATGCTGTAAAGTCTTTATCGAAGTGACGAAGAAGCATGTGGATTTCCCCATCTCTCTCTACAAGCGCAACAATCTCGTAGATATAGATCTCACCATTTCTGATCCATCGAAAGACACAGGTCATGTTTGAGTTGAGTTCAGGCAACCAATATTCTTCGACTATATCGTCACCTGCACTTCCCTTCCAGTGTCCAGTCAAGAAATCCAAGTCTATGACTGATTTGTCCTTCAGAGGCGTTTTAGAGTAGGTCATTTCAGTTCCAACCTCTTCGATTGTTTTGGTTCTTTAAGAAATACCTGCTGCTTTCAGCAGAGTGCGAAGTATATCTTCACTTTTGATTAATCAAGCCCTTCTGAAAATTCATCAATGATTCTAATGAATTCCTCTGGATTGTGACTATGAACAACATGTTCAGAGTCAATTCTTTTGAATAGCATCTCTGGAGCCAACTCTCTTGCATGTGCTGCATCATCGTCGTCCATTGCACCAACAAGACCAAAGTCAGGGTGACGTACCCAGTTTGCATGGAGCAGTATCATTGGACACTCCGCACGCTTCAAAGCATCAGCATGGTCTAGGCCTTCATAGATACGACCATCAAGCCAAGCCTGTGAGAAGTCCGCATCAAAGTTGACTAAGACATCGACTATAACCCCAAATCGTCCGGGAAGTGAAGGTCTACCAAGAACCCTCTGGGATGCACGGATCAGGAATGAGATGAAATAAGCTGCTGAGCGAGAAATCGATCGTATCTTTCCATCTGGCAATGGTCTCCGGACTTTCATGAACTGTCTAGCAAGACCTGAAACACTCCGGGACTCCTTCAGTTCCTTACTCATCTCCACTGTGACTTGAAGGACCTGATAGACATAGCTGTCCTCCTTTATCCTTGGCCACTCAGCTGAGAACAGAGGCGGATCCTCGAGAATAATCCCATTGACAAGATCGGGTCTGTTTGCCGCCAACCAGAGAGCTATAAGACCACCGGATGAGTTCCCGGATATTATCGCAGGTTCTTGTATAACGGTCTCAAGTAGAGCAGCAAAGTCCTTACCAATTGAGGTGAATGTGTAGTCCCCAGTTGTCCAGTCCGACTTACCATGACCACGTACATCAACAGCATAGACATGGTAGTCTTCAGAGAGTGTCGGCAGGACTTTCTTGTAAGTTGTCCAGTCAGCCCCCTGACCAGGGAATAGGACTAAAGGTGGTCCATTGTTTGGTCCAACAACATAGTTGATCTCAATCTCGCCAGTGTCGAACCGCTTCTCGTCAAAACCGTCCATACCTAGTGGTGTATCCCCAACGTTTATAAATTTTCATTGTTACGCAAAATATGAAAAATATGGGAAAAGGTGTTGCTATGCCTGATGACAAGTTTAGCCAAATCAGAACGACGTTTATCCAGACCCTGGAGGAAATGGTGAAGTTTCGTGGTAACGACCCGATGATTGCTAGAATCTACGCCATGATAGTTCTCTCACCCGAACCATTGACACAGGAAAAGATAGCTAAGACCACAGGCTACTCCAGAAGTCAGATTTCTCGGTATCTATCTAACTTGGAGAGCCGACAGATGATCACAAAGGATTCAATGCCAGGATCTAGGACTCAGCTCTATGGAGGAGAAGCAATGCCTTTCCTAGATGGCTTTAGAGCAGGAATGGAGGCTGCAGAGAGGTTCATACAAAAGAGGTTAGAGGTAATGACCCAAATTCTAGAGACTTGGCAGACACTTCCCAAGGAAACTAAGGAGAGTTCTGAGGGGAAAAAGCTGCAAGAGGTTGTTTCAGTATTTTCAGCTTGGATGGGTAGCTATCTCGATCTCCTATCGGAGTTCAATCAAAGGTTCGATGAGAGACTAAAGAAGCTTGAGAGAGATCTTCTACTCCTCAAGTTCTAGTGTTTTTTGGACTTTCATCTCGACTACAGAACACAATATAACTGGGAGAATCATAATACCGAAAAATGTTGTAAGAGCAGGCCAGTCTATCAACGTAGATTTTTCCACATAACCATCGGGAGAGGGAAAAACGAGCCCCTGAACATGAATGACAGTGTTGCTAATTCCGAATGCGTTGAAAATAATAAAATACCAAGTTCCTGAATAAGGTACGATGAAGTTCAACGTCAAGTTATCTGAAAAGGCATAGTATGTATGATAAGGGAAACCAGTACCATTGGCTAATAAAGCAAAGTCAGCATCATCGACAATATAGAAATGGGTTTCTTCTCCAGATGTTATATTGAGCATAATTATGATTGTGGAGCTTGTATTAGAATCAATATAGAATCCATACCATGAAGCAGGGTGTACACGAGATTCAAATTGGTTCTCAGATCGTTCTTCACTCAAAGAAATTGTGATCATTGGCAAGAGGATAAGTGAACTCATTACAAGTGTAAGGAGGAAAAATTTAGTCAACTCCCTTTTCACAGCTCCACCCAATACAGACGTTGGTCTTGAACTTCTAAAAAATGATTCGATTCGTTGTGCTTGGAAGATGATGAAAGAGCTCACAAAATCATAGGATATATCACGGAGGTTTCTCGTCAGGCATCACTTTCGAGGCAGGTTTCCCACCAAGTCCCCAGTGAGTCTTTGGGATCTCTTGAACAAGCACTTCCACAGCTCGTTCAGGTATTCCCAACTCGACAAAGACCTTCGTGATTCCGGAGATGATCTGTTCCACTGCTTCCTTCGATGTGCCTTTCCACATCTTGACTTCAATAACTGGCATGAGTTGACATTGGAGTCTGGGTTTTAATCAATTCGTATTTTGATACTACATCAATCCTGCTCGCTTCTTGATCAGTATCACCCTGAATGTCGACTCAAAATCAAGAGCAGTTTTCTTTTTTCGATTGTCCTCAAGAGCCATGTAAGAACCGCCATCCCAATATCCGGAGGGTTTCTCAGGAAGCCATTTCGAAGGGAATCTATAGTGCCCTTCTTCAGTACGATAGTCCTCAAGCATAAGCAAAGATCCTTTGAACCACTGATTTTTCCTCGTAGTCTTAAAAGAAGCCATCATCTCCAGAGCGAGTAAGTGCTTTGGATGATTCCATAACGATTCGTCAGGCGTGAAAAATGGGAGATGCACACTCCAGCCAATGCTGTAGTAATTATTCCTATGCTTTAGATACCCATAGTTGGGTCTAAGGTTCTGATACTCCGATGAAAGAATCACAGAAATGATGTTCTCGACCTGAGAGTTGTAAGTGGGATCTTGCATCAACCACTTGGAGCTTGCGAATCCTCTGATGTCATGCACTAAGGGCAGACCATTTGGCGTTTCAAGATAGAATCTTGGATGCACAAGCCACTCCTTGCTTGAGTCCTTCACGTAGAATTCTTCAGGTTCAAAGATTTTGGTAAATTTATTGGCCACCTCCAATCGTTCCAGCATTACATCTCTGACAGGTGTTGTATCGTATCCAGCATATGTAAGGAAACTCGCTAGTAACAGCTCCGAGAATCCATTCCATGGTCCCACACTCTCGTACATTTCTGATCTCAGACTCTCAGCCAACCAATTCCGGAACTTGATTGTTCTAACATCCAATTGCTGAAGACCTGCGTCTAACCCAAGTTGGACAAGCTTTCCCATTGCATTCTCGAAAGCAGTAGGTTGGCTTGAATGGAAGGCATGGAACCCCATTCGTGGGACCAATTGCTCCAGCCATTTTTTGACTAGCTTGCTTGATAATAAACGATCTAAGGCATTGGAGATTAGCTCGAGGTCCTCAATCTCCAAGACCTCTCGAAGGGTCCTATATCTGATGACTGGACCAGCATTCTCAACTAGCCACCACGCTAGCTCCTTATCATCCACGAAATCAACAACCTTCTCTTCAATGATGGACAGAACTGGCTAGTAGTTTTCGGTTTCATGTAGACAGGAAGATATATGACAATGGATTGAAGCCTGAAGTGTGGGGCTGTTACAATGAGTAATTTGGACAAGGGTCGGGTATACAACATTCTAGTTGATTCAGGATCTTATCTCATGACGATTTACTGGATCATTCTCTTGGCATATATCGCATATGTTGCTCCAATGACTCCACATGAGATGCCTACTTCAATTTGGGAGTACTATATTCAGATTTTTCTACTTGTCGTCATATTTGGAAGCATAATACTTTCCTTCATGGGAACTACTCCAGGGAGACCACAAGAACCATGTTTAATGAGTGGCATGTGGCTGTTTGTAGTCGTACCAATTGGAGTGATATATCTGCTAATGTCACTCATCAATCCAGCAGTGGCAGGTTTTCCAGGGGTCACACCATACAGTGTCGATATAATCGCGATACTGTTGTTAGTTATTTCATTTCCATTGTACATCCTTCTGATAGCCAATGTTGGAAGAAAGACTGGTCCACTAAAGTTCAAGTATGAAGATGTAGTCTATCCAGCTTCTGGCAAGACCCTAGAAGCATTTCATGATGTGGTTCTTGAGGTGTTGAATGAATATAGTGAGTTTGATGTTGTCAAGAGGTCTCTCAAGGGTAGACGGACACTGAATTCAACAACCTCTGGTTGGTTCGAGAAGGAGGGTCGAGAGGGCAAGGTTGGTGTCACAGTTTCCCTCCGAGGGAAGAAGGATGGAGGCAAGTTCCATGTGAAAATCGAGATGGGTTGTCGTGAAGAGAGTGAACTTCGCCAACACATGACTGAGATCTCATCAAGACTCGGATATTCTGAAGAAAGATACATGCCAGAAGAACAATGATTCAGATTTTCCTGCTCATAGGAACAGACTAAAGCTCAGACAGTCACAAACAGACATCAATGACAGATGAAATTAGTACGATATTTCAGGACATTGCCCCCTATGACCGTTCACTTGTCAATGTAGCAGTCATAATGCCAATTGTCATTATGAGTCCTGTCTTTCTTCTAATGGCGTACTCAGAACCAGCCCTCAGTGGACTTGCTCTTAGCCTATTCTTCATAGTTCCTGCAATCATCCTAACAACAGTATATGGACTAGGAGTTCCAGGAACAGTTGTGGTCTCTGATTGGGGGATAATAGTCAAGCATGGGTTATTAATCAGAATCAAGATACCTCGTAAGACCATAGTGTCAACGACAATCGAACCACCCCCTTGGTGGCTCAACTATTACTACCTCCATGCCAATGCTCAGTGGTTGCGTGTAGGAAAATCATCTGGTCTTCTGAAGTGGTGGTATATACCTACAACCAGTGCCACAAGACTGAAACTGGCAATAGAGTCAATTCAACCAAAACTGGATGCCTGATACTCGTAGGAAAGAAAGAGAGAACTTAATTGGATTAAATGAAGCGGTTTTAGATGGTGAACGCATGAAGCACGCTAAAGGAGTTCTACTAATATTCGCATTCTTGTTTGTCTTCGGGTCAATGAACATCCCATTAAACAACATGGCTGTTCTGTATGAAGACGTAGGAATCACTCAACCCGTTGAGAGAATGTTACCATCATACACCCCTCATGGTGTGATCAACATCTTCAATGATACCGACTTTGCCACCCAGGCAGCGAGTGAGTCTTGGCCGGGTTCAGGGAACGAGACACACCCCTATTTGATACAGGGATATAGCATTAACACTGACGTAGAGGTTTCAGTTTACATTCAGGATGTGACTGCGTACTTTGAGATGAGAGACTGTCTCATCTCCTCTTCAACTCATCAGAATGTTGGAGGTGTACAGTTGATCAATGTCACGCATGGACATCTTGAGAACTGCTACATATCCTACAAGAACACAGGTCTAGATATTGACAACTGTGATGGATTGACTGTGGTCAACTGTACAATGGACAACAATGCGGCCGGGGCTACTGTTGAGGCATCAAACTATACTTCATTCACTGACTGTTCCTTCACCAACACGACAACTGGATCTGGATTCTACCAGGACAGTTCACACTGGACCTCAATAATCAATTGCGTCCTCAACTATAATGGGGACTATGGTCTTGAGTCATATTGGTCAGACCATTTCTCATTCACCGGGAATGAGGTGACCGGGAATGACTATGCAGGTTTACTTGTTGAGAATTCCCACTATGGAGAGTATCACAACAACATGGTCTTTGCGAATGGCGAGGAGGGAATCATTCTATTTGACTGCCATCGTGCTACTGTGACAGAGAACACAATCTATGACAATGATAGATATGGATTGAGCCTCGTGGGTCCAGAGTATGGAGTTTTCTCACACAATACGATATACAACAACACACTGGATGGCATTAATTATGATACAGGAGGCCATTCTGTTGTGGATTCAAATGATGTCTTTGACAATGGTTGGACTAACTTCCATCTTGGTGCTAGTGCTTGCGGCATGAATATCGAGATTGTCACCAATGTAACTGTCACAGGCAATCAGGTTCACAATAATTCGCTTCATGGAATTAATCTACGACTAGCTACAGATTCCGTCATTCAGGATAATGAAGTATGGGAGAATTATGGAGTCATGGGTGAATGTGGGATATATGTCGAGTCATCAACATTCTGTAATGTGACTGCTAACTTGGTTTACAACAACACACAGAATGGAATCACAATTGACACCTCAGATGATTGCATAGTCACACACAACATAGTCTACGATAACACCCTCTACGGTATATACCTTGTAGACTGTAACAGAACTATACTCTACTACAACGATATGGGATGGAATCCGACAAATGCCCGCGATCTGGAAGGAGTGAATGACATCAACTATTGGGACAATGGTGAGGTGGGTAACTGGTACTCCGACTATGACGGGTCGGGAGCTTACAATATTTCTGGTACTCCAAATCAACGAGACTTCCATCCGTCGAACAGTCTGGTTGTTGGGACAATCTCAGATATTCAATATGAGCTTGGATCGACAGGAAACACATTGTTCCTTGGTGCGCAAGCCTTGAATCCAGACTACTACGAGGTGATTGCAGGTAGTGCCACAATTGGAACGATTGATTGGAATGGTGGCGACATCCATGCTAACGTTGATGGTCTAGATGTGGGAGTATATGAGGTCACGATTACTGCATTTCATGTCTCAGGGCACTATCTGTCAGAGGCTGCAAATGTGACTGTCGTGGACACATCAGCTCCTGCGTGGGTTCAGACACCTATGGATCAGACGATCAATGTTGGAGATTGGCTAAGCTTTGAGGTACGTGTTTCGGAGTTCTCAGAAGTCGACGACTGGATTGTCAATGACACTCTACATTTCAGCATTGATGGCTATTTCCAAGATGCTACTGGATACTATGTTGGACTGATTACAAATGCGACCACTCTTGAAGCTGGAACCTATGGTCTCAACATAACTGCGGTTGACATTTACGGTAACTCAGTTTCTGCGATCATAACTATCCATGTACTGGCTCCATCAACACCACCCGGTGGTGGAGACCCAACTGGCCTTCTGTTGATAGCGGCAGGTGGCGGTGCAGCAGCTGTAATCATAATACTCCTTGTGATTTTCACAAAGAAGAAAAAAGTATAGAGTTAAACAATGGGGATTTTTGAAATCCCCATTCATCTTCTTTTCACAAACATAGAACTGACTCACACCTAAAACCTAAGATAAAAGAGAATCGAATCATAGATGTTGATCGGGGTGTCAAAGATAGGGAAGATAGACAGAATTGCTGAGTCTCTTAGAATCATTAGAGCGGGAGAGGAACATGGTGCTGTCTTCAGAATGATTGGTGGGTTAGCTATCCGCGCCCATTGCGAAGACCTGCAGTTCTGCGAACGTGAATATGGAGATATAGACCTTGTAGCTTTGGGAAGGCAAACGGTAAAGATACGTTCCACCCTTGAATCAATTGGATATACAGAGGACAGGGAAATAGCCAGAGCAACAGACGGAACGCGATTGCTCTTTCAAAGAGAGGATTCTGATGACCATGTGGATGTCTTCCTAGACAAATTGAGAATGGAACACACAATCAATCTTCAGGAAAGGCTTGAGATTGAGGAGCTCACGATCTCGGTAAGTGATATCCTAGTCACGAAGCTCATAATCCATGTAATGAACGAGAAGGACTACAGAGACATATTCACAATAATGAAAGAAACAGAATTGGGACATGAAGACAAGAGAGGAGCCATCAATGTCAACTACATTGCATCTCTTTGTTCAAAAGACTGGGCCCTCTACTTTGACATCTTAGCAAATATCGATGAATGTCTGAGTGTGATTGATCACTACAGTCTTTCAGAGGTGGAGTCTAATCTGATTCGTTCTCGATTTCAGACAATCAAGGATGCTATACAGAAGAAGCCTAAGACACTGAAGTGGAAGCTACGATCACTTCTGGGGGAAAGGCTAACTGTGAGAGAAACAGTAGAAGAAGAAGATCTTGATGTGAGTGACCTCTCTTCAGAACTCTCGCATTCAGAAATAGAGGATATTTTGGATGAGAGTTAAGTTTGAAATGCAGTTTTTGAATGAATTTCCTATTTTGTCTTAGTACATTCAGAAACTTATTATAATACCATTCCAGTCCGAAATCAAAAGGAGCTCTACATATGTCAAAAAGCCAAGTACCCGATGAAGTATATGTCAGGGATTCAGTCCATCTTGTAGAAGAGGCTCAGAAAGAAGATCTCTATCTTCGAATATTAGGAGCCCTGGCAATTCATCTACACTGTCCAGGATATGAGGAATTGCATTTTAATCTTGACAGGTTAGGACGAGACGAGAATGC
>Ga0209536_100007002_pt1 | contig 17138 bp, 8 predicted proteins | sample DeeMarSeWOR28_12_FD_187461 | JGI IMG/M metagenome (GOLD analysis project Ga0209536, IMG submission 187461) | Marine sediment microbial communities from White Oak River estuary, North Carolina - WOR-2-8_12 (SPAdes) (version 2) | ecosystem: Environmental > Aquatic > Marine > Intertidal zone >... | reverse complement strand
CGTCCTGCTGCCGGTCATCCTGCTCTATCTTGCCCTGGCTGAAGTGTTTGATCTGATGGTGGTCATTGCCACACCCATTGCCGACCTGTTCTTTCCCGGCCGTTTTGAGGAGACAGAGTTCCCCGTTCTCATTGCACTGGCTCTCCTTGTCTTTCTCTCGTTCATTCTCGGTTTGATCATGCTTTCGAATACAGGCCGCTGGTTCGGCGACTGGATCGAACGCATCATCCTGGGCAGGGTGCCTGGCTATGATGCGATCAAGAGCCTGATCACCGGCTTTTCCAACTCCCAGCATGAATCCGCCTTCAAGCCGGCCCTGCTCAAATCCCCTGACGGCGAAAAAAAATTTGTCTACATCGTAGAAGATCATGGTGACGGCAACTGCACCATTATGCAGCCCTGGTCCCCTACTCCCTTTGCCGGCTCAATTAAGATAGTTGCAAAGGACCGTGTGGAGCCTCTCAATATCAGCATGGGCAAACTGACCGAGGTCCTGAGCCAGTGGGGGGTGGGTTCAAAGGATATTCTGAAAAAATAATTGCTCCGCGAGACATTTCATTCGAGTTTTGTCACTCTGGATACAAGTTACTATCAATTCCACCATACTTATTTGTCATTTCGAACGAATGTGAGAAATCTTAAAATTGCGACAATCCCCAAAAGATCTCTCCAGCCTTTCGGCTGTTCGAGATGACAAATTGTATACGGCTGTTCGAGATGACAAATTGTATACGGCTGTTCGACATGACAAATTGTATACGGCTGTTCGAGATGACAAATTGTATACGGCTGTTCGAGATGACAAATTGTAAACGCCCGTTCGAGATAACAGGAAGGAACAGGCGGATCTTAAAAGAACACATATTTGTGGTAAGAGCTCTGTCATTTCGACTCTGCTTTGTCATTTCGACCGTAGGGAGAAATCTATAAAATCTCTCAAGCCTTCCGGCTTTTCGAGATGACAGGTTGTGAGATTGGCGACCGTTCGAGATGACAGGTTGATTCGATTAATTTATGAACGAAAAAACATATTATGTCTATCTGCTTACTAACTGGAATAACAAAGTCATGTATGTGGGTATGACCAATGACCTTCAACGCCGGATCTGTGAGCATAAGGAAAAGTTTTTGAAGGGCTTCACTAAAAAATATAATGTTCACAAATTAGTATATTACGAACAAACTTCAGATGTTGAGGTGGCATTAAATCGGGAAAAAGAAATCAAGAAATGGCGGAGAGAGAAGAAGGATAGACTGGTGGAAAATGCTAATCCGATTTGGCGGGACCTAAGTGAAGATTTTTAATAAGATTTATTGCTGAATAATTAGCCGCGGAAAAAGATCTCTCCAGCCTGTCGGCTGTTCGAGATGACATGGGAAACTGGTTCTGTCATATAAATCCAGATATGTCACTTCGAGCTTGCTTTTTTTATTTAGTATTTACATTGTCATTTCGACCGAAGGGAGAAATCTAAACAAAGTCTTGCATAAGCCCCACTGGAAAAGCTCTCTCCGGCCAGAGGCCGTTCGAGATGACATGGGAGACTAAAGTCACAACAAGAGTTAGAGGACAGCATACTTCTTTAATTAAATATTTTGAATAAAATAATTGGAACCGCCCATGAATAACACCATGCCTGACAATAAGGATGCACGTGCCAAGGGACGCTTTCGGCTGGGTACCACCATATTTATCATCGGCTTCTGCAGCCCTCTGCTTATCCCGCTGGTCACGGCATCGGACCTGCCGCTGAAATGGAAGGCAACCATATCCGGTTTCCTGGCCCTGGGCATCCCGGAGCTCTTCAGTTTCATTGCTATTGCCATCATGGGCAAACCCGGTTTTCTCCACCTGAAAGAAATAATCGGCAGGCTCATCAAAAAATACCGACCGCCGGAACGGGTCAGCCTCACCCGCTACCGGGTCGGCCTGGTCATGTTCACCGTCCCGCTGCTCATGGCCTGGCTCCTCCCCTACTTCGGCCACCTGATCCCCATTTACCGGGAAAATCTGCTCCCGTTCAGCGTGGCCGGCGACCTGCTCTTTATCTCCAGCGTCTTTGTGCTCGGGGGCGAGTTCTGGGACAAGCTGCAGGCGCTCTTCGTCTATGACGCCAAAGCAATGTTGCAAAGTAGATGATGTTTGTGAAAAACCAATTGCTGGTATACTGCAGTGGTTGTGTAAAGGGTGTCATTTAAAACGGAGTGGGCAATCTTTAAGATCTCTCCGGCCTGTGGCCGTTCGAGAGGACATGGCTAACGGGTTCAGTCATAAACATATTAAATACATCACCCTCAATGAAAGATAATAAATACCAAAATAACAAAAAACTCTTATCTTCTTCCTTGAAATCTGTAGTTTTTCCTTCAGCCTTCAGCCTTTAACCTTCAACCTCTCTTTTCAAAACGCCATCCCGAGGCTGAAGTGATACACCCAGGAATCCTCATTCCAGATTTCCTCGGGGTCGGGGTTGTAGGCAATGTCGAAACGGATCGGGCCTACAGGCAGGAGGTACTGAAGGCCTATGCCGATGCCGAATTTGAACTCGCTGAAAAAATCGTTCAGCGTATCGTCCAGCAGGTCTGAACGGCTGGTATACGGCATGAAATCCTTTTCCAGCAGCGACCTGTTCGGTGAGACATTCCCGGCATCAACATAGAGTGTGGTGGCAAAATTCTTGTAGAATCTTTTACGCACTTCAACAGAAAAAACATTATACCCCAGACCGCCGATGGGTTCATTGTTGTAATCTTTGGGGCCGAGTTCCGAATGTTTGTAACTGCGGACCGTACTGTCCCCGCCGTTGAAGAACCGCTCGCTGATGGGAATTGATAATTGGTCCCTGATCGGTATGATGAGCCCGGTTGTGGCCCGCAGCCCGAGGATAAATTCCTGGGGCAGCTTGATGAAATAACGGCAGCCGAAGGTGATGCGGCCGAATTCAAGATCGCTGCCCAAAGCCGGCAGGGAAATGTCAAAACCGCTGGCAAGCCGTAAACCTTTAGCCGGATAGAACATATCATCACGTGTGTCCCAGACCGCCTGAACACCCAAAGTGCCCTTATTGTAATCATCTTCCCCCTTCGGCAAAGGGGTCTCATCAGACAGTGAATAAAGCTGGGTTATTTTGTATTGGTAGCCGGTGGTCAGTGTCAGATTCTTGCTCAGTTTCTTGGAAAGCAGAACCGAGAGACCTATTTCCTCAGAGGTATAGGAAGGTTCCTCCCGCCGATCATACACGAGCGGAATGTTCATGGATATATCAGTCTGCAGCAGCCAGGGATCGGTATAGCTTATTGTAAAGGTTTCAGCCTTGGTTGATGCCAATCCGTCAATTCTGCCGTTGCGGCCGGTGCCGAAAAGGTTCTTTTCAAAAACTCCGGCCCGCAGCCGCAACTCCTCATATGAACCCCAGCCTGGCTCAACATAATATTCCCGGCTCGGCAGCTCCTCGACCAGCACTTCAAGGTCCCTTAAGCCATCTTCACCGGCAGGCAGGATATTAATCTCCACTTTTGCAAAAAGCCCTGAATCGAAAAGCTTTCTGAAGCTCTCCATTCTTTTGCGGTTGGAATAGATATCACCGGGCTTCAGCTGTACCCTGTTCCTGATAAACGCTTCGCGGGTGCTGGTATTGCCGGAGATGACAATATCCCCGATCCTGGCTTTCACTCCGCTGGTTATTGCAGCCTGCATGGCAACCATGCCTGGTTCATCCTGAAACACCGTCTCAATCTCAATGACAGCCTCTGCATAACCGATACTGTCATAGGCTTCCTCAAGGGCTGTCCGCAGCAGGAGCTTGCGCCGGGCATAATAAGGTTTGCCGCTGAAATCGCTTTTTATTGTCTCAAACTCCGGCCCGAGTTCGGGAATCAGGTCTCCGCTTAATACCACTGCATTGATAATATATTTGGGGCCTTCATCAATTCGGATTGTAATAGCTGCTCCGGCGCGGTCTTCAGTAAATGACAGCTCCGGTCTTTTCACTTTCACGTCAACAAATCCCTCACCCCTGTAGTAATCCCGTATTTTGCTTACTGTATCCTTTACCTCGGATTCGATGAAAATCATTTTATGCTGCCGGCCCAAAGGTTTCGTCGTTTGCTGGAAAAAACCCAGCAATTTATCTGACCCGATCTTTTTGTTCCCCTCGAAGTTGATTGTTTCAATAAATACTCGGGGTCCTTCTTCTACCTTGAAAGTAACGGCTACGAGATTATTTTCTTGTTCATAGGTATAGACAACAAAGGCAAAAGCAAATCCCGCCTGGAGATATGCCGAACGCATCTGGTAGGCGGCATCATCAATGTCGGCCTTCCGGTAGCCTCTTTGGGAAAACATCTGCAGTTCAACAGCTGCGGCCTTTAACAGGTCTTTTTCAGCGAAGTATGAATTGCCGGTGAAGGTTATGGTATATGGTTGTGCCGGCTTCTCACCCTTTTCTGCGGCCTGGGAAACGGCAGTTGCATAAAAAGATCCTGCCAGCAGGATACTGATCAGTAAAACAAATATGCAGAGTGGATTTATCCTATTCAAAGCGAAACACCAATCTGAATCCATAGTTATAGGCATCATACTTATCTTTTTCGCCTGACAGGTAATATATTTTTCCTGTTCCGGCTGTGTACTCCGACAGCCGGAATGTTGCTTCCACCGTCTGTTCACCGCTCTTGGTTATATTCCTGCCGTAATCCAGCTCAAAACGGTCCAGGATCGATTCATCGCTGGCTCCTGATTCATCCTCAAGCCATTTGTTCAGAAAATCCCGGCCCAGGTAGACCATGACATTTGTTGTGCCCCTACCCTTCGCACCTCCGGCAGCATCCTCTTTAGGCGGCTGCCCGGTCAGGAGGAGCAGCAGGAGTTCATCATTGGGCAAAGATGGACTGGAGCTGAGTGTTATGACCGGATCATCTATGGTACCGCTGATGACGACATTGATGTCATAACCCAGAATTTTGGACTGGGCCAGCAGGTCAAACTGCGGCCTGTCAGGCTCTCCCTCAAGAAAACGCAGCAACCCTGACTGGACCTGCAGCCTGCCGGAAGGCAATACGACGCGCGAAGGATCAATGTAAACTGCGCCAACCAGGAAAGGCAGTTCGCCGGTGCCTTTTAAGGTCAGTTCCGGACGTAGTACTCCCCGGATCAGGTTGTTGCGGATCCTGAACGGTTCAATGGTTGTGATCCGGATATCAAGAACAGCATCCCTGAGGGGAGGATCCTGAAATGAAAAAAGGAAATTGACCCCCTCGGAAACCGGAACGGACGAGGAACCGATCATACCCAGGAAATCAAAATTCTTTGTATAATATCCTCCTGTCAGGCCTGTAGTGCCTTTTATGACAAGGCGCTCCAACGGGCCGGAAACATCAAGCTGCACATCCCCGCGCATCCGCATGTCGTTATTGCGGAAGAGCAGAACATTTTTACCATCGGCATGCAGATTGACATCTACTGTATCTTTCTCTTTGCTTATCTTGCCTTGGAGGCTGACCGGGGAGCCGCCCACCTCGGCCTGCATATCTTTTATGGTTATGGATTGTTCATCAAAGTCGCCCTTCAGGTTGACTGCAGAAAGCATCGGAAAATTGAAGGTATGGCTGGCTTCTCCATCCTTGAGTGAGAAAGAGCCTTTCAGGGCCGGTCTGGTTACAGGTCCTGCCAGATGCAGTTCTCCCTGCATATCTCCTTCAAGGCGGCGCAGCCAGGGAAGCCTTGTGCGAAGAAAATTCAGGTCCTTGAGTTTCATTGTTGCATCTGCCTTAACCTCGCCTTTTAATTCCGCCCGGCGATTCTGCAGGAGTTCCTTGACAGAAATGCCGTGTTTCCAGGAACCGGTTGCCTGGGCAGTGTAGGCGCTTGAATCGAGGCTGGCTGCCTGTAAAACTATGGACCCTCCCAGGGCTGCTATATCGCATGATAATACCACAGCAGAATCCATATATTGTTTCAGAGTGCCGGGAGGTTCAATTCCCTCGGCCTGAAAATGAACATGACCTTCGGGCCGGTCCCATGATCCGCTTACATCGAAGTCCAGGGCAACGCTGCCCGTGCCGATCCCCCAAGGTTCCAGAAAGACACCAATATCTTCGAGAGCCGGAAAATCGATGTGCCCTTTGAGGGACATCTCACCATCAAGAAAGGGCTCGTCGGCCATGGGGTCATAGGGCAGGTGCCCTGCCAAGGTGAGCTGGTTCCGTTCGAGGGACTTCCAGGTGAATTCCGAGATCTCAATGCCTTTGGAAGAGTATTGCAGCCCAAAGCTGCCCGTCAGCGGGAAGGGAACGTTGGTCCCGCCGGCCTCGCTAACGGTGCCGGAAACCTGCATTTGCGTGCTCTCGGGCACTCCCTTTAAAACAGCTTCAATATCAGCCCCGTGAAAGAAGTAACGGGCATCGATAAAGTTTCGCAACCAGCCGTCACTGTCCAGGTTGCGGGTGCTGATTTCAACCGCAATTTCCTTGCCGGGCGACCTGCTGATTCCTGTGAAAATTTCCCCCTTGCCGTCGAGCTTGAAGGCTCCATCCATTGAAAACGTATCATCCTGCCAGGTGCCCGCTATTGGTGAAAGAAGTGCGAGGATGCCGGATTCATTTTCCTGGGTCATTTCAATGATCTCAAATTTTATTGCCTTTATGGCTCCCAATTTTTCCTGGCTGAGTTGTACATCCCCCTGCAGCGAGAGTCCACCCAGTTGCATTTCTTTGAAACCCAGGTATTCACCGCTAAGATCTATCCTGGCTTTCGGTTCCCTGATGCTGCCTGCAACAGATATTTCGGCTGCTGCCTGCCCTTGCAAAGGAATATCACCTAAGAGCCCGGCCAGTTCCCCCAGGTTCCTGCTCTCAAACCTGGCGGCAATATTGACCGGCACCGATTCAAATGCTTCCGCTGTCGCCGGTATTGGAATTATTCCCCGGTCAATGACTATGCTTGCATAAGATGCTACCGCCTTGGCAGCTTCAAGATACAGGGCTCCCTTCTCCAGGGAGCCGGTCATTGTCAACGAATTGGGGCTGACAACCTCTGGGAGTAAATCCGCATCAGCTTTGATAAGCTGCAGGAGTGTCGCAAAATCTGCAACATCAACTGCGAATTCTGCCTCGGAGCCTCCAATGATGGGGAGTACCTTCCCAGCCAGCAGCAGTGGCATGGAAACAGAGACATCCCTGACAAGGACATGATTGCCGGGGGTATTCGCCTCTGCAGTTGAAATCCTGAAATAATCACTGTCAAAGCTGCCTGCAGCTGCAAGAGTTTCAACATTGACGCCGCGCAGCTGCGCGGCGATCACATTAACCGCAAAAGAACCGGCCGGGTCTTCCAGCGTTGCCAAATTAACTGCCAGGTCAGCCTTCCCCCTGATCTTTCCGGAAATATCCCAGCCCAAACCGCCCAGGCGCTTCTGCAGTTCCCCGACATCAAAGCTTTCTGTCCCAACATCAACCTGCAGCAACCGGTTGGCCAATGATCCTTTCAAACCCAGTTGACTTTCCGTAAATGCCATATCAGCAGCAAATTCGAAATAGCCCGTATCCATCCGTGACAGGTCAATAAAGCCGGTGGCAGATATCTGTTCTTCCCCTATTCTCAGAGAATCAATGCTTAATTTCTCCTCCCCATAGTGCAGCAGGGAGACAAACCCTGTATCTGTCCTGGCCATACCCTCCTGGTTGAAACGAAAGCTTTCGACTTCAAGCTGCAGTTCATGGGCTGCAGCTGCAGAGCGCAGGTTTGCGTTTATTCCCCGAACCAGAATATCCCATTCTTCATTGGTCAGAACAACTGTCCCATTTTTGAGATCAAGCGCAGGAAGCATTGCCGGCACAAGGAAGCGGGCAGGTTCCTCTGCTGGTTGTTCAGCAGAAGTTGCAACCCTGAACTCATAAGCGAATTCAGGAGCATCTGTAGTGCAGCTGAGACCATGGAGAAAGAGTTCGTACCCTTCCTTCAGGTCCCAGATATTATAGGTGCAGCTTATGGATTGGGCTTTGAAATGATAGGTTTGCGGCTGACCATCCACAGGGCGGATGGATATGTTCTCAAGTGTTGTTTCAGAAAAAATATTGCCGCCGACTCTGCCGAAAGCAAGAGCGATATCCGCCCTGCCGGCATAGAACTGTGCGCCTTTCCTGAGGGTATAATAGCTCAGCGACTCCCGGTTCAGGAATACGGCTAAAAGAAATATGGCGATGGCCAGCGCTACATATCCTGCCCATTTGAGAACTTTCTTCATATAGCACTATTATATCCACTTAGCAGGCAAGACAATAAGTAATTTTTTTGTATTATAATTGATGTGACGAAAAAGGGGGTTCAGTATGCTTATGCTGAACCCCACAGTATAGTTTCAGATTAAACCTGGATATTACATGTATATTACATAAAAAGATCCTTTACGGCAGCATCTTCATCCAATCAGGATTCTGGAACCATTCCAGGGTGAGTTCCTCCAGCACACCGCTGTCTTCCAGCATCGTCAGATAATTATCCACCAGGTTGACAAACAGGGGATCATTATCCGGCAGGGCAATGCCGAGCGGCTCATAGGTCAAGGGACTGACAACCGTAAGCAATTTTTCCCCGGGATATCTGAAAATCGTAACCACGCAGATGGTATAGTCCGCAAACATGGCATCAACTTTGCCGCTGATAACCATGTTTACGGCCTCATCATAGCTGTTGGCGCTGACAAGCTTTACCTTGGTCAGATTCTCCTTCACAAACTGCTCGCTGGTGGAGCCGCGCAGGGTCACGATTGACTTGCGGGGATCGTTGACATCTTCGGGAGTCTGGGCCTGTGCCATGGTGGGCAGCTTCGTCAGGACCGCCTTCCCTGACTTGAAATAGGGGCCGACAAAAGCCACCTTCATGTTTCTCTGAGGGGTGATTGTCATGCCGGAGAGGATCATGTCGATCCTGCCTGCTTCAAGGGCCGGCAGCAGCTCATGGAACTGCATGGCTTCCAGCCGCAGCTTTACGCCCATGGAATCCGCCATTGCCTGGGCCAGATCAATTTCCATGCCGATGATCTCACCGTCCTTCGTGGTCATATTCAACGGCGGCATGCTGGCAGCGGTGCCCACCACAAGCTCGCCGTTGGCGGCTATGCGGTCTAAGACCGGTGATTTAGCCGTGTTGCTCTGCATACCGGCGCAGGCCGTCAGGGTGAGCATGGATGCCAGAATTACGATATATGCCAGTAGTTTTTTCATGCGCGAAGTCCTCCCATAGTTTTAAGTGACTAAAGTTGTAAGTGACTAAAGTTGTAAGTGACTAAAGTGATCTAAAGTTAAGAGCCTTTTCCAATAGTACAAAAAATTGCTAACAACTCACTGCACTCATTGCGAACTGATCGAACTTCTTCAAGAGACAGGAGTTTTGATTCTGCAATAAGTTCAAGCCAGTACCCCGTCTCACTGGCTTCACTTTCACAAATTTTAATTTTATTTATAAAATCGGCTTTACTTCTTGCCCTGTTCGCCTCCCGGTAATTTGCTCCAACAGAAGTTCCGGATTTTGTTATTTGATTTCTAATAACCCTGCATTCGGGGGTATTTGGAAGAGATGTTGACAATTGAATAATATCAATCCCAAACCTGAGAGTACGTTTTTCAAAATTTTTTGAAAATTCTTTGTTTGTTAAAACTTTAGTCACTCTTAACTTTAGTTCACTCTAGTCACTTTATTCATCTACAATCAAACTCATCCACTTCAACGATTCCATTGGACCCCAGGAACCGGCCTCATATGGGTGCAGCTGTGCTTCGGGGTTGACGCAGGTTTCGCATGCGTGCAGTATCGGGGTCAGGTACGACCAGGAAAGTGCCACGCCGTCCTGGCGCCAGAACAACATGTGGTCTCCCATTATGACGTCAAGAAGCACCTTGGCATAGGCATCCAGCGGTGAGCCCCTGAAACCCTGGTAGTATTTAAAATCCATGGTTACCGGGCGCAGACATGATTTTGCCCCCGGCACTTTAGTCTGAAATGTGATGTTGATTTCCTCTTCGGGATAAATCCCCAGGACCAACCGGTTGGCTGTTATTTTCTCATCCAACACCTCCCGGAACATGGAGTGGGGTACATTCTTGAACTGGACCACTATTTTTGTCTCCTTGCGGGCCAGCCGCTTGCCGGAAGCAAGGTAGAAGGGCACACCCTGCCAGCGCCAGTTGTCAACAAACATGCGCATCATGGCAAAGGTCGGGGTTATGGACTTGGGATTCACACCCTTTTCCTCCCGGTAACCCGCCACTTTATTGCCCTCCACTATCCCGCCCTTGTACTGCCCAAGTACCAGGTTGTCCATCAGGGTTTCACGGGCCAGGGGCTTAACGGACCTGCCGACCTTGGCCTTTTCGTCCCGCACCCGGTCATCCTCAAAAAGGGAAGGCGGCTCCATGGCGGTGAGCGCCAGCAACTGCACCATGTGATTCTGGAACATGTCACGCAAAACCCCTGCCTGTTCATAATAGCCGGCCCTGTTTTCCACCCCCAGCTTTTCTGCAGCAAGTATACCGATGTAGTCGATATAGTTTCTATTCCAGATGGGTTCAAAAATCGTATTGGCAAAGCGGAACATCAGGATGTTCTGCACCGTTTCCTTGGCCAGGTAATGGTCAATGCGGAATATCTGGTTTTCCTTAAAGCTTTTGTGCAGAACCCTGTCAAGATCAAGGGCGGTCTGCAGGTCCCGGCCGAAAGGCTTTTCCACTACTATCCTGGCCCAGCCGTTCCCGTTCTTTCCTTCCCGCGACAACCCGACTTCACCGATCTTTTTGGCAATGACCGGATACAGTGTAGGGGGCACCGCCAGGTAGAATATCCTGTTGGCGCCCGTTTTTTGCTCCTGATCCAGGTCCCTGAGATAAGCTGCCAGCTCCTCGCATGATTCCCGGGAATCATAAGTGACGGGCTGGTAGAAAAGTTTTGCTGCAAATCCGTCCCACTTGCCAAGATCAATCTTGCCTTCCCCTGCAATGGCCTGCTTCAATTTTTCCCTGAACCCGTCATGGGACAATTCTGTCCGGCTGCAGCCAACAACGGCAAAGGGCTCCGGCAGGCTGTCCGTAAGATAGAGGCTGTAAAACGCCGGGATCAGCTTTCTGGCGGTCAGATCACCCGAGGCGCCGAATATAACCAGGGTACAGGGGGAAAGAGAGCCCGGGGTGACAAACTCGCAGGCGTTTCCACTGCCGGTGGTTTTGGTTTCCGCCGCAGCTTCCAAAGGGTCTTGTGGAGACATGAAGGATCCTCTTTTTTTTGAGTATAAATTCGAAACTCGAAACACGAAATCCGAAACAAATTCCAAGGCCGGAAAATCTAATTTTCTAAATTTAAAGACAACTGAAAATTATTTTGAATTTGTTTCATTTGAATTTATAAATTGTTTCGGATTTCGTGATGCGGATTTCGAATTTCCACAAATTTTACTTTTCGGTCTTTCTTCTTTCCCTTGCCCAGTCCGTATGAAAACTCCCTTCCTCGTCCACCCGTTCATAGGTATGGGAGCCGAAGTAGTCCCGCTGGGCCTGCAGCAGATTATGGGGCAGACGTTCGGAGCGGTAGGAGTCATAATAGTTTAAAGCTGCACTCATTGCCGGGATAGGGATGCCGAGCTCTGCTGCGGTACAGACCACCTGGCGCCAGGCAGCCTGGTTGGCAACCACTGATTCCGTGAAATGCTTATCGAGCAGCAGGTTCTCCAGTTGCGGATCACGGTCATATGCCTTTTTGATATCTTCGAGAAATGCAGCCCGGATGATGCAGCCGCCGCGCCAAAGCATGGCGATCCCGCCATAATCAAGCTCCCAACCGTATTCTTCTGCCGCTGCCTGGAGCTGAAAAAAACCCTGGGCATAACTGCAGATCTTGGAGGCGAACAGGGCCTTGCGGGCCTGGTTGACAAAATCTTCTTTATTTACTGATGACCGGAACTCCTTCAGCGCTCCAATAGGACCTGTAAGAATCTTGCTCGCCCGCACCCGATTTTCCTTCAGGGCTGAAAGGGTCCTGGCAAATACCGCTTCCGTGATCAGGGTGGTGGGTACGCCGAGGTCCAGGGCATGCTGAGCGGTCCACTTGCCGGTCCCCTTCTGGCCTGCCTTGTCCAGGATCATGTCAACCAGGGCTTTGCCTGTTTTATCGTCTGTAACGGAAAAGATATCGCGGGTTATTTCGATGAGGTAACTGTCAAGCTCGCCCCTGTTCCACTCGGAAAAGACATCGTAGAGTTCGTCATTGTTCAGCCCGAGCCCGTCTTTTAGCAGACTGTAGGCCTCGCAGATAAGCTGCATGTCACCGTATTCGATGCCGTTATGCACCATTTTCACATAGTGGCCGGCCCCGCCGGAACCCACCCAGTCACAGCAGGGAATATCCTTGTCGGGGCCGACCTTGGCGGCAATGGCCTGGAATATGGGCCTAACATGAAACCAGGCTTCCTTTACGCCGCCGGGCATGATGCTCGGGCCGTGCCGGGCGCCCTCCTCGCCGCCGGAAATGCCCGTACCCATGTAAAGGATGCCCGAGGGTTCAAGATTCTTTATCTGCTCTTCGGTATCAAGAAAACAGGAGTTGCCGCCATCGATGATGATATCACCCGGCTCCAGAAGTGGGGCAAGCTGCTTTATCGTCTGTTTGACCGGATCCCCGGCCTTGACCATGAGCATGGCAATGCGCGGCTTCTTGAGACTTTGGACAAATGCCTCCAGGCCGTGGCAGCCGACAACGGCTTTACCCTGCGCCGGCCCGGCAATGAAATCATCAACCCTGCTTGTAGTCCGGTTATAGGCCGCTACCGTAAAGCCATGATCAGCCATGTTCAGGACAAGATTCTGGCCCATCACGGCCAGACCTATAAGGCCGATATCGCACTGTGCGGTCATGGGAACCCCCTTGGGAAGTAATATCATGTTGACAATAAAGGAGAATCTACTGCGAAAACAGGAAAAAACCAAGCCTAAATCAAGAAAAATGGAAGCCTGAGAAATGCTTATACCTCCAAGCACATTAATATAAATAACTCAACAAATTAATAAGTTATGGTCAGCAAAAAATATTTATGATATAAAAAACATTCTTATTTCCACATCATAGTTATGCAGCATTTGTCTTGTATTTGTTTGACTTCATTACAACAATGAAAAGCAAGGATCATAAATGAGCACACTAAGAGTTTTCAGATTGATATTTCTTTTCTTTATCGCTGCAATTTTTGCATGCAGCCCTAGGTGGGCCCTGGCAGAAAAAAAGCAGGAAGCCACCGGCCAGGCCCCGCCTGTACCGGAGGTGACAGTTATCACGGCAGTTCCCAGGGACACCCCGGTTACCATTGAGTTTGTCGGCAAGACTGTGAGTTCCAGACGGGTTGAGATCCGGTCACGTGTTGAGGGTTTTTTGGAAAAACGCCTCTATACAGAAGGCTCAATGGTCAAAGAAGGTGATGTGCTTTTCCAGATGGATCAGAAGCCTTTTCAGGCAGACCTGCGTGCTGCTAAAGCAGAGTTGGCACAGCAACAGGCCCGGCTTGAAAACGCCGAAGCGAATCTTAAGCGGGTCAAGCCCCTGGCGGAAAAAAATGCTGTTTCCCAGAAGGACCTTGACGATGCCATTGGTACTTACAGGTCTTCGGCTGCCGCAGTGGAAGCGGCAAAGGCCAAGGTAGTGCAGGCTGAACTGAGCCTGAGCTATACTACGATCACTTCCCCGGTTACCGGCCTGTCAAGCTTTGCCGTGAAACAGGAGGGAGCCTATATCGGTTTCGGCTCCGACAGTCTGCTCACCTATGTGGCGCAGCTGAATCCCATGTGGGTTGAATTCAGCGTTTCGGAAAATCAGATCCTCAAATCCCGCAGACAGTCTGAGCTCGGCATAATCAAGCATCCTGAACAGGGCGACATGGAAGTTGAAGTTGTCCTGGCTGACGGTTCCATCTTTCCCAACAGGGGCAGGATCACCTTTGCTGATGCGGCCCTCAGCGAAGAGACCGGCACCTTTCTCCTACGGGCTGAACTTGAAAATGTAACGGATACGGACAACGAGCTTGAAATTCTCCGCCCGGGCCAGTTTGTCCGGGCCCGTTTGCATGGCATGGTGCGGCCCAATGCTATCCTTGTCCCGCAGCGGGCTGTGCAGCAGGGGGCCAAGGGCAGTTTTGTCTGGGTTATTGATGAAGAGGGCAAGGCCGAATTCCAGCCTGTCACCGTGGGCCAATGGCATGGAGATGATTGGTTTATCGATGCAGGGCTTGAAGGCGGAGAAACGGTCGTTGTTGATGGAGCCCTGAAGTTGCGGCCCGGGACACCGGTCAAGATCGTTGAACCGGGAGAAGTGAAAACAGAAAACAATTAAATGAAAAATTCGAAGCACTAATAAATGAAAAATTCGAAGCACTAAATCCGAAACACGAAACAAATTCAAAATTCAAATTTTCAAATGCTATAAACAAAAAATTGGAAAACGTGACCCGCTGTTTCGAGCCTTGGTATTTGTGGAACTAGAATTTGTTTCGTGCTTCGAGATTCGATTTTAGGATTTCACAAACCGGATTAATTAAAATATATAAATTATAAATATAAAATTCTGTGATTTCCTCCATTTTCATAAAACGTCCTATCCTGTCAACGGTCCTGTCCATTGTCGTGGTCATTGCCGGCCTGGTGTCAATGAGCGGTTTGCCTATCAACCAGTACCCGGCCATTACGCCGGTGCAGGTAACGGTCAATGCCAGCTACCCGGGTGCTGATGCCGAAACCGTTGCCAATACCGTCGCTGCGCCCATTGAAACCCAGGTCAATGGGGTTGACAACATGCTCTACATGCAGTCAACCTCCTCGGCCACCGGCGAGATGTCACTAACCGTCTACTTTGACATTGATACTGATCCCGATACTGCTGAGGTCCAGGTAAATAACCGGGTAAGCCTCGCACTCCCCGAACTGCCGGACACGGTACGCAATACCGGGGTCAAGGTTCAGAAACGTTCATCCAGCATCCTTATGCTCATCGGTATCTATTCACCGGAAGGACGCTACGATGAAAAATACATCGGCAATTATGCCAATCTTTACATTCTCGATGCCTTAAAGCGTGTTCCGGGTGCAAACCAGGCCTCAATCATGGGACTGCCGGATCTTGCCATGCGCGTATGGCTGCAGCCGGACCGTATGGCAAGCCTGGGTATTACTCCAAGTGATATACAAAGAGCGGTCAGCCAGCAGAATCAGCAGTTCGGAGCCGGCCGCCTGGGCCAGTCACCGACCAATAAACCCGTCGAGATGACCTTCCCTGTAGTCACCGGCGGACGTTTTTCCGAGCCGGAGGAATTCGACAACATCATCCTGCGGGCTGATCCCGAAGGCACGGCAATTGTGCGCATCAAGGATATCGGCTGGTCGGAGGAAGGCCAGAAAAGCTACATGCTGCGCTCGACCCTGAACGGCAGCCCGGCAACCTTTATTGCAGTTTACCAGCAGCCGGGATCCAACGCCCTGGAAGTTGCTGAAAATGTCCAGATCATGATGGAAGAACTCAAGCAGAGTTTCCCGGAAGGCATTGACTACACGGTATCCTTCGATACGACCAAGGTCATTGAGGCATCCATTGACGAGGTCAAGGAAACCCTGATTATCGCCATCATCCTGGTCGTACTGGTGACCTACCTATTCCTGCAGAAGGTGAATACGACGCTCATCCCCACTATTGCCATCTTTGTTTCGATTGTCGGCACCTTCATCGGCATGTCAGCTATGGGGTTCTCCATCAACCTTTTGACCCTGTTCGGTCTGGTCCTGGCCATCGGTATTGTCTGCGACGATGCCATCGTGGTGGTGGAAAATGTGGAGCGCAACATTGATGAATTCGGGCTGTCATCCAAGGAGGCCACCTTCCGGGCCATGGAGGAGGTGACCGGGCCGGTCATTGCCACCACCCTGGTGCTTATTGCCGTCTTTGTACCCGTAGCATTTCTCAGCGGCACCACCGGAGTGCTTTACAGGCAGTTTGCCATCACCATAGCCATCTCGGTCGCCATCTCAAGTTTCGTGGCCCTGACCCTGACCCCGGCCCTGGCGGCCATCCTGATCAAGCCCTCAAAGGGGGAACCCAGGGGCTTTTTCAAATGGTTCAATAAATTCATTGATGCAACTACAGGACTTTACGCAGGCGGTGTCAGCCTGACATTGAAACGCAAGTTTATCGCCCTGGCTCTGCTCGGCGGTATGCTGTTCGGTACCTACACCCTGTTCAAAGTCATCCCGGGCAGCTTTGTGCCTGCCGAGGACCAGGGCTATGTTTTTGCAGCCGTTGTTTTACCGGACGGGGCCAGCCTTGACCGCAGCGAAGCACTAACCCAGCAGGTGGCGGAGATATTTTCGAAACATCCTGCGGTTAAAGATTCCTCTGCCCTTGCCGGCTACAGCCTGATAGACGGTCAATTCAAGACCAATACCGGTACTGTTTTTATAGCGCTCAAGGATTTCGATGAAAGAAGTGACCCTGAATTGAAGGTCGGGGCATTGTTCGAATTTGTTACTCCACGGCTGAGAAAACTGCAGGACGGGGTCGCCTTTCCCATCAATCCCCCGTCAATCCCCGGACTTGGCACCCAGGGAGGCTTCGAATTCTGGCTCCAGAACAGGGGCCAGGGTGGTGCGACCAGACTTGCTGAAATAGCAAAGGAAATCATAGCCAAGGCCAATGAACGCCCCGAGCTTACACGCCTTAACACCACGATCAACGCAGCGTCGCGCCAGCTGAAAACAGATGTCGACCGCTCCAAGGCCGAAACCCTGGGTGTTTCCGTACCAGATGTCTACGCAGCCCTGCAGACCCTGTTCGGCTCGCTTTATGTCAGCCAGTACAACAAGTACGGCCGCGTCTGGCAGGTTATCCTGCAGGCAGAGCCTGAATTCCGTGAAAAACCGGAAGACATCCAGAATATTTACGTGCGCCAGAGTGCAGGAAAAATGGTGCCGCTCTCCTCGGTGGTAACTACGAACTATGTGACCGGACCGGACCTGCTGCCGCGCTTCAACGGTTTCATGGCAGCCAAGATTACCGGTGACGCTGATACCGGTTACAGTTCCGGCCAGTCCATAGGTGTCATGGAAGAGGTAGCCGGCAAGGT
>Ga0209536_100007001_pt1 | contig 17139 bp, 7 predicted proteins | sample DeeMarSeWOR28_12_FD_187461 | JGI IMG/M metagenome (GOLD analysis project Ga0209536, IMG submission 187461) | Marine sediment microbial communities from White Oak River estuary, North Carolina - WOR-2-8_12 (SPAdes) (version 2) | ecosystem: Environmental > Aquatic > Marine > Intertidal zone >... | reverse complement strand
CGGAACCGGGATGCCTATCTGAGCGGTCACGTTCCGGGAGCCATTGACATGGATACACTTGCACTTGAAGCACCTGAAACCTGGAACCGGAGGTCACCGGATGAACTGAGAAAAGCATTCGAAGCACACGGGATCACATCAGATACTACGGTCGTTCTGTACGGGAAATACATGGATCCCGATAACGATGATGAGTTCCCCGGAAGTGCGGCAGGAGATATAGGGGCCATCCGCTGTGCATTTATTATGTTGTATGCTGGCGTGAAGGATGTGAGGATCCTCAACGGGGGATTTCAATCGTGGGTAGAGGAAGGATACCAGGTCTCCTTCAAAGATCAGCCCAAACAGCCGGTCCCTGACTTCGGCACAATGATCCCGCAACATCGGGATCTGGCTGTGGATACCTCTGAGGCAAAAAAGATCCTGGAATCTGGTGAAGCCGAACTGGTATGCGTCCGGAGCTGGCCGGAATACATCGGGGAAGTAAGCGGGTACAATTATATCGAAGCAAAAGGCAGGATTCCCGGGGCCATATTTGCCGACTGCGGTTCAGACGCCTACCACATGGAGAATTACAGGAATTTCGATCATACAACCAGGGAATACCGGGAAGTAGCCGAAATCTGGGAGGGAAACGGGATCACACCCGATAAACACCTGGCCTTCTATTGCGGGACCGGCTGGCGCGGAAGCGAAGCGTGGTTCAATGCCTGGCTGATGGGGTGGCCCAGGGTTTCGGTCTATGACGGGGGCTGGTTCGAGTGGTCCGCAGATCCGGATAATCCGGTCCAACAGGGGATCCCTGATACTGCTGATTTGCACAGAATATAAAATAGATCTGACACGTTTCATGGAACATTCAGAGACCTCCACATCCGTCCATAACCAAATAAATATCTGCAACTTACTGGAGCTTGAAAGCAGGGATGAAGTTGTCAGTGAGATCATCTCCGGGTTATCCTCCGATCCCAAACACATTTCCAGCCGTTTCTTTTATGATGAAACGGGATCATCTCTCTTTCAGAGGATTACAACATTACCTGAATACTATCCCACCCGCACTGAAATAAGTATCTTAAAGGAGGCGGCAGGGGAGTTAACAGGAGGCAACAAACAGCTTGATATGATTGAACTGGGGAGTGGGGATTATTCAAAGATCTCCATATTGTTGGAAGTGATACCCGGTAACCATCTCAGTGATATCCACTATTTTCCGGTGGATGTAAGTGAATCTGCTGTCCGCTACTCAGCAGAGGGAGTATCCCTTAGATTCCCGGAAGTAAAGATCCAGGGGCTGCTTGCGGATTTTATGAAACATTTAACCTCTTTGCCCGGGGAAGGGCAGCGGCTGATCTGTTTTTTCGGAAGTACCATCGGGAACCTCTCCCGTTCACAGGCCAGCCAATTTGTGGCTGAACTTAAAATAGCAATGGTTCCGGGCGATGGATTGCTGCTGGGTCTCGACATGGTAAAGGATCAGGACGTTATGGAAGCAGCATACAATGACGGCGAAGGAGTGACTGAAGCATTTAATAAAAATATGCTTCGGGTGGTAAACCGGAAGATAGAGACTGCAATTGATCCGGATGATTTTGAACACCTTGCATTATACAATCCGGAAAAACAAAGAATTGAGATGCACCTGGTGGCCAGGCGCGACCTTGAAATCCATTCACCCTGCCTGGAGCAACCTCTTCATATTAAAAAAGGCGAAACGATCCACACCGAGAATTCTCACAAATTCACTCAGGAACATATCAGGCAGTTTGCAGAAAGATCAGGGCTCTCCATCAAGAAAACCTACACTGACCGGAATGGGTGGTTCAGCCTGGTACATTTTGTGTACCCCGGATGAGTCCGCCTGGCAAGCAACTGTTTGAGGGAGTATCCTTCCCCTTCTGACGAACCGGGTCATCCTCAATTCCGGGCGAAAAAATCAAGGCTCGCACTCAATACCCCTGTCCTCTGAGGATCTTTCTCCATGAGCAACTCATGACGGCCATCTTCCACCAGGAAGGCCTCGCACGCCCCCCCCCGGCTACGTGCCAGTTGAATGAATTTCTGATGTGACCGCGGATTTACAAGCTGTTCATTCCCGGCGGAGAAGAGGATAAAAGGGGTACGGATGTTCGATGCATGTTCGAAGATGAAGTCAAATTGGTCGCATGAACTCCTGGCCCACTGAACAGAGGCCCCTCCCAGCCTCGCTTCCGGCACCTGGTCAAACGCAGACACGGCACGCTGAAATCTGATCTCCGACCCGGTTACAATATTCCCCTCGAATACCTCCTCCTCGCGGTTGTATCCGGATTGGCCGGGACCGTAGTCTGATGTTCTGTTTCGCAGCAGCCTGGCGAGGGGACAGACATACCATTTCAGGCCCAGCATCGGAGCGGAGAATGCTGCAGCAGTGAAATCTTCCGGATGCTGTTCCAGGTAGGTCATACCAATGGCTCCTCCCATGGAATGGGCCATCAGGAAAACTTTTTCATGCCGGTTGGGTCTTACATAGCGGTCATGGAAACTCTTCATGTCATTGATGTAGAACTGAAATGAATCGATGAATCCCATCTCCGGATCTTCCACCAGCCTCCCTGATTGCCCCTGACCCCGGTGGTCGTGGATATAAACATTGTAGCCGTTTTGATGGAGGTCGAAAATCAGCTCTTTGTATTTGATGGCTGCCTCGGATCTTCCGGATGAGATCATGATGGCTGCTCTCCCCGGTTCCTGCTGCATGAAGATCTTGAAGTAGATAATCACATCATCTTCTCCAACAAAGGATCCTTCGGTTCCCTGGTCATAGAATGCTTCAATTTGCTGAATATAGCTCTCTTCTTGCAGCTGCTGTGAACTGGTTGCATAATAATCACCGCAAACTTCAGTAAGCCTGGGAAAATCGACTGTGCATGAGCAGACGATAAGCAGCTGAATAGCGATGATCGGTTGACTCCATTGTTTCATACCGGGCCGGGATTAATGTATTGTTGAAAAGTCAGGTGTTAAATTAAAGAATTTATATAAATTTAGTAGGTCACGGATCCATCCCGGTTCCCTGATCTATTTGCACCATTGTGGCTTCAATATCATCACATCAGCCCGGAATTACCAGCCAGGAGCTCAGGGAAGCGATCCCCGAGAGCCTGCTTTCCAAATCGATCCATTTGCACTGGATCGATAAATCACCCTCCGGTAATGGTGAATACACCCTGACAGCCAAGATTGATATCGATGACCAGGTATTGCTGCTCCGGAGCAGAATCAACGATAGGTCACTGATCGAAGATTGGGATAACAAAGACACCACATACCACACCAATGCCCGCCTGGTGGCCCTGGAAAGGATCCTGACAGATCCTGCCAATGAAGATACGCTGCTCTCACTTTAACCGGTATCAAACGACCCGTTGGTCAAAGTGATCCTTCCCCTGTTGCATTTTTTTGTTAACTTGTTGTTGAAAACTTAATTTTCATGCAGCTTACCGTATGTCCGGCCTGCCTTCATACATGCCCGAATGTGGCAATTTCCCCCGCTCGGTCTACCTGATCTCGGCTTTTCTTTTTTCACTTTTCCTTTCGTTCCTTCCATCGCAGGGTGCTCACGCCCTGGCGGCCGACAGAAAATATAAGATCAAAGCCACAGCAGGTACGGGGGGTACCATCTCTCCATCCGGAGATGTAAGGGTGGAGAAGGGGGAAGATCAGACATTCAGAATTTATCCCGATCCCGGTTTCATCATCGAGGATGTGTTTATCGACGGGAGCAGTGTGGGTGCGGTTTCAGTGTATACGTTTGAGGATGTGAGAAGAGAGCACACCATCCATGCCACTTTCTCCCCAACGGTCTTATTCATTACGGCTGAAGCGGACAAAGGGGGAGAGATCTATCCAGAAGGCAAGATCATGGTGGATATCGGGGATGACCAGACATTCAACATTGTACCCAACGAGGACAGGATGGTCAAGGAGGTAAAGGTGGATGATGAGAGTGTAGGTGCCTTAACCAGTTACACCTTTTACAATGTGTCAGAAGATCATAAAATCAAGGCCACTTTCACCAAGGCGTTTATTATTACTCCGTTGGCAGGAACAAATGGATCCATTGAACCTTCCCAGCCTGTTCAGGTCCCGGAGCACAGTGATCTTGCTGTTTCGATTACTCCGGATCCGGGATACTCGGTGGAGGATGTGATGGTCGATTTTAAAAGTGTGGGGCCTGTTACCAGCTACCTTTTCGAAGATATCCATGAGGACCACTTCATCGAGGCTTTTTTTGAGATCAACCTGGGAATAGAGGTAGTCTCCATACCTGACCTTCCCATGAAGGTGGGAGATGAGGTGACTGCCTCACTCACGGTGGCCAATGATGCCGGGAATAGCTATTCCCTGGTTTCCGGTTCCATAGGAGGATACCCGCTGACCGGCTTCCAGAGGGTCTCTCCCACAACCTTTGCCGCCACATTCACCATAATCGAAGGTGGCGAAAGCTACCTGGCCTCCCAGGCCATTCCCGTCACCGATCTGGTAATCTCTGATGGGGAGGTGGAGAGCCCGGAATACAATTCCAGTATCAACCAGGGTAACGATCCCATTGATGCCCATCCGCCGGTGGTCACCAAACTGGAGGCGCCGCCTCTCACTGCGGGGCCGGGTGTAACCGTGGACATCAACCTGATGGCCGACGGAACCGGATATGTGGCCGGAACCGGAACCGTCATCAATGGTCTACCCATTGACTCCGACAAGGTGACCTTTTCGGAACGCTCATCCGGGGTGTATGTGCTCTCGTACCAGGTGTCGGAGGGGGACAATGAGGTACCACCGGGTGAGCTGGAGATAACCGTTGTCCTGATTGATCCGGCTGGCAATACCGGAGACCCCTACTCCGCACTTGAACCCAATGCACTTGAAATATATACTTCCATGCCCCAGGCATTGCTGGCAGGACCTCCGGAAATCTGCCAGGGAGAGGAAGCGGTCCTGAGCATAAACCTGGAGGGAAGGCCGCCCTGGGATCTTTTGCTGGACGACGGAACCCTGATCACACAGCATATCGGGATCAGTTCACCCGAATATCTAATCCCGGTGTATCCTTCGGCGACAACCACTTTCAGGATTACATCCGTAACCGATGCGCACGGAGTGGTGAACAACAATGCAGGTGAGGTTACGATCCAAGTGGACCAGGTGCCACAAGTCAGGATCATCAATCTCGAGGCCGGGTATGCCTTGGATGCGGCACCGGTTCAGCTGGAGGCGAATGTAACCGGTGGAGTGTTTTCAGGCCCCGGCGTGTTCAGTGCCACTGGAACCTTCCATCCGGAACTGGCAGGCATGTCAGCTTCGCCCCATATCATCACCTACAGCTATGCCAACGACAACGGTTGTGTCAGTACAGACAGCGCAGAGGTGTATGTGCTTGGAAGTGATGCAGCTTTTCTGATGCAGGACTCCATTGTTTGCTCCAATGACGATCCGGTCACAGTCACTGTTCTGAACCTTTCGGGGGATCCGGGCAGTTTCAGGTTGCTCGATTCAGGGGATCAGCCGATTCAGGGACTTGAGGATCACGGGGACAACACAGCGACCATTGATCCTGTCATGCTGGAACCGGGAAGGTACCGGATCGAATACCAGTATGAAGTGATCAGCAATATGATATTGAGCAAATCATTCATCCTTGAAACGGTCACTGAACCGGTCATCCTGGGTCCGGATATCGATGCCATCTGTCAGAACGGCGAACCGGTGCCACTTGTTTCGAATCTTCAGGATGTGGTGTTTGAAGGGCCCGGGGTCACCTGGAACAGCCAGGATGGATTTTATTTCGACCCCGGCGAAGCGGGTAATGGGATGGTAACCATTCATTGCACCAGCATCAGCGGGAATGGCTGCAGTGCAGCCACTTTCAAGGAGCTGGAACTCCTCCCCGCCCCGGAGGTCCTTTTTGGAATGAGCTCGGCATGTATCCCGCAAGGGGGGGAGATGGTCACATTCAATAACTACACTACAGGAATCGATCATGTGGAGTCGTGGCAGTGGGATTTTGGTGATCCGTCCAGTGGAAGTGAAAACCAGAGCAACCTGATGGAACCCACCCATTTTTACCAGGAACCGGGCCGTAAGGAGATTACCCTGACTGCTGTTGCCTATGACGGATGCTCAGACACCTACACCCTCGATTCCCTGATCGACAACAAACCGCAGGCCGATTTTACCTGGATAAGCGATTGCCTGCCCCAATCATCGGGGTTCATACTGATCAACAAATCCCAGACTGTTTCCGGGTCGCTCGACACCGTCATATGGCGATTGAGTGATCAATCCGGCAGGATGATGCATGAAACAGGGGCGTCAACAGCAGAAGATACCATTACTCTTCCACTTTCCGATCCCGGTACCTATACCATCGAACTTTACACTGCTAGCCACGGAGGTTGCGATGACAGGGTATCCAGGGAGATCAGCCTGAGGCCCGCTGTCCAGTTGGATAAGGCTGGTTATCACGAATCATTCAATACATCGGAAGGGGGATGGACCGTACACGGGGAGGATGATTTGAAAAGCTGGGTCTGGGGAGTTCCCGATTTCACGGGCTACATTCAGGAACCGGGAGACCGCGCCTGGTATACCCGTTTGCCCTCCGGTCCGGAGGAATACACCGAGCACTCCTGGGTAACGAGCCCATGTTTTGATTTTACAGGCCTGGAAAGGCCGTTGATCAGGCTGGAAATCATGCGCAGTTTTGTTCCGGTCCTGAACGGATCGGTTCTCCAGTATATGGATGCAGTGGATGAGGGATGGAAAACCGTTGGTGAGCATACCCCGGGAATTGGCTGGTACAACACAAACGACATACTTCAGCAGCCGGGTGGCAGCAGCACAGGATGGGGAATGGATGTGTTTAATCCAGATCAGGATTGGGTCGAGGTTGCACACGACCTGGAACAGGTCTCCGGAAGTCCGCATGTCACCTTTAGGCTGGCACTGGCTACCAATGGGGAAGAGGCTGTGGGTAACCAGGGATTTGCTTTTGATGATATCAGGATCGGGGAACGGACCAAGGTGACCGTACTGGAACATTTCACTGATTATTCAGACGATAGTTCAAGAATCGCAGACAATTTGATCGATGCCATCGGGAAACAATACAGAAGGGACGTGATCGATCTGCAGTATCACATGAGTCATTATGGTTTGGACCCGATGAATGCCAGTAATCCCTATCCCTCTTCCGTGAGGGCTTTCAATTATGGGGTGCCATATGTACCGTATGCGGTTCTGGACGGGGGAAGCAAAGAGGAACACCGGTTCAATCTGACGGCACTGAAAGAGAATTCAGTAGGCGACCTACTCAGAGTGATCACCCTGGATGAGCCTGCTTTTGATGTGGAATTGAATATCGACTGGGGTGAATCGGGCTTTCAAACCCAAACCATCGTTACTTGCATGAAAGATCGTTATGTAGAACCTGTCCATCTTTACGTGGTGGTGTTTGAAACATCGGTTACCGGGTACAGTGGCAGGAACGGAGACACCCATTTCAGGAATGTGGTCCTGGACATATTGCCCACACCGTCGGGAAAGTTACTGGGCAATCAATGGGTCATGGGGAGAAGTGAAGTCAGGACCGATAGCTGGAAACATCAGCCCTGGGTGGAGGATGTGGATGAACTTGCCGTGGCCGCCTTTTTACAGGACCGCAGCACCAGCCGGATCATTCAGGCTGTGGTACAGTATCGCGATCCGACAGTGGGTATTGTGCCTGGCAATGCTTCAGAAGATCATTTTACGATCTACCCCAATCCTGCTGGCGATATCCTTTATGCTTCCTTTGGTGCCCTGCAGGTTCCAGGCAGGCTGGAACTGGTGGATCTGAATGGAAAACTTATTCTCGAAACAGAGGTTCCCCCGGGAACAACTGTTTTGAACCTGAACATTGGTTCACTTGGTATGGGGACCTACCTGGTCCGTTGGACAGAGTCGGGGGTTGTAATGGGGATGGAGAAACTGATCAAGATCAGGTAAACAATTTGCAAGGCCGGAAAATATAGCGGGGAATGCCTGAATTTAAAGAAATTGGGAGCTGATCCGGCAGGATCAACTCCCATACTGATTTATGGATCAAATCTAAATCAGAAAAAGCCAGCCGATCGGTCAAAGATTGATACCTTCAACAGTACCGGTCAAGCTTATTTCTTGGTCTCTTTCTTCTCCTGATCCCCCTCCTTATCTTTCATCTTGGCAAATTTCTCCACCAGGTCGGGGGCTTTATCCACAAGCGATGAGAGTGCAGTCTTTTTATCCACAGAGATAAATTGAATCTCATCCCCTTTCGCTACCAGGAATCCCACAGGAACCACACCCATGGCTGCAGCTGCGCCGGCTCCCGAGCCCTGGTTTTTCCGTTTGGGATCCTCACCCTCTCCGGCTCCACTGCCAAATCCGGTCCCGACTTTGATCACCGGTCTGCAGGTATATTCGCCTATTTTAAATTCCTCACCCAGAATTGTTTCTGTACTGGCGAGCGTTTTTACGTGACTGGATACTTTGTCCAGTAATTCTTCGATGTTTACTTCCATGATTCTATCTATTAAAGGTTAAAAAATGATTTATATCTGTTCCGGATGAATGCCCACAGCAGGGCACCCAGACGGATTCTCAAATCCAGCAAAAGGGCGGATTCGCCATTAAAATTCACCCTGAGACGGGCATTTGGTGCATCTACCATGGAGAAGACCGGAACCAGCCATGCATTCAGCATGAAATCGTCGGTATCGATGTCCAGCTCCAGTCTACTGATGCGGATGGTCCGGATCGCATCACTGGCCATTCCGAGGCCTCCTCTCGGAAACCTGAACCTTTTCTTCTTTTTCACGGCCCGATCCTTCTCTTTCTGCTTTCGACGCCGCTTTTTAAAGGGATTGAAACTGTATGGGATGAACAGGATCCATCCCCTTACCCGAAACAGTTCCCCTGTGGGAACCACTATGGCCCTGAATATCCCGGGCAGGGTAAGGTGATATCTTTTACTCTCTGTGTCGACAAATATGATCACCGGACCCACCAGCAGCCAGAGCAGGAAAAGAGAGAACAGTATGAGTAATATGTACCAGACCATGGTGTAAAATTAGGTCAGCTCCTCTCAAAAATCCAGTGCAATTCGGTTATGGTCCTGCTTTTACCGGTGAACGGTTTTATTTGGTCGTCGAAAGACTATTTTTTGCTGTATACAGAACCATTATCCCTTTAAGTTGTTAGTTCTGCTGAACATGGACCATCACCGGACCATATACAATATACCACAGAAAGTGAGATATTTAAGACTTTCTTTGCTTCTCTGGCTGCTGCTGGCAACCCTGATTACTTCTGCACAGGATACCAGTATTGACAGCCTTACGGCACTGTTGGACAGGACCTCTCAGGATACGGCCAGGGTCAACTTACTCAACAAACTGGCCTACGCCCACTTCAGGTCAGATCCGGATATTACCTTACAATACAGCACAGAAGCCATGGCGCTAGCCGGTCAGCTCAATGATCAGGTGGGTCTGGCTGAAGCATACAAGAACAAGGGCCTAGGATATTATCTCCAGAGCAATTTCACTGCTGCCTTCGGAGAATGGGAAAACGCCCTGAGAGTCTATGAGTTGCTGGGAGATGAAAAGGGGATTGCCAACATCATCAGCAACCGGGGGGGGATCTACTATACCATTGGCGATAATGTGAATGCGCTGAAAGATTACCTCGTGGCGTTGCCATTGGCGGAAAAATTGAAGGACAGTGTGAGGATCGGAACCCTATACTCCAACATTGGGAGCATCTATTCGGAACAGGAATCAACGCAGGATTCGGCCAAGGAATATTACCTTCGCGCGCTCAATGTGGGAGAAGCCACTGGCAGATTGGATGTGATCGGAAATTCGCTTTTAAATCTGGGGGAATTGTATTTCAACATGGGGCAACACGATTCATCACTCTATTATTTTGAAAAATCGATGACCCTGATCACAGGGGATATCGACAGGGCTATTCCACTGACATATATTGGCAGAAATTATGCGGAACAGGGAATTTTTGAGGCTGCGTTTGAATATCTCAATGAGGCGCTGGAACTGGCCAGGTTTGAAAACACCGACCTGGAGGTGGTTCGTGCGTTGCTTGGATTTGGTTATGCTTACCTGAAACAGGGTGATCCTGAAAAGGCCATCGAAAGGTTCGATGAAGCAGAAACCCTGGCCACTGAGGTGGGATTGAATTATGAATTGTCAGATGCCTACAGAGGACTTTCCGAGGCTTATGCGGAATCAAGAGATTACCGGAATGCCTTTAAATACCTTTCACTTAGAAATGAGATCGATAATGCAAACCTGAGAAGGGAAGCTGAAAATCAAACAGAAAGCATGTTCAACTCCTATCAGCTGGAGAGGAAACAGGACGAGATAGAAATTCTTGAACAACAAAGCCAGATCGAACAGCTAAGAACCAGGCGACAGCGGGCCATGACCATTGCCACCGGTACTGTCGGACTTCTTATACTCCTTATGGCCGTGGGTCTTTATAACAGGATGAGGTTCATCAGGCGGACCAATGAAATGATTAAAAAGCAGCGTGACGAAATTGAATCCCAGCGCAATGAAATTGAGAAGGCCCGGGATCAGATCCAGCGCCAGCATGACAAGGTATTTGAACAGAAAGAGATGATTACAGACAGCATCGGTTATGCTGAACGTATTCAGTCAGCTCTGCTACCACCCCATACAGTGCTTGACGGAATGATCAAGGACTACTTTATCCTCTTTAAACCGAAAGATATCGTCAGCGGTGATTTCTACTGGATCAAAGAGGTGCAGGATCATCTGGTCATTGTCAGTGCCGATTGTACAGGACACGGGGTACCGGGCGCATTCATGAGCATGCTGGGAATCACCCTGCTCAATGGTCTGATCGGGGACCGTTGCTACAATGCACCCAGTGCCATCCTTGAACAATTGAGAAAGAAGATCAAGGAAATGCTTGTACAGCAAGGGAATTCCGAGGAGCAAAAAGACGGGATGGACATGGCACTGGTGGTACTGGATCGTAAAAACAGGGAGATCCATTATTCAGGGGCCAACAATCCCCTCTACATCATACGGCATAAAAAACTTACTGGGGATCTCACCGAACGTACCCATTCGGTGCATGAGAACGGCGAATTCAACCTGTTCGAGGTGAAGGCAGACAAACAACCCATCGGTGTCCACTGGGAGGAAACATCCTTCAGAAATCATTCAATCAAGCTTAAAGAGAATGATGCATTTTACCTCTTCTCCGACGGGTTTATTGATCAATTCGGCGGGGCGGACAGAAAAAAGTTCAAATCGCTGAATTTTAAAAAGTTGTTACTCTCCATCCACGCCGATCCCATGGAGCGTCAGAAGCAGATCCTGGAGCAAACCTTTGAGGAGTGGAAGGGGGGGTATGAACAGATCGACGATGTCAGTGTGATCGGGATCCGGGTGTGATTTTCGCCATTATTCCACCGTTGTTTTTTATAACCTCAGCTGGTACATGAACCACAATTTAATGAAGTGTCCCGGTGCGGAATTGTGTTTCAGTATTTTCTACAACATCTAATTTAAGACATTTAGGTCCGATTTTTATGATTTCATTAACAAATGGTTAGAAGAAATTAACGGAACTTGTGTCTCGTTTAAAATTAAATAGATGAAACACTTAATACCCCAAATTAGAAAGACATTCCAGTATATCCTATCTTCTCTTCTGCTACTTACATTTTTGTCGATGTCTTCAACCCTTTCGGCACAGAAAGGGAAATTGAAATTTGACGTTGTACTGAACTGTGTCACGGTAAACGAAGAAGGGAACCTGGTGGCCTACTTCGGTTATCAGAACGGCGAAAGTGAAAGCCTGACCGTGGATGATTCCGCCAGTGTGATCACCCTGAATAACGGTCAGTCAAAGAAATACGGTTTGACTACCTTTGAGCCGGGTTACCATGAAAAAGTATTCAGCCAGGAATTTAAAGTCAATGAGCGTGTGGTCTGGGAGGTTGATATGGGTAACGGAACCACGAAAATCGCGGATGCGAATATCAATTCCAACCACTGCAGCGATTTCCTCAATATTATCCCCTATTTCGAACCACCCGAAGGGGGCAAACTTACCGGTAATAAATTCAAGTTTACAGCCGCACTCTATTCATTATTGAATTTTTACCTGGCTGATCCTGCGGGTTTCGAGGCAGTTCAGATTTTTATATTTCAGTTCAGGATCCCCGGATTATCTGGGTATCCTGAGGTTATGATCAAAGTTGAATCGAAACCCGGGGAATATTCCAGCATGCTTTCTGAGCTCAACAGCCTGGGATTTGATCAACTGACCGATAATCCTGCTGTGAACCAGGCCACAGGCTATTTTCCCATACCCAATACCATGCTTTTGAACGATATCAGGTCTCTGAAATTTGCGTGGGAAGTACCTCCGGGGGTTTCAAACAGTTATGTGGATCCCAACCTGGGGACCGTTACCAGCGAAGGGGACCGCGCCATGCGGGGAGATTTTGCCAGGCTGGGATTTGATGTGGACGGATCGGGTGTTAAGATCGGCGTAATTTCGAACAGTTACGATACCAAGGGACAGGCGGCAACCGATGTGACAAGCGGAGACCTGCCAGGTCTGGGGAATCCGAACCGCTATACGACACCGGTGGATGTGGTGATGGATGTCCCTTCCACCTACGGGATCTTATCTGACGAGGGAAGGGCCATGTTGCAGATCATACACGATGTGGCGCCGGGAGCCGAGCTGGCCTTCCGGACCGGGTACCTCGGGCAGAATGACATGGCGGTGGGAATACAGGAACTGGTCGATGCGGGATGTGATATCATTGTTGAGGACCTGTCTTATCTCGACGAGCCGTTTTTTGCGGACGGGGAGATCTCCCAGGCGATTGACAATGCGGTCGCACAGGGAGTGGCATTCTTCTCCTCGGCGGGGAATTTCGGCCCGTGGTCTATCAGCCAGCAGTTCTTACAGGGACCCAACCTCACCAGTATACCGGGTAAAGAACATGACTGGTCAGGAGGATCAGGTGATGTACTGGGGGCGGTGAGCCTGCAACCGGGTGTCATCTATACGGCAGTATTGCAATGGGATGACGGAACGGATCCCACCATGCTTACCACCCAGACCGATATGGATTTCTATTTCAGCAACGGGGACGCTACCGCACTGCTGGGATTCAATTATGATAATACAGGTCTGCAGCCCATTGAGATCATTCCTTTTTATGTGGAACAGGAACTGGTCCTGGCCAATATGGTTGTATCCATAGCCAGTGGTCCCAACGTTCCCGTGAACTTCAAGCTGCTGCTTTTCCGGGGGGGAGACAAATTTAACTTCCTGGAGTACGGGGGACAGGGGACGTCTACGATTGTCGGACATCCAAACGCTGCCGGAACCATTACTGTCGGAGCGGTACGTTTTGATAAAAATCCTGTCTACAGCCCGGATGATTACAGTGTTCCGGAAATCATGTCCTTCTCCTCCACCGGGGGAACGCCTGTCAACGGGGTCGTCCGGAACAAGCCGGATATCACAGCTCCCAACGGTGTGAATACCACGGTAGCCCTTTCCAGTGATGCGGACTGGGACGGTGATGATGATGTACTCCCGAATTTCTTCGGGACCTCGGCTGCCAGCCCGCATGCAGCAGCTGTTGCGGCCCTGATCAAGGAGGCCTGGGCAAAATTCGAACCGGGCACACCCCTTACACCTGAGGATATCAGGACCATATTGAAAAGCACCGCCATCGATATGGATGCTCCCGGGGATGATTTTATCTCGGGCAGCGGATTCATACAGGCACACAAGGCGATCATGTCCTTCGCCAATCCCACCCCCTATCTGACCAATCTCTTTGAGGAAGAAGGGGTTATACCCGGTGAGTCACTCACTCCTTTTTCTTTCGAGATGGAGGGAGGATTTTTCACTGACAGCACGGAGGTGTTGTTTGACGGAGTGCCCGTGTCGAGTGGGTTTGTGATTAATGATGAGAATTCTATCTCTGTGGATGGCATTTCATTCCTTGGATACGCCGGGATTCAGGCACAAACACAATCCATATCATCGAGCGGACTGGACGGAGGAACCACAGCACCGGTTTACTTCACAGATCCCATTGTTCGCACTGTCCTTATCAGTGCTGATGATAAATCCAAGACCTACGGTGAGATCCTGCCGGGATTTACGGCAACACTGGCTCTTGTAACTGAATATGACGATACCCTTTCATTCGCACAGGCCATTGCTGACGGCATCATGTTCCAATCCGAAGCGGACCGGCTTTCCACGCTTTCCTTCACAACCCCGGCAGATCCTTTAGCAGGTGCCGGGTTTTACTCCATCACTCCTGCACTTGATCCGGTCCTTGACCCGGAGGGTACACTGACCCCATTGGATGAGGCGATCCTGGAGAAATATGACATTGTTTATGAAAACGGTGCGTTGTCCGTTGATCCTTTGGAAGTAAGTATCACTCCGGAGAATGTGGAGATCGTGTATGGGCAGCCGTTACCGGCAGGCGGATTATCCTACCTTATTTCTGTGGAGGATCCCTCTGTGGTGATCGACGACCCTGCAACCCTTCTCAATAGCATTGAGACCTCCTATACCAACGCACTCTCCAATGATGTGGCCATCGTCAACGGGGTAACCGTGGTCAATGGGATTCCGCTGGTGAACGGCATACCGCTGGTCAACGGCATACCGCTGGTCAATGGAGTTGCCCTGGTCAACGGGGTGGAGGTCAGGGTGGAATCTGATGAATCCGGAACCACCGTATTTATTGGTGGAGAACCGATTACAGACGGGATACCGTTGGTGAACGGGATACCGTTAGTGAACGGCATACCGCTGGTCAACCTAAACCAGATCGTCAATGGACGCGCCCTGGTAAACGGCATCGAACCGGCCATCGAACTGACCATTGAGAATGGTCTTCTGATGCAGGTAAACGGGATCCCTCTGGTCAACGGCATTCCGCTGGTTAATGGCATCCCACTGGTGAACGGAACCGCCCTGGTCAACGGTATTGAAGTTGTTGTAGAGAATGGTACCACCACCATTGGGGGGACCGTTCAGCCGAACGAGACGACTGTCATGAACGGGATTCCGCTGGTAAACGGTATACCACTGGTCAATACGTCTGTAATTACCAATGGTCGTGCCCTGGTAAATGGCATCGAAATCCCCATCGAGAACGGGATCCCCCTGGTCAACGGGATCGCCCTGGTGAACGGGATCCCGCTGGTGAACGGAACCGCCCTGGTCAATAACCTGGAGGTTGCAGTTGTAAACGGGGAGATTTCACAGGTGAAGGTGGATGGAGATGTGGTTGAGAATGGGACGGCCCTGGTGAATGGCATAGCCCTGGTGAACGGAATACCGTTGGTGAACGGTACTGCCCTGGTCAATGGTACTGCCCTGGTCAATGGGGTGGCGCTGGTGAATGCCGCAGGCAACGGAGGGAAGGTGATCAGCCTGGAGAATCTCAGTCTGATGGCAAGTGGGACGGCCCTGGTCAACGGGCGTGCCCTGGTGAACGGGCGTGCCCTGGTCAACGGTCTTGATGGAATAGATGGAGAAGCCCTTGATATTGCAACGGGTACCCCTCAATCCGATGGCACCGTTATCTATGAAAGTGCACCTGTGCTCAATGGCAGGGCCCTGGTCAACGGCCGCGCCCTGGTCAACGGGATCGCCCTGGTCAATGGGATTCCCCTGGTGAATGGTATTCCACTTGTGAACGGGATCCCGCTGGTGAACAATTCCGATGAAGATGATGAGAGTAATTTCAACTACCTCATTCTGTTCGATGCTTCGCAATTCGGAGAGGAAGATCCCTCGGTCATGGAAGGGACTGTCCAGCCTACTCCGTTCATTACCGGTACCACCGTAGGTGTGCATCACATTGGTCCGGGGACCTTTACCAACCCTAATGTAGTAGCCAATTATCACCTGGGTGAACTGACCATACTTCCTGCAGATCTCCAGGTGTCAGCAGACAACAAATCCAAGGAATACGGGGATGCTGATCCGGAATTGACATACCATCCTGTCGAGCTATTGGGAGATGACGAATGGGAAGGTGCATTGAGCCGGGAAGCCGGTGAGGATGCGGGATCCTATCCGATCAACCAGGGGACACTGAATGCTGGAAGCAATTACATCATTGACTTCACCCCTGGTACGCTGATCATCGATCCGACCAGTCTGACCATAGAGATAGGCGCCGAGAACAAGGTGTATGATGGAAAGCGTGAAGCAGTGGTTACCCTTTCGGATAACCGTTTGCCAGGTGATCAGTTGAACTTTACCTATGTATCGGCTCTGTTCAGTGATAAGAATGTGGGAACCGGAAAACCAGTGATCGTTGATGGAATCGCGGTGGAGGGAGAAGATGCAGGTAACTATACGGCCAATACCACCGCCGAGACCACTGCCGATATCACTGCCAGGGAGCTTGTTGTGGGGATCACTGCCCAGGACAAGACCTATGACAGGACCACAGATGCGGTCACCACTGCGGAGATATTGGAGGGTTATGTAGACGGGGACCAGCTATCGGCAACTTCCACCAACGGTCAGTTTGACACGAAGGATGTGGGAACCGATAAACAGGTGACAGCAGATATCACCACGTCGGGTTCGGATGCCGGGAACTATCTGGCCAATACAACTGCCGTGACCACCGCCGATATCACCTCCAGGGAGCTGGTTGTCGGGATCACTGCACAGGACAAGACCTATGACAGGACTACCAATGCGGTCACCTCCGCCGAGATATTGAGTGGTTACCTCGAAGGGGACGACCTGACAGCAGCTTCCTCTAACGGACAGTTTGATTCGAAGCATGTGGGAACCGGTAAGCCAGTTACTGCAGACATCTCCACCTCGGGTGATGATGCCGGGAACTATGCGGCCAATGCAACTGCCGAGACCACGGCCGATATCACTGCCAGGGAGCTTATTGTGGGGATCACTGCCCAGGACAAGACCTATGACGGAACTACTGTTGCGGTCACCACTGCGGAGATATTGAGCGGATACCTGGAGGGGGACGATCTGACGGCG
>Ga0209536_100007000_pt1 | contig 17139 bp, 10 predicted proteins | sample DeeMarSeWOR28_12_FD_187461 | JGI IMG/M metagenome (GOLD analysis project Ga0209536, IMG submission 187461) | Marine sediment microbial communities from White Oak River estuary, North Carolina - WOR-2-8_12 (SPAdes) (version 2) | ecosystem: Environmental > Aquatic > Marine > Intertidal zone >... | reverse complement strand
AGCGTTTGCTACTGTATCATAATCATCGCCGAAATAGACATAATGCAGTTTTGAGCCGAAGCCCGCTGTCCACGACAAGGTTGTGCCTTCGATGTCGATGAATTTGGCATTATCTGCCGGGATTGGATTGTAGGCTGTTTTTGGCGGAACTGTAAAGCTCCATATGTCGCCTTTCCATGGGCTGTTCGGATCGGCATCGTTTACCTCGTCGATTCGCCAATGATAGGTCGTGCCGTTAACAAGGCCGTCCGGATAAGGATATCCGAAAAAGCCGGCAATGAAAAATTCAAAACCCAGGCCCTGGTTGCCTCGGAATAAGTCTGAGTCCGGAGTAGCGTTATTCACATCGTCAAAATTTTCGCCGAAATATACATCATGCGAAACTGCGAGTCCTCCCGGTTTCCAGGAAAGACTCACCCATGTTTCGGGATGCAGGGCACCATCTTCCGGAGACGGGCTCGATGCGTATGGCCATACTTTACCTTCCATAGCACCCAGAACCTCGGTTTCCGAAAGAACATGATCGTAAATACGGATGTCATCCATCAGGCCGTGATAGTTCCGGCCGGCATTGTTCCAGGAACCGAAGTTCAAGGGGCCCAGAAACGCGTTACCTCCGCCTGAGCCTTCGGCTTCCAACACGCCATTGATGTAGAGTTGCGAGGCACCGCCATCAACCGTGAGCGCAAAATGATACCACTCGTCTTCTTGTAAAACAGTGGTTGATGTTACACCAGGGCCGCTGTTTATGTCCATGTTTAACAGGCTGGTGTTTTGCCTCAGATGGGCATGGACGGCCCCTGCGCTCCATGCGTCGGTGTGCATCACTGCATAGTAGTCCTGGTCTGCGGACGTATACGGTATGTCTCGAGGCCTAATCCAACTGGCATACGTGAAAGTTCCCCGTACGATTTCACCATCCACATCAATATAGGTGGATGAGCCGTCAAAATCCAGCGCAAGGCCGTTCTGTCCGGGCATCCAGTTGGCCGTTCCGCCAATTGTGCCGTCATAGCCCCCAATGACGTCCACAGCGGTTGTGCCGGAGCCCTCATCGAGGGGCCAGTACGCCACAAGTTCCGCTAAGGTGCTGCCTGCCAGGCCCAGCACCAAAACAAAGGAAATTAAACAGATTAACTTTTTGCACATAATAAACCTCCTTCAAAAAAGGTTAATAATGGGCTCTGATAAATTACTATGAGCCCGATAATCATTTTGGTTTTCCAAAAATCCTATACAAACAGATGTGATATTTATTTGCGAATTGGCGCTACCTCCTTCCTTGACAAAACAATATCTACGAGCATTTAGCCTGTCAATAGATACGAAAACCACAGGTTTCACCAATCTCATTTGTACCAAAATAATCCCTTTTTGGTCAAGAAAATTCTCATCTCAGACTTCAAATTCTATCGGTTTTTTCCATATCTCTCTTGAATTGCTATGATTAGCTTAAAAACGGGGATTTCGCCCAAAAACAGCTATAAAAAAGAATTCGGGATTGTTACTGATGTTTCTGCTTATATGAACTTGAGCTTTTAGTGGAGAATTGGTATTTTGTTGAAAAAGACAAGGTAAAGCATGATGTAAAATTCAATGATTACGATAAAATTCAGGAGGATTCGCAAATGTCGAAAAACAGAAATATTACTCGTCGCAGCCTGCTGAAGCAGACAGCAGGAATCACTGCCGGCTTGACAACGTTCCCATATTTTGTTCCATCGTCGTCTTTCGGGAAAGACGGAAGTGTTGCCCCGGCCAATCGTATCGTAATGGGATGCATCGGCGTGGGAGGGCAGGGCACACACAACACAAAAGCATTCCTGAATAATCCGGCAGTTCGGGTGGTTGCCGTATGTGATGTTAACCAAGACAGGCGTCAAAAGGCGAAGAACCTCATCGACAAACATTACAGCGACAACGGATGCGCGACCTTTCGCGATTTCCGGGAGCTGCTTGCCCGTGAGGACATCGATGCCGTGGTGATTGCCACACAGGACCACTGGCATGCGCTGATAGCTGTTGCTGCGGCAAAGGCAGGAAAAGATATGTACTGCGAAAAACCGACCGGTGTTTCTGTCAGTGAGAGCAAAGCAATACGAGATGCAGTCCGCAGGTACAGCCGGGTGTTCCAAATGGGCACCCAGCAGCGGTCGGAGCGTAATTTCAGATTTGCATGCGAATTGGCAATAAACGGATACGTTGGAAAAATCCATACCGTCAAGGTTGCCGCTCCTGGGCCCTATTATAAACGAGCATATAATAAACCACCGACTGAAGAACCCATCCCGGCGGGTTTTGATTACGATATGTATCTCGGTCCGGCCCCGATGAAACCTTACAATGGCGGCAGATGGGCTTTCCCGGACTGGTATCTCATCTGGGATTACTGTGCCGGCTTTATTGTAAACTGGGGTGTCCATCACCTGGACATTGCAAACTGGGGATGTCCGGCAGTTGGTAATGAATCATTCGAAGTCGAGTGCGGAGGCAGCTATCGCAACGATGGTTTGACGGACAATATCAACGATTGGCAGGCTAAGTTCACCTACGCAAGCGGCCTGCGCATGACACACACCGATACCGACAATCCAAATAAACAAGGCTGTCAATTCGAAGGCGACGAAGGCTGGGTACATGTGAACCGCCAGGGCATCTGGGCGGAGCCGGCTTCCTTATTAAATATCAGTATCAAGCCTAACGAGACACACCTCGGCGATTCGACAAGTCACCATGCAAACTTTATCTCTTGCGTGAAAACAAGGAGCGATCCTATCGCACCGGTCGAGGCCGGGCACAAGGCTTCTTATCTTGGCCTGGTTCCGGAGATTGCCTGTCGATTAGGATGGACGCTCAAGTGGGATTCGGCCAAGGAAGAATTTATCGATGACCGGGAAGCTAATCAAATGATGGTTCGTCCGATGAGAAGCCCCTGGCACCTGTAAGATTTCTGCCAACCATTTATGCTCGAAGGGGATTTTATGAAAAGGCGATATCATCACATCTTTGCTGTTCTGTTACTATGTTGTTTTGCAATCGTTTCTGATCTTAAGGCGGTTTCGGTTAGTCTTTTGCTCGACGATGAAATTCCGCAGGCGGTATTTGCCGCTGAAGATATTCAAGCAGCGTTAAAGGCAAGAGGTCATAATGTCCGGAAGCTTCGTCTGGCACAACTCAGCCGGGTTACTGATGATGTCCGCATCGTTCTTTCTTTAACTTCGAACGAGGATATTATCCGTGCCATGAAGTCAGAAGGAGCAAAACTTCCGGAAATTCTAAAGAAAGAGGGCTACAGTATCCGCAGCAGTTCAAAAGATGAGCGAACTATATATTGGGCAGTCGGGGCTGATTCCGGAGGTGTCATGTACGGTGGGCTGGAATTAGCCGAAGTCATCCGCGTGAATGGTCTGGATAACATCAAGGATATTGATCACAATCCCTATATGGCCATGCGCGGCACAAAGTTTAACATCCCACTGGATGTTCGAACGCCGAGCTATACGGATGTGTGCGATGCAGCACAAAACAATATACCGGAAATGTGGAGCTTTGATTTTTGGAAGGATTATATCAATAACCTGGCGCACTACAGGTACAATTTCATCTCACTATGGAGTCTTCATCCTTTTCCTTCGCTGGTAAAGATCCCGGATTATCCTGATGTGGCGTTGGATGATGTGAAGCGTTCTACGGTTAAATGGCAGGAGAATTATAACCTGTCGGGCAGGGGATTCGACAGTCCTGAGATTCTCAATAACGTTGAGATAATAAAGAAGATAACCATCGAGGAGAAAATCGAGTTTTGGCGAAAAGTCATGCGTTATGCGAAGGATCGCAACGTGGACTTCTACGTTGTCACTTGGAATATCTTCGTTAACGGAACCGAAGGCAAATACGGCATAACAGACGATATCGATAACAAAACTACGATTGACTATTTCCGCAAGAGCGTAAGGCAGATGTTCCTTACATATCCGGATCTGGCGGGTATTGGTCTGACCACGGGTGAAAACATACCGAATGCAACTTTCCAGCAAAAAGAGGATTGGGCGTTTAAGACTTATGCTCAGGGAATGTTTGATGCCGCCAAAGTGCAACCGGGGCGAAAATTTGCTTTCATTCATCGCCAGCATCAGACTGGCGCCAGAGACATTGCTCGTAAATTCAGGCCTTTAATCGATCATGAGAATATCGAGTTTATTTTCAGCTTCAAATATGCCAAAGCGCATGTTTACAGTTCCACAACACAGCCTTATCACCCCGGCTTTGTCAAGGATATCCAGGAAGAAGGCGACCTCAAAACGATCTGGACATTGCGCAATGACGATGTGTATCATTTTCGCTGGGGCGCTCCCGATTTCGTGCGAGAATTTATGAAAAACATTCCCTATGATGTGTCTCGAGGTTTCTACCTGGGCTCCGATCAGTATATCTGGGGCCGGGAGTTTATGAGCACCGAGCCTGATACGCCGCGGCAAATCGAAATAGTAAAGCACTGGTACCATTGGATGATTTGGGGTCGGCTTGGTTATAATCCTGATATTAGTAACGAGCGTTTCATCGATATCATTCAGCAGCGATATACCAATATTTCAGGCCGTGATTTATTCGACGCCTGGCAGCACGCTTCAATGGTTTACCCCGTTACTACGGGTTTTCACTGGGGGGCGCTGGATTTTCAATGGTATATCGAAGCCTGCAAAAGCCGTCCGGGGCCGGCACAAACGAAAACCGGATTTCATGATGTCAATCGGTTTATCACATTGGCCCCTCATAAAGGAACCGACAATATTTCCATTCCCGATTATGTTAAGGCAATTACAGAGGGAAAGCCGCTTTCCGGCACGACACCAATTGAGGTATCCGAACGGATTCATAGTCATGCTGATAAAGCATTGGCAATTCTCGGCCGATTGAATCATGGCGGCGATAAAGAGTTGCGATTGACGCTCGGTGACATCCATGCAATAGCTTATATGGGCAAATACTACGCGTACAAGATACGCGGCGCCACAGAACTCGCGTTGTTCCGTGAAACTAAGAAGAAAGAGCATCAAAAAGCTGCCATTGAGGAATTAACCAGTGCGGCAAAGTTCTGGCAACTGTACACATCGACAGCCGTTAGCCAGTACAAGAATCCTTTATGGACGAATCGTGTCGGTTACTGCGACTGGCAGGCTCTGTCTAAAGAAGTGTTGAACGATATTAAGATAGCAGAGGGAGTGCCTAAAGTTGAAAGTGACTAAAGTGCCTAAAATTGAAGACGACTGGTGCACACTTTAGTCACTTTAGCCCACTTTAGCCCACTTTAGCCCACTTTAGCCACTTTAGCTCACTTTCGTCACTAACAGGGGCAAGATTCTATTTACCGATAAGTATTCACCATGATTAACGCCGGCGTTTACGTACTGTGCGTGCCCTGTCCACAAGCGATTTGAAGACTTTTTGCTGGACTTGCTCATCGAGCGTCAACTCGGGATGCCATTGTATACCGACAATCCATCCTTTTTGACCGGCAGAATCCGCTTCGATGGCTTCGATTACGTCACCGGGGCCGGTTGCTGCGATTGTTACTCCAGGAGCAGGTTTACCAACTGAATTACCATGAAGGCTAACGACTTTCGCCAAATGAGTGACGCTAAGTGTCTCGGCGAGTTTACTGTCAGGATTCAGATCGACCGCGTGGCCCTTTAAGATCAGATGTTGCCTCTTAATTTCCTGTTCCTTGCGAAGGTTACGGATTGTTCCGCCCATCGCGACATTAATAATCTGACAGCCGCGGCAGATTCCGAGCATTGGCAGGCCTCTTTTGCTGGCCTCTCGGATCAGGGCGATTTCAAAGTTATCGCGCAGCCGATGGACCAGCATTGTCGTGTTTGGGTCGCCGCCGTAAAGATTCGGATCAACGTCACCTCCGCCGGTCAGAAGCACGCCGTCGATTTTTTCTCTTTCGAGTAGAGCTTCAATCTTTTCCTCGCTGACAGGAGTACCGGCCGCATCAGGCCGCAGCGTTATAAGGCGACCACCGGCTGCTGATACGACACGCTGGTAAGTCGCATCTGTTATACCGATTCGACCCAGAAGCGAATTGTCCAGCGAAAATGCAATTCTTGGAGCTTCGGCAGGCAGATGTGTGTTTATCCAAACCGGATAAATAAGACGGAATAATACATAAATGCTGATTAGAACGACCAGGGCGATTCCGATTCTGCTCAACCAGCGCCGTATGCGTTTGGCCGGTGAAATTGCTTTGCTGGAATTCTCGGTTTTTTTGTTACTGCTCATCGTCGCCCGGGCCGCCTTCACCTGTTATAAGTTCAAGGTTTACCTTTCCGTGCCGAAGAAAGACTGCTAAAGGATAAAGCACACCCAGCGCGGCAAAGGGATCATCGCGTGAAAGGACATCGTAAATATTGTCTTTATGTTCGTCGAGAAGCTGCCTGGCCTTGTTGAATCGGATCTTGACATCAAAGTAGTCCCTGACGCCTCGAAAGAGCTTCCTGATGCCCTGGCGCTTGGAGCCTGTTCGGAACTCTTCTTTTGCCTGCTCCCACGAGGCAGTGAGTGCCGCCATGCCGCGTTCGTTCTCGGCAATTTCCTGCAGGGTAGCGAGGAAAGCAAGGATTGGTGTTTCTGTTCGAACATCTGTCCGAATTTCTTTTACGGGATCGATATGACCTTTGACCGCGAGCTGGAAGAGCAGCCAGGGATAATCCCATCCGGATTCGACAGACTGTATCAGGCCGCCGAAGAAGCGGGGATTGACTTCTATGAGCTGCGGCTGGGCTTGAGGTGTGCCTTCCCACCTGAAGTCCAGTTCGGCTACACCATGCCAGCCGATCGATCCCATCAGTTCGGCAGCGACTTTTTCCATCTCCGGTGCCTCGACGGTTTCACGCATGACCGTTGCTCCTCGCTCTGCAGGAAAGGCACGCAACCCGCGGTACGTCATCGATGCTACCATCTTTCCGTGATCGAAAAGTGTAGTCACGCAGTAATCATCTCCGGGGACGGCTTGTTGAATGATCGGATAGTCTTTTTCTTTGAGTTTGAAATATTCCACAAACTCTTTATATGTGGATACGAGTTCATCAAGCGTCTTGACTTTGCGAATGCCGACGCCGGATGCGGATTCCCGTAATTTCACAAATGCCGGCAGCTTGACGTCTGAAGCAATTGTTTCAAAGTGTTTTAAGTTTTCCGGAATCCACGTCTTAGGAATTGGAAGATTTTGCTGCATTGCATAGGCGGCAAGAGTTCCCTTGTTGTGAACCTGCTGGATGTGTTCGATCTGCGGCACTGGAACGCGAATATGCGGCTCGAAACGATCCCTATTGCGGGCGATAAGGTATGTCTCCTTATGAATGGGCATTAGGACATACGGCGTTGTTTCATCCTTGGGCTTATGTTCGGCTATAACTTTCTCCAGAGCATCGAGAAACGCGTCCGGCTCTTTTGTCGGATTCGGATAGCGAAAATCCGCGACGCTGTATTTCGAAAAAGAGGCTGCCGTCATGGCATATTCGTCGCCGGTTATTACTTCCACGCCACGCCGCCCCAGACTTCGAGTTGCAACCAGCGTCTGCCATCCACGAGAGAAAGTGATAATCGCTCGTCCTGTATTTTCAGCTTTTCTATTATTTGTGTCCATTTGATTTATTCCTTTATGATTGCCTGGCCAACTTTTTCCAGGAAGGTGCTGTATATTGAGTTTGTAATTGCTCGTTCGCTTTGGTCGAGACCGAGTCTGACGATAACCATATTCCACTCCGGAATAACGAACATGTCGTTGTTGTTATAGCCGCTGGCTGCATATGTGCCGAGCGGAGCATCGGGCCAGTTTCGCTTGCCGTTGGGTTTGATACCGTTGACCCACCAGTTGAATCCGTAGACACCGCGACCGTCAGCACCACTCAAAGGCTCTAATGGAAGCGATGCCGATACATGGGTTTTTGTTGCTATGTCTATCCATGATTCACTAATCAACTGTTTGTCTTTCCACTTGCCTCGATTCAGAAAAAGATGCCCGAAGCGGGCAAGCTCGCGAGCGGAAATGAAAATGTGCTTGTTATTGTTGCCGGAGCCGCCATTGACGACGATGCCATCGATCTTTCCGAAATCGCCCCAGTCCCATTTTGTCCTGTCCATTCCGATTGGATCGGCAATGCTTTTTTTGAACAGGTGCTCTATTGGCTCATCCGCGATGCGAGTCAGAACATTGGCGAACTGATTCATAGCCGAGTCCCAGTAGGCATATCGCGAACCGGGCGGTTTGAACAGCGGCGTCGGGGCCGGTTCGAAGGGCGTGCGGCTCGGCCCGTGTTTGTAACCGCCGCTGGTTTTATCACCGACGGCGTAATATCCGGATGTCATGGTTGTAAAATGCCTCAGCGTGATGTCCGGATAGACTTCAGCCATTGACTGCAAGTGGTCCTTTGCCGGCGTATCGAGAGTTGCCTTTTTATCGTCGATGAGCAGACCCAGCACAGTACTCGTAAACGATTTCGTCAGTGACCACACCCCGTGCATCTTGTCTATATCGGTGCCTTTCCATATCATCACCCCATTACGGATGATAACGAGTTCTTTGACGCCATCGGAGCCGGAATTTTTTTTCAGGAACGATACAGCAACATTAAGCTTTGCCGAATCTATGCCCTGTGCTTCAGGTTTGGCTTCTTGCCAATGTTCTTCCGGAAAAGTCATTTTTGACGAATCAGCAACCACCGATTTATTAAATGATGCCATCATCAAAATCAAACTGCAGGTTACCATGATCAGTATTCTGCAAGGCCTTTTTTGGGTCATAATCTTTTTATCCTCTTGATTGATTAGGTGGTATTAATAGCACGTAACAGCATATTACTTATCCTTGCGATTTAAAGGATATGTGCTAATATGGTCTTGTGCAAGAAGTAAAATGGAAATCCAAACCATTTTAGAAGGAGAAGTCATGAAGCAACAGATCAAACATCATATATCGAGCAGACCTTCCCGCCGACAATTTCTAAAGCAGAGTGGAAAGCTGTTAGCCGGTTCGGTCGCCGCTGGCGTTGCTTTGCCTCGGATATATGCCGCTCAAGACCATACGATACGGCTTGCCCTGGTGGGTTGCGGAGGCCGCGGTACGGGTGCTGTTGCCGACGCTTTCTCAGTCAAGGGCGGCCCGGTTAAACTGTACGCTATGGCTGATCTTTTCGAGCCGCGTCTTCAAAGCAGCCTGAGTAATTTGCAAAAGGATTTTGCCGACAAGCTCGATGTGCCGCTGGAACGCCGATTTATCGGTTTCGATGGTTATAAGAAGGCGATCGACTGTTTGTCGCCGGGCGATATTGTGCTGCTGACTACTCATGCGGCCTTTCGTCCGTTGCATTTCGAGTATGCCGTCAAGAAGGGTGTAAACGTCTTTGCGGAGAAATCGTTCGCGACGGATTCACCGGCTGTCCGCCACTGGCTCAAAGCAGCAGAAATATCGGAGCAAAAGAATCTGAAAGTTGGCGTCGGTTTCATGTGGCGTCATTCACAGGCCCGGCAGGAAACGATAAAGCGGATTCACGATGGGGCCATTGGGGATTTGCATACGTTGCGTATTTATCGCGTGCATGGCCCGGTACATTGTCCGCCCCTGCTGGATGGTGTCAATGAGCTGGCCTTCCAGCTTCAGCATCCGAACAGTTTTACATGGGTCTCATCCGGCTTTTTCATCGACTGGCACTGCCATAACATCGACGTGGCCTGCTGGGCCAAGGGGACCTGGCCGGTCTCTGCTCAGGGATTCGGCGGCAGATGCTATAAAGAAGCGGGCAGCCAGTTCGATCACTACACAGTGGAATATACCTTCGCCGACGGCACAAAACTTCTGGCGTTCACGCGGGGTATGAACAACTGCTGGAGCACATACTCCGACTATGCCCACGGCTCTAAGGGCTCGGCAGTGCTTATGGAGACTCTTGGCCAGCCAAAGCCGAAGATATACAAGGGCCACAACATGGTCCCTGAAAACCTCATCTGGGAATACGGTCGGAACGACCCGAATCCGTATCACGCTGAGTGGCAGTTACTTTTAGATGCGATCCGGCAGGACAAACCGCATAACGAGGCCCGACGGGCCGGCGAGGCGGAAGTCGCTGCTCTAATGGGACGCGCAGCTACCCATACCGGACAGTACATTACCTGGGACCAGGTGTTGAAATCCGACTTCCAGTTCGTGAAGGACATTGACAGCATGACTTTTGAGACTAATGCACCAATCCACGCGGGCCCCGATGGTATTTACCATGCTCCACAACCGGGGATCACAAAAGAAGTCTAAGACATAATGGTTATGTTATCCATGGGCGTTTGCGATTTTTCGATTCGGCGATGGTCTTTAGGGTAAGTTCCACATCCTGCTTTATCTGGAAATCGAACATGCCCAGGCAGACGAAATCGGCGCCGCCGGCGAATGCGGATTTGAGTCCTTCTTCTGCGGGTATCGCTCCGGCGGCCAGAACCTTGAACGCTATCCAGGGAACTTTCACATCCTGCATGAACTCAATCGTTTCATTGAAATCATTGCAGAACATGTTGTCATGATATTCGTTATGGTCGGGTGATTCTTTTTCGTACATTTCCATGAATCGCCTGCCGGCTTTGGGATGCGCGGACCAATAGCGGTCATGGTGAAGAGTCTTCATGTAGAAGTCGGGCTTGAGCCCTTCTTTTTCGCAGAACACGATGGGCTCAAGCCGGTGCGCGCAGATGCCTACGGGAATATCGTATTTCCTCATTATCTCATAGGCTTTTATGATATTGTCCCGTTTCTTCTGGTAGTACCAGATGTCACTGGCTCCGCCCCAAAGATATGCTCCCGACGCTCCCAGTTCCAGATGCTCTACCAGCAGTTTCTCGTAATTGTCGATGTCGGTGGTAATCACATCGGCGAGCCATTTCATCCTGCCGCCGAAGTCTTTCCAGTAATTCGACAGTCGGTAATGCTTAAAGTTGTGATTCTTCAGGACGATGCCGTTGATGCCGTATTCCTCGCACAGTTTGAGCGTCATGAAGATTCGTTCTTCGCTGTTGTAATTAGCCGCAAGGTCGGTTACGTAATCCAGGTCCCTGGCGTGCATGTTCATGCTGATTAGATTGCTGCCGCAGATGAGACGGCCGAGCGTCAGGTTGCCGATTTTAGCAACTGGCATTTTCTTCTGTCTGGCCTTGACTTCCGGGTCGTTCAGGTCCAGGGCCTTCAATCTTTCATAATTCAGCTTGTCCGATCTGGTGATAAAAGTCGGGCCGGTTACAGCATCGATTTTGTCCTGTGCTTTTGCTTTTACGGTCGTAGCCATGCCGAGAAACGGCAGGGCGGTCAGGCTTCCAAGAATTTCTCTGCGGTTTGTGTGTTTCATCGAATGTCTCCAAAAAAATCTTTTCAGATACGCCACGGCGAACGCATCGCGCGAAAGAGCAGCCGATTCGCTGCTTCATCGCCCTGGAATTCTTCTTTAATCGGATCCCACTTCAGCGACCGCTGTAGTTTATGTGCTATGATGGTAAGATGACCCAGCGATGCCGACCGATGGCCGAGTTCTGCATCACAGCTTGGTTGACGTCTTGTACGGATGCAATCGAAGAAGTTCGCGTGATGATTATTCTGGCCGGTATTCACCTGGCGCGTTCTTAGTTTCATTTCTTCGAAGAGCGTTTCCGGACCGCCCTCGATGGGGCCGCCTGTCGTCATGGACGTGACCCAGCCGCGTTCTCCTACGAACACGCCGCCGAAGTTCCCAGCCAATCGTGCCGTTGCAGGAACCGCTTTATAGACATCCTTTACTATCCCCCAGTGATCGACAAGATGCAGTAGCGTCCCATTGGCGTACTTGCAGGTCAGCGTGGGGTATTCTCCGCTGCTTGGATGAATGAACTCCACCGGCCCGCTTTCCTCGGTACCCAGCGCATACTGAATTACATCGGCGCTGTGAGAGTGGTGCCAGGTTACCGAAGCCGCTCCGAAATCTTCGCAGAATGCCCATGGTACGACACCGGGCGAAGGATTCAGGTGATAGCCGGGATTATAGGGATGCCAAAGGGCCGGCCCGACCCAGAGGTCCCAGTCTAATCCATCCGGCACAGGCTCGGCAGGGAGGATTATATCCAGGGGCGTGTACGACTTACCGGTATTCTCGACGTCCATCAGATGCCGGTATGGCTTGAAGCGGGCCGCTCCGAAGAAGCCGCCCAGCCTGGTCCACTGGGTGAAGGCTTGCTTGACCTTTCCGAGTCCGCCCGAGCGTACAAAATTGCAGACCTGCCGGATAGTCGGAATGGAACGGTATTGTGTGCCGGTCTGAAAGACCCGGTTATACCTGCTCACCGTTTCGGCTAATCGGCGACCCTCCTGCACTGTTATCGATATCGGCTTCTCGCAATAGACGTCTTTGCCGGTCTTAACGGCATCAATCGCAATCAACGTGTGCCAATGGTCGGGCGTGACAATAACCACGGCATCGATATCATCCCGGGCGAGAAGCTCGCGATAATCATTATATGCAGCGCAGCCTTGATAAGTTCCCGTTGCATTTTTCGCTGCGTAGGTTTCCTCCACCCGGCGCTTGCCGTCTTCGCATCGCACGCGATCCACATCACATACAGCCAGTACCTGAACTTCATTGTCGCCTACCAGCCGGTTCAAATGGCCGCTGCCCATACATCCTTTGCCGATTAATCCTACTGTGATCCGTTCGCTCGGAGTTGTGTTTGAATCTGCACCGCGTACCGAGGAGAGAATAATCCAAGGCACAGTGAACATCCCTGAAGTCGCAGCCGTGCGTCCCAGAAACTCACGCCGGGTAATTTGTGAAATGTTTCCATGTCCTGGATTTGTAATGTTTGTCATAGTTAGCCTTTTGTCGTCAATTTTTTCATCTGCGTATTTTCAAGACGATTAGCCTTTCAAAACCAACTTATAAACCTAATCCTCTTTAAATATCTCGAACATTTCTTCGCCTTCCATCGATTCATAACTCTCCGGATGCCAGTTTCTCCATTCCTGTGCCAGCCGGCGCATCCGGTCTTTGAGTGTCTGGATTGAAACGTCAACATTTTCAGTTCTTTTGTGCTGCAAGAAAATTGCCTGAATTTTATAGTTTGTTGCCCGTGCCACGTAATGTTCTACTCGTGCACCATCTTTGAATCCTTGAATCCATTCGGGCGAAACATCCTTTCCCATGCGGTCAATTAGTCCAAGTGCCATTTCATAAGCCCTGTCGATCTGGTTACGCCGTGCATCGAAGTCATCGAGTTTTGTTAGGAAACCCTTTTCCTGGATTTCGTCCAAGTTGTCCTCAGCATCTTCATCCTGCACGCGCGAATGGTTCGCCAGGTATTCGCCTTTGAGATAATACATCGTTTTCTGGAATTCCAACGAATAACGATAGAGATTGATTGCTGCCTGATGTGCGCTGGGCGGATAGTATTCTTTCACGAATTGCTCGAGAATATCCTGCCCGCTCCTGTTTGGATTTTCAGCCAGTTTGAGAAATGTATAGATATTCACAAAATTCCCCCAAGGCCTGTCGAAAACAGCATTCTTGTTTGAGTTCCACATTAGCCGAACACCTATTCGTGTGATACCTTGTTCAGCCAGAAACTTAAAGCGTGGCACCCAGTCATATCCCATATAACATGGAAAATAATTGTGCCCTTCGTACTCCCGCCAGGCATCGAATTCGCAAACAATGCGACTTGGGATTGCAGCAGTCAGGAACTCATCATCCAGGCCATTGGGCAGCCGAAAATCACCATCGGTATTCTTGATCGAAAAGTACACGTTATCCAGAACACCTTGCTCCATGTTTGCAGGATTGCCCAGTTCATCCATTCGTTGCCACGTTCGCATCTGGACTTCCTTGCCGTATTTCTTCGCTACGATTGCCGTTTCGTTCGTTAGGCGATTGACTCGTTCAACAAAACTCATATCCCGGCACTTTTCACATTTACATTTTAACACCGATACCTGCGTCTCGTCGCCTGTGATTTGAAGTCCTGAGATTTTGGGAAAGAGTTGAAAGAATTCGTCTATTTTGCCGCGATAGACTACCCATGTTGCCTCTCGGCCTGGGCAAACTGCCATCCCCCATACGACAGGTTTAATCACATTCAGGACTTCCTCGGGAAAGATGAATTGATTGCTATGGAAATACAACTTAATGCCTTTCTCGTTCGCATAAGCAACTGTTTCACGAAGCGCTTTACGAAGTCGCTCGGCCTGCCGTCTGTGGCTGCTGTTCGACGGAAATGCCTGCTCACCGATGTTGCCTATCTCGTCCACCTTGAAGTCGTAAGTCAGCATAGCCTCCATAGTTTCCTTAGCGAAGAGCAGATAACCACTTATGCCGTACTTTTTGGCCTGATCGATGTTTTGCTTGATCTGGTTTACTTGAAACTGCGTTACATCCGGTCCTTCAACGTATCGCAGATTTTCGTGGTCGATGAAAATGAGCTCTTTGAATGCAGCACCCTGAATCTTGCTACATGCAAGGATAAGAAATATTGTGCCAAAAAATATTATTTTCCGAACCAAGTTCTTTTCTCTTTCTTTATAGTCCTTATACTGCTCGCTTGCTTAGGTGGAAACTAATCTTGTTAAAAAAGTCAATACATTGCGCTATCTCCGGCATCGATTCGAACCAGTTGTAGGAATATTCGAGGCCAAACATGGTGGGCTGGATGCCCTGGCGATGAATTTCCCGGATGAACTGCTCGGTTTTACCAACGCCGGATCCCCAGGGAACATCGTGTCCGTCAGGGCTAATCTCATGCAGGTCATGCATTTGTATAGTAATCAGACGCTCCTTGAGTGTATTTAAAGCTTTGATTGGATCGATGCCGGAGCGCATCCAGTAGCCCATATCGCCGCAGGCCCCGATCCGTTTACTTCGGCCCCGGCAGACCTTCATAATCCCCTCGGGATTCCAATACTGAGGCGATGCCTTCTGATCATGATTGTGAATGGCGACGTTTATGTCATAGTCATCGCAGAACTTTTCGATTGTATCTAAAGCATCGACAGCCGGCTCGGACAAGAATGTTTCGATGCCGATTTTTCGCCCGAACTCGAATACCTTGCGGCAGCCGGCGGCATCTCCCGGAATGTCGTGATAGTAATACGTTAGGAGGCGAATGCCTGCCGAGTCCAGTTTCAGCCTGATTTGTTTCAGCTCATCGTCGGTCAGGCCCGGCTCGAAGTTTTTGTCAATTTCCCTGCTGACCTTCTGGAAGCTCAGGCCGCCCATGTAAAGCAGACCGAGTTCGGCGGTTTTCTCGATTGCCTCGAAGAGCGTGTATTTATGAAAAGTATAGGCCTCGATGCCGAGACGCCAGTTCAGTTTTTCCTGTGCACGGATGGCAGGCGTTAATTTGGCGCTGGGAATTGTCGGGGCCTGAAGATCGCCCAGGGCGAACTGGGTGGCCGCCAGATAAAATTCCAGCATCTTCGGATCCCAGAAGACGTAGGGATTATGTGCTATCGTGCAGTAGAAAACACGTCCCCGGCCGTATTGCCTTACCCATGCCAGCGCGTAATCGTTGTCCTCGCGGATGACTTTACCATAAGCGGGTTCTTGGCTCATGTCGGTTTTCTCTGTATCGATACTTTGAAGCACACGGACTCTGTTCCTCGAATAAGGCTCGTGGACACGGAAGAACTCGTCTTTGTAATCGAAGCCCTTGCCGCCGAAAGGCTGATTGACGGGGTGGTCGGGATCATCGAGTTTGATAAAAACATGTTCGTCGTTGGCTTTGTGGTTGGCGCCGCGGGCGCCGAGCATGATACCGAATTCCGGCCAGTCTTCATGCGCCCCGGGCCATTTAGTGAATGCCACCGAAGTGCCGTGGACGCCCATGAGTCCGCCGCCGCCGTACACGAATTCGAGCAGGCTTTGCCTCAATCCTGCATCTTCGAAGAGATTGCCGACCGTGTTGTTCAGAAAGACAGCATCGAATTGCTTTAGATTCTCCCGTTCGAATACAGATGGATCCTTGCTGATAACCGTATCGAAAGCTCCGGTCTTTTTGCCCATCAGTGTAAAAGCCAGGTTGGCCGTTGGGATTGAACCATGCCCCCCGTACCCGACATTGAGATCGAAAATCAGCAGTTTGCGTTGTTTACGGGGTGCAACGAAAGCCTTGCTCGGAATAGCTGCCTCAATCCGCTGCCGCTGCTCGTCGCTAACTTTGGCCTCTGTAGCATGCCCGAACCAGGGTGTTACAAGTATTCCCGCAGCCGTTGCAGCACTGCTGCCAAGAAAGTCCCGCCTCGATATGCCGTGTGTAATTAGATCTGTTTTTGGATTCATGTCTGTCCCCAGTTTTCCTTTGTAAGGTTTTGTGTACAATCACCAGCCTGCATAATACGACATCAGATCATATCATATTGATTGTATATTGGCCAATGTGTACTTTTTGTATTAAAAACATGTTTTAGTAAATTCATTTGAATTTGAGGGGAAATTGTGATATTATTGTATCAATAAGATGCTAAATGTTTGATATGGAGAGGGTGTTTGACGACTATGGTCCACCTGTCGGACAGAGCACAAACAAGATGTAAATGCTGTTGCTTTATGTAAAACCAGATTTGAATGAATACTGATAATCCTTTCTTTAATATTCAAACCAAAGTTGAGGCTGCTGTAGCACACGGCCAAGGTCCCTATCAAAATACACTTACAGCCTTACAGTCGATTCCTTTGGAAAGTGTGCGTGGCAAGCGTGTACTGCTCAAGCCCAACGCCGGACGTATGGCACGTTCGGGCCAGGGTATCACCACACACGCCGAAGTTGTAGCAGCAGCCATAGATGCATTCCAGCAGGCAGGAGCACAGGTGGCCGTGGGAGACAGTCCGATTACCGGCGTTAAGGCCATCGAAGCCCTAAAAGCAACAGGTATCACCGCTGTAGCACAGAAACGGAACTGCCCGGTGCTCGATATGGATGAGCGGCCGTCTGTTGAGAGGGACATACCCGATGCTCAAGCATTGCATAAGTTAAAGCTATGCCCCGATGTGCTGGACTTCGACGTGATTGTGTCCATGCCGGTGATGAAAATGCACATGCACACGGACGTGACTCTGTCGGTTAAAAATATGAAAGGCTGTC
>Ga0209536_100006999_pt1 | contig 17139 bp, 13 predicted proteins | sample DeeMarSeWOR28_12_FD_187461 | JGI IMG/M metagenome (GOLD analysis project Ga0209536, IMG submission 187461) | Marine sediment microbial communities from White Oak River estuary, North Carolina - WOR-2-8_12 (SPAdes) (version 2) | ecosystem: Environmental > Aquatic > Marine > Intertidal zone >... | reverse complement strand
TATTGGCTTGCCAGGATGCTCGAGGCCGGAGAGGGTCCCCTCTATATAGCTCGCAGAATGGTGCGCTTTGCTTCAGAGGATGTGGGTTTGGCCGATCCACGAGCGCTTATGGTAACGGTTGCAGCCCAACAGGCTTTTCATTTTCTGGGACGACCTGAAGGAGATTTGGCCCTGGCCGAAGCAGCAGTCTATTTGGCAACGGCACCGAAGAGCAACTCCCTCTATAAGGCTTACGGCAAGGCGAAGCAGGAGGCCAAAGACAAGGGGAATTTGCCAGTTCCGCTTCCACTTCGCAATGCGCCAACTGAACTGATGCATCAATTGGGTTACGGTCGTGGTTACCGTTATCGGCATGATTATTCCGAGGCCCACGTTTCAATGAGCTATCTGCCTGAGGATTTACAGCACCTACGGTTTTATGAGCCAACAGATCGGGGGTATGAGGCAACCGTAGGGCAGCGCTTGAATTACTGGCGCCGGCGAGTGCGCCAAGAGCGCGGCAAGCAGCAGGCAGAGGGCAGAGGGCAGGGAAAAGACGACGCGGGGAAGGGGAGAGACGGCGAGACGGAGATTAAAGGGCAGAAGAAGAAAGAATGACGGAGGGTCTTTTGTCAGTTGTCCGTTGTCCGTTGCGACGATGGCATAGAGCTTAAATCAAGGAGTCAAAAGTCAGAACATAGGAGGAACTACGTACTAGGCACAGAGTTCGCATAGCGCAAGGTGCATAGCCTTTGTGAAGCTGACAGCTGATCGCTGATAGCTGAATACAACCGGCTAAACTCGCCAAACTGGCTAAACAGATGAGATAAAGATTATATAAATTATGATCCGCAAGAGTATTGCCATCCTGATTTTGCTGAGTTCCTTGGTTGCGGGGCCGTTATTGACCAGGGGCGCTGAGAGGTCTCTAACCGAGGGTATCGATCGCTACGAAAAGCTGGTAAAGCTGCATCCCCACAAAGCTGCCTACTGGAACGCACTGGGTTACTATTACCTCAAAGCAGGGAATGTGCACGAGGCGAAGATTCACTTTCTAACGGCCATCGAAATTGATAATTCCTACCCGACTGCCCACAACAACCTTGGCGTGGTTTATCTTCAGCAGAACCACCCGGAGCAGGCAGAAAAAGAGTTTTTCCAGGCCGTCAGACTAAACCCGCAGTACAGCAAAGCTCAATACAACTTGGCTGTGGCCCTTTTCCACCAAAAACGTTATGCGGCTGCAGCCAAGGCCTACTACAAGGCCCGCGACTTGGACAGGGAGTATGTGAACAGGAGGGACAATAGCGAAAATACGCAGAAGAAGTTGCAGGCGGCCCTGGAACAGGCAGCTGAAGATGAAGAATCCTCCAAAGAACTGAAGCGGATGCAAGAATGGCTGGCGCCAAACTACTAGGCCGGTTTAGCTGGTGCTGGATTTTGTTGCCATATCTTTCGGTTATGGCCCAGCCAATTGCGGCGGCAGAACGGGCCGACCTTTTGTGGCATTTTGCCGATCACCTCTATCAGGAGCAAGACTTCTACAGGGCCCTGAGTGAGTACCAGCGTTTTCTCTTTTTGTTTCCCACTGACCCTCGTGTTCCGGAGGCTGAACTCCAAATTGGCCGCTGCTATCGGCGGGATGGAAAGTTCCAGAAGGCTTTTCGACACTCAATCAGGCTCCACAATCTCCGAGCCGAGGAACCTGCTGGGCGCGAAGCTTTGTTGGAGATGGTAGCGATCCGAGAGGAACAGGGACGTTACCCGGAGGCCATTTACTGGGCGAAACAATTTGTCGAGCGGTACCCTGACTATCCAGAAATTGATGCCGTATACGTACGTTTGACATGGCTTCAGATCGACAACGGCAAATATGAGGAGGCAATTACCACCCTAGAGCTGCTCCAGCCTGAGAGCACACATTATCCCCGGGCAAGATCACTTCGCCAAGCGTTGCAGGAGAGACCTGAAATAGATAAGAAGTCCCCTGCCATGGCAGGAACGTTGTCTGCGGTTCTACCAGGTTCAGGGCATCTTTACGCGGGTCGGCCAGGCCAGGCTGCTTCATCATTCCTGCTTAACGCCCTCTTTATCGCCGGAGCACTAATGGCTTTTCAAAACGATAGTCCGGTTCTCGGCGGGATTCTCGTTTTTTTTCAGTTGGGGTGGTATCAAGGGGGTATCCGCAGTGCGGTCCAAGCGGCACGCGAGGAGAATCTGAGGCAGGAAAGGAAATACCGTAGGGAGCTCAAGCAAAAGTATCGGCTTTCTCTTGGGTTAGAGCCCGGAAAAGATTGGATGGCACTATCTGTGCGCGTGAGCTTCTAACCCAATCAGAAGCGGTATGGGGTTGTATGATATCAAATGTTGTATAATGTGGAAAAAGGCAAGGGTCATATTTCATGCAGATAAGGGCTGAAGCAAGAGAAAGTATCAAACCCTTTCGGTTGGTGAAGTATTTCACTTTGACCAGCCTTGTGGTGATTCTCATTCCCACCCTGATACTGTCCATATTCATCTCACAGCGGGCCAAGAACGAACTCTTCAGACAAAGTGAACAATATGCCCTTTTGGTTGCCATCAATTTGAACCATCAGGTCTTCAGCCAGTTCGTCCTACCCACGGTGCTGCAGTATGGTCGGATTATGCTCGGCAGTCCTCAACAATATGAACGAATGGACAAGGTGGTCCGAAACACAATTCACGGATTCAAGGTGGACAGAGTTGATGTCTATGATCTTAAAGGGGTGATCAGCTATAGCACGGATCGTTCCCTGGTTGGGCTTTCCGGGCTTGGCGGCAGAGATTTCAACTTGGCACGTGTAGGGAAATCTTCCTCGCGGCTCGTTTCACGGGGGAGCTTTCTCGGTTTTGAGCTTGCTGGGGTGGCAAAGCAGAGGCAGCTCAAAACCTATATCCCTCTCCGGATGGAACGACACCTCCTAAGAGAGCATGACCGTATCCTTGGGGTGTTCGAGATTACCCAGGATATTTCCGAGGACTATGCGGCCATTACCCGTTTTCAGAATAATATTATTTTGAGCCAGCTGGTGGTAATGAGCCTTCTCTTTTTCGTATTACGTTTAATTGTGAAGAGGGCAGAGGGTATCATCGCCAAAAGAAGTGAGGAACGCAGGCGCTTGGAGCAACAGCTTCATCAGGCTGAGCGATTGGCTGCCTTGGGAGAGATGGTTGCAGGCATCAGCCATGAGATCAGGAATCCACTGGGGATCATCGGCTCCACCGCCCAGCTTTTGCATCAGAAAATCGAGGAAGGTGATCAAAAGAAGCAGCTCGGCAAAATCATCATGGAGGAGACGACCCGTCTGAACTCAATTGTCACGGCTTTTTTGGATTTTGCTCGTCCAACCACGCCACATTTGTCAGAGTGCCAGGTGGATAAAGTGCTGGAGAAAAATCTTGAGTTTCTGGAGGTCGAACTCAAGAGGCGAGATATTACCGTTGAAAAGAGTTTTGCCGAAAATGGCACACCGGTCTATGCAGATGGCGACTTGCTCTATCGCGCCTTTTTGAACATTTTCGTAAATGCCATGGAAGCTTTGGATGATGGGGGGATAATAAAGGTAGTCACGCGTTACAATGACTTCCAGGAGGATAGCCTCGAGGTGGTCATCTCCGATACCGGCGCTGGAATTTCCAAAGAAACCATAGCAAAGATATTTGATCCCTTTTTTACCACCCGCGAAACGGGTACCGGGCTGGGACTTCCCATAGTCCGGAACATAATTGAAAGCCACGGTGGTACAGTTCAGATTGAAAGTCCACCGAGGAAAGAACGAGCGCAGGTGGAAGAGAAGGGAACAGCTATTATCATTTCTCTGCCGGTGAACCCAGTTGTGAGCTAAGCACATTATATTGCAATTGATTGGCACAGCAGAAGAGAATCATGGAAACCATTCTTATCGTAGATGATGAGAAGAACTACCTCTTGGTCTTAGAGGCTCTCCTCGTGGATGCCGGATACGAGGTTATTACCTCTGACAGCACCACCGAGGCGCTCGAAATTACCATGAGCCATGACCTGGATCTGGTGATAACCGACATGAGAATGCCTGGTCCTGATGGCATGGAATTTCTCGCCCAATTACGGAGTCGGCAACCCGACCCGCCGGTAATTATGATGACAGCATACGCCACAGTGGAAAAGGCTGTGGAGGCTATGAAGCGGGGCGCTTTCGATTACATCACCAAGCCCTTTAAGAACGAAGAGCTGATACTTACCATTCGGAAAGCCATAGAGATGCACCGACTCAAGCAGGAGAATCGGTTGCTCAGCCGAGAACTGCAGGAGCGCTTCCAGTTCAGTAACATTGTAGGTAAGAGTAAGATCATGCGCCAGGTCTATGAGATTATAGAAAAGGTGGCCCAAACTCGAGCCTCAGTGTTGATAACCGGAGAGTCGGGCACAGGCAAAGAACTCATTGCCAGAGCAATTCACTTCAACAGTCCTAGGCGCGATAAGCCATTTATTTCGGTGAACTGTTCGGCGCTGTCGGAAACATTACTAGAGAGCGAGCTCTTCGGTCATGAGCGGGGAGCATTTACCGGTGCTGTCACGCAACGGAAAGGGCGGTTTGAGTTAGCACACGGCGGCACTCTTTTTCTCGATGAAGTGGGGGATATGTCTCCTGCTCTGCAGGTAAAATTGCTTAGGGTCTTGCAGGAGATGAAATTTGAGCGGGTGGGCGGCACTAAGACCTTGCAGGTGGATGCCCGACTGCTTACCGCCTCCAACCGGGAGCTCGACCGGGAGGTGGAGCTGGGACGTTTTAGAGAGGACCTTTATTATCGTCTGAAAGTAGTCCACATTAACGTGCCGCCACTGAGAGAACGGAGAGATGATATACCACTTCTGGTTCACCACTTTTTGGAAAAGGCCGCCGAAGCAAATAGGATTCCAGTCAAGAGCGTAAGCCATGAAGCACTTAAGTACCTGTGCCAGTATGATTGGGGAGGGAACGTACGAGAGCTAGAAAACGTCATCGAACGTGCGGTGATCCTCTGCGACGGTGATGATGTCCGCCCTCAGGACTTACCCGAGGAGCTCTTCCAGCAGCGAGTGCTGGGCATCACCAAAGAAACCTCGGCTTCAACTCAAACTACCCCGAACCTGGCAGGAGATGGTGAGTTGCTGCCCTATTTAGGACTCAATCAACGGCAGGTCAAGGCAATAAATTTTATCAAGAAAAACGGCTATATAACCAATGATTACTACATCCAAATAAACCACATCTCCGATCGTCATGCCCGTCGAGATCTCAGCCACATGGTGGATTTGGATATCGTTGTACGTGTCGGCAAAGGAAGGAGTACTCGATATGTACTCAAGTAGTCCGGATTATGTCCGGATTATGTCCGGATTTGATCTTTTCGCCTAAGGCCATAAAGATAATAATTCAAAAAATATTAGTAATTTTAAGATGATAAAAAAATTCAGTCAATGCGCAGAAGTGGCAAGAAATTTGCTAAAATTAGTGAAATGAGTAAGGATGGTAAGGACTGCACGAAAATCCGCACCCTGCCTTCTTGACTCTTTAACTCTTTTTCTCCTTTCTCTTGACCGTCTGGATGTGGCCCCACCCAGGCGGTCATTTTTTTGCCTCCTGAGTTCTCAACAGCTACCTCTACGCGAAACAACGCGACTTATCCTGGTAAAGCCCGGATGTTTCATGAATCACCTGCTGCGACTGCGGATATGGTAGTCCTTCCTAGCGTCCTTGGGTGTAACACCCTGCGACGTACCGTTCAGGTACGCGCCTCAGGTCCAACACCCTGCGGTTGCCCGGTGGCCCGCCCGCCTCGCCTGAGCGAGCAGGCTCGCGACCCGCCTGCCACTGCGAGTCATGAGCGGGCAGGTGGCGGGCAGGCACGCCCATCTTATTCGCGCTCGCTGCGCTCCGCTCAGTCCCGCAAGCAGGTTCCCATCTTTGTGGTCTCCCGACAGCAAATCATGAAATATCCGGGCTAGCGCTTCTCTCCTCAAAGTAGGTCTGCAACAGTAGAGTATAGACTATTCCCAATTACTGCCGGGATGTGCTCAGATCGCTCCTATTTAAATCTTGACAAAGCTGAGAGCGATTGCTAGTTTGCTTAGCACTCGATAGGGGCGAGTGCTAAAAAGGTAGCCATGAAGGGACTAGTGAGAGGGGAAAGAAGTCGTCGAGTGCTGGAGGCGGTTATCCTCGAGTACATTAAGGGTGGGGTGCCCGTTGGTTCTCGAGCGATAGCAAAAAAGTACGGTCTAAGCATCAGTCCAGCAACCGTTCGGAATGTAATGGCAGACCTTGAGGAACTCGACCTCCTCTATCAACCGCACACATCCGCTGGTAGGGTTCCCACCGAGCTCGGGCTCCGAGTATACATTGATGCAATTCTAAGGGTACAGCAGCTCAGTATTGCCGATCGTGAACAAATCAGACGATCTTACCGGGGCGGTGTTTCCCGACTGGAAGGATTGTTGCAGGAGACTTCCAAGGTCCTCTCGTCTTTCTCCAAGCAGGCTGGTGTGGTCCTAACACCTCGCCTCTCTCATACGGTGTTCAAACGGATCGAGTTTGTGCGGCTGCGTACCAGTATGGTCATGACCATTCTGGTTTCTCAGGCCGGCATTGTCCACAATACAGTTTTTGCAATAAAAGAAGACATTTCTCAGGAGGAATTGGACAAATATGGTCGTTATCTCAATGACATGTTGCAGGATCTAGCTCTGCACCAGGTCAAGGCGCGGTTGCTGGAGGAGATGCAAAAGGAAAAGGTTCTCTTTGATCGCTTGCTCTCCAAGGCCTTGGAATTAAGTCAGAAGGCTTTGCAGGAGAACATAGAAAATAGCGAACTCTACATCGGCGGCAGGACCAATCTCTTGGACAACCCAGAGTTTGCCGACGTTGAACAGATGAGGCGAATCTTCAATGCTTTTGAAGAGAAGAGCAAGATTATCGATCTTTTGGATAAGAGTATGTCAGCCGGAGGGGTCAACATTTTCATCGGCTCAGAAAGCGAACTGCTGGACATGGAGAGTGTAAGCTTTATTACTTCGCCCTATGCCAGCGGCGATGAGGTTCTTGGTACCCTCGGTGTAATTGGGCCCACGAGAATGGACTACTCGCGGATCATTCCTCTGGTGGATTACACTGCCAAGCTCCTGAGCAAGATGCTGGAGGAAACCTTCTAAGTCTCAACGAACATTCTGGCTTGTCTTACAAGCTCCCTTCATTTTTTGGGGAGCTTAATTGTAAATAGATGGCAGGGGGACTTGACTCGGCGCTAATCGTTATTAAAAAAGTACTAAGAGGTAATGGAGGGAGCAGGGTGGTTTCAAAAGAAAAGCGAACAGCTGAACCTCAGAACAGTCTGAAGGATAATCAAAAGGACCAACAGGAGATCTCACAAGAGTTGGAGAACCAAGCTCGACCGGGCGAGGCTGAGATTGAGCAAGAGGAGGCTTTTGACCCTGAGACGGCGAATGGAGAAGCGCTTTTGGCAAAGTACCGGGAGCTGGAGGGTGAGCTCAGTGAAGCCCAGGAACGAGTTCTGCGCACTGCTGCGGATGCTGAAAACTTCAAAAAAAGGCTGCAACGAGAGAAAGAGGAGCAGACTCGCTACGCAAATGAATCCTTTATGCGCGATTTGCTGCCGGTAATCGACAATCTGGAACGGGCCCTGGAACACTCAGAGGCCGGTGCAGATCAGGGGGGTCTGGTGGAGGGCTTAAACATGACGCTCAAGGTCTTCCTTGACACGCTGGCAAGGTTCGGCTGCACGCCGGTAGAGACAGCAGGGAAACCCTTCGACCCGAACTTTCACGAGGCCGTTTCTCAGGAAGAGAGTGCTGATCACGAGCCCAACACAGTGCTGATGGAATTACAGAAGGGTTACATGTTCAAAGAGAGGTTGCTTAGGCCGGCAATGGTACTGGTATCCAAACGGACCAGCCAACAAGACACCGCTACCCGAGAGCAAAGCACAGCCAAGGCTGTGGAAGCAAACAGTGGTGAGGTAAAGATAAAGGTAAAAAAGGCGTAAGAGACAGGGTAAGAAGAAAAAACCACATAGGGACGAGAGAATGAGGAGGAAAGAATGTCAAAGATTGTCGGCATTGATCTAGGGACAACAAACTCAGTCGTCGCGGTCATGGAAGGCAAAGAGGCAAAGGTTCTCACAAATGCCGAGGGAAGCCGTACGACTCCATCTATCGTCGCTTTCACAGAAAGTGGCGAGAGGCTGTTGGGTCAGGTGGCAAAAAGACAGGCAATCACCAATCCCGAGAACACAGTCTACGCGGTCAAACGCTTAATCGGTAGGAAGTATAACTCTCCAGAGGTCACGCACGATATTTCCATCTGCCCTTATAAGATCGTCAAAGCTAACAACGGTGATGCGCACATTCAGATTCGTGGCAAGGAGTATAGCCCAGCAGAGATTTCGGCCATGGTTCTCCAGAAGATGAAGCAAACCGCGGAGGATTATCTGGGTGAAAAGGTCACCGATGCGGTGATCACTGTGCCTGCTTACTTCAATGACAGTCAGCGCCAGGCCACCAAAGATGCTGGCCGAATAGCTGGGCTCAACGTTCTGAGGATTATCAACGAACCCACGGCAGCTTCACTGGCTTACGGCCTCGACAAGAAAAAAGACGAGAAGATTGCGGTCTTTGACTTGGGCGGCGGCACGTATGATATTTCCATTCTGGAAATTGGTGATGGTGTTTTTGAGGTAAAGGCGACCAATGGTGATACTCACCTGGGTGGAGAGGATTTCGACCAGAGGATTATTGATTGGCTGGCTGATGAGTTTCGGAAAGACCAGGGGTTTGATCTTCGGGGAGACAAAATGGCCTTGCAGCGTCTCAAAGAGGCTGCAGAGAAGGCAAAGATGGAGCTCTCCACCTCCATGGAAACCGAGATCAACCTGCCGTTTGTCACCGCTGACGCCAGTGGTCCCAAGCATCTCAATATGAAGCTCAGTAGATCCAGAATGGAGTCACTGGTGGAAGATCTCGTTGAAAAAGTGGTTCCTCCCATGCGAACCGCTCTCAAGGATGCAGGCTTGGCGACCTCAGAGATCGATGAGGTGATTCTGGTGGGCGGTATGACCCGGATGCCAAAGATCCAAGAAAAGGTTAAGGAATTTTTTGGCAAGGAACCGCATAAGGGAGTCAACCCCGATGAGGTAGTTGGCGTCGGTGCTGCAATTCAGGCCGGAGTGCTAAAAGGCGACGTGAAGGATGTACTGCTTTTGGACGTTACCCCGCTTTCGCTTGGTATTGAGACTCTGGGCGGAGTAATGACCAAGCTCATCGAAAAAAACACCACCATCCCAACTCGGAAGAGTCAGATCTTTTCTACGGCTGCAGATAACCAGCCGGCCGTCTCCATCCACGTGTTGCAGGGTGAACGGGAGATGGCGGCAAATAACAAGACTCTGGGGCGCTTCGAGTTGGTGGGCATCCCCCCAGCACCGAGGGGACTTCCGCAGATTGAAGTGACCTTCGATATTGACGCCAATGGTATCGTTAACGTCTCGGCCAAGGACCTGGGAACAGGAAAGGAGCAGTCCATCAGCATTACCGCTTCCAGCGGTTTGAGTGAGGAGGAGATCCAAGCAGCTATCAAGGAAGCGGAATTGCACGCTGAAGAAGACAAGAAAAAGAAAGACCTGGTCGAGGCTAAGAACAATGCCGACTCTCTTATCTATCATACCGAGAAAACCCTGAAGGAAATGGGAGACAAGGTTGACGCGACCACCAAACAAGACGTAGAGGAACACATGCAGCGGCTCAGAACGGCCATGGAAGGTGATGATGCTGAAGCCATCAAACAAGCCTCAGAGCAGCTGATGCAGGCTTCACACAAAGTGGCAGAAGCGATGTACCAGCAGGCAACCCAGGACACTGGAGCTGAGGCGGCTCAGGAGCACCCCGGGAAGGCTGCTGCTGGCGGTACTGACAGCGACGAAGAAGTAGTTGAAGCGGAGTTTGAGGAGGTTGATGACGATAAGAAGTAACTTCCACTAGGGGCTTGCTTAATTCCTGAAAAGGGTGCTACAAATGACCTCGTTTTTGGAGGTAGGAGCACCCTTTTTCTTATTTCGGATTACGGATTGGGGAAGGGCAGATGTGGGAGTGAGATCTCAAATTTAGAATCTGCAATCTTCCATATGCCCATGCTCTATGCCCTATGCCTTTCGAAATGTGCGATGTTGATGAGCAATGATACTCTGTTCTATTCGTCTAACAACAAGAGGTGGAAAAATACCTATGAGCCCATTAACGAAGGTCAGTAAACGGCTCGGGCTTTTCCTGTTGCCGTTTATTCTGTTTGGTTGTGCTCTGATACCGGCCAAGAAAGAGGTTACTATAGAGGCTCCGCCCAGTGCTGAGGAGAAGCAGGCCCGCCAACAGCTGGCAAAGGCGGAATCAGCCTTGCAGGAGGGTAACTTAGAAGAGGCGGCCCAGCAGTATCGTCAGCTTGTTATGGCCTTTCCGCGCAGTCCGCAAGCGGCGAAGGCACTGCTGCGACAGGGCGAAATAGACTTTCTTTTGCAGAGCTACGAACAGGCTGCTTCGGTGTTTCAACAAGTGATAAATGAGTTCCCGGTAAGGCCGGAGGGAGATGCGGCCCGGCTGTGGCTACTTCGCTGCTATCTCAGATTGGAACGTTTCAATGATGCGGTGGAGACCGGGAGATCACTCGCAACATATTTGCCCGAAAGATCTCAAAGAAGTGAGGCTGCCGAAGTTGTGGCTGAAGCCCAGGAGGCAAAAGGCAATTACGCTGAGGCAGTGAGGTGGTATGTTAAAGCCTACGAGCTCGCTAAAGAGGAGAAACGTGCAGAAATGTCCACAAAAGTGGATGGTGCTCTGGAGAGCCTCGATCGGAATCTGGTACTTACCCTTCTTGCAGAGTATCCAGATGGCTTCCCCAACTTCCAGTTGCAGACACGCATGGTGGAGATCGATATGGAGAACGGGAGATTGGGTATAGCCCTGCAACAGCTCGAGGTTCTGCTAGAGCAGCAGCCGCTCCATCCACTGGCAGAGACCTGGCAAAAGATGTCAGAAACTGTGGAGGAGTGGCTCAAGGTTGAGATGACTACAGTAGGTTGCGTCCTGCCTCTTAGTGGTCGCTATCAGGCCTATGGCGATAGGGTACTTCGGGGATTAGTGATGGCAGCCCAAGACCTCCGAAGCATGGTTCCTGGAGCTGGCGACATCCAACTGATTATCAGGGACAGTGGGAGTGATCCAGGTCTGGCTGTAACAGCAGTGCGCGACCTTGTTCTGACCCACAGGGTCGCTGCCATTATTGGACCTTTGAACCGGGTGGCTGCGGAGGCGGCTGCCAAGGAGGCAGAAAAACTCTGGGTTCCCATAATCACTCTCAGCCAAAAAGAGGGTGTCAACGAGATTGGTGGCTACGTGTTTCGTTATTTTCTTAGCAATGAGCAGCAGGCAAGGGCATTGGTGGAGTACGCGGTACTCGGACTTGGCTACAGACGTTTTGCTATTCTTTACCCCAACGATAATTATGGCACGAGACTCGTACAGTTGTTTTGGGACCAAGTGGATCGGCTGGGGGGGGAGATTCGAGGAGTGGAAGCCTATGAGCCATCCCAAACAGATTTTGCAGATCAGATTAGAAAACTCGTTGGGCTTTACTACCCTCGTCCTGAAAGCGAGATTCCCGCCCAATCCAGGGAAGGTTCGGCGAACGCAGAAGGAAGCACTGAACCACTAAAAGAAGAGCTGCTGCCGATTGTGGACTTCGATGCAATCTTTATTCCTGATGGCTATAACCAAGTCGGTCTCATTGCACCCCAGCTGGCATATCATGATGTCACGGGGATTAGGCTGTTGGGAACCAACCTCTGGAACTCACCAAAACTTGTGGAGATGGCAGCCCCTTATCTACAAGATTCTGTTTTTGTGGATGGCTTTTTCACTGAGAGCAATCTACCTTTGACTAGTCAATTTGTCGCTCGCTATCAAGAATCCTTTGGTGACAAGCCGGGGTACCTCGAGGCTCAGGCCTATGATACTATGCGATTGCTTGTATATGGTATCCACCAACCCGGGGTAACATCTCGTCCGTTACTTCGTAATGCTCTTTTGGGAATACAAGGTTTGTCTGGAGTGGCGGGGGCAGCATCAGTTGGTCCAGATGGAGAGGTGCATAAACCCCCTTTTTTAATCAGCATTCACAGGAGACGAATGGAAGAAATCCAGGTGGACCATGGGGTACTGCGCCAGCGACAAAAGTCATTGGAATTCTTCACTGAAGAGCAGAGATCTGACGTACGGAATTTACAATGAAGGGATGTTGGAATTGGAGATTGAGAAAGCAGCCAATTGTGCCACCATAAGCCCTAAATCCCAGGATTCATAAATTGGTCAGGGAGCGCTATTGATGAAGATTACGGTTGAAGAGGTAGAACACGTGGCAAGGCTCGCTCGCCTAGAGGTTAGCGCCGAGGAAAAGCAGAACCTCACAGAGCAGTTGAACGAGATTTTGCTTTATATGGAAAAGCTCAACGAGTTGGATACCACTGGGGTTGTTCCCACCTCACATGCCGTCGATCTTCACAACGCTTTCAGGGAGGATGTTGTTCAGGAGTCTATGCCTCGAACAGAGACTCTGGAAAACGCTCCGGAGGACAATGATGCTGAATTTGTGGTGCCGAGGGTAATCTAGCGCACAGGCCCGGCCCTTTACGCCGAAGCCACCAAGCATTCCTATTGAATATGGTTAAGATCCTAGTAATAATAGATTAATATTACGTTATTAAGAAACAACTTTAAATAAATTACTGAAAGATTTAAGGCTCGAGTTGGACCTTTGGAAAGGCCAATCATGAAGCTATATGATTTGACCATACATGAACTGCGCAGGCTATTGGAACAGGGAGAGACTACCGCGCTAGAAGTGACAGGTACCATCTATGAACGAATTAGGATGTTGGAGCCCAAGGTTGCCGCCTATATCTCCCTGGCCGAAGAGAGAGCAAAGAAGGAGGCAAGAACCTGGGATAAACAGGGCTATGGTGATCCCACAAAACCCCTTGCCGGCGTGCCATTGGCCGTGAAGGATGTCATCTGTACCAAAGGGATTCGAACAACCTGTGGTTCTCATATCCTGGCTAATTTTGTGCCGCCTTACGACGCCACTGTTGCTCTGAAGCTTAAAGAGGCTGGAGGTATCCTCCTGGGTAAGACGAACATGGATGAGTTCGCCATGGGATCCTCCAATGAGAATTCGGCTTTTCGACCGACCAGAAACCCTTGGAATCTCGACCGTATACCGGGCGGTTCTAGCGGCGGCTCAGCAGCTGCTGTAGCGGCAGATGAGTGTATCGCTGCTGTCGGTTCGGACACTGGTGGGTCAATACGCCAACCTGCATCACATTGTGGAGTGGTAGGGTTCAAGCCTACTTATGGGCGTGTGTCTCGATATGGCCTCGTGGCGTTCGCCTCTTCCCTCGATCAAATCGGTCCCATTACCAAAGATGTCACAGACGCTGCTTTGCTGCTCAATGTAATCGCAGGGTACGACCAGCGAGATTCAACTTCGGTGCCCAGGGAGGTTCCGGATTACAGGCAGAATCTCCTGGAGGGTTTGGCAGGCGTCACGGTGGGAATTCCCCGGGAATACTTCGTGGAGGGGTTGGTCCCGGAGGTGGAACGGGCTGTAAGGCAGGCAATTAAGACCCTTGAAAGTCTGGGGGCACGAACCATGGAAGTCTCACTTCCTCATACTGAATATGGTGTAGCTTCCTACTACATAATTGCTCCTGCGGAGGCTAGTTCGAATCTGGCGCGCTACGATGGCGTCAAGTACGGCTATCGAGACCGGGAAGGGAAGACCCTCATGGAGATGTACCGAAAAAGTAGATCCGAGGGTTTTGGCACTGAAGTCAAGAGGAGAATAATGCTCGGAACCTATGCCCTGTCAGCTGGCTACTACGACGCCTATTACAAGAAAGCGTTGCAGGTGCGTACCCTGATGCGCGAGGACTTTCACACGGCTTTCAAACAATGCCAGGCCCTGGTTACCCCGGTGGCGCCAACAGCGGCATTCCCTTTAGGGGAGAAGGTGGACGATCCCCTGCAAATGTACCTCTCGGATGTGTTCACCCTGCCAGCCAGCTTGGCTGGAATTCCAGGCATTTCCATTCCATGCGGCTTCACCAGCGAGGGGTTGCCCATTGGCTTACAGATTCTAGCACCCCATTTCGAAGAAGGATTGGCTCTCCGCGTAGCTTATAACTTCGAAAAGAACACTGACTTTCACCGGAGACGTCCACAGCTCTAGACTATCTCTTTTGCTTGCGATTCGAATTTCTAGTTCCGGATTGACTGCTTCCGGTGAACAATTGAGAAAAGTACCCTCCTGCTATTCCTCTTCTCTGAAATGACCTTTCGGTATCACCACAATACCTCTAGGAGTCACGGTGAAACGTTTTCGATCTTCGCTCGGGTTGTAGCCAACTGTGGTTTTAGGTGGGATTATATTGTGTTTGTCGATGATTGCTTTCTTGATCTTACAGTGTCGTCCTACCACCACTCTATCCATAATAACTGACTCGTCCACCTGAGCCCAACTCCGTACTATCGTATTAGGAGACAGTACAGAGTTTCGCACGATACCACTCACGATACAGCCAGGAGCGACTAGAGAATCAAGGGCTTTCCCAACCCGAAAACCGTCAGGCCGTTCGGTGGCAAAAACAAACTTGGCGGGTGGGGCTGAGGTCTGGTAGGTGTGAAGAGGCCACCGCTGGCCGTAAAGATTGAAATAGGGTTCCACTCCTGTGAGATCCATGTTGGCGTTCCAGTAGGCATCCAAGTCTCCAACATCACGCCAATAGGCAGAATCCCGGGTATGGGGTTCCAGTCGCAATTGCCGTTCGCCATCCGGCATGGTCACGTAGATATAGTCCTCTATTTTATTCTGTTGCCGGTAGGGATACGCATAGATCCGGTGGGAGTTCAGGAGATTAGGAATGATTTCGCGGCCGAAGTCGACTTCATTTTCGGATGTGAGAACTTCAACCAGAGTCTCGGTCCGGAAAAGGTAAATTCCCATGGAGGCCAACACGTGGCTGGAATCTCCCGGTATAGTTTTGGGAGTCTCTCTGGGCTTTTCCTGAAAACCAAGAATGCGAAATTCTTCGTCCACTTCGGCCACACCGAACTGATGTGCCAGTTCTGTTCCCACCTCGAGGAGCGAGATGGTAACATCTGCCTCTCTCTCCTGGTGGTAGCTGGCAAACAGGCTATAATCCATTTTGTAAATGTGGTCACCTGAAAGGATCAAGACGTGGCTTGGCCTGTAACGCTCAATGAGATAGAGGTTCTGGCGAATGGAATCGGCGGTACCTCGGTACCAATCAAGCCCTATACGCTGCTGAGGTGGGACGATTTTCAAGAAATGACCCAGCTTCTGATTAAAGATATTCCAGCCGGCCTCTATGTGGTCATGGAGAGACTGGGACTTATATTGGGGCAGAATGATGATCTTGTACACCTGCGAATTGATACAGTTACTCAAGGGCAGGTCGATAAGGCGATAGATGCCACCAAAAGGAACGGCGGGCTTGGTACGGTCCTGGGTAAGGGGCATGAGCCTTGCGCCTCTACCACCAGCCATAACAAAGGCAAGAACATCTTTCATGATACTATCCTGCTACTGTAGTGATGATTGGATATACTGCAACCTACCATATGGTCTCTGACGCTGGAGGAAAAGTCAAATTAATCTTTACTAGAATTTTTGGCAGACGGCAGGCAGCAGCCGTTGCAGGTTGAAAGCAAGTCATTGCGAATTTCGCATTTGGGATTGACTCAAAGCTCAGATTAGAAAAGGGCGGCTACGAACTGTTCAGGGTCAAACTCCCTGAGATCATCCAAACCCTCACCTAGGCCGATGAAGCGGATGGGGATTTGAAATTCCTGGCAGGCACCCACAACGATGCCACCTTTGGCCGTTCCATCCAGTTTGGTGAGCACCAGCCCCGTAACCGTCAATTCCTGATGGAAAAGACGCGTTTGCGAGAGTGCATTTTGTCCTGTGGTGGAGTCAAGAATAAGCAGTACCTCATGGGGGGCAGTGTCCATTTGCCTTGAAATCACCCGCTTTACCTTCTTGAGTTCCTCCATGAGATTCACCTTGGTGTGGAGACGACCTGCTGTGTCTATTAACATCACGTCCACACCTCGAGCCCGAGCCGCAGCCATGGCATCATAGACCACGGCCGCCGGGTCAGCACCACTACTTTGCTTGACCAGCTCGACTTCCACGCGTTCGGCCCAGTTTGACAGCTGTTCCGTGGCCGCAGCCCGAAAGGTGTCGGCAGCAACCAGCATCACCCTCAAGCCCGCCTGTTTATAGCGGAACGCCAGCTTGGCGAGGGTTGTAGTTTTGCCCACACCATTGACACCAACAGCCATGATTACAAACGGTTTGTTACCAGTAACATCTAAGGCTGAGGCCTCGACTTTGAGGAAACGGCGGATTTCGTCCTTCAGGTGGATGCGCAAACGATCTGCATCCGTAAGCTCCCGGCGATGGAGCTTCTCCTCCATGGAAGTAATCAGTTTCTGCGTGGTATCAACCCCGAGATCTGAGGTGATCAACACTTCTTCCAATTCCTCTAACACATCTTGGTCAATTTCTTTCTTGCCAAGAACCAACCGGTCAATTTGTCCTGCCAGTGTCTGCCTGGTCTTCTGTAACCGCGAGCGCATATACCTGAAAATCCCAGGTGCTGTCTCAGAAACTGGCTCGACCCCATTGTTCGCCGAAGGATCTTCAGTTTCAGGAGAGGATTCTTCTGACTGGGAAGATGCGGTTGTATGCTCCCCCGCACGCTCGGTTGAATCGTCTTCCTGTTTGCGTTTAAACCATCTGGCCATGGGTTTCAGGGATACCTTGAAAGTTGACAGAGATGATTTTTGAGATACCAGGCTCTTCCATGGTCACCCCCAGAAGAATATCTGAGATCTCCATGGTTCTTTTGTTGTGGGTGACCATAATGATTTGCGAATCTTGGCTGATTCTTTTGAGCACCTCAATGAAGCGATCAATGTTGGCGTCATCCAGAGGGGCGTCCACCTCGTCCAAAATACAAAATGGACTGGGTTTT
>Ga0209536_100006998_pt1 | contig 17140 bp, 15 predicted proteins | sample DeeMarSeWOR28_12_FD_187461 | JGI IMG/M metagenome (GOLD analysis project Ga0209536, IMG submission 187461) | Marine sediment microbial communities from White Oak River estuary, North Carolina - WOR-2-8_12 (SPAdes) (version 2) | ecosystem: Environmental > Aquatic > Marine > Intertidal zone >... | reverse complement strand
GCGCAGCGCGGCTATGCGGACTGGGGGCAGATGATCAGCTTTGCGCGCAACTGGGTGCCTTCACTGGTTGAATACTGGTACATCGTGGTGTATCCGGGTATGGCCATCGTGTTGTTCGTGCTGGCCTGGAACCTGGTTGGCGATGCCTTGCGAGACATCCTCGACCCACGTCTGCGTGGCAGTGGCAGCGTGTAGTAACCGATAATTTAGCATAGACACACTTGTGCCTTCTACGGCTCAAAGAATAATACGTACCTTCCTGTTCCCTCCTGGACTGGCACTGCTTATGGCAGTCTTCCTCTTCCAGGAGGGGATTGCTTTAAATGTTTCGCCCCAAACAACGCCCATGCCCACCTTAGACCGCTTGGCTGAGCCAACTTTGCCAGTTGAACCCTCCCTGGCAGATCATGGTGCACAGCTATACTGGCTGCATTGTTTGCCATGCCATGGTGACAAAGGCCAGGGGCTGACCGACGAATTCCGCGAAACCTACCCACCCGAAGACAACAATTGCTGGGCGCGAGGATGTCATGGCAGGAATCCGTATGAAGATGGCTTTACCCTCCCAACCAGTGTTCCTCCCTTGATCGGCTCTGGAGCATTGACCAAGTTTGCAACTGTTGCTACCCTCAATGGTTTCATACGTGGGGCTATGCCTTTTGAAGATCCGGGCGTGTTGACGGAAAACGAATACTGGCAGGTGACCGCCTTCCTCCTGCGCGAAAATGGGATAACTTATCCAGAACAGTTGGACGCCTCCAACGCAGCCCAGATCCTGCTTCCGTGGGCACAACCTGCTCCCCCCCTCATGCCAACATCCACACCTGTTCCCGATGCACCTCTGTCAGCTACCCAGTCAATGTGGCCATTATTTATTGTCATTTTCCTCTTGGGCGGAATCCTGTTTTTGTGGCATACTTTGAGAAGAAACCGAACCCAGCCCTAAAGGGGTGCTCCTATGATCTCATATCCTGGTAAACGTAGCCTGTTGGCTTTAATCCTTTTTCTCTTTATCTTATCTGCCTGTCAGTTTCCGTTGGGAGCTGATGAAGTGGAGACTCCCACGGCAACGGTGGTGCTTCCGCCAATACCCACTTCAACTGCAACCCCGCTACCATCCCGTACCTTGACCATATGTCTTGGCGCAGAACCCAATACGTTATATCCTTTTGGTGGGCCAAATGGGGCCGCTCGCAGCGTGCTTGAAGCTATCTACGATGGCCCCATGGATGTGCTTGGTTACCAACACCAGGCTGTTATCCTCAGGAAAATTCCTAGTATAGCTAGCGGCGATTCCCTGATTGAGTCGGTCACTGTTGAAGAGGGCACTTTGATTGTAGATGCCGATGGGAATTTGGCCTATTTGGATTCTGAATCGGACACTGAGATGCGTGTACGCCCGTCGGGCTGTCGCAGTGATGATTGTGCCATCGTTTATGATGGCACCGGGTCCCTTGAAATGGACCAAATGATCGTCAATTTCAGCTTGCTTGAAGGGTTGGTCTGGTCTGATGGCGAGCCGCTCACCTCCGCCGATTCCATCTATGCTTATAATCTGGCTGCAGACAACGATACCCCCGGCTCCAAATACCTTATCGACCGCACCCAAACCTATGAAGCCACTGACGAAATATCCCTCCAATGGTGGGGTATCCCCGGCTTCATAGATCCAACCTACTACACCAATTTCTGGATGCCGCTTCCCAAGCATGCCTGGGAAGGATTTGACGCTGCTGAACTGCCCCAGATTGATATTGTTTCTCGCACGCCAGATAGCTGGGGACCGTATGTGCTACAGGAATGGGCTGCCGGCGATCATCTGACCCTCACGAAGAACATCCGTTACTTCCGTGCTGATGAAGGTTTGCCAATCTTTGATACCCTGATCTTCCGCATCGTACCCGACCCGGATGCTGCTATGAGTGATTTAGTTTCTGGGAAGTGTGATGTACTTGATCCCACTATTAACCTGGATGGCCAATTATCGCTTTTGCTCCAGATGCAAACCAACGGGCAAGCCCAGGTTTTGACCACTACCACAAATATTATTGAATGGCTCGGGCTTGGCATTACTCCGGCATCTTATGATGACGGTTACACCACCTCCCCGCCGCTTGACCGCCCAGATTTCTTCTATGACCAGCGCACTCGTCAGGCCATCACCATGTGCCTTGACCGCCAAAAGGTTGTGGATACGGTCCTTTTTGGCCTGTCGGATACTCCAAACACTTACATTCCCACTGACCATCCGCTCTACAATACTACGGTTGCGTCCTTTCCTTACGATCCTGACCAGGGCAAGCGCATCCTTGATCAGGTCGGTTGGAGGGATGTGGATAATGATCCTTCAACGCCTCGGCAGGCCCAGGGTGTCCTGAACGTTCCACCGCTCACGCCGCTCGAGTTGAACTATTACACCAGTTCTGCCACCCAGCGTCGGCAGGTCAGCGAGATTCTGGCTCAGTCGCTTGGTGAGTGTGGAATCGGTGTTAAACTTTCCTATTTCTCATATATTGACCTTTATGCGGAAGGCGGGGCAGGGGGGCCTTTATTTGGCCGGAACTTTGACCTGGCGCAGTATGCCATGGGCACTGCCAGTCTTGAACCGCCTTGTTCCTGGTATATGGCGGAGCAAATACCAACTCAAGAGAATAATTGGGTGGGCGCGAATGTGACTGGCTATCAAGACGCTGAATTTGACGCCGCTTGCATCCAGGCGCAGCAGCAAACCCCGGATGATGCTGCTTACCGCGAAGCCTACCTGAACACCCAGGCTATCCTTGCATCTGAATTGCCAGCCATTCCGCTGTATTCGCGGCTAAAAGTGGCTGCTGCCCGCCCGGATATGTGTGGCTTGGAACTTGACCCAACAGCCAATACGCTTTGGAATATCGAGGCTCTGGATTACGGCAACACCTGCGCACCTTAGGCTTTGTTTCAATGCGGTTTCTTCGCTCTTTGTTGCTGTTGTTTGCCGTATTCATCCTGGCTGCCTGTGCAGCCACGCCGGAGCCGCTGCCTGCACCTGTTCCTACAAACACCTCTGTGCCCCCAACGGCTACACCCCTCCCGAAGCGCGCGCCTTTGCTGCGGGTCGCCATTTTAGGTGAGCCCACTACAACAAATGTATGGGCCATGTTCGATGAGACAGGCACGGACTACTGGAACTATGCGACCCAGGCAGAATATTGGCCGCGTCTCTATCACCTCGCGCCTCCATCCATGGAATTCAAGCCTGCTACCGCTATGGGAGAGCCATCTCCCATCGTCTGTGATTCCGCTACCTGCACAGTGACAGTCACTTTAAGACCTGATCTGACCTGGACAGATGGCTCCCCTCTCACCGCTGAAGATGTGGCTTTTACGGCCAGTACAGCCATGCAATTTCGGCTAGGATTGGACTGGCGTCAGGCCTATAACCCGGATGTTCTTGACCGCGTTGAAGCCTTAAATGATGCCACGGTAGTGTATTATTTTAAGGTTAAGCCCTCTGTTAATGACTGGCAATATGGTGCCTTGCAGGGGCCAATCGTCAATCAAGCCTACTGGGGGCCGCGCATTGTCAGGGCTCTCAATCTCTTGCCGGATGAAACTTTGCTGCCAACGATCCGCGAACTGGAAATTGAGTATGCTGACATGCAATCTCAAATCGAAAGCTTGAATCTATCACTAAATTCTATGGCTCCAGCCAGCACAGTGTATCAGGATACTGCCAACCATGCCCAGCGATTGCAAGAGGACCTGAACAGCGTATACAACAAATTAGAAAAGAACCGTACGGAATACGAGACGAAATTAGCGGAAGCGCGCGCATCCCTGTTTTCATTGGCTAATGCCAACGAGCCGACTTTGGGCTCATGGAAATTTGCCAGTCATATTGAAAAGAACTTTGAAAATCAGGCTAACCTGGGCACACCCTTTGGCGCTCCCTGGTTTGAGGCTGTTCGCTACATCACATATCCCAATGAGTTGACAGCGGTGCAGGCATTGGAAAAAGGTAATGTGGATATTATTCTTACACCTGACGGATTGTCATCAAGGTCTGTTTCTCGGCTGGAGAATAAACCTGGAATAACCCTAAATCATAATGTAACCCGCAGCGCGCGTTTTCTGGCTTTCAATCATGCTAACCCTTACCTGGCTGACCCTGCCTTGCATCAAGCGTTGGCCTGTATCATCAACCCGCGAGCGTTAGTCGATGAATTGGAAGGGGATGTTGTCCTGCTACCCGGCTTTGTTCTGGACGATTTCTGGAGAAACATGGATGCATTCCTACCGTGCGCCGGGCAGACAGGAGAAACTCCCCTGGAGGGGGCAACTGAGTTACTTAGAACAGCCGGATATTCCTGGAGTGAAGAACCCACCCTAGGATCACCGGGAGTAGATCTTAGGAACCCCGATGGAAACGCCCTACCACGCTTTACTATGCTGGTCTCTAAAGAAGAGGTATTGCGAGTAAAAGCTGCTGTGTACATCGCCCGACAGGCGGAAATGCTGGGCCTGACATTAGAAGTCCGTCAAAGTAACCCGGATGATTTACTATATTCTGTTTATGGTTCCAGGAATTACGATCTGGTTATACTGGGCTGGCGATTGAGCGCTTATCCTTCCTATCTGTGCGAGTGGTTCATGCATGGGGAACAGAATGCATTTGCTTATAACGGAAGCAGACTCAAAGCCGAGTGTGAGACGTGGGGAGGAACCAGTGATTTGAAACAGGCACAGGTCCACGCGTTCGAAATCCAATCCATGCTGATAGAAGATTTGCCCCTCATCCCATTATATGCGGGTGCGCGTATTGATGCTTATCGAAATGTGCGCTATCCATTTGAGAATGTGCTTGATGGCCTTTCAGGATTGTATGGTGCGCCAGCGCTTGCAATCCCGATTCCGTGATGTAATCGGTTGAATCTTTGCTATAATGCTAACAAGCGGTCAGAGAAGATTGTGATGTCAATATTGGTAATGTAACTTCGTCCAAGGAAGCTTTTATGTCTGTTCCCCGCATACTGCTGGTTGATGACCAGCGCGATATCCTGAAACTACTCCATTCAACACTGGATACCACTCTGGCGCACGAGTTGGAGATTATTGAGGCGCCCTCTGGTGAAGAGGCTTTGCTGGAAACCACCCGTGGCAAAATAGATTTGTTAGTAGCTGACTATCGATTGCCGGGCATTACTGGCGTAGAACTAATGCATAAGATACGCGCTAAATCTCCAGATGTGCGCGTTATTCTCATCACTGGTATGACAGACCGCAAAGTGCGTGAGGAAATCCTGAACGCCGGGGCTGTAGCTGTCTTTGATAAACCTATATCTTTGCAAGATTTCCTGGCTGCAGTTGAGCGGTCGTTGGGTCTTGACCGCACAATTCTGCCCGGAGATGAAGATGGAGTGGATGCCGGTCAGCATCAAACGCTCTCGAACCTGCTTGCCAATTTCAGGCAAGATATCAATGCCCAGGCAGTTTACCTGCTCAGCGACCGTGGCCGCGTTTTGGCGTGTGCTGGTGCACTAAAAGATACCAGTATGGAAGCTTCGTTGTTCGCGGCTTTGATGGCGATCTACAGTGCCGGATTAAAAGTGTCGCGTTTTATGCATCAGGAAGAATTGGATAGTTATCATATATTTGCAAGTGGTGACCATGACCTGTTGCTTATCCCGGTCAATGCGGGGTATGCGTTATTGTTGGCGGGGGATGATCTGGCAACAACTGATAATGTCCTGGAAACAGTCAGCTCTATGCTGGCGGTGCGTGACGAAATAAAGAAAACCCTGAGACAAATGGGCGTGGCTCCAGTGGTTTCAGATGATGAAGAAGAAATACCAGAAGAATATGAAGAACCGGTTGAACAGGCCACATCTGAAGAAATTGAGTCTCTTTTTAAGACCAAAAAGAAAGTTACAACAAACGAATTACAAGCTTTCTGGGATGATGCCGCATCCAAACAGGGCAATGTTCCAACTAATCCAGATGTAATTACATACGACCAGGCCAAACAACTGGGGTTAGGACCTGGAGAAGAAGAATAGCAATATTGCTCAACTGCTTTCCCTGTGATACAATTTTGCCCGCCCGTAGGGCATCTCAGGGGCGTGGTGTAACGGCAACACACCGGCCTTTGGAGCCGTTGTTCTTGGTTCGAATCCAGGCGCCCCTGCCATTTTTTTGCGCTCATTGGCACCCGCAGTCGCGGGGCTTTTTCTCTAAACTTAGCAGATCTTGCGCTGCCCTGTAGAGCGCAGGTCTGTTTTTCTTTTAGGAGTAAATTTATGAAAGTTACTGCTGTATTACTGGCCGCCGGGCAAGGTACCCGTATGGAATCGGACTTGCCAAAAGTGCTGCATCCGCTGGCTGGGAAACCGATGCTCTGGCATACACTTCAGGCTGTGAACCAGGCGTGTACGGAAAAGCCGGTTGTGGTTGTCGGGTATGGTGCTGACTTGGTGAGAGAGTACGTTGGCGATGATGCTGTTTGTGTCTTGCAGGAACCACAGCTTGGCACAGGGCATGCTTCTATGCAGGCTGAGTCTATATTGTTGGGCGAAAGTGATTATGTGATCGTCACCTATGCAGATATGCCCCTGCTGCGCGGCGAAACCTTTCAGCAACTGGTTGAGTTGCAGAAGAAGAACACTGGCCCGATCTCTATGTTGACCGTTATCGCTGAAGATCCGCGCGGTTTTGGCCGTGTTGTGCGCAAGGAAGACGGCACAGTTGCCGCGGTTGTGGAGGAATACGTTGCCACACCTGAACAGAAAGCCATAAAAGAACTTAACGTTGGAGCATATTGTTTTTCCGCAGATTGGCTGTGGGATGCGCTGCACCGCATCGAGCTTTCTCCCAAAGGCGAGTATTATTTAACAGACGCAGTTGCGTTGGCAGTTAAAGAAAACCTGCCAGTGCGGGCATTGGTCCTGGATGATTTGTCGGAGACCATTGGTATTAACACGCGAATCCACCTCGCTGAAGCGGAAGCGACCATGCGGCAGCGCATCACCTGCAACTTGATGCTCGCGGGTGTTTCGATGATAGATCCCGCATCCACCTACATCGAAGCAGGTGTGACCATCGGCAAAGATACAGTGATAATGCCAAATACGTACATCCAGGGTGAAACGAGCATTGGCGAACGTTGCGAAATCGGCCCGAACGCTCACATCCGCGATTCGAAAATTGGGAATGGCAGCATCGTCTTTATGTCTGTCATGGAAGGCGCATTGCTTGAAGATAACGTGGATATCGGCCCCTTCGCGCGTCTACGCAAAGGCGCGCATCTGATGGATCATGTCCATATGGGTAACTTTGGTGAGGTGAAAGATTCTACCCTGGGCCCCGGCGTAAAAATGGGACATTTCTCGTATATTGGCAATGCCAAGGTTGGTGCCAAAACCAATATTGGCGCGGGCACAATTACCTGCAACTATGATGGCAAAAAGAAGTATCCCACCGAAATCGGTGAAGGTGCATTTATCGGTTCTGACACCATGCTCGTGGCGCCCGTGAAAATTGGAAAGCGTGCCATTACTGGTGCTGGCGCGGTTGTGAACAAGGACGTAAAAGAAGATACGCTTGTGGTTGGTATGCCAGCTCGAGCAATAAGAAAGTTGGAGAAACGTGATACCGATTGAGTGGGGCATCCCGCTTAGCATTCTATTTGTGATACTCGATCTCCTGATCGCGTCAACACGCGTCAGTTTGTTGAACCTGCGCCCGCTGCGCCTGCTCTCCCTGCGAGAGCAATTCCCCGTTGCGGTAGACCGCACACTGACATTGATCGAAGATGACCGCTTGCGGCCTACCCTACGCTTCAACCAGACAGCCGCGCGAATTTTTCTTGCCGGGATCATCCTGTCTATGGTGGTAACAGGTGTTAGCGAGTCTCGATTCGCGCTCCTCATCCTGTTTGGGATTGTGCTGTTGATCTCGCTGCTATTGATGGCGGTGGAGTTCATCGTCGAGGGGAATATCCTGCGTGAGCCGGAGCATTGGGGTATGCGTTTCGCGCCTTTTGCCCGTATCCTGACCCTTATCATGACACCGCTGGTCTTTCTGCCTGTGGCGCTGCTCAAATCCCAATGGCCTGAGCCAGTTGCCGCCAAGATGACCGAAGATGACCTGAAAACCTGGGTCGAATCGGAGCAGGAAGAAGGCGGGCTGGAGCGCGAAGAGCGCCAGATGATCTATTCCATCTTCCAGTTTGGCGAAACGCTGGCGCGCGAGATCATGGTGCCGCGCATGGACATGTTGGCCTTCGACGTGACTACCTCGCTCAGGCAGGCGGCTAAGGGCTTCACGCAATCCGGGCACTCTCGCGTCCCGGTGTATGAAAATGATATTGATAATATTATCGGGCTGCTCTATGCCAAGGACCTGCTGCACGTGATGCAGAATGGCCGCAAGCGCACCAATATGCGTGAGCTTTTGCGCCCGGCCTATTTTGTGCCCGATACCAAGAAAGCTGATACCCTGCTGACAGAGATGCAGGCCCAGCGCATCCATATGGCGATCGTGGTCGATGAATATGGCGGTGTGGCCGGTCTGGTCACACTGGAAGATATCATTGAAGAGATCATCGGTGAAATCCAGGACGAGTACGACTCCGGTGAGGAAGAATTGGTTAAGCAAGATGGTGATGACTACCTATTCCTCGGACGCGTTGCCCTGGATGATTTCAATGAAGTGATGGATAGCAATGTCCCCAAGGTTGAATCGGATACCTTATCCGGATTCCTGTACGATAAATTTGGACGCGTCCCGCAAGAGGGCGAATCGGTCCAGACCGATGATCTGCTGCTGACCATCGAGCAGGTCATCGGCCGACGCATCCGCCGCGTGCGCGCGCGTAAACTCCCGCTCATTAAAGAAGAGAACAATGAGGACACCCAACATGACTGATGAAGAGCGCCAGGCATTGATCGACCTGGCAAACGAAGCTCGCAAGCATGCCTATGCCCCCTACTCGAACTATCCGGTTGGAGCTGCCCTGCGGACGAAATCGGGTAAGCTCTACACCGGCGTCAATGTGGAAAATGCAGCTTATCCTGCGGGCACCTGCGCCGAACGGACCGCGGTCTTCAAGGCCGTATCTGAGGGCGAGCGCGAGTTCGAAGTTATCGCAGTGGTATCCAACAATGGCGGCTCACCCTGCGGCTCCTGTCGCCAGGTGCTGGCCGAGTTCGGGTTGGATACGGTTGTTCTGCTTGCAGATGGGGATGGGAAATTGACTTTGGAGACGACCGTAAAAGATTTGCTGCCCGGTGCCTTTACACCGGAGCATTTAGTGAAGAAATAAAGTTTGTTCAGAGGCCACCGATTGGAAGGAAGAAGCCGGGGAAAAATCTAAAATGCAGTGACAATGATTCCTGCAATCGCTGTCAGCATTCCAATCCCCTGAAGTTTCGAGATTTTTTCCTTCAAAAAAATAACCGCCAGTGTTATGGTCACGATCGATAAGGCGGAAGCGATAGGCGTGATTAAGATCGCATCTCCAATTGTTAATCCGTAATTGACGATTGCGACTGCGCCAGCTTCAATGATCCCCATGAGTACGACCATCCATCTCGTTTTTGTGGCAGCTTCCGTCAAGGCAAGTTCTCGTTTTATGAAAAAGGAGAAGAGCAGCAAGAATAAAATGATCCCCAACTTCACGAACAGGGTCGTTAACAGCCACCCGATTTCTTCAGTGATGATCTCGCTGACATTCCAAAAGACACCAAAGAAAAAAGCGCCTGCAACTGTTTCTTTGACACCTGCTGAAAGTTGAAACCTTTGGTTTCTGATATCGCTCCAATTCAAGGATGCCAGAGTAACACCAGAGATGATCATGAATACACCCAGGGTCTGTATCGGGGAAAGCCGCTGTCTCATAAAGAGAAAAGCAAACAGCATGGTGAATACCGCCCACAGGTTCATGGTCGCGGCCACAATCGATACGTTACCGATTTCGAAACCTTTGAAAAAGAACAGGTATCCGGCAGAATAAAGGATTGCTGCAACGGGGAGCAAAAGGATAATCAGAACAGGGAGGTTGAAAACAATTGGAAAATTAAATAACAGCAGGAGGACAGATAAAAAACCCGCCAGTTGCGACCAGAAGAAAGACTTAAAAGGCCCTATCTGTTTGGTATAAACCCCTCCCAGAAAATCATAGATTCCCCATCCAAACATGCCCGCTATTCCAGATAATATGCTTAGGATGGCTGTACTCATGGGTGTCGTGTATTTCCTTTGATTTACCAATCACGCCACTCGCTGGCAAGCCCTTCTCCAGCACCATATTTAGATGTGTCAATGCCTACGCATTTTCCTATTTCGTTGATTAGCTCGCAAAGATCTTCACGCTCACCAGTTTCTATGAACTCTTCGTCCAGATCTGCATTTAGCACATTAAATGATTCGACTGCAATTTTGAACAAAGCTACCTTTTCTGATTCAGCGGAATTAACGCCTAGACTTTTTAAGCTTTTTATCAGTTCATCTACGATTGATTTGGCTCGGTTACAGTTTTCTTCATTATATTGTTCCAAACCATCATCAACATAAGTACGCCACACATCAAATGGATATTTAGATTTACAACTTTCTAGTGATTCTGCATAATTCATTTTAATTCCTCCAAATATCTAGTGTTTACTACAATTGACTTATAATCTTAGTGCATCATAATCTAAAGAGTATTCCATGATGGGATTATACTGACCAAAAAAGAACAGTCAACCACTTTTCTGGCCAAACAGGTCACCTACTAATCACTACTCTCTGTTCTCAACTCTCTTCATTATGCCTGAATTCCGCTCCGTTCGCATCCACGCCATTGTCCTCCGTCATCGAGACTGGGGCGAGGCCGACCGCCTCGTCACGCTGTTCACGCGCGAGCAGGGCAAGCTGCGCGCGGTGGCCAAGGGAGCGCGCAAGGTCACTTCGCGCAAGGCCGGGCATCTGGAGCCGTTCACCCACGTCAAACTGCAGCTCGCGCGCGGACGCAGCCTGTTCATCGTCACCCAGGCCGACACGATAGACGCCCACATCCCCTTGCGCGAAACACTGGAGATGACCGGCACCGCCTCCTACGTGGTTGAGCTGCTTGACCGCTTCGTCTACGAAGACGAAGGAGCCAACCCGACTCTCTTCCGTCTGCTGGCCGATACGCTCAAGCGCTTGGTGACCGGTGAAGAACCCTGGTTGGCCGTCCGTTACTATGAGATGCGCCTGCTGGATTTTCTCGGTTTCCGCCCGCAACTCTTCGAGTGCGCCAATTGCGGACGCGAGATTAAGGCTGAAGACCAGTTCTTCTCGTTCTCAGCGGGCGGCGTAATTTGTCCACGCTGTGGGCAAGGTTTGCCTAACCTGATCAACATCACGGTTGACGCGCTAAAGTATCTTCGTCACTTTCAGCGCAGCAGCTATGCTGAATCCAAACGAGCGCAACCTACATCTGAAGTCCAAAATGAAATCGAAATGCTGATGCACGGATACTTCACATATCTGCTCGAACGCGAACTGAACTCCCCCGGTTTCCTGCGGACGGTCAGGGCTTCATCCTCTTCCCCCAATTCAGAATAAAAATCCAGGCGGCTACCACCACAATTGGTTTCAGGATTCTCCACAACAGAATTTGGAACCAGCGCCACTTGAGGGGATAGATGATACTGGCAATGAACCAGCGTACGAACAATGATCGGCCAAGCGCGCTTCGAGCCAGCCTGTGCTTGTATCCACTAAAAGAAAAATCTCCCGCCCTGAAAGCGGATTCCACTTCCCTCGCCGCCAGCAGGCCATATCCCAACGCGATGCTGATGCCCTCTCCAAAGAGCGGATCTGTGCCCGCCGCATCCCCAACCAGTAGCACACGCGGGATCGAGAACTTGTTCGACGGCTCAAACCAGCGGATGGGGTGACCTTGTAGCTCGTAATCATCTAGATCAAAACCGTTACGCTTCATCTCTTTCCGCAGCGGCTCTTTCAGCGGCGGGCGTTTTTGGTCAGAAAGCAAATTTGCATCGTAAATTCCCCAGCAGCGCATGGGCTGTCCTTTAACCTGGGTGGGAAAATCCCACACATAGCCGGAGATGTTATCAGGGACAGGGAAGAAGTCGAAATATGCCCGCCCCCATCGCCCTGCGGGCACTCTCCCCAGCCCCATCCCTTGCCCTCCCCCATTTTCAGAGAAAATGGGGGAGGGTTGGGTGGGGGTCAATACTTCCAACACCCTGGCTGTATAAAGTGGCGCATTTGGCAGCGCACTACGACGCGTAATCCCATTCGAGCCATCTGCTCCGATAACAACTTTTGCACGGAACTCACCTTTGTCTGTGACCACTGTTACACCATCATTGTCAGGCAGTACATCTTTTATCGTGACCCCCTTCCTGATCTCTATGCCTCTACTCTCTGCTTTCTCCACCAGCCAGGCGTCGAATTCATCCCGGCGAATAATGCGCAAAGTATGGTGTTCGCGTGCGGAGATTCTCAAGCCCTTACCCTCAAAGTCAAAATGGGCTGCGGATGCATCCACATGGGGGACTTCCCGCACGTCCAGGCCCAGGCGCGCGAGCAGGATCTCTGCGTCGGCGGTCAGTCCCCCGGCACACAGCTTAGGGCGCGGATAATGTTCCTTTTCCAGGAGCAGGATTCGGTCGGATAGATGCGGGGCAATTTTGTGAATGTGAAGCGCGGTGGAGAGTCCGGCAGGTCCACCGCCGATGATGAGAATGTCGTATCCCATGCAGATATTGTATTTCCCCGTATAGCGCTTGTAAAGTCCAGCTTTTTCTAACTTTTTAGTTTCTCAAATTCCTTTACCATTTCATCCACTGTCAATATCCCCGGGCTAAAACCAAGATCCTGAGCGCTTTGAGCCAGTTGGGTGATCTCGGGAGGTTCCAGAAAGGCTTTTTCCAGAATATCGGGGCGGGAAAAAACATTTGATGTTTCATCATCAGCAAGAATTTTGCCTTCGCTCATCAGGATTACGCGGTGAGCATAGTGTGCCACGATGGGCATATCGTGCGTAATGATAATGATCGTGTGCCCGTGTTCTTCGTTAAGTTCCTTTAGAAAATCCATGATCTCAAAGGACTGGCGCGCATCCTGACCGGTTGTTGGTTCATCTACAATAATAACCTGGGGGCGCAGGGCCAAGATAGAAGCAATCGCTACACGTTGTCTTAGTCCTTTGGAAAGGAAAAAAGGATGCTCTTCAAAGTATTTTTCAGGTAATCCTACAACATGCGTTGCTTCTTCCACACGGATTTTGACTTCATCTTCGGAAAGCTCGATATTTCGCGGACCATATGCAACCTCGTCCCAGCAGTTATTGTTGAAAAGCTGGTGGTCTGGATTTTGGAATACGTATCCAACACGCCGTACCATTTGTACAATGGGGGTGCTCTTTGAATTCAACCCATCGACGATAACTTCACCGGAGGTCGGTTTATACAAGCCATTCAGGAGTTTAGAAAGGGTGGTCTTACCCGAACCATTCTGCCCAATCAATGCGATGAGTTCACCCTTTTTTATTGAGACGTTTATATCTTCGAGAGCCTTTGTACCATCGGGATAGGTAAAGTCCAGATTGTTTACTTGGATGAAAGGATTGTTATCAGTCATGGTAATCTCTAATGGTTTTGTTTAGTTGAATAACTGCTTCAATTGCTTGCTGGCATCGGGGAGAGTAACAGGTAATGTGTCGCTTATCTTACCGGCTTTCTTCAGTTCATAGAAGAATTGCAGGGCTCCCGGAGGATAGATGCCTTCTTGAGAGATAAGTTCCATGTTTTGAAAGAATTGCTGCGTTTCATCTTCCAGGATCAGGCGGCTATCGGATAGCAGAATCATGCGGTCTGCCAGCGGGATCAGGTTTTCCAGGTTATGCTCAATGACGATGATGGTATTGTTTTGCTCTTGTTTTAGTTTCGCCAACACCTCGAATACACGCCTGCGACTGACAGGATCGAGCATGGTAGTGGGCTCATCCAGGATGAGCAACTTGGGCGTCATCGCCAATACTGCAGCCAGGGCAACACGTTGCTTTTGACCGCCGGATAGCTCATAAGGAGGCTTGAGTAACATCGTTTCAAGGCCAGTTAATTCTGTAACCCACTCCAGCCGCTCACGGATTTCAGGGATGGACATGCCCAGGTTTTCCAAGCCGAACACTAATTCGTCTTCAACGGTCATGGCTGTGAACTGTGCTTCAGGGTCAGAAAATACCATTCCTGTGAATTTTTGCAGTTCTCCACTTTTGTATTCTTCCACTTCTTTACCGTAGATCAATACCTCACCGTGCTTAATCCCATTGTATTGACCGGGAATCAAGCCATTCAATGAGTATGCCAGGGTGGTTTTCCCGGATCCATTGGCTCCGATAATACCTACAAACATGCCTTCTTTCACCTGCACGTTGATATCGTTCAATGCCGCTTGTCGAGTGTTCATATATTGCCAGGAGTAATCTTTGATTTCTATGATGACAGACATGCGTATCTCCAGTCGGGCTTTACATCAGGATGTTCTTTAACCAATTCAGCAATATAGATTGGTCAATTGCAAAATAATCATACCCATAGCGCATAAAGAGCAATGCAATGAACGAGATGCTGATAATGGCTGTGAATATGGCATCGAAATACTTGAATGAGTAATGTGTTAGAACATAATCTGCGCGTTTAACGCGGCTGGCCTCGCCGGTAAAAGCATATCCACGTGCGACCAGCGCATTGGTAAATTCTTCTGAGCGCCGCAGGGATAGGGCAAATAAGGGGATCATGTAATTGACATATTTCCGGATTTTGTATGCCAGCGATTTGCCAGTAGAGTCGAAGCCGCGTGCCTGCTCTGCCTGGCGCACGATTTGGAAATCTTCCAGCACCATGCCTGCGGAACGTAATGCCATCGCAAAAACATAAGTTACTACAAAGGGCAAACGGATGGTTCGCATGGCTACGATCACATCTCGTTCGCGGGATGTGCTCAAGAAGAACACCATGGTGAATATCATGGGCAGGATGCGGAAGTAAACTACAATTGCGTCACGCACGCGTTCCCAGTACACCTTTATCCCTGCAAACCGGGCGATGAGCTGGTACTCTGGGTGTGTTCCGCTCATCAGGATATATGAAATAATGATGATCGAGCCCATGGAGATGGCAACTGGAACGTAAATTTTCAATGTGCGCATGTCCACGCGGCTGATCCACATCAGCAAAATGAGAACAAGCATCAACAACATATTCCATTCCGGGGCGGTCACAAACATAGGAAACAGGCTTACGATGAGCAGGAAAAATAGCTTGACAAAAGGATGGATTGCGTAAATGGGAGATTGTGTGGGAACGTAGCCCAGCAAGGTTTTATTCATAGTTGGCTATTGTACTTTATCCATGAGCAAGCGGTGAAATAAGCAGTTAGCGCCTGATACCAGACGCTAACTGCTTGATTACATCAGGAATTTATGCTAGGACCACCAGCGTTTGACAAAGGCAGGGGTGCGGATGACGACGGCTGAGAGAGCCTTCAACAGCACAAAGTTGAATACCAGACCAGCGACCACATTACCACCAAACCAACCCCAGATGAAGAGCGGCAAGGAATCAGTGGTCAGTAGGCCAAATCCCTTCAGCACTACCAGCGGTGACCACAAAGCACCGAAGGCGCTAGAAACTATCATGGCCAGGAACAGGATTCCGTAGTCTCGGCCAGATTTCAGGCGTGGGTCGAGTTTGAAGCGACGAAAGACCCAGGCAGGCAAAAAGGCCTGAACCAGGTTGGCAGGGATATAAGCAGCGGATACATAAAACGGAGTTCCAGCAATCGCATTGGAGAAGAACGGGAAAATTGTCCCGGCCAATACGCCCCAGCCTCCGAACCAGACTGCTCCTATTTGCTGTACAGCGATACCGGTCCAGAAGAAGTTGACACCAAAGCCCAGTGGGAAGCTGATACTGCCGAAGGCGCCAACGACAAACCCGATACCGATCAACAAGGCAGTGATGACGATATGGATTACACCAACGGAACGCCGTTCTCCAGGTTGTACTTCCCAGATTTCATCGGCGGTTATTTCAGATGCAGTAGTTTGCTCAGACATTACACACTCCTTTGATCATATGAAAATAGACGATTATATAATATGGGGGAAAAGTTGTTTGTTTCTTTTTTTGGGCACCTCCACATGTCGAACGTAATATATAAATGACAATTTAACCATTAAGGGTAAATTAAATTTACATCAAAGGGTGGCAAATTGTCAATGTATCATAAATAACACATAATTGTCTGACATGTTACGCGGCTTCAGTGACATCCTGCACCTGCCCGGAGTATAAAAACTTTTTTGACATCGTTTCATTGTATAATTTCTTATCTTACGCAGCATTCACCTTTTATTCAAAGTATGCGGAGATTGGGAATCTAAAAAAGGAGAATAAATGGCGCGCAAAATACTCAGGGGCACTTTGATCGCTCTGAGTGCTGTTTTCCTGATAGCCAGCCTGGTTGGGATCGGGGTAGTTTGGTATTACAAAGAGCCTGTGACCAGTGAAACATTATCCAAGATGGATGACGTGGATGCTGAGCTAGCTCTGGCACAAGTTGCATTAAGGGATGCGCAAGATGAATTGGATCGCGCCTTACGGTTTGTCGATTCGGCGGAAAAAGCGCTGGAAACCTTTAGCGATCAATTGGCGGTGACAAAGGAATTGCTTGATACGGTCACGAATGTGTTGGACAAAACCATCACGCCCAGCCTGGAAGCGTCCAGAAAAAAGATTGACGAGGCTCAGAAAACAATGGATGACTTGCGCGCATCTATCGAGAACCTCAACCGGATTCCGTTTGTAAACATAGACATTCCAGATGATGGGATTCTAAATTCCTTTACCGAGATCATGGACTCGCTTGAGAGCGAGGTGGTCCGTGTGGAAGAAATGGCCGACCAGGCATCCGTCTTTATGAAAGATACTTCTTACCTGATGGGCGGTGACCTGGGCGAGACCCGTGAAAACATCCTGGAATTGCAGGGGGTCATCACCGAATATGAAGGCAAGATAGATACCTGGCGTAGACAACTGATGACATTAAAAGTGGAATTCCCCGGTTGGGTCGACCGTTCTGCGGCAATCCTGACCATTTTCTT
>Ga0209536_100006996_pt1 | contig 17144 bp, 14 predicted proteins | sample DeeMarSeWOR28_12_FD_187461 | JGI IMG/M metagenome (GOLD analysis project Ga0209536, IMG submission 187461) | Marine sediment microbial communities from White Oak River estuary, North Carolina - WOR-2-8_12 (SPAdes) (version 2) | ecosystem: Environmental > Aquatic > Marine > Intertidal zone >... | reverse complement strand
AAGTACTATTTTGGAGATATATCATTTAGTGGTAACACAATTTTTAGTGAATATGAGCTACAAGCTGAACTGGATATTCAAAAAGGTGATGTTTATGACCAGGTGAAGTATAATGAAAGAATATCCGAGGGTCTGCAAAAAATGTACTATAACCAGGGTTATCTGTTTGCTCAGGTCCAGCCGATTGAAAAACCTATCGGTGAAGATACCCTTGATGTTAATTTCAATATTGGTGAAGGTCATGTCGTTTCAGTCAAAGAAATCAATATCATTGGAAACACTAAAACACATGAAAAAGTAATTCGCAGGGAATTCAGATTACAACCGGGCGATGTTTTTAACAGTTCAAAATTAGAACGATCTATCCGGGATATTTCAATTCTTAATTATTTCAGCAATGTCCTTCCCAATGTCCTTCTGATCGAAGATGATAATAAGCATGTAAATCTTGAAGTAACTGTTGAGGAAAAATCTACTGATATGGCGAACATGTCTGCCGGTTTTAGTCAAAGAGATGGCTTAATCGGTAGTATTGGATTGGCTTTTAATAATTTTTCGCTGACCCATCCCTTTACAGGAGGAGATGGGCAAAGATTGACCTTTGACTGGCAATTTGGAAAAATTTACCGTTCGATATCGGTTGGTTTTACAGAGCCTTGGCTGTTCAATACGCCTACGCTTGTCGGATTTACACTCTTCAATACACGAACCGGTGGTGGATTCTATCCCTGGGATCGACGAGATATTGGTGGTTCTATACATGTTGGTCGTCGTTTTCAATGGCCTGATAATTTCTTCAGAGGTGACTGGATCACTCGTTACTCTAATAGCCAGATCTCGAACATCCGCGATCCAGAACTGCTAGCTCGCTATATAAGGTCAGGTGCAATGCAAAACATTCAGCAAATGAGTGTTACGCAGATAATTAGCCGGGATAGCAGAAATCAACCTGAATTTCCGACAATGGGTTCTGTTCACTCTCTTTCAATTCAACTTTCGGGAGGTCCACTGGGCGGTGATGCACATTTTATAAAGAGTATATTCACGATGGAATGGTTTATTCCACTTCCTTTTAATTTTGTTCTCTACTCAAAAAATAAGTATGGGGTTATCGAAAATATTCGAGATAGATCGATTATCCAGTTTGGAGAATATTTTTATCTCGGTGGCAGTGGTTTGGGATTTGCTGAAAGCTTGCGCGGATACGATGATGGCCAAGTGGGTCCGTTAACCGCATCGGGAAGCCCGATCGGTGGTAAATCAATGGTGATTAACAGTCTCGAACTCAGGTTTCCTATAGCACCAAATCCAACAATCTTTGGGTTGTTCTTTTTAGAGGGCGGAAACAGTTGGGAAAACATCGGTGAGACAGATCCCTTTGATTTGAGACGCTCAGTCGGTGCAGGTGTTCGTCTGTTTATGCCCATGATTGGCATTATTGGAATAGACTTTGGTTATGGGTTTGACCACTATAATGCTTTTGGAAGACGGGAAGGACAGTGGAAAGTTCATTTTCAATTTGGAAAGTTTTAGTTATTTAAATAAATTTAAGACTTGTATAATTTAAATGATTTAGGATAATCGAATATAAAAAGGAGGCTGTCTTGAAACGTTTCATACCTATATCTGTTTTAATAATTCTCGTTGTATTTTCTACAGCGGGTTTTGCACAGCTGAAAATTGGATATGTAGATTCTCAAAAAATTCTTGCACAATATCAAGAAGCAATTGATGCTCAGAACCAATTAGAGCAGATAAGAAATCAGTATCAGGCTGAATATGAGCTGAAAGTGCAAGAATATCAGGCGCTTGCTCAAGAAATTGAATCACAGAGTCTGCTTTTAAGTGAAGAAAAGAAGAAAGAAAAACTGCGAGAATTACAGACAAAAGCGACTGCGATAGACCAATATAAATTTGAAAAACTTAATCCTGAGGGCGGCGAATTTTATAGAAAAAATCAAGAAATTTTTAAACCAATTATTGATAAAATAAACAGTGTTATCAATAAAGTTGGAACTGTAGACGAATATGACATTATACTTGATGCCTCTTCAGGTGCGCTTTTGCATGCATTGCCCAAATATGATCTTACCAGTCGAATTCTTGAAGAGTTGAATAAAGGTGTGACTGTTTCACCTTAGCAGTATCTCATATGAAATTAATTGAGATCGCTAATTACCTGAATGGTGAGCTATTTGGTGATCCCGATGCGGAAATCAGCGGGCTGGCTAAAATACAGTCTGCTTCTGATGGTGATCTTACATTTCTCGCCAATCCTAAATATGGAAAATTTTTAGAATCAACCAGTGCGACTGCTGTGCTTGTAAGTAAGACGCAGCAATCTCCAGGTCTTAATCATATTAAGGTTGAGGATCCCTACCTCGCTTTTCTTGAGATTCTGAGTCTGTTTTACCCCCACAAAGATCCGGATTTTAATGGCGTGCATAACAGTGCTGTCGTTGCTGATTCTGCACAGATCGGGAAAAATGTACAAATTGGCCCAAATGTTTATATTGGTGAATCGGCAGTAATCGGTCATAATTCGATTCTTTATCCGAATTGTGTCGTTTTGAATAATGTGCAGATTGGCGAAAATTGCCGTCTATATCCCCGGGTATCCATTAGGGAAGGTTGTCGAATCGGGAATCGTGTTATCATACATGATGGCACAGTTATCGGTAGTGATGGTTTTGGATTTGCCCCGGAAGGCGATAAATATAAAAAAATTCCTCAAATGGGGATTGTTATCATCGAAGATGACGTTGAAATTGGCGCAAATACAACAGTTGACAGGGCTACGATTGGTGAGACAATTATTAAGCAGGGTTGCAAAATTGATAATCTTGTTCAGATTGCTCACAATGTAGAAATTGATGCCAATACCGTTATTGCTGCACAGACCGGAATTTCTGGAAGCACAAAAGTTGGCAAACATGTCACTATTGCCGGGCAGGTGGGTACTGTGGGCCACATCGAGATTGGAGACAATGCCATCCTGGCTGCAAAGAGCGGAGTTTCAAAAAATGTACCAGGTGGCGAAATATGGTTTGGTTATCCGGCATCACCCATTATGAAGCAAAAGAAAATTGAGGCGAGTTTGAGACATCTGCCTGAGATGTCAAAAAAACTGAATAAACTGGTTAAACAACTTGGAGAACTTCAGGAAAAACTAAATCTATTGGACGGGCAAGATGAGCGACAATCAGAAAACGATTAAAAAGGCAATCTCTTTCAGTGGTAAAGGGTTACATACAGGAAATGAGACACAATTAACATTTAAACCTGCTCCTGAAAACTATGGTGTCCGATTTGTACGTGTCGATCTGGAAAATCAGCCTGAGATTGAAGCAATCGTTGAAAATGTCGAGCAGAACACATCGATAGATAGTCTACGTGGAACAACGATTGCAAACAATGGGGCAAATGTTCATACTATTGAACATGTTCTTGCAGCAGTTTATGGGCTTCAGATAGATAATATTCGAGTAGAGATTAATGCAAATGAGCCGCCAATTGGAGATGGTAGTGCGATGCCCTATGTCCATAAATTAATCGAAGCGGGTATTGAGGAACAAAATGAACCAAAAGATTATGTTATTATCGAGGAACCGCTTTCATATCGTGATGAGCAAAGGGGGATTGAATTTGCGGCTTTACCCACCGATGATTATCGTGTAACCGTTATGATAGATTATAAAAATCCTGCCCTGGGGAGTCAGCATAGCGGCCTCTTTTCACTTGAAAATGAATTTATTACTGAATTTGCTCCTGCAAGAACATTTTGCTTCTTACATGAGGTCGAAACCTTAATTGATGAAGGATTAATAAAGGGTGGAGACCTCGATTCAGCTGTGGTAATTGTGGATCGTAAGTTGAGTGACCAGGAAGTAAAAGACATAAAGAAAAAACTGGATATCACCTCTGAGATAAAACTGGGTGAAAGCGGCGGTATACTTAATGATAAACCCCTCCGTTTTAAAAACGAACCCTGTCGACACAAACTTGTCGATTTAATCGGAGATCTTGCTCTGGTTGGAGCTCCTATTAAAGCACAGATATTAGCTGCCAGGCCAGGTCATCAGAGTAATATAGAATTTGCACGAATGATCAGGGCGATCTATAAAAAACAGAAAATTACAAAAAAATACAGAGATGTGGCCACCAAAGGTGTAATTTTTGATAATGTGGCTATTCAAAAAATATTACCTCATCGATATCCCTTTTTGTTAATAGATAGCGTGACAGAATTTGAACCTGGTAATCGAATTGTTGGTATCAAAAATGTCACTTTTAATGAACAATTCTTTATAGGTCATTTTCCCGGCAGGCCGATTATGCCCGGCGTGTTGATTATTGAGGCAATGGCCCAAACCGGGGGCATACTCCTTCTCAAAGACGATGATTCTGTTGAAAACAAACTTGTTGTCTTTATGAGCATTGATAATGTGAAGTTCAGAAAATCAGTTGTCCCGGGTGATCAATTGGTTATGGAATTAACAATGTTAAAGGCCAGAAGAAACACCTTTAAGATGGGTGGAAAGGTATTTGTCAGAGGGGAATTAGTGGCAGAAGCGGAAATGATGGCTGGAATTGTAGATCGCTAAGAGAAATTCTATACTATTTTAATAATAATACCGATGGATATTCACGAAACCGCAATAATCAATCCCAAAGCCGAAATCGGTAAAAACGTCAAAATTGGTCCCTACTCAATTGTTGAAGATGATGTTGTCATCGAGGATGAGTGTGAAATAAGTTCTGGCGCTCTCATTGCATCCGGCACGAGAATTGGTAAAAAATGCAGAGTTTTTCATGGCGCTGTGCTGGGCAGTATTCCGCAGGATCTGAAGTATGCCGGAGAAAAAACAACCCTTGAAATCGGTGAAAATACAACGATACGGGAGTTTGCAACCCTGAATCGCGGGACAGAGGATAAATGGAAAACGGTAATTGGTAATAACTGCTTATTAATGGCTTACTCTCATATTGCCCATGATTGTATCCTTGGAAATAATGTAATTATCGCAAATTCTGTAAATATGGCCGGGCACGTTATTATTGATGATTTTGTCGGTATTGGTGGCATATGTCCGGTTCATCAGTTTGTTAGAATTGGTAAACACGCCTTTATCGGTGGAGGTTCTAAAGTTTCAAAGGATGTTCCACCGTTTGTACTGGCAATGGGGGAGCCTTTTCGATTCGCCGGCCTCAACCGCGTCGGTTTAACCCGCCGTGGATTCTCCGAAAAATCACAAACGTTAATTAAAGATGTATACCGAATCATTATTCAGTCGAATTTGAACCTCAGAGATGCTTTAAAGAAGGTAAATGACGAAATAGAACCGATTCAGGAGGTTCAGGATATCCTCCAGTTTTATCAGGATAGTAATCGTGGCATCATCCGATAATCTCCCTGAATTCCCCATTAAATACATTCAATGCATTCAGTTCGATCGTTTCCCCGGTAGTCTGAATATGGCAATCGATAGCCTTTTAACCAGGGCATGTGCTGAGATTAATGCACCTATCTTAAGATTTTACGGATGGAATCCTTACTGTATTTCCATTGGTTACCATCAAAAGGCAAATTTAATTGACTTTACCTATCTCAAGCAGAAGGGAATTGATCTTGTCCGGAGACCTACAGGAGGTAGAGCAATCTTTCACGCCAACGAACTGACGTATAGTATCAGCTGCCCCCGGAGCATCATAGATCACAAAGATCTTTATTATTATTTTCATAAAATTTTTGCAGATGCTTTAATATCGTTGCGTTACCAGGTAAATCTTAAAACGGATAATGACGAACTTGGTGGTTTAACCCATAAAGCGGATGATTTTATCTGTTTTACCAAATCAGCACAAACAGAAGTTCAATTTGCAGAAAAAAAATTGATCGGAAGTGCTCAAAAATTATATCCGGAGACAATACTGCAACATGGTTCAATTCTCATCGGGAAAGAACATCAACGGTTAGCAGAATTTCTCAATGTCTCACACTCAGAGAAAGCAAGTATTGTGAATGAAATTAAAAACAAAACAATTTGTCTGAAAGAAATCAGACCGGAACAGATAAGTCAAGAAAAAATAATAGAAAGCATCATTGAACAGCTTGAATTGCTAAGAGGCATTTCAGTAAATTCACGAACCTTGACTGATGCAGAAATTGAATCCGCCAGGGAACACGATGAGAAGTATACTTATTTGTGAAAAGAAACTGATATATAAATACTATATTTAACCATAAAGAGCATAAAGTCCACAAAGAAATTTGTAATTATTTTCGGTGGTCTATGAGATCTTTGTAGTTAAATTTTTGACTGAATGTTAGAAATATTGATCAATGAGTACTGAATTTGAATAACGCGTTTAAAATACTAATATTCTGTTTACTTGTTGTTGTACCAGTACTCTCCCCGGCTCAGGAGGGCCTTGAGAATAATCTGGAGAATAATGTTAGAATAATTCTCAGTGATCCAACAAAAGGCACTGGTTATCTGCGAGGATATATGCAATCTCTAACTACCTCATTCGGTATAATTGCCGGAACGGCGCTGTTCCACCGTGCAGATATACAGGAATTTCCACATTTTAATGTCGGATTAAGCATTGCCTATCTAAAAGTGCCTGATAAGGCAAAAACCTTCGGCTGGCTTGGTGAAAATGTGCCCAGTTTTTTTGGATCTGATAATCCACCTGAAGGCGCTGTACGTGGGACAAATTTATCTAAATATATGGTTCCGCAATTGCAATTGAATCTCGGTATTTTGACAGATTTTGAACTGATGTTGAGGGGAAATCCTTCACATGTCATTGAGGAAATAGGTGAAATCACAGTTTTTGGGATCGGGGTAAAATACGGTTTAAGTGATTTAATTTCGATTCCTGATTTTGATTTGGCCTTAAGTGCTCAGGCCTCCTATCATGTCCTCAGGGTCAGTAATTGGATCAATACTGGGACGTTCGGGATGAATGTACAGGCTTCAAAGCAGATACCAATTTTACCACTTGGTCTTTATACCGGGGTTGGTTACGAAGCATCATCGATGACAATGAGCACTGATGAGATAGCTGATATTGGTGAAGATGCTGTAGGGGAAATTAAATTAAACGGTGAAAACGGTCTGCGAATTTTGTTTGGTATGAGTTTAAATATTTATTTTCTGACCTTACATATTGACTACAATATAAGTAAGTATAACTCTGTTGGCGCTGGGGTTAAACTGGTGTTATGAAAAACATTTGCATATTAGGTTCAACAGGTTCAATTGGTACAAATACGCTTGATATTATCCGTCAACATCCTGATAAATTCAGGGCACAGACCATTGTCACAAATACAAATACGGAATTGCTTGCAAATCAGATTAAGAATTATCAACCGGATTATGCTGTGATCTATGATAAATCTGCCTATGAGCAGTTTATGCAAAACTATAAACAATCTAAGACCAAGATCATGTTTGGATATGAGGGCCTTATCTCTTCAATAGATGATGAAAAACCGGACGTTTTTGTCAATGCCTTTGTTGGATTTGCGGGACTAATACCAACAATCCATGCCATAAAATCCAAAATAAATATTGCCCTGGCCAACAAAGAAACACTGGTTGTTGCAGGATCTTTGATTATGAATCTTGCAAAGCAAATGAATGTGGGGATTATTCCAATTGATAGCGAGCATAGCGCAATCTGGCAATGTCTGGTAGGAGAGGATCATAATCGTATCCGAAGATTAATTCTAACAGCTTCCGGCGGGCCATTCAGAACAAGAAGTAAAGAAGAGCTCAAAAAAGTAACACCTGAAGAGGCCCTAAAACATCCAAACTGGATAATGGGGCCTAAAATCACAATTGATTCTGCGACTTTGATGAACAAGGGATTAGAAGTGATTGAGGCATTCTGGCTTTATCATGTGAGCCATACTGATATTGAAGTGGTTATTCATCCGCAGTCGATCATTCACTCTATGGTAGAATTTGAGGATAAGTCTATCAAGGCACAATTGGGAGTCCCGGATATGCGGATTCCAATTCAATATGCATTGGATTTTCCTAACAGGCATTTACTTGATACTTCACCCATGGATTTTGTAAAATTTGCTTCATTAACTTTTGAGCAACCTGATTTGGAGAAATTTCCATGTTTAAATCTTGCCTACGAAGCATTAAGGTTGGGTAAAACCTATACGACAGTCTTGAATGCCGCAAATGAGATGGCTGTTGCTGCATTTTTAAATAGAGAATTAAGATACGCTGATATTGCAAAGGTAATAATTGATCAATTAGATGACCATGTACCTCAGGAAGATGATAATTTTGAAAGTCTTTTAGAGGTTGATAATGAAACAAGAATTAAAACGATAGAGGTAATTAATAATAAGTATAAGAACTGAAAATCAAGGGAACATTATTTGACTGTTCTGTTGTTATATAATCAATAAATAAATATTATATTTTAACAGGAAGTGCAGGAATTGCAAGTATACGAAGGAAAAATGAAATAATTTTATGACTTCGTGATTTTCGTGTCCTTCGTGTTTTAAAGTTCTTAGAAAAATAAGGAAAATTTAATAACATGAATTTTAGTTTTTTAGCAATTGTATTCGTATTTGGCATACTTGTTGTGATCCACGAACTGGGGCATTTTTTAGCCGCAAAATGGATGGGAGTGAGAGTTGAGAGATTCTCGATAGGTTTCCCACCTCGTATATTCGGAAAAAAAATCGGTGACACAGATTATTGTATATCGGCAATTCCTCTTGGAGGATATGTAAAATTGTCCGGGATGGTTGATGAAAGTATGGATGGCCAACTTACCGGTGCAGAATATGAATTTAGTTCGAAACCGGTCTGGAAACGAATCATTATAATAATCGCCGGCGTCGTGATGAATTTCCTGCTGGCAATTCTCATATTATCTATCGTCAGTTTCTCGAAAGGAGAAGTCGTCTATCCCTCAACAGAAATCGGATCGGTTGGTCAAATGGGGATCGCCCAAAGAATAGGTTTTGAAGTTGGTGACAAAATAATGGCAATTGATGGTGTACCAATTACAACCTGGAATGAAATTCAGACAGAGTTTATCAAAAATTTGAATGATGACATACGTTTTGATGTGATGCGCGGTGCAGAAAAACTTACGCTCACTTACAAAAAAGAGTGGTTTTCTGAGAAAAATGCTGAACTCCTCGATATTGGATGGGTGCCGCCGGCGAAGGTTGGTGAAGTGAAAAAAGACTCACCAGCAGAGATGGCGGGAATGCAGTTTGGTGATGATATAAAAAGAATTAACGACACCTATGTGAAAAACTGGAATGAAATGACTGCACTAATTAAAACGAATCCGGGTAAACCAATTACGGTTGAGATTGAACGAGCAGGTAAAGCACAATCGATTGAAATTACACCTGAAGTATTTACTGAAAAGGATAGTGACGGGAACGAGGTCTCCGTTGGCCGTATCGGAATATATATTTATTACGAAACATATGATATCAACATTTTTCAGGCTATTGAAAACGGCGTTAAAAATACATTTGCATTAATTGGGCTAAATATGAGGGGACTGTGGTGGGTGATTACCGGCACCAAATCTGCCTCGGATGTTATTGGCGGTCCGATTATGATTGCAAAACTGGCGCAGGATGCAGCAGAAGTTGGATGGGATCGGCTATGGAATTTAACCGCCGCTCTCAGTGCGATTTTAGCTTTCTTTAATATTTTGCCAATTCCTGCTTTGGACGGGGGGCATTTGGTTTTTCTCATTCTGGAAGGAATTCTGGGTAGACCAATTTCAACCCGTACAAAATTAGTAGTACAACAAATCGGAATGGCAATCTTACTGACCCTGATTGTATTGATCATTTATATAGATATCCGCAGGTTACTATTTTAAAGAGTCCACGAATTACACAAATTTCAAGGATTTTAAAATTATTTATATGATTCGTGATAATTCGTGGTAAATTCGTGAAATTCGTGGTTAGATTTTTTCCCTCAGGATCTTTTGAATTAAACCCTGAAATCAAATGAATAAATTTCAAAATTGGCTGTTGAGCAAGTTGCCTCTTTTAATTCCGACTCGTCTTCCCGGAATTGAATACGGTTCGAAACATCTCTCTATTCAATTTAATACACAGCAAAATAAGATTAATCCACTTGATATTACTGTAGGGTCCTGTAAAAACAATCATGTCTTTACAGAGGATAGGCTGCTGTATAAATTCTCCGGAATATCACCTGAAATACAGTTCACGAAAAGAATAATAAACACTCCTATTTATATAAGCAGTTTGAACAGCGACCGGTACAATCTTTATATCGTAGATTTTTTTGAATGGATTCCTTTCACGATACTCTTTAGAGTATTTTATTTTCAATCACTGATAGAAGACATTAAAATAGAACTGCAATTCCCAAATTCGATGCAAATTAATGGTCATGATAAGTGTCAAATGAATGATTGGTATTTTTCCTACCCCGAAAATAGAAATTTAACCCTGAATGGCGATAAACTTACAGGTTCTTTTGTAGAGACTGATATTGCTCAAAAAACATTGGTATTCTCTTATTCTGAGAAAGAGACGCCAATCAATGATTTATCAATGGAAATATTAACTGAGAAATTAACTGGACTTGAAACGAAGGTAACAAAATATCACATCCTTCAATGTCTAAAAATTCAGGATAATACAAAAAGTGAATTGATCGATGAACTCTGGTTCCGTCAAACGGATATTAATCCCGATCGTAGCCTATACAATAAAGATATACTGCCTGTGAGCTGGACAGGTGAACTTATCAGATATTTAGGGTGGGAAACTTTTGCGGAAGCGAATAAAGATCGGAAAACAGATGACGATTCATATGAACCGGAATCGATAAAGGCCATATTAAATGATGCATATTTCCATGAAAAATATGATGCAGATAAGATTAAGGATCTCATACAGAAATGGTGGGATCGATATTCCTTACCAATTTTTCAATTGAAATTATCAAAAATAATACAAACCGACACCGCATTGGTTTTTATCATCTATTCGTTTGCTCTTCGTATGCAGCTACCTTGGGCAGATTTACTGTACCGCCTGGCAAATTATTTTTTTCATATACCACAATTGGCCTTACTGGGTTGCCTCTTTCAAATCGCAATTTTAAAAACAGAAAAGGATCGTGTGATCAGATACATTCCCGGATCAGGAGTAAAGGGGAATGTCGGCATTTTAAAGCGGGGAGAGATAGAGTATAGTCAAACTCGTTTTGGACGTATCATATTCACTGCTTTGAGTAAAAAAAATATCCAATTATTTAAAATTAATAAGAAAGTAGTACTTCTCCATAACAGAAATCTGGATCAATTTACAATTTTACCCCATTTGACAGCAGTAAATGATATCGATATGTGCCCCAATCCGATTTTAGTAGAAATTGATGATCGTTTCTATCATATTCCACTTGTATGGAAAAAGGGAGAAATAACGATTCCTGGATGTCGTATACGATGGATATTCAAGAAAGATCGATTTCAACTTACATTCCACAGAAACAATTCAGGTTCGAAAATAAAAATTGATGACCATATCATTGATTTCACACATGCCAATCAAGTCAAGTTTTACTATCCGGTCAAGAAATATGAAAATCAAAGTGCGCTTCAACTCTATGACGAGCGCGGTCGTGCGGTTTTTATACAAAATGATGTTTTAACTAAGGAGGCAATTCTAATCGGTTGGCTTAAAGATCGGAATGGTCTCTTAACAGAAAAATTCAATGTATGTTTAAAGTCCCGTCAGATATCTCAGTCAGCAAATGAATCTGGTTTTATAAATACGTCGTTCAGTTTACCTGCAGATATTGATAAAATTGAAATCAAATCTAAAAACTTCACTAAAAACTTGCCGATCTCTAAAATAACAGATAGTGCAAAAGTAAATTTGCTGAATTTTCACCCATGGCGAAGCCGGGGAGTTATTCTTGTTGTATATGATGCTAAGCTCGGACCAATTAAAAAAGAACTCGAAAAATACTTTCATACCAATTTTGGATTCACACCCCTGATTTTGAGTGATGAGGAGATGATAAAAAACTATAATTTTAAATTATTGCTTTTGATTGCAGAAGAAAAAAAACTATCTAAATTACAGCAAAAAAAGGCATTCTCAAACTCACGGATTGTTCCGCTCCGTTTCCCTATAGATACTAAAGAATTCCTGCGGATTTTTTCCATAAATGACTGAAAATATTGAGTGAAAAGGGAATGAGTTGTTCTTGATTTTACAGATGATAAATCTTAAATTATCAGTTAGTTCGTTTTTATTTAAAAGAAGAAAAAAATACTATTGGGCCCATAGCTCAGTTGGTTAGAGCAGCCGACTCATAATCGGCTGGTCCGGGGTTCAAGTCCCTGTGGGCCCACAAAATATAGAGGTATTTTAATATTGCGAAGAATAAAATTTATTAACTTCTTAGTTAGTTATAAATGGAACATAGAATTTAAAAAGTGCATTTAATTTAAATGCACTTTTTTTTTCGCATAATTTGGAGGAGAGAGCTTGGAGAAGACACTATATTCTTTAATTGAATTGCAAGAAATCGACTTAAAACTGGATAAAGTACAGGAAGAAAGAGGTGATCTCCCAACGGTTGTTGAAAATTTAAAAAGTACATTAGACAACAAAAATAATCTATTACAGGAACAAATAGAGGCGATAAAAAGTCTCAAAGTGGATTTATCTTTAATGGAAACAGAACTGGATTCCCTGAAAGAGCAATTAAAAAAATATGAATCTCAACTGTACCAGGTGAAGACGAATAAAGAATATGATGCGATTGCTAATGAAACTGAAAATGTTAAAAAGAAGATAAGCGATTTAGAAACGGCTATTCTGGAATCTACAGAAAAAATTGAAAATCTTACAAACTCAAATGAAGAAATTGAGAATGATATTAAAAAACTCTCAGAAGATTACGATGATAATAACGTGGCATTACAGGATAAAATTAACGCATCCTCAGAAGAAGAAAATCTGTTAAAACACGAACGGGAAATTGTTGAAAAGAAATTATCCATACAACAAATGAAGACATACCAACGGATAAGATCTGCAAAAAAGGGTATGGCCGTTGCATATTGCAATGGAGGTGTTTGTAGTGGTTGTTTTTCATTTATCCCTCCCCAGAAAGTTGTAGAGATTCGTAGTATGAAGAGGTTATTTTATTGCGAATCATGTGGACGTATACTTGTCTGGGATAAAAATCAGGAATAATAATTAGTTATAAATAGATCCGGAGAAATTCAGGTAATCGCCCGAATAAGGGAGGAAAGTCCGAACATCAAAGGGAAGACATTCTGAGAAATTCAGAATCCCCATGGATATGGGGATGGAAAGTATCACAGAAAAAATACCGTCCGCCAGCTGGCGGATAAGGGTGAAATGGTGAGGTAAGAGCTCACCGCTTTGTTCCAGGGAGAATACCTCGAAAGGAGGTACCGTTATAGGCGAAGGCATGAGAAACCCTGTCTGATGCAAGATCAAATAAAGGAGAAATCCCATGTATGGGATACGAAGTACCCGATTCGTTTATCAGAAATTTTTTTTGATATGAACTCCAGGGTAGATCGCTTAACCATCTTAACCGGTGGTCAGATAAATGATTACCGGCCCCGCCTGTGCGGGGTTACAGAATTCGGCTTATAGAATTTCTCCGGATCCAATCTTTTATGGATTGGAGTCCAAATGTTTTATCAATGGATCTTTAAGCAACCCGCCTCTTTAGAGCAAATACAATCATTACTGAATAAGACAAAAATCAGTCCTGTCCTGGCTCAGTTACTTTATGAACGAAATATTGACTCTCCGGAGAAAGTGCAGACGTTTTTAAATCCAAATCTTGAACAGCTGCATGATCCCTATTTGATGCGTGATATGAAAAAAGCTGTATCACGAATTACGACAGCGCTTAGAGATGGTGAAAATATTCTGATCTATGGGGACTATGATGTCGACGGAATCACAGGCGTTTCCCTTCTTTATGAAGCTCTCTTTAAGCTTGGCGGTAAAGTATCATTTTATATTCCAAACCGGATCACCGATGGGTATGGATTGTCAATGGAAGGTATCCACCTGGCACAGGAGAGTAATATAAGTCTTATCATTACAGTTGATTGCGGGATCACGGCTGTTGAAGAAGTTGAGTTTGCAAAATCAAATGCGATAGATGTAATCGTCTGTGATCATCATGAGCCTGCTGATCAAATACCTGATTGTGATGCCGTGCTCGATCCTAAACAAAAAGATTGTCCATATCCGTTCAAAGAACTGGCTGGAGTGGGGGTTGCTTTTAAATTACTTCAGGCTTTATACCTCTCTCTCGGCTATGGTTTATCAGATCTGGTTCAATTCCTGGATCTGGTTGCTATTGGTACTGCTGCCGATATCGTACCGATGCTTGATGAAAACCGGGTTCTGGTAAAATATGGTCTGGAGAGAATTAATACAAAACCGAGGAATGGCGTTTTTGCTCTACTTGAAAGCTCCTCTTTGTTGGGTCGCGAATTGGATGTCTCTCTGATTGTCTTTGTAATAGCGCCCCGTATCAATGCGGTTGGTAGAATGTCCAATGCAAAAAAGGCCGTGCATTTGTTAACCTCTTCAAGTTTACAACAGTCCAGAAATATTGCCCGTGTCCTTGAAACTGAGAATAAAATGAGGCGTGATATTGATGAGACAACCTGTCAGGAAGCCATTCAACTTGCCGAAGAACAAATTGATAGAGATGGCGCAAAGATATTGGTCCTGGCAAAGGAGGATTGGCATCCGGGTGTCATTGGTATCGTTGCTTCCAGAATAATGGAGAAATTTAACCGACCAACGATTTTAATATCCGTACGTGATGGTATTGGTAAAGGATCTGCACGTTCCACATCGAATTTTGATATGTATTCCGCACTCAAAAGTATAGAGGATGTCCTAGATAATTTTGGAGGGCATAAATATGCCGCCGGATTGACGGTAAAGCAGGAGAACATACAGACGCTTCTCTCGCGTATGCAAAAAGTAACCAACGAGGTTATTTCTAATGAGGATTTGGTACCTACCCTTGAAGTTCATTCAGAGATAAGTCTCAAGGAACTGGATGCCACATTTTTAAAATGGTTAAAAATGTTTGCACCTTACGGCCCACATAATACACGGCCGGTGTTTGTTTCTCGCGATGTTGAAGTTGTTGGTGATTTAAATGTGGTCGGAAATAACCATCTGAAATTTAAAGTCAAATCTGACGGAATTGTCATCGACGCGATAGCCTTCAATTTTGCAGAAGTGCGGCCCAAAATGAAACCTATCAGACAGCATATTGACGCAGCGTATGTGATTGAAGAAAATACCTGGAATGGCAGAACGACCATCCAGATGAGAATCAAAGATATTAATCTGGTGTCATAAGCATGGAAAAATCTGGCGAAAAGAAAACATTATTTGAAAACTTAAAAGAAATCCGGATCAAGAAGGGGATTCAGATTGAGGCGATATCTGAATCCTCCCGCATTCAGTTAAAATATCTGCAGGCTTTGGAAGAGGGAAATCTGCTGGCTATACCGGAGGTCTACGACAAATTATTCTTTCGCTCATATCTGAAAGCATTAGCAGTCGATAACGAAGAATCCTATTTTGAAGAATTTCTAGAAATTAGAGGGAAAATTCGACTGGATAAGACGACGACGACAATTGAAATTTCAGAATCTTCAAAAGAGACACATAAAAAAATTCTATCGCATCCAAATCTGTTTGTTATTCTACCTGTTGTATTGATTGTTATTGTCCTGGCAATTTTATTAATAAATACTGAAATGATCGGTACGGCTTCACAGGGAAAAGTTCAGGAGATTGATATTAAGAATGTTGTTCAAAGAATTGAAGCCAAAGAGCAGGCAAAATTGGACTCAATAAATGCAGCAAGAGCTGACAGCGTAGATTCTTTGCAAGTGGTCATATCTGAATCTTCAAAATTGTTACTTAAAATTGAGGCAAAAAGAAAAACATGGTTTCGGATGATTGCTGATCGAACGGATACTATAGAATATCTTCTAAATCCTGGTCAATCTGTTACGGCAAGCGCAAATCTTACATTTGAATTCTTAATCGGTCGCGCTGATGGATTATCCTTTAATCTGAACGGTACTACATTACCTCCACCGGGGAACGATAGCACCGTTGTTCGTTATATGAGAATAGATTCAACTGGTGTTGCCGCCAAAATATTAAAGGTTGAAAACGATGGTGAAGAAAGAAATGTCTCTCTATAAATACTCTCTCATCTATTTAATATGCATATTCCTCTCTGCATGCATATCATATACAAAACCAGACTCAAAAAAAGTTTTTCGAGATGGTGTAAATATGTTATATGGAGAGATTTCAAGAGATGACCTCTTCTCTGAATTTCCCGCGTGGTTAGATAAATATAATGACTATCAGCCGGATTCGATTGTTATTAAGGGATTATCATCTCCACTTCCTGATTTAAGGATTGAAATCTTCTTGGGAACATGGTGCTCAGACAGTCGACGCGAGGTACCACGTTTCTTTAAAACAGTTGACGAAAGTAATTTTGTAAAAAATGACCAGATAAAACTGTGGGCAGTCGATCGCGATAAATCACTTGCCTCTGGTCTTACCGAGAAGAGAGGAATCGTCAGCGTCTCGACCTTCATTTTTTATAGGAATGATATTGAAATTGGAAGAATCATTGAAATGCCTGACAATGAAAACATAGAAGCCGACATCCTGCAAATCATACAGGGAACCTGAATTGACTCACTCTCGCCATTTTTTTTCAATTACATCGATTTTAATATTTTGTCTTCTTACAGAACTGGTTGCTACGCAACCAAGCAGAGGTAAAAAGGGAATGGTGGTTACGGCCGATAAACATGCCACCGAGACAGGCGTGGAAATTTTAAATAAGGGTGGAAATGCCATAGATGCAGCGGTGGCTGCTGCCTTCGCCTTAGGGGTATGTGAACCCCAGGCCTCGGGACTAGGTGGCCAGACTATAATGCTTATTCATAGTGCTGAAACAGGTAAACCTATCGTGTTAGATGGTTCTTCAAGAGCCCCTAATAGGGCAGTAATTGAAGCT
>Ga0209536_100006995_pt1 | contig 17146 bp, 11 predicted proteins | sample DeeMarSeWOR28_12_FD_187461 | JGI IMG/M metagenome (GOLD analysis project Ga0209536, IMG submission 187461) | Marine sediment microbial communities from White Oak River estuary, North Carolina - WOR-2-8_12 (SPAdes) (version 2) | ecosystem: Environmental > Aquatic > Marine > Intertidal zone >... | reverse complement strand
GGTGACCCTTGCGCCTTTCAGATCCGTCTTCTTGGTCGGTGGCCGGTAGGGATATTTCATTGTTCTGCAGCTTCTGTTTGCTGCAGTTTTGCTCGCTAGTCGTTGGCTATCTCTGGTTTGTTCCAGGCTTTGTAGAGGTTGATCAAGTGGTCTCGAGATTACAACGCGTTCAGATGGGTGTCACCAAGTTTGCCTCAACAAGAAAAAGGGCTGCAAGTCTCATGCTCACAGCCCTTGAATGCGATAGTGCCATCTGACTCTGTTCTGCAGCTTTCTGCGCTGGCAAGGCCAGCCAACATCCTACGCTGATGCTACCTCAAATTGCACATGTTCATTTGGCTTTACTGCCCTAGTTTATCACGGCATGGGCGCCGGACGCTTCGGATACAGGGCGATATCGTCGAAGTACATTTTCCCCGAACCTCCAGGCTGGGGGTTGTTCTTGTCGCCTGCGCCCAGAGCGATGGTGTCGACATCGGCAAGATTGACGCCCTGGTCGGCGAACTGCTTAAGATCGATACGCCACTCGGTCCAGGTGTCAATCTGTGTCGCGGCCGGATCATCATGGGACACCAATCCGGATGTGCCGTTGCTATTGGCTATCTCCACATATATCGGCTCGGCGCTGTTGCTCAGCAGGCCGATGTCCTGCGATTGCCACTGGCCCGTGACATTGCCCGTGGTCTGGACGCCGCTAAACACGGCCCGGCACGTCGCGGAAGTGTTGTTGGATGTCAGAGCCAAACCGATGTAGACATTCGAACCCATCGAGATGGCCGGTCTCCATACCATTGGCGTCCAGACGGTGCCGTTGCTGGAGTAGGAGCCTCGGAAGTTGCCCGCGACGTCACGCTCCACCTTGACCCAGTAAGGTGCGGTAATCGCCATCTGCTCGGCCGTCGCCACCGAGGTGTCACTCGTGGCGTCGCCGTTCGTGGCCGTCCTGCCCTGGAATCTGCACCCGTTAGTCGGTGTGCCGTCGGCATTGATGGGCATGACATACACTGCAGCAAATATCGAGCCTGCATCCAGTGTCTCGCGAATCATCACGCCCGCTTTTGCCCAGGGGGCCGTGTTTTCTACGCTATCGACCCTCGCTATTATCGAGCCGACGCCGGAAAGCTGTTTGTAGGCGTAGTGGAACTCGTCGGCCTGGTTCCAGATATCTCCGCTCAAGGCCGCTATAGTGTACGTACCGACCGGTCCTTCAGCAAAGCTGCCCACGGCGCCGGGATAGCCTCTGAACCAGATCGATAATTCGCCAACACCTCTCACAGTCCAATCCCGCTGAGAGTCCAGTGTTCTGCTTGTCTCCGAATAGTTCAAGGCGCCCTGCTTGTTGTTGTCGTAGGACAGCGGCATCGATTGCGAACCGCCGTGGACGATCGATTGCTCGGTGAACGACGGCGTGGTCTCGTCACCGACGGCAGCGCCGGTGCCGTTGCCGCCGAAGAAATCCGGCGTGCCGGGCACACCGTAGCCGAGTCCGTCGTGCCACGTGAACCATATCTGGTTCTCGTCCGCGTCGTAGCTCTCAAAATCCTCAACGACGAGTGATTCGATCGTCGTGAAATTCCAGACCTCACCCGGCCACAGCGAGGGCGTCTCGACGTCGTTGGCCTCATCGACCCGCCAGAAGTAGGTCTTGCCCAGGTCAAGGGACAGCGGACCGTGGCCGGCCTCGGTCACGGTCGTCACCGGCGCGGTCCCGTCTACGACTGCCTGCACGTCGTCGCTGAAGTATACATCATGCGTAGCTGCCTCTCTTCCAGCCCGCCAGGCAATATCCGCGTCCAGAGGCATGTCCAACGAGCCGGAAGCTGGAGTCGGATCGCTTGCCTGGACCGGTATCGACAGGAAGCGTACCTCGGAAAGGCCAAACTGAGGCAGCAGACCCGCCCAGTTGCTGCTGGCCGTCAGGCGCACGGACTTGACGCCCACTCCGGCCATATCGATGGTAGTGTTGTGAGCATAGCTGGCCGAACCGTCACCCTGGGCGAACTGGTGTGTCGTGCCCAGCGTCACGAAGTCGACGCCGTCGGCCGAATACTCGATCAAGACGTCGTTGAATCCCATCCCGATGACCGGTTCCAGACTGTCGTTGGAATTCCACACCCACATCTCGTGCAGTTTGTAAACGTTGTCGAACTCGAACAGGATCCAGGCCGGCTGCGGGGCCGCAATGTCGCTTAGCCACATGGTGCCGGCACCTTGATTTCCATGGAGCAGACCGGTGCTGTCGAGCCCCGAGCCGTTCACGACGTTTTCAGGCCCCTTGCCCACAGATCTGCTTGATGCAGTCGCGGTGACATTCAGGACCGGATATGCAAACAGCTCAGTCGTAAAGCTCCAGATAGGCCCATCGAACACCGTGCCATCCGGCGCAACCTCATCCACACGCCAGAAGTAGGTCTTGTCGAACTCGAGTCGCTCGGGCACCGCATAGCTGCTCGGCGTCAGCGTGATCGGACCAACGCCATTGGTGACATCGTTCACGTTCTCGCTGAAGTACAGTTTGTGGCCGTTGATTGGCGAGGCGACATCCCCAGCCGTCCAGCTAAGGACCAGATCTCGCGCTACATCGGTGGCCATGTTAGCCGGAACCGGAGCGTAGGCAATGCCCGGGAGGATTACCGCAGCATTTTGATAGTCGTCATCGGTGGGCACATAGCCGGGATCATCGGCCCACACGAACACATCCCAGAACACGGTATCATTGCCCTGCCTGTGGAAGATGTACATCGTGTTTTCGCCATCTTGAAGTTCTTTGGTATGACCCTCTGTGCCCCAGCTCTGGGCCCAACCCCACAGAGGCCCGACATCTATCTCAAAAACTCGGTCATCTGCGTTGTCGAACGGGGGTCCATCACCTCCGGGAAAGGATGGGCCGGCGGGAATTTCTGGGTCGCCCGGGTGCCCCTCGACGAGCATATAGTCTGACGCATTGCTTGGATTGATCTGCCGCGCCCAGAAATACCACGTGCCGCCCGCACCGCCGGCCGTGCCGATATCGAACGTCCAGCGAATCATACCGCCGGCCCCGCCTGCCCGGGTTACTGCCTGGCCGAACGCACCGGCCTGATCAACGACGGGGTAATACTGGTCGCTGTCGGGATTGCGCTCGTCGAACTCCTCGGCTTCAAACCATATCTGATGGCCGCCACCATAGCCGGAGATCTTGAAGTTTTTCACGGCGTGGACCTGCGCTGCCGGCAGCAGCAGAGCGACAAGAACGCCCAGTATGATTAGTCTTCCTGATTTATGCAGCATTTTGGCTCCTCCTTAGAGAATGATAGAAATTCAGAACGACCAACAAGAATTCACGTTCCCACCACATTCGTATCTTTACCCGCTTTGGGGCAATCACGCACGACTTGAAACGGCCTCCTTTGCTTCAAAATGTCAACAGTCAATAATACCAGATAACCATCCTTCCCGTCAACAGCAATCGCCGGCCCAGAGGGTGGTAACACAGACAGAGGCACAAAGAGCACATAATTCTCCAATTGACGCCATGCTCTGATTTGAAAAGACTGCCGACAGATCAGATGTTGCCCGCCCGTCTCAGACAGGACAATATTACCCGGGGCAAATTGCCTCTTGGCTCTCAAAGACTTCACTACTTCACGTCCTTCTCCAGCGAAAAACCTAGAAGTTACTGCGGATCGGCGACTGGCCGTCACGGTCAGCTAATCTTCCATGTTGCCGGGTTTGAGGCGATGTGCCAACGATCTGGCGAAATAGTCATCCAAGCGTTCTATCTCAAATTCAGCGATCATCTCGTCGATGCTGACCTTCTCGTGTTCACTTGCAATCAACACGGCCCCGAGCCGGCCCGGATCCGTAATCCTGACCTTCGGGCCATACTTGGCATTCATTGCACTGAGGCGCTGCCAATTCTCGTCGAGGTGGACCAGGGCGCAATCAAGGTTGACTGTGGCGACTGCATGGTCAAAGTAGTTGGTATTGGAAGCAATAACCTGGCCCAGAGGATTGAGGATTTGTGAGGGCGTTGCGCGGCCGGCAATCGCCCCGACAAAATGACTTCGGCAGGAATAGGCCCAGCACGCCTGCATCATGCCACCGTGATACATTGACGAGAATACTATCAAGTCCGGCTTGGCCTTGACGTACTTCAACCGAATCTCATCAAAGTTGAGATCAAAACAGATGGCAAGGACTACCCGGCCAAAATCGCACTCAATTACAGGAGCATCCCTGCCGGCAAGGATTCCCCCATTGTTTTCTGCGATGGTGGGATGATTCTTATTGTAAATGCCGACTACCTCGCCCTTTCGGTCAATCATAACGCTGGAGTTGCGCCATGTTCCGTCCTCCACCGCTCTCTTAGCTGAATAGACAATATAACAATTGTTGTCGCGTGCCACCTGAGCGAAATAATCTCGCACCTGGTTCTTGCGGATCAGGTAGTAGTCTTTCAACTTGTCAGGTGAAATCCCCCGGGGTCGATCACACGCTTCCGGCACCACTATCAGATCGGGCTTGTCAGGTAGAACACGGGAGAAATGGTGCTTCCAGTGCGCAATTACCGTGTTGACCACTTGTTGAGGATCAGTATCTGCACTGACCGTTATGGGTGAGGGACCGAGAGTTGCGATCGTAACAAGCCCCTTATTCTTGGCATTTGCCGGTTGAACCAAGAAACACACAATAATCAACAAGAACATTCTAGCTAACCGGGCCAGGTATCCTGTGTGTTCTAACATCGCGTTCTCCTTCATATCTTCCATGGCAAGAATAACTCTGCGCACATGAGCATAGCCGTAGGCCGCGTTCTCACAGCAATCCATTCAGCTTACGACCTCTGTGCGGAAACCGAGCATATCACACAAGTGTACCATGTCGTATACATAGTCGCCATAGGTCCATATGAGATGGTTTCCATAGTCCTTCTGTTTGCGGACGAAAGCTGCAGAGTCACCGGTGTCAACCGGCTTTACGTGCGCTTCGACTGAGCAGCCCAGCTTGTCCTGGACCCCAACCGCTCGAACCTATGAGTCTACCTTTCAACAGCAGCACCTTCGTGGCACTAGGATTAATCCGGACCGCCGTCACCCGCTTCTCCGCGTTGTTCATGACACGTACTACGGACTTGGTCCCCCACCCCGAATTCACAAAGCGGCCGAGTTGATAAGGCAGCCCGGGTTTGTCAAAACCGTTCATTTTGATACCCGGGGCGCTATGGTTGATCACCAGCATATTCGGTTCTCGCAAGAACCTATTGCCTAAATAGGACGACTTCTTGGCGATGAACATTAGCAGCCGCATAGAAAGCAAGGCCCCTAAACCCGCTTCGCACGCCGAGGCGATATTTTGGTCCTTGAACAGCGTGTGGATCACGCACGGTGTGATATCCCACTCTTCGGGGAGTCTGCTGGAGCAGAACTCGAAGCATTCGATAGTGAACGCATTGCAGTCATGCCTCTGCATGAGGTTCTTAATCGCATTGTAGAATTCCATGCTTCTGACCACGTGCTTGTCTTCCAGATAGGTCCTGTCCGCGCTCTCGATCAACTGTCGGGCCAGTGTTCGAGCATCCTCGTGAACCGACAGGTACGACAACGGGCACAATTGTCGGACATTGAGCTGATGAGCATGTGGAACCGCGAGACTGAGATAATCCCGAGCATCCTATAGAGAGACGAAAGAGCTCAGAACATACGAAGGACTGATGGCAGCTTGACAGAGTCTGTCAGCCCTTCCATCTTCTGACCCGGCCTCCCATGAGAAGCTCAAAGTCAAATACCGAAATCCGCATTACCGCAGAGACTTTTCTTGAGGCATCGTCGTTAGCTGCATCAGCATGGCATTCAGGCTCAGGGCAGTTTCACCCCGCCAACTGTGACCGCCCCGCTTGGTACGTCATCCGCGCATTCCACGTCGTCACGGTTGAGACCTTCGATGGTAATCGCGCCACTCTCAGAGCCGCCGATAAGCAGAGGTGGACGCTGTCCAGAAAGGTTCGTGTTCTTTATCGTTGCCTCAAATACATCATCAAATACAATCGGACGCCCCTTTGATTCTATGGAAACGTCTTCCAGAGTGAGCTCCTTGACCCGACGGGCGATGGCGCCGTTGTCCACGTTCTCGAACCGCGCGTTCCTGACATTGATGTTCTCCAGCCATTTCTCGGGCAGACCGATCATTTCGATTGCGGTTTGGGCCCCGTCGACACGAACATTGCTGATGTAAACGTTGCGGAACAAGGGCGATTTGCCGATGGCGTCGCGTTCATAATACGAGTTAAAGTTGATGGCCTGTGCCTGGATGTTCTTCATCTCGACATTCTCGACGTAGATGTTTTCGATGACATTGCCCCGGCCGCGCGTGGTCTTGAAGCGAATGCCGCGATCACAGCCGTCGAAGTAGCCATCTGTCACGTAGACGTTGCGAATGCCGCCGGAGGTCTCGCTGCCGAAAACGATGCCACCGCTGCCAGTGCGGACATCGCGGGCCGTGAAATTGCGCACCACGATGTTCTCACTGGCGATGCCGATCTTCAGCCCGTCTTCGTTGAGGCCAGACTTGATGACCACAGCGTCATCCCCGGTCTCCAAATGGTTGTACTCAATCAAGACGTTCTTGCAGGAATCGGGCACAATCCCATCACCGTTGGGCGACTCGAGGCTATGCACGGTTATGCCTCGAACGATGATGTTCTCACTGTAGACCGGGTGAACGTTCCACATTGGGGATTCCTTGAGTGTGATCCCCTCGATGAGTACGTTCCTGGCCTTCCACGGCACAATAAAAGTCGGGCGCATTCCTTCGCGCCCGCCACCTTTGGCGTAACTGCGTTCCTCCAGTGGCACCTTGGATGCTTCGACGCGATTACCCTTATCATTGTTCCTGGCCCAGCGCCACCACCAACGGCCGTGGCCGTGAAGCGTGCCCCGACCGGTGATGGCAATGTTCTCGACATGAGGCGCGTAGATCAAGGGTGAGTAGTTATAGGCCTCCACGCCTTCGCAGCGCACATGGACCACAGGCAGGTAGTCGGCCAGATCATTGCTGAAGTGGACAACGGCGCCTTCGGCGATATGCAGATTCACATTGCTTTTGAGATCAATAGCACCGGTCAGCCAATCGCCCTTGGGAATGAGCACCTTGCCCCCGCCGCCCTCGTGGCAGGCGATAATGGCCCGATGGATCGCCTCGGTGCTTTTGTGTTTTTCGTCGTCGTCCCATTTGCATTGAACGGCTCCATAGTCACGGATATCGAACGTTGCGTCGGGAAAGGAAGGCCGCCTAAGTTGAGGCATCTCGAACGGCGCTTTGACAGGCGCGATCGAAACAGGTATCTCAGGAATCGTCTTCTGACCCGCCAGGGCCGCCCTGCCGCTGAGCAATGTAACGGCAGCTGTTCCAAGTCCTAGAACGGTGGTCGCAACAACCAACGACCAGGTAATGCTCTTTATTCTCTTCATCATGAGATGCCTTTCTATTTGGGCTCTGTCTGAAAACTCGATCTGGCTTCGAGCGGCTTACTTGCCGCCTGACCGTCCCGATGCACATCGGGAGCTCCATCGACGACACAACCAATATCGCCTACTTCGCCGTCTTTGTCAGGCGAAAAAACGCTCGCTCTCGGGCCGACGACGGAGTTTTCAGAAAGAGCCCCGGATCCCCGAGGCGCCCCGAGCCTATTGGACAGTACCCAATGCAACGCCGGAAAGCGGGGCCAGTTCAAAGCTAATTTCCCCGCCGGTCTGCCTTTGCTTTGCCAAGCTGGCCGGCCGCGACTCGGCGAGGAGTTTTAACATCGCATCGGTATTTCGGCTCAGCCGAATGATCTGAGAGGTGTCCGATCGGTTGAAAGCGACGGTCGTTTCCCCGTCATCCATCGACCTCTGGTAGGCCAGGGTCATGGCCTCGTCGTCAACCAGGATGTACTGGAGTTTGCCGTGAACCAGCTCGGGGCGCTGTTTGCGCAGGGCAATCAACGTTCGATAGTAGTCCAGCAGCGGAAAATTTGGCTTCACAGTGATGGGCTCAGTCTGTTTGCCGTCGGGTCGATAGATCTGCGGCCAGTGGTCGATGTCCTCCCATACGATTGGCTTTCGGCAGTCCGGATCGTCTGCGCCCCACATACCGCGCTCATCGCCGTTCCAGATGTGCGGCGCACTGACGAAGGTGAACTGGTGCAGCAAGATCATTCGCATCTCGCTCAGCGTGGTTTCAGTAGGCGGCCCAAGGTCCAGTGCCGGGTTGCCACGAGCACCCATCCGGTACTTGTACTGATGCTTGTTTTGAAATGACGTAGCAAGCCGCGGGCTGTCGTGGCTGGCCACCAGATTCATCAGGTTCTGGATAGTCGATTGATCGTAGCCGGTATAGACGCGCTTCATTTCAGCGACAAACTCGCTTGGCTTGAGGCCGCCGTTCGCCTGGGCAAAGTAGCGGCGGGCCGGCTTGTACCATTGGTAGTGCATGACCGAGTCAAAAATGTCCCCCCGCAGGAACGGCCGCGGATCCATCAACTCATCCGGCCATTTGGTCCACCATGCCTCGCCGACCAGGAACACCTCGGGGTTGATCCGACGAACGAATTTTCGGTAGTCGCGCCAGAAACCAAGCGGCACATGCGCGGCGACATCGAGCCGAAAGCCGTCCACGCCATCGCTCGGGTTCCCGTCGCCATCGGGATCCAGCCATCGCCTGGTGACGTTGAGGACGTGCTGCTTTGCCTCAGGCGTTAGATCACCCTCGAATGGATAACCGCGCCGCTTGCCGGCCACGTTCACTTTCTTTAGTTCCGGCAGGGTCTTGACGCCAAGCCAGCCCTCGTAGTTGAACTCGTCTTGCTCGGTAGCGGGATCGTCGAATGAGGTGATATCGAACCATTCACGGAAACGGCTCTTGTTCTGATTCTCCCTCAGATCCTCCCAGGCCCAGAAAGTCACACCAGTGTGGTTCCACGAGTAGTCCATGATAACGTGCATCCCCCTCTGGTGTACCTCGCCGATGACCTTCAGAAACAAACGATCGGCGGCAGTCCAGCGCCATGTCGACGGATCAATTGGATCCTCCGCATCGATGATCGCTGAGTCGCCGGCAGGATCCGGCCCGAAGGTACGGTCAATGTGACGATAGTGCCGCGCATCGTATTTGTGCAGCGACGGCGAGTCGTTCAATGGATTGAAGTAAATGGCTGTGACACCCAGATTATGAAGGTAGTCCAGCTTGTCGAGTACCCCCTGTAAGTCACCGCCGAACCGCCGTGCCTGGACCATCTCGTAGAATTCACTGCCGTCGGCCCAATCCTCCTGTTCGTACCAGTCCTGATTCCATGGCGTCACCTTCCAGTTATCAGGTACATATCCAGGGTACGCCCCCTGCATGAACTGTGGCTCCGGATCGTTGGCCGGATCACCATTGCGAAACCGCTCAACGAAGATCTGATACCAAACAGCCTCTCGAGCCCAGACCGGAGGTTCGTCGAATGGTACGGTCGCCGATTGAGTTTGGCCAATCGCAACTACTAGAAAACATGCTGCCAGACAAGCAGCGATCCCTGCATAGAGGTTGAAAGGTTGATCCTTAGCCATTCGGTGCGCCGTCGACCATACGTCTATTTGCCATCGTCCCCTCCGTATTGCTCCAAAACGGTGATCTCGCCGGTTGCCTTGTCTATCTGAACCCGCGACTTGGCACCTTCAGTGACATACCAGGTCTCGCCTTCGTCTGTGATATAAATATTGTCGCTGCCGCCCATGGATATCTTCTGGAGGCCTCCGGACTTGCCGGGGCTTTCGACAATGGTCACCTCGCCGGTGGCTTGGTTGTACTCGACCCGCGTCTTGGTGGTTTTGCCGTCGGGCCCTTCGGCGACGTACCAGGTCTCTCCCTTGCCGGTGATATAGAGATTCTCGTTTTCGCCCAGGGCTATCTTTTCGAGGCTGCCTTTCGAGCCCTTGGCCTTGGCATAACCTCCCTTGATCGATTTGGGCTCGGGAGAATCGTCCTTCAGAGCTTCCTCTTGCAGCTCCTGCATGTCGGCGTACAGTAGCTCAGGTTCGGAATCGACTGCAGGTGATTCGGCCGCTGGCGGGTCTGGTTCGACCTCGGCGACTACTGCGCTTTCGACGGCCTTGGCCCGGTGCGCGCTGAAGCGCATCTGGCGGATGCCGAGAGATGCGACCGTAACTAAGGCCAGGATGAACACGGCAACGATCAGTTGTCTGGTTACTGGCTTCATGTGCTACTCCTGCTGGCATTTCCTATCGGATATTATACATCTTTGCCCGGCAGAACTGCCAGCTTTTTCTTGTACGGGCCGGATGGAGAATGGCCTGCTAAACTCACTTTCTTCTTCCTGAAGCCTCGCGAAGAGCCTTGAGAAATCCCGGGTCGGCCTCTAGCCCCAGACTCTCCTGTTTGCGGATATTCTCCCATACCTTGGCATCTTTCTCTTTCACTTTCTGGCTGAGTCTCTCCCGGATCGCCTTGTACTTGGCGTCGGCTTGTTCGCGGGTAATCTCGCCGCTCTTGACAGCGTCTTCGATTCGCCTCTTGATGCCTTCGGTGTCCACTTCCTTTGCGGCCTCACGCTCACTGGCACCGCCAATCATCTTGCGCATCTCGATCAGACGGCGTTCGACATCTTCAGGTTTTGCCTTGCCATCCTCGACCATCTTTCGCATCTTTGCCTCTGCACGCTCGTACTCCTCGACGGCAATACGCCTCTCGCTGCGTTCGCCCTGCCCGGCCATCATCTTGCGCATCTCATCCAGGCGTTTTCGGAGAGCCTCTTTGGATATCTTGCCTTCGGCGGCCAACTTTCTCAGATCCGATTCGGCGCGTGCATAGTCCTCGCGGGTGATGCGTTTCTTGCTGATCTCCTTCTGCCCGGCCATTTCTCGACGCATTCCATTGAGACGGGCCAGCATGTCTTCCTTCGAGATCTTGCCTTCAGCGACGGCCTTTTTCAATTTGGCCTCGGCCAGTGCGTACTCCTCACGAGTGAGGCGTTTGCGGCCACTCTGACTGCTACCGGCGGCCATTCTCTCCTTGATCCCTTTCTCGGCGGCCGCAAACCTCTTGGCTGCCTCTTCCTTGCTGATCTTGCCGGCCTCGGCAAGTTCACCGAGTTGCTTTTTTACCTTCATCAGATAGGCTTCGGCTCTGTCCGAGCCCTTGTTCTTCTTTGCGGCCTGTTTCTTGATCGCCGACATCTTTTCGATGGCCTGCTCCTTGGTCAGTTCGCCGGCCTTGACCATGGCCGTCAGTTTCTCCCACGCCCCTTCAAGATCGGTGTCGCCCTTGCTCTTGGCCGCCTGTTTCTTGGCACCGCCCGCTTTTCGCAGCGCATCCATCATGACACTGGCCTGGGCCAGTGAGAGTTCTCCATTAACGACCGCCTCGCCCAACCGCTTTTCAACCGCTTTGTAGTCCTGGGCCGATGCTATGCCCAGAGGTAATACGACCACCGCACACAGCAGGACACATACCCGTAGCCAACGTGAGTTCGATCTTCTCGGGTTGTCTGATACGATCATTTTGAATCTCCTTTCGAGAAATCCGCCGCTGTTGATTTCGCTCGCCATTGCCAGTGGGCGCAGGGCCGGCCGCACAAGGAACTCCACTGCCGACAGCAGTGAGTTCGCATAGAATTTCGGTTCAGGATTGAGACAGGATATGACCAGTTCGTCACAGCAGATCTCCTCGGCGGCGCGCAGATTGCGCTGCGCCCACCAGACCACAGGATTCCACCAGAATACAACACAGGCCAGCCACTCGAGCCATCGGACCAGGTAGTCTCGTCGCCTCACGTGCGCCAGTTCGTGCGCGACAATCCACTGGGACTGCTGAAAATCCATCTGATTGAGCAATGTCATGGGAACCACAACCAGCACTCTACCACCGGCCCACCACACCATCGGCGAAACGCGAGCCGATGTCGTGCGGATCTCCGGGACTCTGTTCAGTCCCAATCGGTGCGCGATCTTCACTGCGGCGGTCTGCAAATCCTGCCGCGCGACTTCAGATTGCGCAGATAGCAGGCGGCCAAAGCAATAGACCCTGATCATTGAGAAGGCAAAGACAACCAAGCTCCCAAGCAGCCAGATGGGCGGCAGCCAGAGTCTTGCGTGACTCCATGCGGCAGCCCTGAGTCTTGACCCTGATGAAGTCTCGCGATTGGGCTCAGAACTGTCGGAAACCACGGGCTCAGAGATTGAAGCCTCGCCGATCGCAGCGTCAGTTTCGACCACCGCCGGAATGGTGACAATCGGAAGCGTCACCACTGGCGGCGTCACCAACTTGACAAAGACAAGCAGCCAGAGCATGTGAGCAAGATGAGGACGCCTGGTCTTTGCTCCCACGACCATCGCCACTATGCTTAGTGCAAGCGACATGCAAGCGTTGCTCAGCCCAATCTGAAAAAGCAGATCAGTCATGCCCGGTCCCCCTCATCTACATGGCCATCAAGGATTGCCCGAATCCTGCAGATCTCATCTCTGGAGATCTTCTTGGCCTCGACCAGATGGGTGATTAAAGGGGCGAATGAACCGGCAGTCAGCTTGTCCGCAAGCGATTCCAGTTGCTGCCCTGCATAGGTCTGGCGCGAGATCGCAGGCGAGAACAGATGGACGAACAGACTGCGGTCGCGTTCGACATATCCCTTGTCTTCCAGACGCTGCAGTAGTCTCTGGACAGTCCCGTGCTGCGCTTTGGTTGCATCTGGGTACAGTTGCTCGCGTATATGGCGGGCGGTCAATGGTTCGTCGTTTCGCCAGAGCAAATCCATGACCGCCAATTCTGCATTGGCCAGTTGTGTTTGTTTCATCCGGCTTATCCTCAGCGCTTTGATCAAATAACGATAACTTGTCGTAATTCTACGACAGTTTGTCGCATATGTCAACATCCAGAGACGCAGATTGCGCTGACTTTATTGCAGGAATAATTGTGGAATCTCCAGAAAAATGCCCCAAGACTAGTCTATTCGCCATTAATTGAACTTGTATTCTCCATACGATGGCATGCTAATCCTTGGATTGGCAAGGCTTTAACGGCCACATCAGAGGCAGACCCGATTTATTTGGCGATTTTTTCTCCAGAACTGATTTGGTCTGTGCGAAGTAGTGCAGGAAGAAATGCGTTGAATTAATGACCTGACAAGAGATCAAAGAAAAGAAAGACTCGTGCAATGAAACACGCACTAATCCTGGTCCTGATAATCGCCGCTGCAGATGTATCCGCCAACGATTGGCCTCAGTTTCATGGGCCCAATCGCGACAACAAGTCTCCCGACAAGGAATTGCTGAAGGCATGGCCCGAAGGGGGCCCTTCACAAATCTGGGAGACCGGCGGAATCGGCGAGGGATACTCTACTGTTTCCATTGTCGGCAAACGCATCTACACGGCCGGAGCTATCGACGATGATTGTGTCATTACAGCCCTCGACACCAACGGCAAGAAGCTCTGGATAAGAAAAAACGGAAAGGCGTGGACGGGCAGCTATCCCGGAACCCGCTCTACCCCGACGATCGCCGGGGATTTGCTCTACCATCTGAGCGGAATCGGGAATCTCGTATGCCTCAATGCAGACAGCGGTGACGTCGTGTGGACGGTGAACATTCTGGAGGAGTTCGGTGGTCGCAACATCAATTGGGGGCTGGCCGAATCACCGCTCGTTACTGGCAACAAGGTGATCTGCACACCGGGCGGCAAGGATATTAGTATGGTCGCGCTCGAGAGGCGGACCGGTGAGGTTATCTGGAAATGCCTAGGTGCAGGCGACAGGCCAGGTTATGCCTCTCCTATCCTGATAGAACACCAGGGGCTCAAACAGATCGTGACGCCGATGTCGAAAGCGATCGTAGGGGTCCGGGCCTCAGATGGCAAACTCCTGTGGCGGTATCCACACGAGGTCTACACCGACCAGAATATCACAACTCCACTTTTCCACGACGGTTTTCTGATTATCTCCGGTTGTGTCAGAAAGGGGACGACCTGCCTGCGGCTGAGTGTTTCGGGTGACGAGTGCTCAGTTAAAAGACATTGGCACAACGAGACGCTCGACAACAAACAGGGTGGCATCGTTCTGCTTGACGGCAGGTTGTACGGATACGCGCCCAGCCAGAATCGGTCCAAACCGTGGGTGTGCGTCGATTTCGAATCCGGTGAGACGATCTTCCAGGATTCTCCCGTGGCATCCTCCTACAAGTACAAGAACGGATGTCTTACCTATGCTGACGGGATGTTCTATCTTTTCTCAGATGACGGCAAGATGGTCCTGGCAAAACCGACGGATACGGCCTTTGAGGTCACCGGCAGACTGAAGATCGAGGACCCTGGAGAGCGGCCGACCTGGGCACACCCGGTTGTGTATGGCGGCCGGTTGTACATCCGGTATGGTGACAAGCTTGGTGCCTATAATGTTACCGGAACAGACAGGTAGTTGTTGACGCTGCAGGTAGGGCCAAGTGGCACCAAACGTTTCAGTGTGACATGGCATAGATCACAATATTGATGCCCATCGGGTAAGATTGCCGCTCCGAAAACTGATGAAAGTACTCCTCGTTTTCGCCTTCACGTTCCCAGCCGTCACCCAGATCGTTGTTGTGACAGAGCAGTGCCATCATTCGGCCGCGGTCGTCGAAATAGGACCAGAAATGCGGGGACTCATCCCCGTCCGACCAACCGTGCAGGCGTTCAAAGGTGTGGCCCTCACGCCAAGTTCGAATGTCTACAACCTGTGGAAGCTCTTTCAAATCGTAGATCATATGGAATATGTCATGGTCCAGTGACAGTTCCACCGGTTCCTGATCCGGAAAGACACCGCGCATCTCGGCGAGAACGTTGGCCCACCCTTCCGGCGCCCAGAAGTCGTCCATCATGACAAATCCGCCGTTCAGCAGATACCGTCGAAGCGCATCCTGCTCAGGACCCCTGAGTGCCATCCGCTGCACACCGGCCATATAGATAAACGGATAATCGAAGAGTTCCGGATCGGAAAGCCGCAGGACCTTGCAGTCCGGGGCCACCTCCAGTGACGTCAACTGCTGGAGCCGAAACGAAAAGTTCAGGTCACTATCGGGATAGTCATTGTCCCAGCGGTCCCACCAGCCGAATGGCCCATGGGAATCGTACTGGATGCGCACAAATGTAAAGACATCCTTCTGGAATTGCGGCTGTAATTCCCAAGTCGGGAACTCATCTCGCGACCGAACGCGTCGAGGTCGCCGCCCCCAGTCACGATATCCCCCCGGGCCGGGATTCCACCTTCCGGCCCTCGGCTCGTCCGGTCGTCGGTCACGACTCTGGGCGATGGCCAATGTCACAGCCAGCCAGGCTATGACCCAGAGTAATACTGTCGTTCTGATTCGCACCGGTCCCTATTGTTCCCCGACTACTGATAGCCACATGTCGTATCCGGAATCAGAGTTCACTCTATTGCGACCCTTAGACTTTATCCGGGACAACATAAGGAATGCGGTAGACCCGCGTCAGCATCTTATCTGCTTGGGGATCATTGGCAAACCTTTCGTCATCACCCACGAACTTCAACATACGGCCAAGACGATAAGAGATGTTGGCCAGGTGAGGAAGTGTAGTCGAATAGAAGCCCTCATTGATATCACAATGAAGATCATCGTCCTTACCGGAGCGCACCGCATCAATAAAATTGCTCCAATGATTACCATCTCTGCGTCTTCGGTCCTCTTTTGAACCGGCAAAAGGCTCTCTTTCCCGTTCACGGAATGCCTTCCATGTAGATCCACTGATTTCGAGCCACCCTTCAGTGCCGTAGAAGATATTTCCGACTTGCTGACCTCGACTTCCTTCATGATTGGTATATCGGCCCCGGGCTTCAAACTCAAGCATTTTCCCGTCACTGTATTTAAATACGGCGGTTTGCGTATTTGGAGTCTCCTGCGAGGTCTTGTCACGGCCATATGTCTCTACCGCGCCATACACCATCTTCCCTGGAGTCCGAGTTTCCGGTGGGCCTTCCTCCTGATTTAATCCGTAGATACCACCGGCAGAATATACTGAAACCGGGTGTTCGTCTTTATTCATTCCCCAACGGGCAAGGTCGAGTTGGTGTGGTCCGGTATTTCCGGTATCCCCGTTTCCCGTGTCCCAATACCAGTGCCAACAATAGTGACTGCGTTTCACATTATAAGGGCGATAGGGAGCGGGCCCTAACCATCGGTCATAATGGAATGTGGCAGGTGGCTGACTGTCTTTGGCGATGCCATATGAATCGCGAGCTTTGAAGCAAAGGGCACGGGCCATGAAGACTTCGCCGATACCGCCGTCATGCAGAAATCTAATCGCTTCTATCACATTTATAGACGAACGGTTATTTAATCCTACCTGAACTCTCAGATTATACTTGCGGGCCGCCTCAACCATCTTCCGCCCTTCCCAAATATTATGGGAGGCCGGTTTTTCAACATAAACATGTTTGCCTGCCTGACAGGCCCAGATGGTTGCCAGTGCGTGCCAATGATTCGGTGTAACGATTGACACAGCATGGATGTCCTTGTCATCAAGTACTTTATGTATATCCCATTCTGTCAATGGCTTGACCCCTGTCTTTTGAGTTACGATTTTCGAAGCCGGTTCAAACAGCAGTTCATCTGGGTCGCACAGGGTCTTCACAACTACGTTATGGCTATCCTTCAGTCCACAAAAGCTATTGATGTGCACAGTACCCTGGTTGCGGATGCCAATAACTGCCAAATTGATGCGCTCATTTGCACCAATGATTGAAGCATACGATTTAGCACTAAATCCAATGCCACCAATAGCAATTCCGGCAGTCCCAATTACGCTCTTCTTAACAAATTCTCTTCTTTTTATGAGTCTTCTTCTTTCTATCATTTTATCAGCCTTTCGGAATTAATTGTTAACTGTTCACTGTCAGGAAATTTAACTTCCACCAACAGGATTGATTGTACTTGTTAAGGCAAGGTCGGACCACCGCAAAACAGCTAATTTTTGACGCACGTATCCTGAATATGGGTCCGCAGTCGCCTTAATGCTGCGTCATACCACTGAGATGACGGTCGGCGAATCCTACAAATTGCTCCCAATCATAGGCGGTGATAGCGTGTTTACCCGTGCGTAGATGGTAACCGATTGTTTGACCCACGGGTTCGTCGGCCTCCCGCCA